>Ga0182024_10006396_pt1 | contig 25885 bp, 19 predicted proteins | sample P32metaG_FD_120480 | JGI IMG/M metagenome (GOLD analysis project Ga0182024, IMG submission 120480) | Permafrost microbial communities from Stordalen Mire, Sweden - P3-2 metaG (Illumina Assembly) | ecosystem: Environmental > Terrestrial > Soil > Wetlands > Permafrost | place: Sweden: Stordalen... | reverse complement strand
TTCTCAAAAAGGAGACTCCGTCATGTCTCGTATTGGTGTGTCTTCATTTTTCTGCGCGATGCTCTGCCTTCCCTTATACGGAAGTGGCAGCGGACAAAGCGCGCCCGGCCCGGGCGCGCCAATGACGACCATCCACACCAGCGCCGATCTTGTCGTGGTCGATGTGGTGGCGAGCGACTCGCAGCAAAACCCCGTGCATAAGCTCACCGCCGCGGACTTCACAGTGATGGAAGACGGCAAGCCGCAGATGGTGAAGATCTTCGAGGAACATCAGACGCAACCCTCCGCTCCGCTACCGCCGGCTCCCAAACTCGATCCCGGCATCTTCACGAACTTTTCGATTGCGGCCGCCAACGGCGCTCTCAACATTCTGCTGCTCGACAAGTTGAACACGCCCATGGATGCGCAGAGCGTGGTGCGGGACCAGGTGCTCAAATTCCTCAAAGACGTGCGGCCGGGCACGCGCATCGCCATTTTCTCGCTGACGACTGAATTAAGGCTGCTGCAGGGATTCACGTCGAATCCCGAGATCCTGCGCGCGCTTGTGGAAGGCAAAAAAGGCAACCAGGGGGCGTCGCCGCTGATGAATAACGCGACGGAAGGCGATCAACCGGGCGCCGACGACCCGATGTACGACACCATGGCCGATGCGCTGGGCAACGATCCGGACGCCGCGACGATCCTGGCCAACCTGCAGCAATTTGAGGTCGAGCAGCAGTCGTTCCTGTTGCAGCTCCGCGCCCGCTATACGATGGACGCGCTCAATCAGCTGGCGCGTTCCATGAGCGCGCTTCCCGGCCGCAAGAACCTCATCTGGTTTTCCGGCTCGTTTCCCGTCAATATTATGCCCGACCCCGATATGTTGACTTTGTCCGCGAATTCATCCGCAAAGTCCGGCGCCTTCACGCCTGATCCATTTGCGGGAGTGGCTTCGCTGGAGGACGAGTTCAGGGAAACCGTAGACCTGCTGGCGCGCAGCCAGGTGGCCGTGTATCCCATCGACGCGCGCGGGCTGATGGTGAATCCGACGATGAGCGCGACGCAGAGCGGCTCAACCATGATCAGAAAACCCAATGGATTTGCCAACGCGAACACAAAATTCTTCCAGCAAACCAGCGAAGAACACGGCACCATGGAGCAGATGGCCCAGGCCACGGGCGGAAAGGCCTTTGTGAATACCAACGGCCTAAAAGAAGCCGTGGAAAAGGCCATCAACGCCGGATCGAATTACTACACCATCGCCTATACGCCCACCAACCGGAAGTGGAACGGCGACTACCGCAAGATCCAGGTGAAGCTTGACCGTCCGGGAGTAGCGCTGGCCTACCGCCGCGGCTATTTTGCGGACGATCCCAATGCGCCCGCGCAAAAGAATCAGGCGCAAAACGCCAAGCCCGACCCCAACCAATACAGCGCGCTCCGCGCCGCCATGCTGCACGGCGGACCGGAGCCCACCGAGCTGATCTTCCTGGCCAGTGTGCGGCCCACCTCAACAGATACCGAGCCGGCGCTTGTGCCGGGTAACCAGACCGTCAAGAAAGTCTCGGGACCCTATCGCCGCTACGCCGTCACATTTATCACCAATCCCAAAGAGCTGAACTGGACGGTGACCCCCGACGGCGCACATCGCTGCACGCTGGAGTTCATGACCTTTGTCTACGATGGCGACGGAACGCGCATCAACGTTCAGTACAACGGCGTCGGCGCCGCCATTCCGGAGGCGCGCTTTGCCTCGGTGCAAAACGGCAATATCAAGTATGTGCAGCAAATCAGCGTTCCCGCAAAGGGTGACTACTACCTGCGCCTCGGCATGCGCGACGTGGACAGCGATCATGTGGGCGCAGTGGAGCTGCCCGTGGACGCGGTGGCCAAGCTGCCCCCCATTGCGGTGCCTTTGCCTGCGCCGCCGGCGAAATAACTTGAGTAGCTCTTAGTAGGGCCAACGGCCCACGATGACGAAAAGCGCGAGAAGGAAGAACGCGACATCGAGGGTTGCATGCTCTTTGTGGCGGACGTGATAGATTGCGGTCCCCACCATGAGAAGCGCGAGGCCCGCGGCGCAGCACCGTACAATCACGTACTCGGGAACGATGCCGTCGGGCGTGTAGATGTCGGGCATGAGCACGCCAAATGCCAGCACCACCTCGACGAAGCCGATGATCCTGGCCGGCATGGGCGGCATGCCGAAGTGAATATGCATTCGATTTTCAACTGCCTGCAGCAGCGGCCTGGACGCAAGCAGCTTGAATGACCCTGAAGTGAGGAAGACGCATGCCAGTGCTACCTGTCCGACCCAGATCAAGCCGTTCATCGGTCCTGGCCTCCCGACCTTTTCGTATCTGCGTGCGCCGGTTTCACAACTCCAGCGGCCGCACTGGATGAAAGACAGCCGAAAAAACACCATCAACTCGGCGCTTCACGGGCGGTCCCTGTTCCCGGCCCTGCCCGCTCCCAATGGCGCGGTCAGAGTAGCCTCGAATTGATCAGGATTTTATAAGGAAACAATGAATTCGTCACCTGTAATTTGCGACATGTCCCTCGCCGGCATCCCGGCGGCAAACGCATTTCAAGCAGACCCACCCCGGCGCCCTGCACTCTGGTCACTTGAATGGGAGGGGTTTGCGCCGCTTGTCACCCGCTCCACATGCGCTCCACGTGCGAGTTGATGGGAAGCAACCAACAACTCACCTGTATGTGACTGGAATCACCCAGCGAGTCACATGGCGACTGCTACGCTGGATGCAGCACGCAAACTCCCTTTTGCGAGGTGCGCCATGGTCAAGACTGCAACCAGCGAGACTGCGAAGCACGGCCCGTTGAGCCCGGACTTGCTAGCCCAAATGGATGCCTATTGGCGGGCCGCGAATTATCTTTCCGTTGGCCAGATCTATCTCAAAGACAATCCTCTGCTGGAGCGGCCGCTGACGCTCGACGACGTGAAGCCGCGGCTGCTGGGCCACTGGGGCACGACTCCGGGCCTGAATTTTCTTTACGTGCACTGGAACCGGCTCATCCGCGTGCGCGGGTTGAATATGATCTACGTCATCGGGCCGGGCCATGGCGGCCCGGGAATTGTCGCGAACACGTATCTCGAAGGATCGTATTCGGAAATCTATCCCTACATCGGGCAGGATCGTGACGGCATCAAGCGGCTGTTCCGGCAATTCAGTTGGCCCTACGGCATTCCCAGCCACGTGGCGCCGGAAACGCCGGGCTCCATCCACGAGGGCGGCGAGTTGGGCTACTCGCTGGTGCACGCTTACGGCGCGGCGTTCGACAATCCCGATCTGATTGTGGCCTGCGTGGTGGGCGATGGCGAAGCGGAGACCGGGCCGCTGGCCACAAGCTGGCACTCGAACAAGTTTCTGAATCCCGCGACCGACGGCGCGGTGCTGCCCATCCTGCATCTGAACGGCTACAAGATCGCCAATCCCACGGTGCTCGCGCGCATCCCGCATGCGGAGCTGGAAAGCCTGATGCGCGGCTACGGCTATGAGCCGTTCACGCTCGAAGGCGACGATCCGGCAGTGATGCACCAGCAGGCCGCGGCGATTTTCGATCGCATCTTCGATCGCATTGCGGCCATACAGAAAGCGGCGCGAGAAGACGGCGCAACGGAGAGACCGGCGTGGCCGATGCTCATCATGCGCACGCCCAAAGGCTGGACGGGACCGAAGTTTGTCGACGGCAAGCCGGTGGAAGGCACGTGGCGCGCGCACCAGGTGCCGCTAGCCGAGCTACGGGAGAAGCCTGAACATCTGCGCCAACTGGAAGAGTGGATGCGCAGCTACAAACCGGAGGAGTTGTTTGACGACAAAGGCCGGCTGCGCGCCGACCTGGCGGAAATCGCGCCCAAAGGCCGCGTGCGCATGGGCATGAACGCGCACGCCAACGGGGGATTGCTGCTGCAGCCGCTCGTCGTCCCCAATTTCCGCGACTTCGCCGTGAAGATTGAGAAACGCGGCAGCGAGGACGTGGAATCCACGCGCATACTTGGGGCACTGCTGCACGCGGTGATGCAAGCCAACATGGACCAGAAGAACTTCCGCGTCTTCGGTCCCGATGAAACCGCCTCCAACCGCCTCGACGACGTGATCACCGGAACCGGCAAGATGTGGATGGCGGCGACGCTACCCGTCGACGAGGAGTTGTCGCCCACCGGCCGCGTGATGGAGGTGCTGAGCGAACACCTGTGCGAGGGCTGGCTCGAAGGCTACCTGCTCACCGGCCGCCACGGGCTCTTCAATTGCTACGAGGCCTTCATTCACATCATCGACTCGATGGCGAACCAGCACGCCAAGTGGCTGAAGACCACGCGCGATCTTCCCTGGCGCAAACCCATTGCGTCGCTCAATTACCTGCTTAGCTCGCTCGTGTGGCGGCAGGATCACAATGGTTTCTCGCATCAGGATCCGGGCTTCATCGACCACCTGATGAACAAAAAGGCCGACGTGGTGCGCATTTATCTGCCGCCCGATGCCAATACCCTGCTTTCAGTTTCCGACCACTGCCTGCGCAGCCGCAATTACATCAATTTGATTGTGGCCGGCAAGCAGCCGGCGCCGCAGTGGCTCTCGATCGACGAGGCCATCGCGCATTGCACTACGGGCCTCGGCGTGTGGCAGTGGGCTTCAAACGACGAGGGCAACCCCGACGTGGTGATGGCCTGCTGCGGCGACGTGCCCACCATGGAGGCTCTTGCCGCGGTCATGCTTTTACGTGAGCGCATTCCCGATCTGCGCGTCCGTGTGGTCAATGTCGTGGATTTGATGGCGCTGCAGCCGCAGTCGGAACATCCGCACGGACTGCCTGACGAGGAATACGACCAGATCTTTCCGCCAGGCGTGCCCACGATTTTTAATTTTCACGGCTATCCGCTGTGCATCCACCGGCTCACCTACCGGCGGCACAACCACGATAACCTGCATGTGCGCGGCTACAAGGAAGAAGGCACCACTACCACTCCGTTCGACATGTGCGTGCTCAACAATATCGATCGCTTCCAGCTCACGCTCGACGTCATCCGCCGCGTGCCCAGGCTCGCGCCGCACATCGGCCAGGCGCAGCAGTGGTACTCGGAACAGATTCAGCGGCACAAACTGTACGTTTCTGAAAACGGCGACGACCTGCCGGAGATCAAGAATTGGCGATGGCGGGAGAAATAGCGGAGTTAGCGGTGTTAGACCGGGCATCGGAGGTTTTCTAACTCCGCTAACTCCGCTCAAAATAACTATTACGAAAGGGTTAATTCATTCATGTCTTCTTTGCCGGTTTTAGTTCTGAACAGCGGTTCTTCTTCCATCAAGTTTTCCATGTACGAAGCCGGCGACGGCGAACGGATAAAGGTCTTTGAGGGAGCGGTTGACGGCATCGGCACGGACCTCGGCAAGTTCTGGATCAAGGACGCCGGCGACAAGAAGCTGGTGGATCAAACTCCTCCGCTCCCGAACCGTTCTGCCGCGTTCAAGCTGGTCGCCGATGCATTGAACTCCGGCGACTTCCCTGCCCCAAAGGCCGTCGGCCATCGTATGGTCTCAGGCGGCCCCACAGTGCTCGAAAACCAGAAGATTACCCCTCCGCTCATTGATGAGATGGAGCGCTACACGGAGTTTGCGCCACTGCACACGCCGATTGCGATTTACATCATGCGCGAAGCCCTTCGGCTGTTTCCCGGGGTTGCGAATTTCGTCATACTCGATACCTACTTCCACCGCACCATGCCGGAAGTTGCGAAGCACATGCCAATACCCGAGGAGTATTCCGAAATGGGCGTGCGGCGCTACGGGGCGCACGGCATTTCGTATGAATCCATCGTGCATCAGCTCGAGCCCAACGTGCCGGAGAAGCTGATCGTCGCGCATCTGGGCAACGGCGCGTCCATCTCCGCCATTCGCAACAGCGAGTGCATTGATACCTCCATGGGCCTTACGCCCACCGGCGGCCTCATCAGCGGCACGCGCACCGGCGACATCGATCCCGGCGTGCTCATCTTCATATTGCGCAAAATCGCGGAAACAACCGAGAGCGCGGCGGCCGCAGCCGATCAATTGGAGGCGGTCGCCAGCAAAAAGGCAGGACTGCTGGGCGTGAGCGGGATATCAAGCGACATGCGCGATCTGCGCGAGGCCATCAAGGAAGGCAACGCCAAGGCGCGGCTCGCTGTCGATAAATTCTGCTGGACCATCGCGCGCTGGATCGGCAGCTATGTCGCGGAGTTGAACGGCCTCGACATGTTGGTGTTTACCGGCGGCATCGGCGTGAACGACATCGACTCGCGCGTCGAAATCTGCGCGGGGCTGGGCGCGCTGGGCATCGTGCTTGATGCCGAACGCAACAACGTGCGCGGCGCCGCCGTCATCTCCGCGGAAAATTCGCCGGTGACGGTGCGCGTGCTTCCGCCGCTCGAAGACCTGATCATTGTGAACCACGTGGTGCGGCTGCTAGGCAAGTAAACACAGGCCGCGATCGAGTGGAAAGACCGGCTCCGTTGCGCTGCTATGCGGAATGACGCGGGAGGGTCAGAATCTTCAGCTGCTTGCCGAGCCGCGCGAATTCCGGATCGGCCGTGACCAGCGTGGCACCCGTACGCATCGCCAATTCCGCGGCATAACAATCGGCCAATCCCAGCTTGTATCGATACCGAATTTCGGCCGCGGCCTTCGCCTGGTCTGCATCAGCCAAAGTAAATTCCACCAGACCTTGAATCTTTTGAATGGCTTGGCGCGCACCTTCCATCCCGGAGTATCTCGCGAAAATATAGAGCACTTCAGTAAGGTTCACGACCGATATGCGTAGCGATGTCAGCTTTCTGTCCGCCTGAATTAGCAGACTCTCGACCTTGGCTGCACCTTCCTGGTTGCGAAAGTATCTTACCAACGCGTTCGCGTCCAGAACGTACTGTCTCACCGGTACTCCTCGATCTCTGCTTCCTCGCGTTCACGCTCTTTTCGCTTCTCCTCCAACCACCACGCCTCGACATCCTCTTCCACGTGGCTCAAGCAACCTCGAAGAGCCAGCACTTCGTCCAATGCGGTTGATTCCACCGTCAACTTGCCGTTTTGCTCGCCAAACACAACTTTTGCCCGAGGTCTCAGATTGTACTTGGCCCTCAACTCTACTGGAATCATCAATTGGCCCTTTGAGCTGATCGTCCCCGTCTGCGCCATGTGTCTTACCTCCAGGTAAGACATAGTATACGCCGGATCTAGCAGTGTCCATCAGATGCAGGCGTGTCCCTGCTCTACACTGGAGGGTTCATCGCGGAGTTATCTTTTATGTCTGCAACTGCCGTTCCTGTGCACGCTCATCGCCTTCCTTCGGCCGCGTTGCAGCGCTTTGCGTGGGGCGTGCTGGCGTTTTTCATTGCCACAATTCTCTGGGGCGCCGTGGTTCGCGCAACCGGCTCCGGCGCGGGCTGCGGCGATCATTGGCCGCTTTGCAACGGCACGGTGATGCAACAGGCGCCGACGCTGCACACGATGATCGAGCTTTCACATCGGGTTTCAGCGGGCGCAATCGATTCGATTCTGGTGCTGGCGCTGGCGGTGTGGACGTGGCGCAAAACCGGCGCGGGGCATTTGGCGAGATGGGCGATCGGCACCGCGATCTTCCTGACCGTCACGGAAGGGGCACTCGGAGCAGCGCTGGTTAAGATGGGCCTGACAGCGGGGAGCCGGTCGCCGCTGCGCGCTCCAGTGGAAGCGCTTCATTTCTCCAACACGTTGCTTTTGCTGGCCGCTCTCACGCTGGCTGCGCACTTTCTCGGCCGTCGTGCCGGTTATTTGCGCGACAAGGTTCGCATGACCGCGCCGTTTGTGGGAATTGCATCGTTGGCGATCTTACTCGTGGTCGGCGTGACCGGATCGCTGGCAGCGCTGGGCGACACTCTGTTCCCGCCGAGTTCGCTGGGCGCGGCGTTCGCGCAGGACTTCTCTGCAACCAGCGAATGGCTGGTGCGCTGGCGCTGGACGCATCCCACAGTCGCGCTTCTGGCCAGCGTCTTCCTGATCTGGCTGGTGGTGCGCGCCGCGCGGCGCCGTTCACCCTGGGATAATCGTGCGCTCTCGGCGCTGGTGCTGATCCTGCTCACCCTGCAATATGTGCTCGGCATTCTCGACGTGACGTTTCTCGCGCCGGTCTGGCTGCAGATTCTGCACCTGCTGGGCGCAGACGTTCTCTGGGCGGCCATTGTGGTGCTGGCCGCACGGCTGACGATTGAGCCGGTGGAAGCAAGTTAGCGAGTCAGCGACTATTCCTCGAGCGCGGGATGATAGTGGCTCTCCCATCCCAGGTAGCGCGCAGATTCGTGCACGGCCCTGGACACGTCGCTGAAATTCGCCGCCACATGGTGCTCGAATCCCTCGCGGCAAATGTACTTGAGCAGCTTCTGCAATTCGGGAATCTCGGCCACGCCCGCGCCGCCGAAGGTTTCAAGAGGATCGTCGGTGAAGCGGCCCGCGCCGGTGTAGCCGCGCACCACGCCGCGCCGGTCGTCGGTGGAGAAGCGGGCGAAGCTCATCGTGCCGGCCTTCACGCGGCCCACGCACGTGCCAAAGGTATTTTCCTTGCCCACCGTGCCGGCGATGATCTCCTGGTAATCCATGCGCACGTCTTTGAAGAAATGCTTGGGCAGGTTGGAGCAGTGGAAGCAGACGCACTTGTTGGGATCGGCGCCGTAATTGTTGTTCCAGTCGAGGAGAGCCGAAGGCGTTTGCGAGGCCAGCGCCATCATGTACATGCTGAGCGTGCCGGGCACGTCGACTTCGCAGGCCGAGGGAATGAGATCGTTCGACATCATGCTCATGATGGTGCAGGGCACCACGCCGAAGAACTCTTCCATCGAGGTCCAGCACTGCACGGCGCTGATGGTGATGTGCGATTGTTTCATCCAGCCGTCGATCACCGCTCCCAGCTTGGCCATCTTCACGAGCGCAGCATCGGGGATGCCCGATGTCGTCACGTACTTCTTGATGGCCGCGAGCTTGCCCTGTGCGGCGTCGTCGGTATCCTTCATCTTGTTGATGCGGCCGAAAATCTCAGACAAATCAATCGTCTCGATGGTGATGCCTGAGGTTTCGAAGATGCGCTCGGAGTAGCGCACGGTGTTGAAGGCCGTGGGCCGCGCGCCGATGGCGCCGATGCGGAGATTCTTCAAACCCTTCACGATGCGGCAGACCTGCGAAAACCATTCGAGATCGGCCTTGAATTCGGCCGAGCCCACAGTTTCAGTGTGCAGCGTAGTCAGCGAGTAGAGAATGCCGTACTGCATCATATTGTTACAGGCGCTCATTTTGCCGCAGAAACTGTCGCGGCGCGTGGCGATGGTCATGGCGTCGGCGCGATCGGGCGTGGCCTGCACCAGCACCGGCACTTTCAATCCCGACAGGCGGATGGCATCGACGATCCCTCGCTCTTCGCCGAAGTTGGGCAGCGTGACGATGATGCCGTCGATCTCTTGGGCATGTTTCTTGAAGAGCTCGGCGCACTTCTGGGCCTCGGCGTAGGTTTCCACCGCGCCGTAGCTCGACTCTTCCGGGCTGAGCACGACGGGCTGCGCGCCGGCGGCCTCAAGGGCTGCGATCATTTCCTCCCGGCCGGTCTTGGCCAGGTGATGCGGGAAAAAGCCGCGATTACCTACGATAATTCCGAATGTCATCTTGCGTTGCGCTGCCATGTTGCTGCTCCTTTGTAGCTTTTCTGCATTTGCGGTTTGTTTTCCTCAGGGGCTAAAGCCACGCGTACCTTTGGAGCTCTATCGGCACGACTGAAGTCGTGCCCTGACACTTCTTGCTCCACGTTGAATTTTCAGCAGGTTCCGATCATGCGCTCTTTCGAAACTACCACTCGAATCAGGTCTTCTTGCAGCCGGCAAGTTCCGATGCTATTTGCTGCGGCCGGGGCGAAACCGGATGGCGTAGAACAGACCCAACGCTTCTAACATGGCTCCCCACCAGATGGGAGCGTGTAGATTGGCCAGCACCACATGAGCCAACTGTCCGGTTGCCAGTTCGAAGATCCCGTAGCCCGTGATGAGCGCCCCATATACGACCAGGAGAACGCCGATGAAAAACCAGATCGAAATACTTGATGAATGCATCCGCTTTCTCCTTACCAAAAGTAAATGTTGAGGGCCAGGAAGATGACGATAGCGATCACGGTCCAGAACCACTCATTTTTGTAGAACGGCACCGGCTCTTCGATGGGCAAAACTGTCGCACCGTAGACCAGCCCGTTTAGTTCCGCCAGCGGACGCGGCTTGCCAAAGAGGCTCACGATGAAGGTCACCAGGATGGAGACAATGACCGACCACAAGGCCCGGTACATATTCTCTGCCATGGCCTTTGCGTCGGGCGATAGAGCGACGTAACGCAGAGCCGCGGGATTGACGTAAACCCATGCCCAAAGACCGATCGAGGTCAAGGTGCCGATGAGGAGGCCCCAGAAGCCGCCGGCTTTGGTGGCGCGCTTCCAGAACATGCCCATGAGGACTACGCCGAGCAGAGGCGAGATGAAGAAGCTGAAGAGCGCCTGGACGTAATCCATGATGCCCTGCGCATTCATCACCAGGTAGGCGGTGCCGATGGAGATGATGACGCCGAGGATCGTGGCCCAGCGCCCAACCGTCACGTAGTGCTCGTCTTTGGCATTCTTGTTGATCAGCGGCTGATAGATGTCGTATGTCCACACCGCAGAGAACGCGCTCACATTGCCGGCCATGCCGCTCATAAAGCCCGCAATGAGCGCGGTGATGCCGAGGCCGAGCAGGCCGGGTGCCATATAGCGGACCATCATCAAAGGCAACACTTCGTTGTAGCTGTGCAGGCCCGAGCCGGGCGTGGCGAGGTTCTGACCGACAAGGTGCATCAGACTGCCGTCGCCATTCTGGAGCACGACAAGACCGAGCAAGCCGGGCAGAATCACGATGAACGGCACGCCCATTTTGAAGAACGAACCGATGACGGGCGCGAGCCGCGCAGAACGCAGACTGTTGGCGGCGAGCACGCGCTGCACGACGAGAAAATCCGTTGTCCAGTAGCCGCAACTGATGGCGAAGCCGAGCCCGAAGACAATGCCGGTCCAGTGAATGCCCATGGGGTTGTCGGCAAAGTGGCCCATGCTGCGCCACAGGTGAGTGTAATCTCCCGCAGGAGTCGCGCCGGATGCGATATTTGCGGCGAGGCGCGCCTTGAATCCGGTCCAGCCGTGGGTTTCGACGAGGCCGAGAATGGGCACCAGCAGCGCGCCGCCCCAGATAAGGATGAACTGCAGAACTTCATTGAAAATTGCGGAACGAAGACCGCCGAGGGCGACGTACGCGGCCACGGCCAGCGACGAAACGATGATGGAGAAGTTCAGGTTCCAGCCTAGCACCACCTTCATCACTTCAGCCATGGCAAACATGTTCACGCCGCTCATGAGCACGGTCATGAACGCGAACGAAACGGCTGAGACGATGCGCGCGCCTTCGCCGTAGCGAAGCTTGAGGTACCCGGGAACGGAGTGGGTCTTGCAGACGTAATAAAACGGCATCATGACCATACCCAGAAAAAGCATGGCGGGGATGGCGCCGACCCAATACCAATGTGCGGCCAGAATTCCGTACTGGTAGGCCGATCCGGCCCAGCCCATCAGTTCAAGCGATCCCAGATTGGCGCTCACGAAACTCAGTCCGGCAATCCATGCGGTCATCTCGCGGCCGGCCATGAAGAACTCTTCGCTGGTGTTGGCGCGGCCCTTCAGATAGAAGCCGATCCAGAGCACCATGGCGAAGTAGAGAGCGATCACGACCAGGTCGAGCGTGCCCAGGCGCGCCAAAGGACCGGCGCTCAACACGAGCAGGGCCGCCGGCAAACCTGGGTGACCGGCGGGGATGGAATCAGTGAGCAAACCGAACATGAGCGTCACCAGAAAAGGCGAGAATGCGTCCGTGGAGGCTTTGGACGTCCGCACTAAGTAAATTGCTTTACTCGCGCAGCTGTCAAGCGGCAAAGCGCTGCTCGCGCGAGAAAAATCCTGCCTCTGGCGGGGTAGGCGCGCCGGCGCTGCAAACGCGGTGGAATCCGTGCGGCAGGGCGAGAAAGCGTTTACCGGGCGAAGTTTAGCATACAGCTGGCTGCATAAATCCTCGGAGCCAGTCGAAAAACGCCCCTCAGGGGCTAAAGCTCCGGGTTTTATGCGGCTGTTGCGGCACCCTTCGACTTCGCTCAGGGCAGGCTAGAAGTCGTGCCCTTTCACGGCGCCATTTGTGCAACCGGTTCTAGAGCGCCGCTTCAGGATGAAACGACATCCCCACGACACCCAGCGAGTTGGTCAGGCATGTGCTGCTCGTCGCGCATGAACCCTTCGCCCTTGGTAAGCCGCGCAATTCCAAATGCGCAGTTCGCCGCCGCCTCGCACCAGAAGAGCCAATGGCTGGGATGACGCCGCTCGACGGTTGACAGGAGAGTGAGACCAACCATGGCGACCATGCAGGCAACCATAATGAGGCCGCTGGCCGCATAAATTAGATTAGTGTCCCGCTTGCGCCGCGTGAAGGACTTTTCCGGAGAAGACTTGCGAAACTGAAAGATGCAGATGTAGGCAAGCATCAGATACATGAGCGCGGCGAATGCGGTATGGATCAAGCCGAATGCAAAATCCTCCGGTGTGTACTGGCTGCAGCGTGGATTGAACGAGGGAAAACACGCCACCCCGAGGGCGCAGACCGCGGCCAGGTAGCCGGTGATCTTATCGTGCAGATCGTAACCGCGGGAAAAGGCGAAGAATGCCGCAATGGCGCAGAGGCTGCCGATGTAAAGGTCGCGCATGGGCGTGTAGTAGTAGTCGCTGATGGAACATTGCAGCAGAGGATGCGGCAGGTGACCGGTTACGAGAAGCGCGGCGAGAATGGAACCGGCGGCGAGAAAGAAAGGCAGCGCCAGCGCGAGCAGACCCACCATTCCCCGCATCGTGTAGTACGAGAGGACTACGGGATCGGTTGATGATCTGAGGGCTAACATGACGCGCTCCGAGAATGAATTTCCTGCAAAGGAGCAGGACCGTTCAGCTGAGAGAACTCCGCGAGAGAAGGTTTACAAAGTCTCCGCGGTACTGCTAATGACCAACGATGAGAACCTGAAAACTGCCCGGAATGGGATCGAAGTGAAGCGTGCCGATGCCTCCGGCCTTGGTGAGATCGACGCCATGCAGATCCGTAACCAGGTAGACCGCACCGGTTGATGGGTCGACCGCAAGCGTGCGCGCGCGCGCCAGCGTGGGCAGGTTCTGGATTGCAGCATAGGAGTCAGTGTTCGCGTCCTGTTGAATAATGGTGAGGCTGCCGTAGCCGCCGCCGTTGGCGGAATAGATCAGCTCGCGCTCCGGATCGTAGCCAATGACATCGTCGCCAGGACCGGTAGTGAGTGAGGCAACAAGGTCTCCGGTACTCGCATTGAGGACTTGCACGCCCTGGTTCTCACATGCGATGAACAAGCGCTGGTTTTTTCCATCGACGGCGAGTCCCTGTGGATCAAGGCAGGAAGAGTGCAATGGAGTGTTTTGCAGAAGACCGCGTGACGACCCGTCTTTACTCCAGTCGAAGAGAACAGGACCGCCGGGAGCCGGTTTGGGCGACGCTTCCCGACGCCGCTGCGCCTCAGCGTCGATGCCTACCGCATCGAGCTTGGCGATCGACGGGGGCTGTGCGACCGTGGCATAAATGCTGCCGTAGCCATCGGCCTGGGCGATGTGGAAGTCGCCGTTCAGTGCAATATCGGCGAGGACCGAATTCTTATCCGTGTCGATAGCAACGATGTGCGATGGGCCGGAGTTCTCGGGCAAGATTGGACGCTGGCTTGACTGCGGCTGGACTGTCGCAGGCAAGGTCGGAGGGCAAAAAGCGAACACGAGTTTGCTGCGCGGCTCAAAGACTATAAAGCGCGGCGAACAACCGATGGCGATGGTGGCCTTGGCGCGGAACGCGCCGCGGTCGAAGACCGTGACCGCGTTGGCGGGCCCGTCACTGACATACGCGTATTGGCCGGTATCGTCAAGCGCGATGGCGTGCGCGTCGCGGAATCCCGGTATCTCTCCAACCACAGAACCGGAGTCGACATCCACCACTTGAACGGCGTGCCCGTGCGCAATATAGAGACGCCGCGCCGAGGGATCCATGGTGAGGTAATCCCAGTTTCCACTGCCGCCGATGGGCCAGGATTTCTTGACGAAGAACGGACTGCCAGAAAGCGCGGTTGACGTGGGGATAGGAGCCTGTTGCGCGGTGACAACGAGACACACTAGCGGAAGGCACGCGAGCTGGAGGCACGCGAGCAGACAGATAAGCAGGAATCTCCTCACGGTGCGCGCCTCCTCTTATTCTAGGATGCGCCGCGGGCCCTTCGCGCTCAGTTCATTGGTTGGCGGCTACCTCGTGCAGCCAGCCGGGCGCCTTCAGCAGCTCGCGTGGACGCGGGCCGTCGGCGGCGCCTACCAGGCCGTCGCGCTCCATCATGTCAATCAGATGCGCGGCGCGGCCGTAGCCGATGCGCAAGCGCCGCTGCAGCAGCGACGTGGACGCCTTGCCGAATTCGAAGACCAGGCGCACCGCGTCGTCGAACAGCGGATCGTCGTCCGAACTCTCGCCACTCGCGCCTTCCATTGCCGCTCGCTCGTCCTTGGGCGCTTCGAGGAAGTCTTCGACATATTCGGCGGTGCCCTGGCTCTTCCAGAATTCGACCACGGCCGCCGTCTCTTTCTCGCTCACATACGGCGCATGCAGGCGCATCAGGCGGCTGGTGCCCGGCGGCAAAAAGAGCAGGTCGCCGCGACCCAAAAGTGCTTCTGCGCCGTTGGTGTCGAGAATGGTGCGCGAGTCCACCTTGGTGGCCAGGCGGAAGCTGATGCGTGTGGGAACGTTGGCCTTGATGAGCCCCGTGATGACGTCGACGCTGGGCCGCTGCGTGGCCAGAATCAGATGTATGCCTACGGCGCGCGCCATTTGCGCCAGGCGCGTTATCGACTCCTCCACGTTGGCGCGGTCGAGCATCATCAGGTCGGCGAGCTCGTCGATGATGATGATGATGTAGGGCAGCGGTTCCTCCTGCTCGCCGTTGTCAAAGAGCGAAGGCGTGGCGCCCTCGAAGAGTTTGTTGTACTGGTCGATGTTGCGCACGCTGCGCGAGGCCAGCAGCTTCAGGCGCCGTTCCATTTCTCGGACGGCATTGCGCAAGGCGTTCGCGGCCAGCTTGGGCTCTGTGATGATGGGCGTAAAAAGGTGCGGAACGCCTTCATACATGCCCAGCTCCACGCGCTTGGGATCGACCAGGATGAGCCGCACTTGTTGCGGCGTAGTGCGATACAACAAACTCATAATCATGGCGTTGATGGCCACGGATTTGCCCGACCCGGTGGATCCGGCGATGAGCACGTGCGGCATCGACGCAAGATCAGCCGTCACGATGCGGCCATTGATGTCCTTGCCCATGGCGAGCGTGAGCCGCGAGCGCGCGCGGGCGAAGGTCTCGCTCTCGATCACATCGCGCAGGTGAATGGTTTCTTTCTCCTGGTTCGGAACCTGGATACCCACCGTGCTTTTGCCGGGCATGCGCTCGATCAGTATGCTTTCTGCGCGCATGGCCAGGCACAGGTCGTCGGCCAGGCCGGTGACGCGCGAGTATTTCACGCCGGCTTCGGGCTTGAACTCAAACGTCGTCACCATTGGCCCGGGGTTGATCTGCACCACCTGGCCGCGCACGTCGAACTCAGCGCATTTTTCAACCAGGACGCTGGCTTCTTCGCGCAACTCGTCCTCGCGCACCGATTGCGGACCCTCGCCTTCGCTGAGGAGTGTGCTGGGCGGCAGTTTGTAGCCGCTCACGTGCTTGGGCGCCACGGTCACGGCGTGGGTTTCCGCATCGGCGCGGCTGTGAATGGCGATTTCTCCGTTGTGTTGGGCCGGCGCGGCTGCGAGAACGGACCGCTCACTGGGCCTTTGTTCATTGGCCCATGGGTCGACGGGGGCCATACCAGCGGCTTGCCGCCGCATGGGTTCAAACATCGCCGGCGCTGCGTGAGCCGCGGACATTGCCGTTGCCGCAGTTCCGGCTGCCGCTGCGATTGGGGTTTCTGCTTCGCGTCCGGTTTCCGGTTCGCGGCGCTCCCAAATGCTTGTCCGGCGCGGCATAACCACGGGATTTGCAGCGTCCGCGCGCTCGGACCGCGCCTGCTCTTCAGGGTGCGGCCGCCGATCGGTCCGCTGGTATGCGGGAATCTCGTCGATGGGATCCTGTTTGGGCGCGCGCTTGCGCGTGAAGAAGGCGAGAAAACGGTTCGGCTTCTGCGCGGGGATCTCCGACTCGATCTCCTGATTGGGCTCCGGGTTGGCCGCAGCATCAAACCGCGAGAATGGGATGACCCCATTGCCTTCGTCGTGCGAAGCGCTGTGACGCGCTTCCAGTTCTTCTTCTTCTTCGCGGAGATCGCGCCGCAAGTCGCGCCGATGATCGCGCCATTCTTGAAACCGCGCCCAGCGTTCGGCAAGGTTTTCGCGAATCACTCCGAAGCTGATGTCCGATGCAAAGTAGAGGCCGGCTGCGGCCAGCGCAGCAGCCACCACCCACGCGCCTTGCAGGTTCAGGTAGACCACGAGCAGGCCGGACATGAGGCGCCCGACCAGGCCTTCAATTGGAACCACGTGCAGCCAGCGCCAATGCCAGGGCAGCAGCCCAAAGATGGCGGGCACAAAAGTGAGCGCGAGGAGCGTGCCCGTCCAGCGCAGGATGGGTGTGCCGCCGGGCCGCGAGCGCATCCACGTCCAGCCCACGCCGCCCAGCCACAGGGGAAGCAGAAACGCCGTAATCCCCAGCGCCTGCAGCAGCAGATCGCTCAGGTAAGCGCCGAACAGCCCGATCCAGTTGTGGGGCGTAACGGTGTTGGTGGCCGTGTTCAGCGAGGGATCGCTGACGTGATAGGTCGCCAGCGCGAGGAAAAGAAGCAATGAGACCAGCAGCAGCACCATCCCCAGAAAGATATTCACGGGGCGGCTGCGCGTGGGCGCGAGAACAATGCGGATGGGCTTCATGATGAGGGCGGTTCCGCTCTCCGGCTGCCGCAAACGCGGCAAAGGCAGGCCAGTGGAGCAGTCAAAACGTCCCAGAGCAGCTCTTATTATCGGCGTTGGCAGGGCCGGTTCAGGGCAAAACGGGGCCGGGGGAACCACGGTGACCAACCCCGCGCGCAGATCCTTCTCTTGCCTGATCTTCCGTCAGGGCTCGGGGATCCGATCCAGCTTCCGCATTTTCTTGTAATCGTATGTCGGATCGTGATCGATGGTGCCGAAGTGCTCAAGAATCTGCAGTTGCTTGCGCCAACGAACGTACTGCTGAAGAGCGGCAGCCACTGCGTCCTCATCGGTCGCATGGTTCCCCGCACGCCGTGCCTCGTCAATGAGTTGGTCGTCGATTGCCAGATTGGTCGCCATTGCCGGGCCCCCGCTCTGTGTAGATTCTCGGCGCACAGAAGCGGCCGCTTCGGCTTCAACCGCCTCTGCGATCATTGCACGCTTATCCTTTGCAATATTTGAACCGCCGGAGTTCCCCAAATCGAAGATGGATTCGATCCCGGGATTGGTCGTGCAGGGATTCCCCGTCTGACTTCGCGCCTGATTTGACTTTCTGCGGGGCAAATCGAATTTTCGTTGAATGGGCATGTGTTATCCCCCGAGGTACTTCGCTCCCCAAATCAACAGCGCGATGCCGAGAAGGATGCGGTAAATGGCGAACACGGTGAAGCCGTGCCGGCGCACCCACATCAGGAACCACTCGACCACGCCGAGGGCCACGATGAACGAAACCGCCGTGCCGATGAGGAGCACGATCCAGCGCTCCGAATTCATGACCACGTGCGCGGTCGCGACGCCGGCGGCTCCCGCGGCTTTGCTCGAGTGAATCTCTTTGAGCAAATCCCACCCCGTGGCGGCGAGCATGGTGGGGATGGAGAGCAGAAAGCTGAACTCGAGCGCCGTGGGGCGATCGAGGCCGGCGACCTGGCCTGCGGCGATGGTCGACATGGAGCGCGACGTGCCGGGAAAAACCGCCGAGAGCGTCTGGCAGAGGCCGATCCAGATCGCCTGCGGCAGCGTCATCTGTTCCACGTGGATGGTCCCGGCCTCAACGCGGCTGCTCCAGGCATCAATGGCCCACATCACGATGCCGCCCGCGAGCAGTGCGATGGCGATCGCGGTCATGCTGCCCAGGTTCCGTTCGCTCCATTTATGCAGAAGCAGGGCGGGCACTGAGGTGCAGGCAAAGGCGATCAGCGTGAGCGAAATGGGATGCGTAAGCCAGTTGCGATCGCCGTTTTCGCCTTTGGGAAAGGTGCGCAGGAAATTGACGATCCGCTGCAGAAACAGCAGGCAGAGCGCGAAAATGGCGCCCACCTGAATGACGATGGTGTACATCTTCCAATAAGGATCGTCGAGCGGAATTTTCATCAAAGCTTCGGCGATGCGCAGGTGCGCGGTTGAGCTGACCGGCAAAAATTCGGTCAAACCTTCCACAATTCCCAAAAGAACGGACAAGAAATACGGGTTCAAGCCAACTCCATCTTACTGTCGATACGAGTCAGGCGGCGTATCTGTCGGGCACGCGGGAAACCGCTGGCTGCTCAGTCCCGATCGATGCCATAAACAGGAACGCCCTCATCCAATTTGTACACCAGCGCACCGGCCCGGTAGGTGTAGTCGGAATCGGAAAAATGCGCCTTCAGTTGGGCAGCCACAGTGCGCGCCTGGTTGTGGGCGTCGCCGCTCTTGCGGTCGTCTCCATCGGCGTCATACATGTTGGTAAGCACGGCCAGGCGATAAACCGCCTCGTAGAGCGCCCGCGCCGTACGCGGCCCGTCGGGATACTCGTCGGCGTATTTGATGTAGAGCTCCGACTCCTTCGCCGGGCATTGCTCCGAGCCCTGCCACTCGCCGCAGAGCTTGTTGTCGATCAGGTCGAAGGCCGCCAGAGCCGCCCACCTGGTGTGCGGATAATACTTGATCACCTTGTGCAGTTCGTCTTCATCCATGGCCTGGCGGAAATCGGGATCTTTCTGATGCGCCGATGGCAGGCTCTGGGAGTCGGCGCGCTCGATCTGCCACTCGATGTCGGCGGCGCGCCACATGGCATCGGGCACCAAGGGCGAGTTGGGGAACATTTCTACCAATCGCCGATAGAGCAGCCGCGCGCTTTGCGCTGCGTTGGCCGCGCCGCGCGGATTTGAGGCCTCCGCCTCCTCGTTGGCGGCCGCGCCCATCAGAATCTGATCGCCGTTGGACATGGTTTCCTCGACCACGCCCTTGGCCTCAATCCAGCCGGAGATGGGCGGCGTGGATGCATCGCCGCCCACCCAGGGCTCGTCCTTGTCGCTGTGCTGCTCTGCGATATCGGTGTTGATGTAGACGCGCAACCACGCGCCGCTTTTTTCCGCCACCACCATCTCGCGGCCAATCTGCAGCTTGTCCACTTTTTGCGCGCTGGTGGAGGGCGTGATGTAGAGCATGGTCACGCGTAGAGCCGTGGCGCGAGGTCCGGCCATGGGTTTGACCTGCTGCTGCGGTTTTTTGTCGGCGTGAGCCGGACCTGCGGCGCAGGCCAGCGCCAGGCCGAGAGCTAGAATGCGAATGGTTGAGATGGGACGCTTCATCACAAGCAAAATCATATTCCAACGACGCTATGAAGTGCTTTCCGTGAGCACTTCGGCCAGCATCGCCGGATCCACGTTGCCGCCGCTGACCACGGCTACCGCTTTCCGGAAAAGCGGCAACTGGTGAGCGTGGAAGAGCAATGCCGCCGTTGCTACCGCGCCGCTGGGCTCGGGCACGAGGCGCGTGGCAGCGACTATAGCGCGCATGGCGGCGCGAATCTCGGCTTCGGTCACGGTGACGATCCCGTCCACAAATGCCTGAAGGTGCGCGAAATTGCGCACGCCTACGCTTTGCGTGCGCAGGCCATCGGCAATCGTGCGGCTGGTCAACTCGGCCGGCCAGGTGACGATTTTTCCTGTGCGAAAGCTCTCCGCGGTGTCGGCGGCCAACTCCGGCTCGACGCCAAAGACTTTGGTCCTGGGGTTCAGCTGCTTCACCGCCGCGGCCACCCCGCTCAGCAGGCCGCCGCCCGAGACCGGCGAAAGTACCAGGTCCACATCGGGCAGCGCTTCCATAATCTCGAGGCCGCACGTGGCCTGCCCGGCAATAATTTGTTCGTCGTCGTAGGGCGGAATCACGATGTAACCGTGCTCGCGAACCAGTTCATCGGACTTGGCCAGGCGCTCGCTTGAGGCCACGCCCACGTCCACAATCTCTGCTCCCAGCGCCAGCGTCGCGGCCCGTTTGATGGCCGGCGCGTTGGACGGCATCACGATCACCGCTTTACACCCCGGCGACGAGGACCTGTCGCCGGGGACCCCGTATTTGGCGCCCACTTCGCGCGCCGCGTAGGCCACGCCCTGCGCGTGGTTGCCGCTCGAATAGGTGATCACGCCGAGCGCGATCTGTTCGGGAGTAAGCTGCAGAATCTTGTTCGCAGCGCCGCGAATCTTGAAGGCGCCGATGGGCTGCAGACTCTCCGCCTTCAGCCAGATCTCCCGGCCCGATCCATAACCGGAAACGCCGGGAAATGCGGCCCGCACCAGTGGCGTTTTCATGGCGATGGGCGCAATGCGCGCCGCCGCCGCGCGGATCTCATCAAGCGATATCAGTCGCATGGTCCCGGCACACATTACTCGCACCTTGCTCCGTCCCATAGTCCCTGCTTTCGAGTATCGCGCACCACGCCCGCGTCGCGCCCAATGCCGCAAAAATTCGCGCGCAGAAAAAGGGCGGCAGCCTTGAGCTGCCGCCCCAGATCCCGGCCATCACTTAGAAGGTGAACTTGGCCGCCACCTGCAGCTGGCGAGGGCCATAGAGGGCGCCGGATGTGGCTGTCTTTACATTGAATGCGGTCGCGCCTGTTCCTGCGTAGGGGCTGAAGCAGGCCTGCAGCGTAGACCCCGTCGGTGGAGGAGCCGTTGCCGAGCAAGTCAGCGTGGTGCCCGAAAGCAACTTGGTGGTACTGCCATTCAGCGTCACGGTGCCAAAGCTTGAATTCACGCCTTGAATGATTTCCCGGTTCACTGCGTTGAAAGCATCGAGGCTCAAATCCAGCGACATGCCCTCGTGGATTGTGAACTTGCGCGCCAGGCGCAGGTCCGCGTCGTTGAAGCCCGGCATGGGAACGCTATTCCTTCCGACATATGGCGGGCGGCCGTTGGTGGCTGAGCCTGAGCTCGAACTCATGGCGCCGCCGAAGATGCCGCCTTCGTCACCATAGCTAGTGGCGCTCGTGGAACCGGAGAAGATGCTACTACCGGATAGGCCCAGGGAGACGGGTTCACCGGAAGTGGCGATGTCGCTTCCGGAGAGGCCCCAGCCATTGACCACGTTGCGGACCAATGCGTCTCCGGTGTGGATGGTCGGCTGGTAAAGGAAGCTGACGGTGAAGCGGTTGCGGACGTCGATATCCGAAGGACCATTTTCGAGGCGGACGTCGTTGGGATCGAGTGGTGTATCGCCGCCGTAGAAAGTGCCGAAGGTGCCAGCCACCTGGGAGGTATCGGTGGCGCGTGACCAGGTATAGTTCATCAGCACTTCCAGACCGTTCCTGAACGGCCGCTTCACGGTAACGGCCATGGAGTTATACCAGGTATTGGCCACGCTGAAGCCGGTGTTGAAGCTGGACAGCTGGGCGGGCGAATTCTGAGCACCCGCAACCAGGTAGCGGCGGTCGCTGGGCAGGTAGACGGGTACCGTGAACTGCTCCACCTGATTGGCGTTGGAGTCGACAACGTTATAGGTCTTGATGCCGTGCGGCGTCTGCCCGATCAACTGCGAGTCCAGGAAGACCGGAAGCCGCATGCCGCGCGTGCCCACGTAGCCGAGTTGCAGCGAGATGCTCGCCGGCAACAGTTGCTCTACCGAAAGGTCGATCTCGTGCGAATAGGGCGGCACAAAATTGGGATCGAGACCGTGGAAGCTCTGCGTGCCCAGATTGCTGGGGCCCTTGATGGTGGGAACAGCGCCGCCGGTGGGAACCAGAGCCGTGCTCAGCGCTGGACCCGTGGGCAGGAGGGGAACGTTCGGGTACTGCTCGGTGGCTGCGGTGTTGAAGCCGGTGCAGCTTGATTTGCAGCCGGAGTAGTTGTAATTCACCTGAACCACGCCGTTTTCGACGCGCATCGCGTAGTAGGTCGATCCCTGGTTGAGTGCGGTGTAGATGCCGTAGCCGCCGCGCACCACCGTGCCGGGATGCAGCTGATACGAGAAGCCGAAGCGTGGCGCCACGCGGTCGGCCACGTTCTTGATGCTGCTGGTATATTCCGCCGAAATCGGATCGTAGTTGTTGTTGACCAGTCCCGGAGAAGGCGTAAGCTGCACGTCGTAACGCAGGCCGGCGGTCACATTGAGCTTGCGATTCACCGCCCAGGTGTCCTGCACGAAGAAATCGAACATGTTCATGTAAAAGTCATCCTTGCCCTGGGTGCCGGCCTTGGTGTTCACCTGGTCGACGGTCTCGACGAAGGTGTTGTAATGGTAGCCCGCGTAGGGATCGGTGTCGCCCGACTGGCCCTGGAAGGCATCGGCAACCCAGTCGGCGAACTGAGTGGCGTTGGAAGTATCGCTATAGCCGTAGAGGCCGCCACCCTGGAAGAGGTTAATCATCACCTCGTGAACGTTGTTGATGTCGCCGCCTAGCTTGAACGTGTGGCGCCCCTTGACCCAACTCAACACATCCGAGCCTTGAATGCGATGTTCGTCCGGCTCGGCAATGCGGGGCAGCGCGTTGGGCATGCCGAAGGTCAAAGCGCCGACGGCAACGGACGGACCGGCATCGTTAGCGCCCGCCGTTTCGAGGTCGCGGCCCCATTGGGCGTGCACCTCGTTCACGATGTAGTTGGTGATGGTTGTAGTCAAGCCGCCTACCAGGAAGCGCTCGTGGTAGTAAACCGGCGCGTTGGCTGTGGGCGAGCTGTTGGAAATAGCGGCCGAAGCGTTATAGCCGTTCGTCGAGCCGAAGTCGGCCCAGTTGAAGTCGATAAACGCATCGTTCTTTGAATTAATGTGATAGTCGAGACGCGGGAAGAATAGGTCCTGTTTGGCATAACGCGATGGCGCCGCTTCGCCATTGTTGATGAGGAACTGAATTGCGGCATTGCACATTGTGCTGGTAACTGTCGTCGGACACTGCGTCGGCGAGATGATGGTGCCGGCCGCGTTGCCGGGCGTCGCCGTCAGCGTAATGGTGTTGGTGTTGTAGTAGAGCGCGCGGCCCACGCGGCGGTAGCCGTCGTAGGTGAAGAAGTAGAAGAGCCGGTCCTTCATGAGCGGGCCGCCCACCGAACCGCCGAACTGGTTTTGCTGGTGCACCGGCTGAGTGAGCAGCGCCGCCGCTTCTACCGGGAAGGCCGAAGCGGAGCCGAAAAGAGCGTTCCACTTTGAATACGGATCGAGGGCGTCCAGCGTAGGATAGCGCAGGTTGTAGAACAGGTCGCCATGCATTTTATCGGTACCGCTCTTGGTGATCGCGTTCACCTGGCCGCCTGCCGCCTGCCCAAACTCGACGGAGTAGTTCGAGGTCTCAGCTTGAAATTCCTTGATCGAGTCGGCCGAATACACATAAGGAGCACCGCTGGCGCGTCCGCGGGCTTCAGAGAACAGCATCTGGTTGTTATTCGCGCCGTCTACGTAGTTCTGATTGTAGAGACCGCTGATGCCGTGAAAGCTGATCAGTCCGCTATAGCCGTCCTGCGTAACGTTGGGCGTCAGCAGCACGAAGCCCGACCAGTTGCGCGCATTCACGGGAAGGTTCTCGATTAAATTTTGATCGAGAACCTGCGAGACTTCGGTCTTCTGCACGTCGAGGATCTCGTTGGTGCCCGAGACTTCGACCGTGGTGGTGGCGCCGCTTAACTTCAGGGTGAGATTGATGGTGAGCGTCTGGCCTACCTGGAGCGTGATGTCCTTGGCTTCAACCTTGCCGAAGTTCCCGGCCGAGGCATCGACCTCGTAGCGGCCGGGAATGAGGAACGGCGCCGCGTAGAGGCCTGCCGAGTCTGTCGTGTAAGCGTGCGAAACCCCGGTATCCATATCGGTCACGGTGACCGCCGCGCCTGGAACCACCGCCTTGTTGGGATCGGTTACAGCACCATTGATAGTGCCTGCGCCTGACGTTTGCGGCCTGGCGGATACGCAGGCAAATACCATGAAAGACGCCGTCAATACGAACGCGGCGAGATTTCGCTGGGGACAGAAACTCCGTACCTTCATCATGGGCTCTCCTAATTAAGGTTGTGGGCTGCCATTCCATCTTCGGAAGGAGGATGAGACAATGCCGCAGTCTAAAGACAAGGCGACAATTAGAGGCACAACTCGGGGATCGCCTCTTTGTTGTCAAAAAGAGGTGCCCGTGGTTATGGCAATTCTGGAATGCTATCCCCTGCCAGCGCTTAACGATTCATCGACGGCTATGGGGTACAGCTACTTTGGAATTGCTGCAGCTCTGCTTGAACCAAAAAATTGGCGCAGTTCCCGAAGATGCATACGATATTGTTAAAATTAACATGCAACGCGAAAAAGTGTAATCAGGATTCCATAAAGAAACGCAATAAAAACTAGAGGGGAATTTATCTGTAATTTACCGGGCTATTCGTACGCTAGCGCGTCAATCGGATCCTTGCGCGCGGCCATCCACGCCGGATAGAGCGCGCCGCAGATCGAACCCGCAAAGGCGATCAACGCGGAGCGGATCAGCCATGCGCCGGTAATCTCGAACGTCTGCGTCGGGAAGAAATGCATGATAAGAATGCGCACACCGTAGGTTCCTGCGATTCCGACCAACACGCCGGCGATTGCCAGTAGACCGCACTCGCGCAGCACCACGCTCACTATCGTCAACTTGGAGGCCCCCATCGATTTCAGGATCCCAATCTCGCGGGTGCGCTCGAGGACCGCGGTGTACATCGATTGAAAGATGACCAGGAAGCCGATGATCACCGCGATGGAGGTCACCACCCGAAGGGCGAGGTTGAAACCAGGAATATTGTTCGGCGTCATCTGGTCGAGCCAGCTATCCACAGTGGTCAGGGTGTTGTTTTCAAAGCCGCGCGTGGCGCGAATCTCCTCGATCACCAGGTCGTCGTTGGCGGGATTGTCGCACTTGATGTAAAACAGGGAAACCTTGTTTCCTGCGTCCACTAGTTGCTGCATGGTCTCAAGCGGAATCAGCTTTCTGCCGCCCTTACCCTGAGCAACAATCCCTGAGATACGGAACGACTGGCCGAGAATCTTCACCGAGTCGCCCACAACGTAGGCGTTACCGGTGGCAGGATTCCTCGTCCCGGCATATACGTTGTCGATGATGGCATCATTCGGTCCCTGAAACTTGCTGCCCACAAGAAACCTGAACGGCCTGAGCGCGTCGAAGCTGTCGTAGTCAATCCCATAGAGGATCTCAACACTCCCATTGGTCGATATCTTCTGAATCGCCGGTGATACCAACGCCACGTGCGGCAACTTCAGCAGCACGTCTTCGTCCCGGATCGGCATCGACGGGCTTCCCAGTCCATTGAACATGCTGGCGTTCGAAGGCAGCAGCATCAGGTCGGCGCCGATCCCGTTCGTGCGCTCTTTCTGGCTGTCGAGCATGCCCATAAAAATGGCCACAATCGACAGGATCATGATCACTTCAATGGCCACGGCCAGCACGCTGATGATCGAGCGCAGGGGGCGATGTAACAGGTTGGCAAAAATCAGCTTATTCATGTTCGCGCAGGACATCGGAGGCGGAAAATGCGCCCGAAAGGCCGTTTTAAGGGTAGCAGACGGCGGTTA
>Ga0182024_10006395_pt1 | contig 25886 bp, 27 predicted proteins | sample P32metaG_FD_120480 | JGI IMG/M metagenome (GOLD analysis project Ga0182024, IMG submission 120480) | Permafrost microbial communities from Stordalen Mire, Sweden - P3-2 metaG (Illumina Assembly) | ecosystem: Environmental > Terrestrial > Soil > Wetlands > Permafrost | place: Sweden: Stordalen... | reverse complement strand
GGTCGTCACCGGCTCCGCCTCTGATTTTCTTCTGCTTTCTGGAACAATAGAATAGGGCTCGTTAGGAGAAGTCTCATCAGCTCCTAATGATGAATGCATCAAGCATCCGCAGATGAGGGATGAGAAAATAATTTGGGATGCTTTGGTCTGGGACATGTTAACTCCTTTAATATGTTCTATTTTTGAAATACTAAACTTCAGGGATTTAAATCATTAGTTATCTTTTGAGCGACCCGCACAAAAATAGTTCTATGTCTCTATTTCTCAATGCTTAATGGTCAATATAAATTTATTTTTATGAGGGTTATCGTGCGCCCGCTTTTCCAGTCCTTAGGGCCTGATCGTTACCCACAAGTTCCATTTCTAGAGGGAAGGCGAGGCAAGGCCAGATGGAAGCGTAAGCGGTCCGAATGGTGAAGCCCATAGCTGAAAGCAGCTATGGGCGAGACAGAGGATCCATATGGCAAAGCCGCAGCCCCCTATGGAAACGGAAGATGTTGGTAACGATCAGCCTTAGAGCCTATCCTAATAAATCACTCAATTAGGATAGGCTCTTAGGTTGGATGTATTAACCAGAGGGGTAAACAGGTGACAATCTGCTTGCTGCGGCTTTGCCAGATCAATCCTCCTTTGTCGCCCATAGTTTTACTATGGGACTCCTCTTTCGGACCGCTATGCTTTGATCCGGCTTTGCCTCGCTAGCGCATTTTGTCACCTGTTTACCCCTCCGGTTAATAATTTGGATAATGAGGATGCCGTTGTTTTAGATGAAAATAACCATGTAGTCTACACCCAGCTCGTTTAGGAAATCACCCATCCAAGGTATCTTAGAGGAAAATCCTGATATCTCGGATTCGGTCCTGCGTCAAGATTTTTTTGAGATGTTACGGTCATGAATATACGGAAGAAGAGCTTCAAAAAATTCTTGCTGGTCTAGAGAAGTGTCAAACTCCCTTTAAACGGAAATAAATGTCTGTTGTTTTTGAGGGGAGATTCTGTAAAATACCTGCATGTTGAAAAGAATCCCTATTATTGCTGCTAACTGGAAAATGTACAAAACAGCAGCGGAGGCTCAAGAATTTCTTACCCATTTGAAGGGTAAGCTGCCATCCTCTGTCAAAGTTTTCATTGCGCCATCTTTTACAGCGTTGCCTGTTGTGAAGGGTGCTCAAGGAGTCGTCATCTGAGCCCAGAATATGCATGAGGCCGATGAGGGAGCTTTTACCGGCGAGATCTCAGCCCGGATGCTCAAAGATGCCGGAGTGCAGTTTGTAATAGTGGGGCATTCAGAGCGGAGACGTCTTTTCCATGAGACCGACGCGGTCGTTCATCTCAAACTTAAAAAAGCTTTTTCAAGCCAGCTGCTTCCGATTTTATGCGTGGGGGAAACTTTAGAAGATAGAGAGGCACGCAAGACCTTCGATGTCCTTTCCCATCAGCTCAAAACTGCTTTGGCAGGCACTCTTCCCGCTGAGCTCATTCTCGCTTATGAACCTGTCTGGGCCATCGGCACCGGCAAGACTGCAACTCCGGAAATCGCGCAAGAGGCCCACCATTTCTGCCGTGGCCTTCTGAAAAAGCTCTGGGGAGAAGACCATGCCGCTAAAACGCATATTCTTTACGGCGGCTCTGTGACGCCGGAGACAGCCTCTGCGCTGGCCTCGCAGCCAGATATTGATGGCGCCCTTGTGGGAGGAGCTTCGCTCGATCCCGCAAAATTTATACAAATTATCCAAGGATTTTCCGTATGACATTTTTATTTTATCTTTCTATTTTTGCCTTCATGCTCCTCTCTGTCGTGCTCTGTCTTGTCATCCTCGTGCAGGAGAGCAAGAGCTTAGGGCTGGGAGCCTCTTTTGGGGGAGATCCCGGAGAGTCGCTTTTCGGGACATCGACAGCGGATGTGCTCAAGAAGTTCACCGCATGGCTGGCAGTGGTCTTCATCGTCTCTTGCGTGCTTCTTTCGCTTTGGTCTGCATCGATTGGAGCGCAGAGGGTCAAAGCGCTTCCGACAACGATTGAGGAAGTCCGAAAATGAAACTGACCTTTTGCTATTACGGAAATCCTATTCTTCGTAAGAAAGGCGAAACGATCAAGGAGGTCACCGATGAGATCCGCGAGCTGGCTCTAGCGATGATCGATTATTTTGATAACAATAATGGAATTGGCCTTTCCGCCCAGCAAGTGGGCAAAGCCCTCAAGCTTTTTGTGCTCAGGCGGTATATCCATCTTCCGGATGGACGATGGACGACTTCAGAGCCTCATGTCTATATCAATCCGAAAATCGTGGAGCGTTCTAAAGAGACCTGGGTCGAAGATGAATGCTGCATGTCGCTTCCTAAGCTCTATCTGCCTGTCGAAAGGCCTCTGAAGATTAAAATCGAATCGACCAAACTTGATGGCAGCAGGATTACTGAGGAGATAGAAGGGATTAATGCTCGGGTAGTCATGCATGAAAACGATCACATCAATGGGGTGCTTTTTATCGATCGTGTGGAAGATAAATATCTGAAACAGGCCGAAGCCAAACTTCGAGAAATTAAGAAGAAATACAATTAATCTACGTAGGTAGGGACTTTAGTTAGATTCGTCTGAACAGTTTCGCCAGCCTTTAAGGGGGCGATTTGATAAGCGGCCATGACACCGCGTGTGGGGTAAGCCCATCGATACAATCCTATGTAAGCTGTCACCATACGGATAGCAAGCATTTCGAGACTTTCATCGTGCTTTTTCTGAAAAACAATCGTATTAAAGTTAGGATCAAAGAAAAAGAATTTGTTCCGTTTGGGATCAAATCGCATGAAAGTTGCATGGCTACCCCAAGAGAGCATCATTCCTCCATTGGATTCTTCTAGCTTTTGTAAATGTTTAATAAGGCCTCTTTCTACATTCCTATCGCCTTTTGCAATAAACACCAGTTTTTCTTTTTGTCCCCGTTCTGCTAGCAACTTAGGCGGTAAAGACTCGGTAGTCATTGTACTTTTATGAATAGAATGGTAAGCCTGGATGGCACGGTCTGAAGGTTCAATCGAACGTACGGCAATTCCTCGAATAGCATCTGAAGAAGACTGAAGCGCCAAGTTTGCCAAACGGTAAGAAAGGCCCATACAGACGCCTTCGTTCAGGCATTCATTATCGTCATTTTCTCCTTGAGCAAATTCGCCTATAATCATGTTTTCATATTTAGAAAACCAAATATCTGCGTCTCTTAGATCCTGGGGCAGTTCTTTACGGACTTTGAAACTTAAGGAAGGAAAGTTCTGAGGATTTCCTGAAGAAAGTCCTTGTCGAAGAGCATCTTTTCTTGACTCTATAAATTGAGTTAAATATTGATGAATGGCACCTAGGTTGAGACTAAGAAATTGCCCTTTAATGTAATCTTGAGCTTTAGGCAGTCTGCATTGAAGTTTAAGATTATCTCTAGCTTCTAGCGCTTTTTCGAGTAATTCTAGGTTTTTTGCGTGGTAAAAACGCAATAGCGCGCGCAAGTTTCCCAGTGCTTCTTTCGGTACCCCGGCAAGTCTTGCTCTGAAATCAAAAGCCTGCTTTTTAAATTCTTTGGGAAGTTCTTCTATAGAGGGAAGATTTTTCGTATTAAAACAAGTTTCTAAAGCCTCTTGAAGGAACTTTTTATCATCATAGCTACTAATGTTATAACCAAGACTTTTTAAGATGGTAATTTCAAAAGGAGATCCTTGATAGGGCGAAAGATTCTTCAAGGCATTTTTAACCCAGGTTCTAGAGAGGATCATTTCGAATTGTTTTTTCTGATCCGGCATCTCTGCTAATGTTTTTTTCAAGCCTGGGTATTTCTGAAAGATCGTCTTTCGGTCCAATGCTAGGCCGCCTTGTGTCAGTTTTATTGAGATTTCCTGCAGCATTTGATTAAGTTTTGCAATTTCTAAATTTATAGCCTTTGCTTGAGCTGCAATAGGAACATTCTCTTTTTCTTTGGGGGTTAAGGCGTCAACGGCCTCTGCGACGAGCTTTTTAGCTAAATCGAACAGCGGCTTTCGAAGGGCTTCAAGATCAGTCGTTTTTTTAAGCCGTTTTTGAAGATCTTTATTAAAGGCAGGATAAATTTTGTGGAAAATTGCTTCTGCTTTTTCTGCTGAATATTGGCTTTTCAACTTCTGCAGTAGTCCATCGTGATAAAGCTGTGTCACTTCCTTTGCCTGAGCCTTTGATTGAGACCTTTTTTTAGGAGTTGATGGTGAGGACTCTGAAATTTTTTCAGGAACAGGAGGCTCTATCTTGATGAGTTGTGGAGCTATCACAGGGCTAGAATCTTTTTTAGAGCTTTGGGTCAAGAGGCCTATGAGGCTTAGAATGAAATTTAGGAGTGCCGCAAAAGGATCGATGTAGGTGACATTTTTAGTCGAAAGAGGAGCAGGATCTGCTTCTGATGGATTGAACGTTTGGCTATGGACAGCAGCTTTCGACACTTCATCTTTTGGAGAAAGAGTGTTATGGTTAGCATTATTGGTAGGGCCAATAATATCTTTTTTTGTTACTTGATTTGGCATATAGTTAATTATTAATTATACCATATTTATAATTTAATTTTTATTAATTAATTAAATTATAACTCTCTTATATTGTGCTGGTTAAGGAAATCAAGGTCGCCAATCCTTGACCAGGTAACCGCTTAAGTCTAAAATTGTTGGCATATGGGCGTCCAAGTTGATATTCCCAGGTTCTCCAGTCAGCCGATCGAAAGATCATCGTCATGGGTGGGCCCTCCTGTTTTTTGCTCCCAGGAAGCGCTTCAGCCGGCAAACTGTTCTTCTCAGTTGACCCCGTCTACTGAAGAACTATCCCCCACCCAGCCTTATGAGATTGAGGAGTCCTCTCATTCGGATGAAGAAGAGGGGGACGGCTATCTACTGCCTCAGGTGCGTTTTCCTCGTGTAAGCCCCGCTCATGATACGGCCTTTATCGAGAAGGATTTTACGTTGACATCTGTCCATAGCTCCAACGAGTTTTTCATAGAAGAAAAATTCATCATTAAAAAACATCCCATGAAATTCATCGGCTGCGGCCGTTTTCCAGCGGGCAGGGAAATCGTTGCGATCACACGCGAGGGAAAGCACGTTGTATGGCAGCAAGCGATACGGTCCTGTTTTCCTACAGCCGTCTCGATGATTGCCTTAGACTGCGGGAAACGGTTTTTAGCCGACGAGCTTTTCTACGCCGTCACCAACAACGAGGTAGCGCTCGAGTACATTCGGAAGGCGGGATTTGAGCCTATTATTCACCCTCTTAAAGGCAATATCGTTGAAAAAGTCCGCGCTTTAGAAAAGATCATTGCAAGGACGGGCCCAGGACTTTTGTCTATAATCCATCCCGATCTACAAAGCCACGTGGTTGTATTGGATGAGATCTCAGTGGAAAAATGGCGTGCAGCTCTTCGAGAGCCTTATCATGGCTACATGGTTACAGTCCGGCTTTTTCCGTTGATGGAGTGGATCAGCGATCAATTTTATGAATTAGCAGACATACCGCCCGCCACGGACTCTCCTATCAAGAGAAAAGAATATTCCGGTCGGACACTTCAGGACCAAGCAGCTTCTCCTGCGCTGAAAAAAAAGAAGCCCGATTAACGTCTAAGTCATTGAATTTCAGTAGAAAGTGATGTAATTTAGATCTTGAGAAAAGAGATATTTATAAGTATAATAATTACCCTATGGCAACACTACAACCTACTATTCAGTTTCCTTTAACAGCACCTAATTTAAATGCTGGGCAAAATAAACGTCGATCAAGCTTAGATGAGAAAACTGAGAAACGTGCAAGAAAAATGCCTCAAGAGTCTTTTTCCAATGGCACAGATGCTATACCTGTCCCTCCGCAGTCTGGAGAATGGTCGTTTACTGCCCGACTCGTCTCTTATCCCGCGCCACCTATTCTTTTAGCCGGCATAGAGCAACTAGAGCGAATGGCATTTGAAAGACAGGCAGAAGAAGATGCCCCTCCTCTTAGTAGTAGGATTATATCCCCGCCGTCACCAGCTTTACCTCTACCCTTTCCAATGGCGCCAGCGGCATCACCGAGTGTGATGTCACCGATTTCTGTAAGTCCTGCTACCCTTCCGGGTCTTTCTCCTGCCTCTTGCTCTAGTAGTACGCCTACTCAACCAGAAATTACGGAGCGAATATTACCCAATGGCAGCATCATGCGAAGATTCCCTGATGGGCGCATCGAGATCACCGGCTTCAAAAGTTTTGCAACATTAGCAGCAGCAAAAGAATCCGAACCTCATCGTGAGATTCCAATATGTCCCGGTCGCCTAATAGCCCGAGATCCTAGATTTGATTCCCCTGCCTTTACTGCCTATCGAGAACAGGCTGCTCTGATTCAAAGCCCCCCCAGCCCTCCTGTAGATAATTCTGACGATGTTGAAAGTAGCGATAGCGACGATAGTAGTGAAACCGATACAAAAATCGATCCTTCGGCTGTCAGCAACTTAAACCTGACCAATACCGAAATTGAAGAGACTTAAAATTCCGCTCCTAGCAATTTGAAGTAGGGGAATATCCACTCGCTCTTGATGCCAGGTGTATATTTGTAGCCCACTTGCAATTGCCATCTCCCTGTTAAAAGCACCGCAAGTTTGATCTCGTAAGAATCGTAGCGAGGTTCATTGCTCCGTCCCCAGCCATGGTGTGTATCGATATGGCAGGTCCAGAGCGGTGAGAACCGGAATTGAAAGCGGGAGAGGAGCGTATCGCGCCCGTCTGAAACAGGGGAGTGGAGCAGCTCGTGGATGGGCCGGTCGATGTCGAGGATGTAATTATCATGGTCTGCCTTTCTCCAGTCGTATTTACTGCGGTGCCGGAACTCTACAGCGAAGGCAGCGTTTTCTGAGATGGTCCATTCGGTCCTGATATTAGTCCTGTCAAAAAGCAGCTCCTGCACGTTGTAGACGATATCGGTCGCAACATGCCAAGACGGATAACTGAATTCCCAAGTTGTATAAAGTTTCGGGACCGTACGGCCAAAAGCGGTATGGCCGACAAAGACATTCGTATAGAGGTCCAGCGTGATATCAGGCAGGAGGGGATTGGCGATAGGATAGAATGCCTGGAAGACGCCCGGACGGAAAAGATTTTCGGGTGCGTAGCCGTCTTCGATGCTGAAGATATAATGTTTGTAATTGGGTGTAGTCGGAGAAGTCAGGCCTCGGTAGCGGAAATACGGCTCGAGCGTGTGATTAAAGCAAGGGTATGTCTTATAGAGGCGAGTGTTCAGGTCAAAGCCGAAATTTCCGATCGCTTGGCCGACGGCATGGTGATGGGGGTTGTTCGTGTAGAAGATGCCGATAAAGCCCACAGAGGGGGTGAAGGTAATAGGTCCCCAGTTGAAGCGGCGGTAAAGAGTGTTGTTCATTTCGAACCGCCCTGCCTTAGAACTTGGAAGGTACTGCGTAAGCTCGCGGGAATAGACATAATCGAGATATCCGCCGGAGAACCAGTTGTCAAAGATAAGTCCCGAGTTGCCAAGGGGAAAAGGACGGACGTCCAAAGTTACAAGAGGGAGCTGCTGATTGATGTTTTGGAAATAGTTGATGCGGGGCTGCAGGTTCAAATGGGCGAAATAGTTGTTTTCGTGATGAGAGACCCAGAGGATAGTCCTTTTTTGGGTGTTGAGCTCAAAATCATCGCTTTTGAAATCCTGCGGCATCTTGTCGTCGCTCAGCCGGTCGTAGCACATATAGAATTTGGTCTTATCGTTCTGCGAATGGGTCGTCACAAGCCCTTGGAGGCGGTACCGTTTATTCCCTTCTTCATCATCGACGAGTTTATCGTAGGCGCCGTAGTTTTTTGTTTGAAACACAGTTCTGCCGTCACGGGAGTGGTAATCGGTCTCAATCGCTGCGCCGGGACCTCTTTTGAACCGGTAGTCTAAACGGCCGAAGAGGCTAAAAGTCTCAGTCGAATACAGCTCGTATCGCATCGAAATTTTCTGCTTGAGAACCTGGTCCCAGATCATCTTGTAGCGGATGGGGGAGTCCTTGATCATCTTGAGATCGAATTTAAACGAAGGGAGCCAAAAAATAGGGATGTTGAAAAACTTGATCTTGATGTTCTTTGCAGAGAGCAGGCTATTGCTGTTGATATCAATTTTGCCAGACCGAAGCTCCCACCAGGCATCTTGGCTTTCGACGGTGGTCAAATAGGCGTTCGAGATCCAAAAACTGCCATCGGGCAGCAGTTCTATCTCATCGCCGCCTACAAACCAATAGTCCGTCGATGTCCGGCCCTCTAGCATGGTGCCGGTTTTTGTCAGAAGGTTGTATTCGAGTTTCTTACCGATGAAGATACGGCCGTTATATTCTAAAAGGAGGTCGCCTTCCGCCGTGACTTTTCTGATCGCTACGCCATTTTCAATCCGATTGGTATATTCGATGTGCCGCGCTTGAATCCGCAGCTCGGAATTGGAAATAATTCCGCCCTGATCTGTCGAGATCGTTCCATTTGTAAAAACGGGATCTTTGAGATTAATGTTGTACTCGGTGGGGATGCAATTGCCCTCCTGAAGGGTCTCATCTTCAGCGCATAGACAGCTAATGGCTAGGGTAATTGGCAACAGAAAACGTTTCATTTTGAAATAGGATACTTTATTGCAGAGTGTGGATCAAGAGGCCAGCGAGTGCATAACGATTTTTTGGATGTCCTTCTTTGATTCCCAGAAGAAGAAGCTCAATGCCTTTTTCATCATGACGGTTAGCAAGGGCCTGGTAGGCCTCCAAAAGAAGCCGGGTGCTCTCTTCCGGGGTCAATTCATGGGGAGAGCCGTTTTTGCGAAGATGCCAGGGCAACGAAGGCCGGAACCGGATCATTTCCTGCGATTGAACACGGGTGATCCACTGACGAAGCCGCTCTTCATAAGGTCCTTTTTCTTTGAGCCGGTACAAAGCGAGGTTGCAATAGGTGCGGATCAGCGGTGCTCCTGCATGCTCGGCATGCCTCTTCAAAAGACGAATAGCCGCCTCGGTATGGTGGTTTTCTAAAAGCTGGACAAGAAGCGGGATCAGGTCAAGTTCATGGTGCAGAAAGATTTTTTCCGCGATCTTTAGAAAACTCTCTTCAGAGAGCTCTAGGCAAGCGGAGAGCATCTGCTCACGCATTTGCAAAGACATAGCGGCCAGATCGAACGAAAGTTTTTTAACATGCTGTTGCATCGACGGGACAACTTTCCACGCGTTAAGAGAATGGCCGACCGAGACGTGAGGCTGGAAACCGAGGTCTCTGGAATTGCGCAAAAGGAACTCTTCAATAGCAGGGACGCATCTTTCATCGCGCCTTTGCAAAAGAGAAAATGCTGCGTTGAACCTCACATGGATGTTCTCGTGCTTTAAGAGAGGCGCTAAGACATCTTCGCCTCCCGGCAATTCTCCTAAGAGCGCAATCGCAAAAAGTTCGTATTGATGGGCCATGTCAAAAATCGGCACCAGAGAGTGTGTATCGCCCAGCAAATAGAGCGAGCGGAGGGCGGCCAGTTTCACAGGAATAGAGACCGACTGGGAAAGCCTTTTGAGCTGCGGGATCGATTTTGAGTCTTTGAGCATTCCTAAAGCCGAAGCCGAGGCCTCTTGTTCATCATGGTTCAAGTGGGTGGCATGGGCCCTGATCTTAAAAAGAAGGTCGTCGCGGCCAAACCGCGCAGCGCAGAGGATCGCCTCGATACGTGTCATCGGGATCGGGTCTTCCATCAGTTTTTTCAAAACATCGATCGAATCGCTGGTCCCGATAAGTGCAAAAAATTGAGGAAAATAAAACCAGATCTCTTGGGGAAGTTTGTACATTAAAGCTTCGATGTGCCCTGCCGCCTTCCGGTGCTTGCGGGAAGCCAGATGAAAACCGGCCTCCATCCGCGCCATGAGGAAAGGCGAGGCCATCGCTTTCGTCAGCAATTCATCGCCGCGGTCGTCCTGCATATGAGCCAGCAGCTGGATCGCAGCCAGCTGCGTTTCAAAGTTCTGGCTTTTGATCCCTTGTTCGAGGATGTCCATAGATGACGTCATGGTCGCAAAAGCTGTTCCATAGAGACTTGAGAGCTGGATGGTCACATCATTGCTTTTGATGCCTTGTTCTAGAATAATCGAGGCCATATGGACGAGGATTTCAAAATCATGCCGGCCCAGTTCTTTTTTGTAGGTCTCATAAAGCGAGATGGAGGCATCGATCTCTTTCGACTGCATGAGATAGGCGACATGCTCCTTGTCCAAAGCATGGCAGGCAAAGGCAAGAGAGGCTAAAGAGGTCAGGGCAAGGTTGTTAAGTAGTCCCATAGATCAAACATCAGTCATAACATCCTTTGATGCTGGAAACAATAAAAAACTTCGGGGTCGAGGCATACGCAAAATTGTAAGTATCTAAAATTAAATAGATTATGTTATAAATAATTCTATTATAGTTATTTAGTTAAAAAATAAAACATGTTATAATGTAACTAATATATTGGAATAATAATATGGCAGTTCAACTAGATCATAAATCAAATGCAGACCTATTTAGGCCTGTTTCAACGATGCTGGATCCGCAAATGCAGCTGGCTGAATCGATGGCTAAAAAGGCCTTTAAATTCTTCTCAGCGATTCCATTTGATCAAGGAGCCGTTTTTACCTGTCAATTTCTTAGTTCCGCAGCTTACAACGATAAAACAGCGAAGGTTTATGCGATTACCCTTAAGAAAGGCCCCGAAAATGCTAAAGTAGTGAATAATCTGACGTTGAGCCTAATAAGCCCGCAAGTGAACATGACCGGGCCGGAATTTGCTATTCAAAATATGACCATCAGCGACTTTTCCGTCGATTGCAACATTCCATGCTCCCTTATAGGGATTGAACAACAAATCATTGCTAAACTCGATCCTCTTCTGGAGGAGCATGCCTATCATAAGCTAATGAAGTTCATCATCGCTCAGCATGAAGATGAAGAACCTGATCCTGACGATAGATTCACCCCTTTGTCTGAAATCTTAAGTTACATAGATTCAATTACTTAGAACTTTGTCTAAATAGTAGTTATTTTTCACAACATTCTTATAAACAACATGTTAAGGATGTATTAATTTATTGTTAAAAAATAGTTTATATGTTAAAATATAATTATAAAACAATAAGGAGATTATTATGACTTTCAATCCACGAGTACCTCCAGGCGCACGACCCTTATCAGCTGAAGAATCACACAATCTTAACATGATCAATTTACATGAACAAGAACGAGCCAAGCAAACTAAGCAGCTGGAGAAAGTAGCAAGACAGAACGCTGAACGCCAGAAGTTGGAAGCACAAAGGAAATTAAGTGAGTTGAACCCTGTTCGAGTAAACCTAGCGAAGGACATAGAACATATCGCCGAAGTTATCGCTCTTGGTGCATTTCGATTTTTCTCAAAACTAAAATCGGGAGAGGTAAAACCTTTTACATGTCAATTTACCCACCCATCATCAGCATTTGTTTATACGATGACAATAACGAATGGAACCACAACCGAAGAAAAAAAGAAGCCTGATTTGGAATTGGAAGAAAAAGACGCTGAAATTTTCTTCAAAAACCCCTTGTCATTTTTAGAGCCCTGTGGCGCGAAAAATGCCCGTTTTAAACTAAAGTTACAAGACGGAACTGTCTCTACATTCTTCGTAACTGTAAATTTTCCGCTATCAGGAATGTCAATTGAGCATAAGATCCTTGATAAGTTACATGACCACATGAATGAGCAAATAAAGCTTAATGAAAGCACCCCTCTGGTTAACAATCATCCTAAGAGATCTATTTGGGATAGAATTTTCAGTATTTTCTGCTGCTGCTTCGGAAGCCGCAAATAACTCTACGGTATAGGGGATAAGTAGTCCCATAGATCGATACCCAGCTTGAGGAGAAGCCTCTGCACGGTATTGATCGGCAGCCCCACCACATTGTAGTAGCATCCTTCGATTCTCGAAACAATCAAATTTGCACTTTTCTCTATCGCATAGCCGCCGGCTTTATCAAGAAAGTAAATGTGGTTATGGAATTTTTTGATCTGGTCATCTGTGAGTTTATGGAAGATCAATCGGGTCTCTTCAAAACTCGTATGGACCTCAGGCCCGCGGCGGACAGTGACGCCGGTGGTGACCTCTTGCCATGTTTCTGAAAAAGTTCTGAGAAATTCTGCCGCTTCATGTTCGTCGCGGGGTTTATTGTAGAGTTTGCCGTTGCAGGAGACGACGCTGTCGGCCGTCAAAATGACTTCCTGAGGAAACCTGACGGCAAGCGTTTCGGCTTTTTTTTGAGAAAGCAGCATCGCATGCTTTGCAGGATTGCCCTGATAGGGAATGGACTCTTCATCAAAATCGGAAGCGACTTGCACAAAAGGCAAGGAGAAATAACTCATGATCTCGCGGCGCCGGGGCGATTGGGAACCTAAGATGATTTTCATTTTTTAGGTTTTTTAGGTGCAGGAGGCGGCTGATAGTCCATGTAGTCGACCCAGATCGGCGAGCTCCAGGCCATGTGGCCGTCTTGCTGCGTCACGCGGAGGTAATAAAATGCAAAATGGGGTTTATCAGGCGAGGCTAATACGCACTTAGAGAGGTGCTCGGAGTCATCGAAAGCAAAGTCCAGAGAGAAGTCTTTGACCGGGAATGTCTTGATAGGAGTCCCGTTCCGGAGCAAAACAACCTGTTTTAACGGAGTAGTGCCGGCGACATATCCGATGATATGGCGGTTGAGCACAAGGCCTGGTTTTGCTTTGGTGTTAAGCTCTCCGCCCATGTTCGTGCCTGCGATATTCAATCCCACGATGATCCTGGCGCCCGTCGTTGCATAGCAAGACCTGTGCGTGAGAGCATGGACAATGGCGTCTTTGGTTTGGTCGGTTGACAAGACGGCAGTCAGGCCGGAGCTGTATTGGACTTGGCCGTTTTCAAAAAAATCGGCATAGATGCCGCGGTCGTCAAGACCTCCTGCAACAAAACCAAAACGGCGGTTCTTTTTTAACGCATTGAGAATAGAGCCGGCCTCTGTCTCTTGCACGCCTTTTTTGGTAGTGGCGCGGATCGGACGGGGATTGCCCTCTTTAGCGGAGCATTCCGAAGAGCCCCAGGCGTTGTAGATTTCAACGACTTTTTCAAATTCGGGCTCGAAGTGAGCAAAGTTGGTCTCATACCCCTTGCCCATTGTGAAAGAAGGGATGGAAAGGGCCTCTTTAGGGCTGAGCAATTTGTAGATCTTCGGCAGCACATTGCTTTTGGCTTCTTTTCTTCTCAATAAAGGCTTGAGGTCTTTGAAGTAGACGATCTGGCGCAGCCCCTCTTCTGCGGGATATTGGAAGCCCAAGAATGAGCAAAAACGTTGCTCCTCATTGAACTCGGCCACTTGGGTTGAGATCTGCTTCCACATTTCAGGCGTCGTCTCATCCGTGCTCTCAAATGGAGATGTGCCATAGAACTGGAGGGCTTTTTCGTCGCGGAACTCACGGAGGCATGCTTCGATGCCTTCATGAGAATCGTTTTTTTCTGATTCGGCATGGAGCAGGCCCCAGCAGATGACGTTAGCAGATTCAGGAAGGCATTTGATTGGGGCAGAGAAGTATTTGTCACCGGTCTTGAGATTATGGAGCTGGATCTTGTAAACGCCGGCCTCATTGAAATAGAGATTGGGAAGGTTGATAAAGCCTGTTTCAGGAATGAAGAGCTTCCAATTGAGGTTTTCCCTCTGGTTTTCATAACTCAATTCGATCAAGCTCCCTTCGGGAGCGTAATTAGTCAGGTTGCCGTACTCGTCTTCAAAACGGACCAGCACATCGAACCGTTTATTTTTTGCCACGAGAGAGGGGGCGATGATCCGGATGTTGTGCAGGACATTTCCTCGGACATCCAGATGAAACGTCTCTTGTTCTTTAAAATCTCCTTTTCCGCGGGGATCGATAAAGAGATGAAAAGGCCTGCGGCGCTGGACATTTAATTGGCACCGGTTGCCGGTGTCTTTTCCCTTGACGGTCGAGCCCATGTAGATGATGAAGTTTTCTCCCGCTTTGATCTCCGTTGGGAGTGTGAACTCAAACATCTGCGTGATCTTATCGCTTTTATCAACGGCTTTTGCAGGGATCCCTTTTCCATCGGGCAGCTGTGCCCAGATAACATTTTTTTTGATTTTTACATTGGTCTGCGGGAGCTGCCAATCGATCGGACGTCCTTTTGTAGCCAGATCGAATCGGAGCTTGGTTCCTTTGGGGAGGTTCACAGCGGGTGTATAAACAAAACGGAAGTTCCCGGTTTCTCCGGCATAACAGCCCATCGGCTCACAGACACAGATCGATCGACGCATAGGTGATTACCACAATTTTTTTTAAAAAGAAGCTTTGCAAGGATTTTGCCTGAAAATCTCATTCTCCTGCAACCACTATATGAACCTATTCTCAGATTCTTTATTGTAAATTTACATGCGTTTTCAGCGTATATAAAACAGCCTCATTCAGCCCTATGTGAACCTCATATTGTCTGATTTGCATTTGAGAATAGTTCTTGGGCTAATTTTTTTTCCGCTTGTTGGAAATTTACGAAATTGATATTGCTTTGGTAAAAGGGATAGTTATGAAAAAAGTTAGTTTACTGGTTTTTACAAGTTTAATAGCAATGGCCCCTCACGTTTATTCAGCTGAAGAGCAGCCTGCTCCTTCTGAAGAAATAGATACAGTCGCTTACACTGAAAATAGTGAAGTGGCTTGGAGAAATCAATGTGAGGTTAAAAAGAAGAAGCCGACCTGTCCTCCCAAGAGAAATCCCTGCTGCCCTGAAAAAAAACGGCAAGGGGCTTATATCACGGCTTTTGGGGGCGCGAGCTTTGCCGACTCTTTCGAGATAGCAACAGCAAATGCTGAGCTTAAGACGGGATATGTTGTTGGGGGAGCCATAGGATATTTATTTCCTTTTGGTCTCCGTCTGGAAGGTGAAATCTCCTATCGATACAATGGGATTGATCATGATCAGACGATCCACCATTTTGATATCGAGTTTAAGCAACATTCTCAGGGTCATTTCGAATCGTTAGCTTACCTGGGTAATATTCTTTATAATATTCCGACCAACTTCTGGATCGTTCCCTACATTGGAGCTGGTGCGGGGATGTCCTATAACCAATACAGTATCAAAACGACTTATGCTGGATCTGACTTTCATTCCCGTGGTCGTAAAGATGGATTTGTTTGGCAGGCGATCGGAGGTATTTCCTTTGTCATGGGACACTTCGATATCAATCTCGAATACCGTTATTACCAAACCAATGTGCACTATCATGACAATAATGCCATTGGCGGCATCACGTATCATTTCTAAAAAAGTCGCACTGCGCCGATGTTCATAGGCATCGCTAGGAAAGAAAAACGCTTAATTTTAACGATGAAAAAAGGGCCTCAAATTAAAATTTGAGGCCCTTTCCTTTTTCTGGTATTTAACTCTCTTTTATACTATACTGTTAACACTATATGTTCTTATCTTTAAGAAGATCTTTAGCCCGTTTATTTGACTATGGTCTCTTCTATTGCTCTGCCATCTTGCTCTCCCTCATGGCCCCTGTCGAAGTCAATGAAAATTTTTACTTTTACTTTGCCCTGGCCGTCCCTCTGTTTTGGGCTCCCATTGAGGCTTTTCTCCTGACAAAATGGAGTACGACTCTTGGTAAAAAACTTTTTGGAATTTCTGTCCCTGGCCTAACCTCGAAAGAGAGCCTTAAAAGGGCCTTCTTTTTTGGCAAAAGGCCCGGAGTCGTTATTTTCAAGAAGATCACCTATTGGCGCTATGTCATCGCTTTAATGATCGCCTGCTCAGCCGGAAGCGGTCTGTTCTACGGGAAAGACATCTCGGAGGCTGCCGTTCATTATGAACAGCAAGTAGCAGGATCGGGATGGGTTGAATATATTTCTGAGAATGGCAAATTTTCCGTCCACTTCCCTAAAAACCCCGAAGTCGCCTCAAAGACTGTCGAAGTTCCTAACGGCGATCCGATCGAGCTCAGTGAATTCAAAGCAGAAAAAGACGCCGCTTTTTCCGTCAGCTATCTGGACCTACCCAAAAAATGGAAGATTTTCAGTTCGAATACACTTCTGAAAGGCGCGATGAAAGTCGTGACGGAGCACATGCCCGGTACACAGCTTCTCGATAAAACAATTGTGAAGCATAAGAACCATCCTGCGATGGATTTCCGCATGAAAGAAGGGGAAAATGAGATTGAGGGGCGTTTAATTCTCGTCGGCAATACGCTCTATCGGCTCATGGTTGTCTATTATCCCGACACGCCGCGCGATCAGCAGCATCAGACTTTCGTGAATTCTTTCGACCTGAAAACGGTCGAGAAAGCCTTAATCAATTAATCATTCATATTGAGAGATTTACTTTTCTTTGATAACTTCAAAGCCATTAAAATCTCGGAGGCCCTATGCGTTCAATTTTGGTTTTTCTCTCATTATTGCCGATGTTTGGCATTGAAGCTAGGCACACTTCCATCGTTCAAGAAGAGTTTATTTTTTCCAATCCTCCTTTTGAATCCTGCCATGCCTCAACCTTGACTGAGGCAGCAGACGGACATCTCGTCTGCGCTTGGTTCGGGGGGACAAAAGAGGGAGATGCTGATGTGACAATTTGGATGTCGCATCTAAATTCTAATTGGGAGGCTCCTCAGAGAGTTGCCAGTGCCAAGGATATTCCTTGTTGGAATCCGGTTTTATTTACCATGCCATCGAAGGAAATAATCTTATTTTATAAAGCAGGCCGCAATCCAAAAGAATGGTCGGGCTTTTTAAAACGATCTTCAGATAACGGAAAAACCTGGTTCGATCCTGAGATTCTTCCTGCGGGAGTGATCGGACCTGTCCGCAGCAAGCCCCTTCTCAACAACGGGACGCTGGTGTGCGGCTCTTCCATTGAAAGCTGGCAGCGGTGGGGATGCTGGATCGATATGACCTCAGATGGGGGGAAAACTTGGACTAAAAGCAACCCTATCAATGTCGACTCGCAATACTTTGGCATTATCCAGCCCACAGTGTTCTTTTCTAAAAATGGAACACTCCGTTTTTTAGCAAGATCTCATCAAATTGGGTATATTTGCTCTTCTTCTTCCGAAGATCAGGGAAAAACCTGGTCTGCCGCAAAACCTACGGCTTTACAAAACCCCAATTCTGCCGTCGAAGCCGCCAACCTCAAGGACGGAAGAGTGCTCCTAGTTTATAACGACTCCAAAACAAACAGATATCCTCTCAATATTGCCGTGTCCGACGATGGGGGAGAGACCTGGTCCATGAAAGTAGTTCTTGAAGAGAAGGAGGGGGAGTTTTCTTATCCTGCGATGATCCAGACTCAAGACGGGCTGGTGCATATCACATATACGTGGAACAGAAAGTTAATCAAGCACGTCGTGCTAAATCCTGCTGAGATCTAAATTTCTTTGACCCAGAAGACCAGGTTTGGGGCTGGGGTTTTTTTCATCGTGTTCGCGCCAGGAAAGCTGGCCCATGAGGTCTTTTCTTTCAATGAACGGCCTAGTGAGGGCCTATCGGTCTTTCACTATTTAAGCCTTGGGGGCTGCAGGGAAGACCGCTATATGAAATCATTTTTGTCGTGTGTAGAGTTCCAAACAACATTTCAATTCTTAAGAGCTTGAGGCTTAAGTCTGTAAATTGCTATTTCCAATCTTTATACTAAATTTATTTCAATATGATAAAATTAATGTGTGGTTAACAGCTACAAACGTTTGTTTTAATTATGATTCTTTTAAAAGATATCAAATAAGAGGACAGTATGAATAGAGATCAATTTGAAGGCAATTGGCACATATTGAAAGGGAAAATCAAAGAAAAATGGGGCAAATTGACCGATGACGACATTACTAAAATTAATGGAAAATATGAGCAATTCATCGGTAAGCTTCAGAAAAAATACGGCTATACTAGAGAACAAGCAGAACGAGAAACCAATAGCTGGAAATATGAAGACCGATTTGAAAGCCGCTCAGAGTTCCAAGACAAAGATTCTTCGGGTCGAAGCAATGAGCGCAAGAATGAAGATTTTGATGAAACTAATCGCAATTCTGGTCGAAATGAGAGAGCAAGCGAGGAGGTTAAGTCTGAAAGAGAATTGAATGAGAGAAATCGCAACTCTTTTGGTCAGGGAAGAAATGAAAAAGCAGGCCCCCGTGAAGAAAATAAATCCGGAAAAGGCGAGAAAAAACATTCCTCAAACAATGGATGTGGAAGCTGCAAGAACAAACCCAATCAGAAAGATAAATACGACGAGAACGATTTTAGAGACAAAAAAAGAAAAGTTGGTTGAAGCTCAGCTCTAACTTTTTATTTTTTAGAGGTTGGGAAACCAACCTCTTTCTTTTTTATGAGAATAACAGGTCAAATTTCCTTTACCCAGAAGACCAGAGGTTTGGGGCTGGGGCCTTTTTCGTCGTGTTCGCGCCAGGAAAGCTGGCCCATGAGGTCTTTTCTTTCAACGTAGCCTCTTTTTTTCCAGAATGAATCCAGAGAGATGTAGTCTTTAGGTTTTTTTTGGTGATTTTTCGGACGGAGGACGCTGCTCAGACAAATTTTATTGAATCGCTTCAGATGCTTGGCGTGTTCTTCCCGCAGATCGAAGAAATGGTGCGCAATGCCGCGGCCGCGATACGGCTTTAAGAGCGCGCAAACCCCGAAATAATAATAGTCCGATGGCTGAAGATCGTTTTCTAAGAACGTTTTTTGCAAATGGGGGATTTGTTCATCGAGGGGCATGCCCGTCGAGACGCCGATGATCTTATGCCCGTCGAACACAAGGACGGCAATCGAGTCTTTCGATTGAGCTAGGCGTTTAAAATACTGCGTGTCTTCTTCCGCATGGCCGGCACGCATGTAGGGATATTCCTTTAAAACTTCTCCGCGCACTTTCACAATGCTCGGGATGTAGGTCTTAATTGCCGCTCCCGTCAAGGTCCTGATTTTTATATCGGGCGTCATCTTCACCTCCTCAAAAATCATTAGATCGATTAACCTAAACCTAATGCTTGAATTTTCTAATCCTAAGCATTTTGACTAGGTACCGAAGATTTTTGTCATGTTCAACCTTAACCGGGAGTCTAAAAATGGCCAAGCTTTATTTTCGGCACGGAACAATGGGAAGCGCAAAAACCCTGAATTTACTTGCCGTCGCACATAATTACCGGCAACAAGGCAAAAAAGTCTTGCTGTTCAAGCCTGATATGGATACGCGTTTTGGAAGAGAAAACATCAAGTCCCGCGCCGGACTTCAATGCGAAGCTGATATTTTAGTCGGATCTACAACAGACCTGACCCAGATCAACTATGAAGGGGTTAATTGTATCCTCGTCGATGAGGCCCACTTTTTTTCGATGGAGCATATCGAGCAGCTCCGCGATATCGCCCTCGATAAAGACATCCCTGTGATCTGCTATGGCCTGAGGACCGATTTCCGGTCTAAGTTATTTCCGGGGTCTCTCCGTTTGATGGAACTTTCTGATTCGATCGAAGAAGTCAAATCGACCTGCTATTACTGCAACCGGAAATCGATCATGAATATCCGGCACATCGGAGGAAAGGCGACCCTCGAAGGGCCCGTCATTCAGTTGGGAGCCGAAGAAAAATACTTCCCCGTCTGTTACCGATGCTATCGGCAGCAGCTGGAAGATGCGGGTCAGAGAAGATCTGCTGCGATGGCTGCTCGATAACTTTTCATCAACTCCACCATGAAGTGGAGATTATGGATCGTCGTCAACGTCAAAGCCGTCATCTCGCGCGCTTTAAAAAGATGGTTGAGATAGGCCATTGTAAAGTGCGCGCAGGTGCTGCACGTACACCCTTTTTCAATCGGCTCGAACCGATTGGCATATTCACCTTTCGTGAGATTTACCGGCCCCGTTCCTGTTAAAGCCATCCCATGCCGCGCCGCTCTTGTTGGATACGAGCTGTCAAATGTATCAATTCCCAGCGGGATACAGCCAGTGATCGATTCCAGATCGCCAATACCGAGCAAGTGATTCGGCTTGTCCACCGGCAGAGACGGCATCATAGCCGTCAGCATGCCGATCATTTGCGCTTTGGTCTTCCCCATGCTCCCGCCGATTGCAAATCCATCAAACGGAAGTTTAGTGAGCACTTCGCAGCTCTTCTGCCTTAAATCGGGATCGATGCCCCCGTGGATCACGGCGTACATCGCTTGGCCGCGGGTATTCTTGAGATGAGCCTGTAAAGACCTCTCTTCCCACCGGTGCGTTCGATCTAAAGATTTGACCAGCACCTCGCGGTCGATATGGTATGGCGGGAGCTCGTCAAAAGGGATGATGATATCGGCCCCTAAGTTTTTCTGGGCTTCGATGGAGCTTTCGGGAGTGAGCAAGATTTTTTTCCCATCTCTGTAGGAACGGAAGAGGACTCCCTCTTCTGAAATCTTTAAAACAGTCCCGTCTGTTTTTTTGGTTCCTTGGCTTTTCAGCTCGCTGGCGACCGATCCATAGGCCAAGCTAAAGACCTGGAATCCTCCCGAATCGGTGATAATCGGAAGCTGGCGGTTGATGAAATTGTGGATCCCTCCGCCGTCTCTGATAATCTCAGTGCCCGGCTGGAGCAAAAGGTGATAGGTATTGCAGAACATTAGCTGCAGCCCGATCTCCTGCACCGTTTTATTATCGAGGGCCTTGAGCGTGCCGTTCGTGCCGACTGCAACGAAGTTAGGAGTATCGATAATGCCATGAGGCGTATGGATGCGGCCTACCCGCGCTCTCGATTTTGTAGAGGTATGGAGGATTTCAAACTTCATGGGTCAGTTTCTTGAGGGGATTGAAGAAAATCGCTGCAATCGATGTCAGGGCAATGACGGCGCACTTGACGAGGTAGCTGACCACCATCATGGAAAGAAGATCATTGATGATCCCATAGAGACCTAAGAAGCTAAAAAGTACCGTATCGAGGGCTTGGGAAATAAACAGGCAGATGGTACTCCGCGTCTGCCAAGAAAATCTCGATAGTTCCTTTTGAAAAAATCCATACATTCTCACATCGAACTGCTGAACGACGAAAAAAGTCGCCAGCGAGGCGATGAGCAAGCGAGGCGCAGTCTCCAATAGATATGAAAAGTGGATTTGGCTGGTGTCATGGGGGCTGGGGACAAATAAGAGGTGGATCTGTGAGACGGCCGCATAAAATAACATCCCGAAAAACGAGATCCAGATGGTTTTCTTTGCCACATCCCGCCCATAGGCTTGAGCCAGCATGTTCAGACCGAAGATATTCCCAATTGCAAAGGCATCGCTGCATGTTACGTTCCATCCCAGCAGGTACATTTGTTTGAGAACGAAAAAATTTGCAAAGACCGCAAACAGGGCGCAGAGCGCAATCAGCGTCTCTTTGCCGATTTTAGCGGCCCAAAAAAGAGCTCCAACCAGAATTAAGACCTGTAATACAAAGATCGACTCGTTCATCGGACAGCTTCCGTCAGATAGGGAGGCTGCTCCAGAGGCTGATAAGAGGGGAGCGACCGGACATACCGGTTATATGAATTTTGCAGCACCAGTCGGTTATTGAGATGATCGCTGAGGGGATTGCTCCGATTATAGAGATAAAGGACCTCCTCGATAAATTGAAAATGACCCGCGGCCATCTCTAACATCGGGAGTATCACCGCGACATCGCCGGAAACAGGTAGAAATTTTCCATCTTTTGTCAGATGTTCAGGGGAGATTTTCTTAAACAGGCCGGCATAGAACGTATGCAAATGGGCTGTGACCCATTTATATTGCCGGAACCGATGGCTTTTTAGAACGCTCTTGGGAAACTTTTGGCATAGCTGCGGCTTCTGTTTATAGGTCGGATAGTCGAGATAGTTCCCATACGTCATCCAAACATGGGGATCGGCATAGACCTTATTGAGCTTTTTGAGCACAAACGGCTGTGCTATTAAATCATCCCCGTCGCAACGGACAACGATCTCGTTGTCTTTGCAGGCATGGACTGCCTTGTAGAGGTTTTTCAGGGAGCCTTGGTTTTCCGAGTTCCTTATAAGCTCTACCTTATCCTTTTTAGGCGATCTATCGACTAAAGCTTTTACTTTTTCAAACGTATCGTCTGTAGAGGCGTCATCGACAAAAACCACCCGGAAGTTATCATACCGCTGATGGAGGACCGAGAGGATATTCTGTTCGCAATAGGCCGAATTGTTATAAGAGGGGATGATGATGACAAAAGGTTTTTCCGCAAGAGGCGCAGAGATCTTAGAGCTCTTTTTATCCCGCATTGATAGGAAGATCAAAACTAACGGAATTAAAGATACTCCTAATAAAAGAACTACTTTAATAAAACTTTTTTTCATAAAAACCCTTTCTTTGCTATGGGTAAGATAACAAGATTAAAGAATAGGAAGGTTTCCTGCAAGAACCTATCCTTCCCCTTCTTCAGCAACGATTTCAGGGCTTTTTCAGCAGATTTTTATATGCCCTGTTGAAGACAATGTAAGTATACATGGCTGAAAAAGGGCATATAAAAAGATGCTGAAAAAGCCCTGAAATCGTTGCTGAAGAAGGGGAAGGATAGGTTCAAATGGTGCTGACAGATATTTTCAACTATTTCATATCACTCCTTGTCGTTTGCAGCCCTTTGTCGGCCCTTCCGGCTCTTTTAAATCTTTGTTATGGGAAAAGTGATGAGGAAAAAAAGCAAATTGCCGTCAAGGCCAGCATGGCCGTCGCCCTCATCCTGGTTATCGTGACCTGGGTCGGCCTGCCCCTCTTAAATATTTTTGGAATCCGCATCCCTGCTTTCCAGATTGCAGGAGGATTCGTTCTGGCTCTTGTCGCCCTCTCCATGCTCAATGCCCGCCCGAACCGCATCCAACAATCAAAAGAAGACGAGTCTGAGGCTGTCCTTGAATCTCTCTCGCCTAAAGGCGAGAGATTCCTGCTTCAAGGCTCCCCTCATGGGGCAGCTCCACAGGCTTTAAAACCGACATTCCGGCGGCTTTGAGATCTATAGCACTATTGTAATCGCGGCCGATCCTAAGTCCGCAATTCTGGCAATGATATTCCCTTTGGTTAAGCGGCATCTCTTTGCGATTGCCGCAGGAAGAACAGATTTGGCTGCTAGGGAAATACTTACCGGCTTCTACGAGATGTTTTCCGCATTGTTCTGTTTTATACTTTAAACAATGTAGAAAACTTCTCCATCCTGCATCACTAATGGCTCTTGCGAGTCTTCTAGTGCTTTTTTGGAGCAGATTGGAGATGTCTAAGCTCTCAATGCAAAAGATGTCGTGGTTCTTGATCATCTGGGTTGAGAGCTGTTGGACAAAATTAGTTCTGAGATTTTTGACTTCAGCGTGTTTCTTGGAGAGCTTAATACGGGCTTTTAACTTGTTTTTACTCCCCTTAGTTTTTCTAGAAACATTTCGAGATAGATGCTTGATTTTGGAGAGTTTCGTGTCTAAAAAATGAGGATGGGGAATTTCTTGGTGGATATTTTCTTTGCCGGCAGCAGTCGTGGCAAAATGAGCAACTCCCATGTCGATCCCTACGGCTTCAGCCTCATCTATGGGAACTATAGAGGGACTATCACTTTCTATCTCGCAGGAAAAAACGATATACCAGGCATTGCCTTCTTGTACGATGGTGGTTTCTTTGATCTTGCCTTGAATTTCTCGTGACTTGCGAAACTTAACCCAGCCGATTTTAGGGAGATAGGCTTGGGATCCTTCGACTTTGACGCCCTGTGGATACCGAAAACTATCTCTAACACCTCGTTTTTTAAATTTTGGATGGCCAGGTTTTTCTTTGTTTTTAATGCGTCTAAAGAAATGTTGGTATGCTTGATTAAGGTCTTTGAGGGCCTGTTGAGGGATTTGGCTGTGAATTTCTTGCAGCCAGCTGGTTTCTGGGAGGTCTTTAAGACCAGTGAGTTCTATGTTCTGTTCGTAATAGGAGAGAGTTTTCCCTTCTGCTTGGTAAACTTTTTGTCTTAATTCTAAGCCGTGATTAAATGTCCATCTGCGGGCTCCGGCAAACTGCTGGAACTGCCCTCGATATTTGACAGTGGGTTTTAAGCGGAATTTAAAAGCCCTTTGAATAATCATGAAAATATTTTACTCTTTGGTCTATGTCAAAGTCAAAAGATTTAAGAAGAGGAAGAACATGTATATTTGCACTGCATGTTCATTTGGTCTTTGTTGCAAAATATCGAAAGCGTGTTTTTACGAAGCTCATTCTTAATGAAATGAAGGAGATCTTCAAAGATGTTTGCAAAGACTTTGAGGGAGTGCTAGTGGAGTTTGAGGGAGAGAAAGATCATGTGCATCTGCTTGTGAATTATCCGCCCAAGGTGGCTATTTCAAGGCTGGTGAATTCTTTAAAAGGAGTCTCTTCAAGGTTATTACGTAAGAAAGGGCATCCATCGATTGTAAAATACTTGTGGGGTAGGAGTTTATGGTCTCCAAGTTACTTTGCAGGCTCTTGTGGAGGAGCTCCCATCTCGGTTATTAGACAGTACATTGAACAGCAACAGGCCCCAGCGTAGGAATGCGCCTTACATCGCGGCCCTAAAGGGCCGCGTTTTTCGGCGCTTTAGGATAAAGTCTCGATCGCCATCGTTCCTTTGGCCATGCCGATCATGGCCGGCCCCGGAGCGATCACCACCGTCGTCGTCAGCGCTTCCCTCTGGACAGGCCCTTTAAACCACGTTTATCTTTCCATCTGCGCGATCTTAGTCGCCCTGACAACCGGATCGGTCTTATATTTTGCAGGCAACATCGAGAGGATGCTCAAACACACCGGCATCCATCTCGTGACCCGTATCGGAGGCTTGATTTTGGGCTCCATGGCCGTCCAGTCCATCGCCAATGGCATCCATGGACTTTGGCAAGCTTATAGCAAGATGTGAATTACTTTTTCTCCTCAGTCTCCGAAGGGTCGTTGACTATGCCAAACGAAAGTTTTTTTGTTTTTGCAGAAGGTTTAAATGTGGGAGATAAAGAGACAGGCGATTGATCTACGCCGCCATCCGATATGGTTGAAAGATTGGCCGGAGAGGCTTGGACAGAGCTTGCCGCCGATGAGGCGGGACTCAAGGCCAATCTGCGGATGTGCACTGCAGCTTTGGCGAGTTGCCCATCTTTCTCTGCCAGCGCTTCTTTCAATCCGGGCAATATCTGCTCTAGCGTTGCCAGGTGAATCTGAATTAATCCGATCGCATTTTGCGCAGGGTTTATAGGGGTAGATTCTGTCTCCACAAGGGCAACAAGGGCTCGTAGCCGCTGCTCGATCGGCCCCAGCGTTTGAGCATGTCCTGGCTGGGCTGCAATGCGCTGTTTGAATTCAGGCAACAATCGAGAAACCGTTTCCATCTGCTCTCTGAGGGATGTTTTAGCCCCTTCCAAGTTTTTTGCCGGAAAAGAGCCTGCCTCGAGATCTCCTTGGACAATCGCGAGGAACCCTCTGAAGTGCTGTTCGATTTCTATGAGCATGGGATCATCGGCTGCGACCGCCTGGGTATTAATGGACTGGAGCGGTTCGATATTTCGAGAGTGGGAAGGCCTTACCACTTGTCTAGCGCAATAGGCGCAGGCACATGCAGCGGCGAATGCACTAAAAAGAAAAGTTCCGCCTTCGATTCTTTGCGACTTCATAAAGCTGCAAACTGCGCCAAATCCTGAAAGGCCAGCGCTTGTCAAAGTGACAAGAAACCCCAGTGTCCAAGTAAGTCTGTTGGGGGCAGGCGGTTGCTGTATCAGGGGCTCGTGTTCGGATTTTGAAGCTCGAAATGTAGTAGTAGTAGTCATATTTTTTCCCTTATTTTGAATTTCATGTGATTAAAAGGCTTTTTTATCCTATTTTTGTTCATCTGGATTCGCTGGCGACGCAACACTTTTG
>Ga0182024_10006394_pt1 | contig 25886 bp, 27 predicted proteins | sample P32metaG_FD_120480 | JGI IMG/M metagenome (GOLD analysis project Ga0182024, IMG submission 120480) | Permafrost microbial communities from Stordalen Mire, Sweden - P3-2 metaG (Illumina Assembly) | ecosystem: Environmental > Terrestrial > Soil > Wetlands > Permafrost | place: Sweden: Stordalen... | reverse complement strand
TAACCTCGAGGAGAAAGTCGTCACCGAGCGCCCCCCCACCGCCGATGAGATGAAAGCCATGCTCTTCGGCTGGCGCGTCGTCAAACACGTCAAATCCAACGCCATCGTCTACGCCTCCAGGGACCGCACCCTCGGCATCGGCGCCGGCCAGATGTCCCGCATCGATTCCTCCCGCATCGCCATCTTGAAAGCCCGGGACGCCGGCCTCTCCCTCGCAGGCAGCGTCGTCGCCAGCGACGCCTTCTTCCCATTCCCAGATGGCCTCATCGCCGCCGCCGAGGCCGGCGCCACCGCCGCCATCCAGCCCGGCGGCTCCATCCGCGACAAGGAAGTCATCGCCGCCGCCAATGCCCACCGCCTCGCCATGATCTTCACCAGCATCCGCCACTTCCGCCACTAGCCCTCCGCTCCCCATGCCCCGCCTGGAACTCGGCGTCAATATCGACCACGTCGCCACCCTGCGGCAGGCACGCTACGCCACCATCCCCGATGCCCCCGGCGCCGAGCCCGACCTCCTCGCCGCCGCCGGCTCCTGCGAGCGCGCCGGCGCACGCGCCATCACCGTCCACCTCCGTGCCGATCGCCGCCACATCCAGGACCGCGACCTCTACCGCCTCCGCGAGAGCATCTTCACCAAGCTCAACCTCGAGATGGGCAACACCCCCGAGATCCTCGCCATCGCCCTCCGCGTCCTCCCCGAGGACGTCTGCCTCGTCCCAGAGAACCGGCGCGAAATCACCACCGAGGGCGGCCTCGATGCCGCCCGCACCTTCAAACAGCTCGAGCCCACCATCCGCCGCCTCCAGTCCGCAAGCATCCGCGTCAGCCTCTTCATCGAGCCCGACCCCGGCCAGATCGACGCCGCCCGCCTCCTCCGCGCCGATGCCATCGAACTCCACACCGGCGCCTTCGCCAACGCCACCGGCGACGACCAGCAGGGCGAGCTCCAGCGCCTCATCGGCGCCGCCCGCTTCGCCACCGACTACGGCCTCCACGTCAACGCCGGCCACGGCATCAACTACACCAACATCCGCCACATCCTCGCCATCCCACACCTCCGCGAGCTCAACATCGGCCACGCCATCATCTCCCGCGCCCTCCTCACCGGCCTCCCCGCCGCCGTAGCCGACATGGTCGCAGCCATCAGCCACTACCCCGGCAACGATGAGCTCCTTTGACATCCAGCCCGGCACCCGCATCCTCGGCATCGGCGTCGATATCCTCGAGACCGTCCGCATCCAGGCCTCCATCGACCGCTTCGGCGACCGCTTCCTGCGCCGCGTCTTCACCCCCGCCGAGCGCCAATACTGCGCCGCCATGCCCTTCCCCGCCCGCCACTACGGCGCCCGCTTCGCCGCCAAGGAAGCCGTCTCCAAAGCCTTCGGCACCGGCATCGGCAAACAAATCGGCTGGCGCGACATCGAAATAAAACGCAAGGAAACCGGCGAGCCCTGCATCCTCCTCCACGGCCCCGCCGCAAAACTCGCCGCCACCCTCGATGTCATCCAGACCCTCATCACCCTCAGCCACAGCGACCACTACTCCGTAGCCAACGCCATCCTCATCGCCAAGTCCTGACCCCCTTCCGCCTCCGCCCAGCGCGTTCCGCCTCCACTGCGCCGTTCCCTCCCCGCCGCCGCAATTTCAGTTTGCTCCCCGCCCCCGTCGTCCACTAACCTCAGCTTCCGCCATTCTCCAATTGGCGCAACCGGGCGCGATTAGCTCAGTGGTAGAGCGCTTGCTTCACACGCAAGAAGTCGCAGGTTCGAACCCTGCATCGCGCACCATCCCCCGTTTCGTGACTCATCGTGCCAAGCCGTGCCGAATCGTGCCTAAACCCTGTATCCATGCGGGTTCCAGCGCCATCGACCTTTGCGGGTGAAGTGTCAGCCGGTGACACGGAATGACCGTCTGCGCCTAAATCGGGTGTGCGCTTAGGTGTGCAGTTGCCATTCAAGAGAAGCGGAGGGAGAGAGCATATCGCCTCACGCGTCGGGAGCATCCCAGCGTCCGTATAGGTCTTGGCCGTTAGCTTCATATCGCTATGCCGCATCGCCTCCATCGTCACGCGGGGCGATACCCCGTTCAGGGTAAGCCGCATTTGAAACGTCATGCGCAAGGCGTGGAAATCGATCCGCTCACCGGAGGGGCTTACAGGTTGAATTTCAGCGTTGGCCAGATCAGCCCGGAAACAAGCGATCCGGGGAAGCGATTCAAAGACCTTGCTGCCAGCCTGGAAACGATCCCCGCGCAGTTCGCGAAGCGCACCGCCCAATTCCTCATCAATCGGAATCGGCGCCGCCTTGCCGTTCTTCGTGGTCGCGGCCCGCACGTTCAAGAACGGCCCGCCATCGAGCTGAACGTCCCGCCATTCCAGCTTCTCCAATTCGCCCCGCCGCAGACCAGTCTTAATGGCCGTCAGGTAAACGGTTGCCCTCGGACCCGAGGCGGCCAGGAGCCGCCCCGCCTCTTCATCGGTCAAGGCCCGCCGCTTGAATGTGGGATCAGCACTGGACTCGATGCGCGTAACGTGCCGGAGAGGATTGCTGGTAACGCGCTCGAATCGTTCGGCCCAATTCATCAGCGCCGAAACGCAAATCAGGTATTCGTTCAGCGTCTTGGCGATCAGGGTTTGCCGCTGCCGCCACTTCAAAAACGAATCGGCGCTTACATCCTTCACAGTGCGCCACGAGCAGCCCGCCGCGAGGGTTTCCAACTGCTTGTGAACACCCTTCACATATTTCTCGCTGCGCCCCAGGCGATTCAGTTCCGCCACGTACTCCTCGACCAGCGCGGAGAACTGCATTTGCAAGCCCTCGCGCAGTTTCTTGGCCGGGATCAGCCCTTCCCCCTCGCGCTCCAATTCCTGGACGAGCTTCCGCAGCTTTGATTCCGCCGCCTGCTTGTCGGAGACGCCCAGCGGCACAGTGGTATCTTGAAACTCCCCTGCGAGCCGATAGCGGCCCAAATAACACGCGCTGAGGACAACTTTGCCGCCGATCCGTCTCTTCTGTTTGAACACGAAACACTTCATGGCTTTTTCCTTCTTTCACGGCTCTCCTTGAGCCTTCTTTGGAACTCCTCAATATCTGATTCAAACCATCGTGTGCAGCGTCCCACCTGGACCGGCTTAGGTAACACCCCAGCAGACACCAAACGCCACACCGTCCGCACAGATGCCCCGAGTTTTTCTGCGAGTCCTTTGACGTCCAACATTGGATCGATCATTTCTTCTTTTTCCCTCCCTTTTTGGCCCACTCAGTCGGATTGTCATATCCATCGAGCTTTGCTTGCGCAGCGCCGGCCTTCGTAACGGTCACAATCGGCTCGCCCTTCGGTGTCACCAGCGATTTTGCCAGCACCTTTACCATCTCCAGCAGGATATTTTGCCCGGTTTCCGGATCGACCCAACCCCCCATCCGCTCCTTCTTATTCCGCCACTCCAAAAATTCGCCATTCCAATCTGGCTTCGACCCTTCCAAATCCTCGAGGGTAATGTTCCCTCGCTCAACTGCACGTTTCTCCAATTCATCCCGCCAAGCCCGAAGCTCGCTGGCCGGGATGTAACCGTAGGGATTCTCTCTCAATATCTTGTTCTTCCCAAAAAGTGTCGTTTGACGCCATGTCACGTGGAATAGGAACATCGAAAGCTTCCCCTCCTTCACTCGCTTGTAAACGGCGGCCCGAGAAACAGGGCAGTACATGCCCGCCCCACCGGGCGAGACAGAAGGTCCAATGATCTCCGTCAGCAGTTCGAACCAAACCGAAGCTTCCTCCTGCGATCCGTCCCGACGGTACAACCGGGTGCCCGGGTCAGGCTTCCCCACGATGGGGTAAAGCTCCTCAGGAATCTCAATAAACGGGAAATCGGTTTGCACACTGTAAACTTGCGCCGCCGTTTCCAGAATGTCAACTTCCTCTTCATCCATCCCAAATCTGTCCCGAACCGGCGGAAAACTTCTCGATGGCACCCCCACCTTCAGGATACTTCCAGAAGACCCACCCCTTTAATATGAAGCTCTCAATGATCGCTTTCTTTCGCATCAGCCTGCTTCTTCCGCTCATTGTTCCACTTCTCCTCATTCCCCTCGTCTGGGTTTTCCCGAATCAGACAACCAAGACAATATCTCTGTATCTTGGATCGAGTTTGAGTGTTGGAGGGATTCCGTATCTGCTTTTCTCGATATACAGCTTCCGCTGGTTGCGCGGGAAATCGCAACGACAAGTCGTGTGGCGCGCTGCCGTTTCACCGCTAATATTTATACCCATTGAGACTGTTTCTTTCTTCGTGTTCCTCTGTATCTTTTCGCGATATCACGGAGGCCCCCCGGTGATCACCCTTATAATACTATACATGATTGCAATGTACGTATTACTATTCGGCTATGGTTACGTCTGCCTCACTCTACTTCTTTTTTTCCTAGCCAAGAAAATGCGTTTCATTCGGCCGGGTTTATAACCTCGCTGCCAGATCAGAAAGGCGCTTCTACGGACACCGCATTTCCGAATAATTCTTCACCACAACACATCCAATACGGTTTCTGGCTCGGTCCAAGTCCCTCTTGCCAGCCTTCGGTTATCGTCCGCAGTTCCAGCCATCGAACGAGCCGCATACGATCCCGGAAATTCTTATTCCCCGTCCACGAGAATGCTTCTTTGCAGGCCCGATAAATGCGGCAAAACAAAGAGTCGAAAACCACGTCCTTCACCTTCGTCCATTCCCATTCACCGAACCCGGCCCAGAGACGCCAGCCCTTGAAGCATTCCGGACGCTGTTTCGAGAGGTATTTTGCAAGGTAGCCTGCACGCTCTGGAGGGATGCGCATGACGTGGATTCGGCCCCAGCCCGCCTGTTGCGCCAGTTCCCGCGCCACGTTCACATCAATCCAACGATTCGTCACAAGATGGACATGGAGGCCATGGTTCTTGTGCAGCTCGAAAACCCGGAGGCCCGCAAGCTTCGGCCAGCGCCGTTTGATGAGGGTCAGGAGGTAATTCCAACGCTTCCGGCTGGCTTTGATGTCCAGGACCTCGGCGAACGTGAAGGTCCACATGAAGAGGCTCTCCTTTCCGAGGGTTTGCGTTGCGAAGAGGTAGGCGGCTTTGCTTTTCGTCATGGGTGCTGTGGAGTTGTTTGTATATGGACAAGATTAAGAGCCCCGGGGGCTGCCGGGCTAAAGCCCGGCACCCCCGGGACCCCTTTGTTCAGTCAATCGGCACCGGCTCACGGAGGCTCATCCAGGCAGTAGCGAAGCCATTCTCCTTTTTCAGCGCATCCACTTCGAAGGCGTACCGTTTCCCGCGCTCAAGCTCGACTTTGACCTGGGAGGGGTCCGTCACGGCCTCAGGGAGCCGCTGCATGATCTTAACGATGCCGAACCCTCCCCCGACCACGCATTCAACGACGAACGTCAGCACGACCCGCTTGCTTGCGAGCCCCGTCTTTCGATCAAGGTGCCCCATACTGGACGCATTCCAGCCGCGAAACTCCCCGACAATGGCGAACCATCCCGAGAGCACCTTTTCCAACAATTCCGCCCGGGTCATTTCGACGCCCTCCTCTCATTCTGAATTGGCGCTCCGCGCTCCGGTAGAGGAGAGGGGCTAACGCCGCCCCTCAGACCCTGCGGTTCGGGGGGAACTGGCTCCGCGCTTCGCTTGGGTTCGCGCCCCGACGCTAAACGCACGATAGCAAGCACCGCCGCCCTCAATGAATCAGGCAGGCTCTCCCAGGACTCGACGACCTCACGCAATGCCGAATCCGAGATTGCCCCGCCGCCGGGTGTGCGTATAGGTGTGCAGTGTTTTACAAGTGCCTGATGTTCAGTAGGGGTACTGCCGGTTCGAACCCTGCATCGCGCACCATTTCATCTTTTGGACAGACCGGGACAGCGTGGGACAAATCGGCCTCAAACCCTCTGTTTATCAGGGTTTCCACGACATTCGCTGTTTCGAGTACTTGGACAGGACGGGACAGCAAAAGACCGCTTGCGACTAATTTTTGTGAGTCTATTTGTGAGTCCGATTGCTCACCCATTACCAGTGCTGGAAGCATCATCACCGCATCGCCAGTTGGGAGCATGCCGGCGTCCGTATAGACTTTCGCTGTGAGCCGCATATCGTTGTGACGCATCAGTTCCATGATGACCCGCTGAGACACCCCGGCCAGCGTAAGCATGGTTGCGAAGGTATTCCGTAGCGCATGGAAATCCGCGAATTCTCCCTTGTCGTCCACGTAGGGAATCCCAGCCGCTTTCAGGTCTTTCCGAAACCGATCCATCCGGGGAATCAGCCGGCGAAACGCCAAGTCTCCCGGCTCTGCATCTCCTGGCCGATGCTGGCGCAGCTTTTCCACGACGGCGGGAGTGAGCGGAAGCGAGCATTGCTTATGATTCTTCGAGATCGCCGCCCGCGCATTGATGAATGGCTTGGCCGCGTCCAAATGCACGTCTGACCATTTCAGTTGCCCGAGCTCTCCGCGGCGCAGGCCGGTAAACGCTGCTGTCAGGTACACGACGCCACGCTCCCCTGAAACCGCGACCAGGGAGCCAAGCTGCTCCAACGTGAATGCCCGCCGGTCCCGCTGCTGTGTGCCGCCCACGCGGGCCTTTTCTAGGAAACGCAGAGGATTGGCCCCGACCCGTCTTTCCAGCCAGCGCATGAGCCCCGAGATCGCCCCCAGGTACTCATTCAGGGTCTTCGCGGACTTCTCCTGCCCATTTCGCCACGCTTCGAAGGATTCGGCTGTCACATGGCAGGGCAACTCCCATCCGCAATCCTCGACCAGCTTGAGCACCTTTTTCCGTAACTCCTTCACGTACTTCTCATCCCGGCCAATGGACTGCCGCGACCGAATGAAATCCTCCAAATGCTCAGCCAACGGCTTTTGTGCGGCCTCCCGCTGCGGCTTGGATGCAATGAGCCCCTCCCGCTGCTGCTGCTTCTCCCGCACGATCTTCTTTAGCCGCTCCACCGCGACCTGCTTATCGAACGTATGAAGGGGTATGTCCGTCAGCTTTCTGTCACCATCCAGCCTGTAGCGGCCACGATACATTCGCTGCTGGCTCTTCTTGCCATCAGTCTTCCGTTTGGGTTTGAACACATTGCAGATCATCTTGCGGTTTTCCTTTCAGCTTCCAATTCGAGCCTTTCCACGTAGGCCCGGACGTTTTTCGAAAAAAGCTTCGTGCTCCCCCGAATCTTGACCACCGGTCCCAATTCGCCGTCATCGATCATGCGACGGACCGTCTTTTCGCAAACATCCAGACGGATGGCAGTCTTGCGGAGGCTCATGAAATCGCCCTCCTCCTGGGGGGCTTCAATGGAGATCGAGGATTGCACTCCCCGACAATACACCAAGACGTTGACGTATGACAACAGTTATTTTTTCGTCGGCTTTTTGGCTGGCTTCTCGAAGTCCTGTGTCACGTCGTGTCGGCGTTGACCGGGATCAGTCAGCGAGGAGAGCGCCAAATTGGTAGCGTCGATAATCTTCCTCCCCCACGGTCTGCCGGGGACCCTCTCCACCTTTTGGAATTCCTTCAACTCCCGTACCGAAAGGTAGGTGCGACCGAAAAACTCGAACGGCGTCAGTCGCCCTTGGCTGACAAGCCGCTGCACGAGCTGCTTGCTGCGTCCGAGAATGACCCCGCCTTGTGTAAGGTTCACGAGCCCTTGCTGTTCCGCACTCGCCTTTGAAAACCGCTCAAGCTGCGAATTCATAGATTCCGCCTCCTCCCGTGAGGCCGTGCCGTCCAGCAGGGCTTGAGCCGATGCAGTGAGCTTCATTTCGAGAAGTTTAACAAATGACCACAGTTAATCAAGCTCGCTCTTGTGGGAGATTTGCTTTCCCTCCAAGCCATTCGATCCTCTACAAAGCACCCGTGCCTGACACGGAAGCGGATACCTAAGCCTTCGGTTGTCCGAGCAAGTCCGCACCGGCATGGCCGATTGAAAGGCTAACGAGCGGGTCCAAATTCAGCGGCGTCTCGTCGCCTGGAGGATGCTACTCTCGGAAAAGACCTAATCGCCGAAGTGTGTTGATAGGCAAACTTAGTTTTCAACCGGTTCATTCACGACTGTAATTTTGATAGTTACCCCTGTCGCATCCGCTGCTGTTCCGTCTGGCTTCTTTGGCGTAGATGCTTCGATTGTAATCTGATTTCCCTCGGACTGATGCACATCAAGCGTATCAATCCCTTTTAAGCTCCCAACACCATAAATTGGCACCCACCAAAGAGCGACAATTTTACGTCCATTTAGTTCTGGTGGACGAAGGGTTTTGCTCCCCTCTGGACCGTCCCTCACTATGTCATAGTCAGTAGGCTTATCGTAAGCTGAATTCCTAAAGCCGAGATTTATGTGAGAATTGATTTCGAGATAACGGATGTCCGGCACTGGTGAGGATTGCCGAGAACTTAACGCTACCATCAAAGCGGTGATGCTCAGACCCAGGACTAACAATCGGAAAGACCACGAAAGCCCCAATCGGAGGAACCAGTCAATCCAAACCGGAAATAGTTGCGGAAACTTGCGTGCCAGCGGTGGAAGAATCGCTCCGATAACTGCAGCAACGACAGCACCCGCTGCACCAATAATTGCTGTTTTGATGGGATCGGTCATAAATTTCGATATTCGAAGCGGCCTGAGGAAATCTTATCGTCTATTTATCTTTAGTAAAAGTGCGTCTCAACTCATTGATGTCCTGGTCAACATTAGATGGGTCTCCAACCTGAATCCTTCCAACGCCTGTGTATTGAGTAAATTTTCCTTTCAATCGAGCGACAGACCCAATTACTACGTAAGTGCCCTCAACCTCTGAGCCTCTCGAACCTCTTTTCCACCAATAGCGAAATATACCCTTGGGCGTAAACTGATAAATCCAAGATTCCCCTGAGTCGCCTGATCTCCACACTCCGACAAACGGATTCGTGTTAGTTCTAGCAGCTAACTTTCGTGCCCGAGTAGGATCAACACTGGCTAATGCCTGTCCGAGGTTAATTTGACTCGCGTCTTCCCAACTGGCCGGTTCCCCTCCTGCATTGGTCTGACCAAACCAAACGTGCCCATTCTTTGAATCGTCTCCCGTCACTTCGATTGACGTTACATAAAGATTCCCGGTGTCGTCCACGGACTTTATTAGTACTTTGACTGGGCCGTTTCCGTCCCATCCACCTTGGGCGTAGGTCTGTTTGAGGGTTCCATCCGCCTGATAACCACTATCGCGGGTGACAAACCCTTCCTTGACCGTGTACCTAGCCTGACCTGGAGAAACGTATCCCTGATAAACTCCATTTACCCATACCCATCCGATGTTAGGACCGTTGTTCTTAAGAAACAGAACCCCTACCTCGCCATCGTCAGCTTTCGCGAATGGCACCAGCGCCAGCATCCAAACAGCCAAAGCAATCCCCACGCCCGAGATTATTTTCATAAAGGCAGCTTGTTTGGCAGATTCACCGGAGCAGGGCAAGTTCGAAACTGTGCCCCGCCTCTCAAAGCCTTCGCCCTTTTCCTCTCCGCTCCGTCCCCTCCTGGCCGCGACTCCGCTCCGCTCCAAAAGCCGAAGCCTTTGCCACCGCCCAGCGGAGAACCTGCCACGAAGATTAAAGTGCTCCGCAGGCTCCGACACTTCAACCTTCCCAGGAGAGCCGCCACGCCCGCCGGGCAGAAATCCCGCCCCGCTGCGCGCGTCAGGCTTCCTGCTGACCGCCGCCCGCCTGATTCGAGTTCGGCTGCTCGTCACCCGGCGAGGAAGGTAGCGGGTTTAGACTCGCAGCCTCAGCGGGTAATCGAGAGCCATTCCAGCACCAATTGGTAAAAATCACGAAACGTGAGATGGGCGGGCGTGAGCTTTGCTGTCTCGCACATTTCGGTGAGGTCTGTCGTGAATAGCTGGTATCTGGCCCAAAGATGCGATCCGCCGGGCATCGTCTTTTCACCGATTGCGTCGCGCAGCCAGTCGCGTACGGTACGAACCACGATTTTCGGGCTGTTCCCGTGCGCCTTGATGTCCTGTCCAGCAATGTCGGAAATGAATTTCTGGAATCGGTAGCGCTCCCGGTCCAGGACCAAACACCGCTTCGAGCAATGTCGGCCGGTCCCAAATTGCTTCGCGCCCAGGAAAACTCCGAGTTCCAGTGGCATGTTGAAACGCGGCAATTGGTTTTCCTCATCAAGTTCTGTCCGGGAAATATCATGAATCCCAAATGCCGAGGAACCAATGAGCCGGTAGATTTTCTCGATACGCACCTGGCTGGCATCGTCATGCTCCAATGTGCTGCGCGGCACGAACCCGCACACTGAAACGGTAAAAATAATCGCCCGGAATACAGGCAGGTATTCGCCGTCAAACGGACAGTTGATAAACACGCTCCTCTGGTAGAGCGGCTGCCCGGAATGCGCCATCAGCCCGGAACGATGCGAACGATTGTGTTGGCGTGCCGTTTCACCATCGCCTTGTAGGCAACCGGATCATTCTTGCGCATCTCCACAACCTGCCTGACTGCTTTGCGGATGGTCTTTAGCGGCACAGTGCCGTGCAGCCACTTTGGGCGGATGAGCGGCGGGTAAGAAACTTTGGCTGGCATGTTGGGAATATACAGGAAGGGTTCGGGTTTGTCACTCGTTTCGAAGGGGGCGACCTCAAAATGGCGCTTAGACAATCGACGCGCGAGGGAAAACCGAACGCACCAAGGCAATGAGGGTGATTCGCTCCTCCCGTTCCCCCTGTTTTTCAGCAGCCAAAGGCGGCATCCGCAACGGCGCCGGACGGAAGTGCCGGTCACTCGCGCGCGGGTATTTCGCGCAAAGCTCCCGCGCCGTTGGTGCATCGTATTGGCCCGCGTCAACGACAGCCTCCCCCATACGCACCAAAAGGCGAACCCCCTGGATTGCCGCCGCGCAACGGTATGCCCACCGCTTGCCAAACTTCCTCTTGAGAACATCGAGCGAACCGCAGCCGTTTTGCAGGGCGAACATTTTGAGCTTTTCGCGCCAGAGCCAACCGCACGGCGAATTAAAGGCGATCCGGGACCGTGCCCAGTGCATTCCCTTCCCGTAGCGTACCAGACGAACGCCCTTGTCCTCCTCGCGCCGGTGCTGCATGTGCTTCGCGATGTAGCCGCCGGTGTACCTGGAGACGGCTTCCGCAGTAGAGCGGACCGGGAGCATTTCGCAACGCCCGAGCCAGCGGTAACGCTTCCTCGCTTCCCGCCAGAACTTCCATTCCCCGCGCAGAAAATGCCCGTTCTCCGCTCTTTCAGCCGCCGCCGTCCAAAGTCTGCCTGCCAGGGTGAAATTCCGTTGCTTCTGCGCCTCGTATGCCTGCCGAGCCAGGTCCCAATCGAAACCCGTGCGGATGTCCTTTTCGACGTACACCACGAAGTGAAAATGGATGGCCCCGGAATTGTGACGCTCGAAAACGATGATGTACCGATTGCCGTACCGCGACCGGATGACATGCGTGAGCAGTGAATTCAAATGCCTCTGCGCAGTCTTCGCGGAGGAAACCGGCTTTGCGAAGGTGACGGTGAAAAAGCCCATGTGCTCGATCCCGTATTTTTCAACGGCCAGCCTGATGTTTTCCTTGAGGCAAAACTCCGTCTTGTAGGCGCTCCGAGCGACAGGAACCGATGGGGGCGTGCCATTCCCCGGCGACGACTGTGTTTCAGGGGTGCCAGTTGAGTTGTTACTTCCAAGACAAGGAAGGGGCGGGAGCCCCGCTAAAGCGGGGCAACCCGCCCCCTCCTGACGATCCGTGACAACCATGATTGCGCCCTCGTAATCACGGTTTCACCGACGCGGATTTGCTCCGTGCCCCTCGTTTTCGGGTTTGTGTAGCGCTCCCGTTGCCCGTACCGATTGAGCGAACGATGCCGAGCACCGCCGCCTTGAGTGCCTCTGGCAGATCAGGCCACGCCCCCAGGATTTCAGCCAATTCCGGGTGGCCCCGGAAACTTTGTGAGTCTATTTGTGAGTCAGTCGCCCCGGAACCCTGATGAATACAGCATTTGCACGCAGGTTCGAACCCTGCATCGCGCACCATTCCCTTCCATCTGTTTTATCACGTAACGTGCTGTGCATAAGCATCATACGAATTCATTCATCAAAATCTCGTGGGCTGAAAAATAATGGAATTCGCTGGTTTCTCTGTCACCCATTGTCACCCGAAAATTCTTCGCCACTTCTGATTGGCTCCGTTGGCAGAGCCCTTCTACAGAATAAAATTCGGGGCGTTTCTCCAGCCGTGAGCAGATTCAGTCCGGTTTTTCAACGTCGGTATACACATCCAGCATAATTGCTTTCGCGTCGGCGGGCAAAAAGCAGCCCCCGCAAAATCTTGCACCCGCTGCTTTGCGCAGTAGCCTCAGCGGGAATCTGTTGTGAGGATCGATCTTTCAGCCATCCTGATGAATGTCCCCCGGACGTTGGACGGCACCGGATTTCTTTTCGGTGCCGGCACTGCCGTTGAGGCAGGGTATCCGATGATGCCGCAGCTAACCCGCGAGGTCATAGCGGCCCTCACGGCTGACCAGCGCATTGTTTTGGACGAGGTCCTTTCACCGATCGGGACGACGTACGACGACATCGCTGCCACCCCCAATATCGAAGAATTATCCGACCTCGTCATCGCACATTGGACCAATTCGGGGCACGCAAAATTCAGCAACCTTGAGACCCGGCTGCGTGAGTTGATTCTGGAGCGGCTTCTGGCAGTCAAAAGCCCAAACCTGGACAACCATTGCCGCTTTTTCGAGGCGTTAAGGAAGCGGGCCTTCGGCTTTCCGGCGTGTGTATGGATATTCACGACAAATTACGATCTCCTAATCGAAACGGCTGCCGCACGCGTCGGTGTTTCCGTGGAAAATGGATTCACCGGAACGACGGAGCGCTACTTTAACCCCGAGCAATTTGGGGCCTGCCACGGTATCCGCTCCGGCTCGCGCTTCAGTCAGCATAACAATCTGACGATCAAACTCGTAAAATTGCACGGTTCGATCTCATGGATTACCGAGTCCGCAAAATTCTATGAACGTCATCCGGCTGCAATAGAATTTGGATCGAACCGGGTCATGGTCCTGCCCAGACGGAAAAAGGTCATGGACACCCTCGTGCCGCCCTACGCCACCCTCTTCCAGCAGGCGAGCAGGGCCTTAGGACGGGATTGCAAATATCTGGTGAGCTGCGGATTCAGTTTCTCCGATGAGCATATCAATCAGCAGCTATTGCTGCCGGTCATGCAGGCGAATAAGTGCCGACTGTTCGCCTTGAGCAAGGAGGAATCCGCTGGCCTTGCCGCATTCAAGCCGCTACCGAACTTTTCTGCCGCCTTTGAGGACCATGCCCACCTCAACGGCAGCGCCGATTCTTCGACGACCAACGCGTGGAAATTCAGCGAATTTGTACGTCTGTTTGAATAACCAAATTTATGAGCGAATACCAGATTGGAAAAGTTGTGGGCGTCACGGGCGACGAAATATTCGTCTCGCTTGTTGATCACGATTCATCTGCCGATCCCGAATTCGGCGTGCCCGATTCAATGACAGTTCACCTTTCGAGTCCCACTGGCCCGGCTCCGGTCCTCATTGGCCAGCCAGGAACCTTCGTCACCATGCCCTCCCTGCCGGCTTGCTTCTTTGCATGGTCACGGGCGTTGAAATGCGCGAGGGGAAGGTAAGCGCGTCCGAATCCCGAGAAGCGGCAGCAACGGATGAAATGCTCCTCGACCGAGCAACAAGGGCCTTGGCCACCATCGCTGTCGGGACAATAAACCCTTCCGGGAAATTCGAGCGGGGTACCGATGTCCTCCCAACGGTAAATGCTCCTGTTTACGCTGTTTCACCCCGATTGATCGACGACGTTTATTCGAGCTACGCCGAGGGTGATTTTACCATCGGTAGATTATCTCTCCTCCCCGGCCAACCGGCCAAAATAAATCTCGACGCGTTTCTGACGCGGCACGCCGCAATTCTTGGACAGACTGGCGGCGGCAAATCCTGGACGGTAGCGTCCCTCATCCAAAAGATGTGCGATTTTCCCCAGGCAACCATCGTGCTTTTCGACCTCCACGGAGAATATACTGGAACTTTTGCATCCTCGGCAGATGTCATTTCTGCAAGTGATTTGGAACTACCTTACTGGTTGATGAATTCCGAGGAACTACTCGGGCTCATGGTTGACCGAAGCGAATCGGCTGCCCCCAATCAGATCGCAAAATTTAAGGAGTTGTTGCAGTCCGCGAAAGAGCGCCACCCCGAAAATACCGCTCTAAACATCAAGAAAATCACCATCGATACACCGATTTTCTTTGATTTCGATGGGATATTACGGGAGTTCCGCCGACTCGATACAGAGATGGTCCAAGGATCAAAAGGGCTGAAACAGGGTTCGCTATACGGCGATTTCACACGGCTCCTAATGCGGATTGACTCCCGCCTTAATGACCGCCGATATGACCTAATCTTCCGCCCGCAGACTTACAATACCAGCGCCTCCATGGAGGATTTGTTCAGGCGGCTGCTGGGAGAAAAGGTCGGGGATAGGAAGAAAGTCGTTGTTGTCGATCTGAGCCCCGTCCCGTTTGACGTTCGTGCCTCTGTCATTTCATTAATCCTGCGTTGTCTCTTTGATTTTGCCTACTGGCACAGCCGGGTAAATTCAACCCGGTTTCCAACCGCTGTTTTCGCCGATGAAGCGCACATTTATTTGCGGGATGGCGATCCTGCCTGCGACGCCGCGAAGCATTCGGCAGAAAGAATTGCCAAGGAAGGCCGAAAATATGGCATCAGCCTGACGGTCATTAGTCAGCGCCCACGCGAGGTGTCTGCCACGATCCTATCCCAATGCAACAGCTTCCTTTGTCTGCGAATTTCAAATCCAGACGACCAATCCTACGTTAGAAATCTTCTTCCGGATTCCGTGCGCGGTATCGCCAGTATGTTTTCAACGCTTAGGCGCGGAGAATGCATTCTTCTCGGTGATTCCGTGATGATGCCGACACGTATCAAGGTCGATCCTCCGAATCCGGCTCCAATGAGCGACGACGCTTCATTTTATAAGGCATGGAATGAGGCGCCCGCAGATGTGGATTTTGCAGCCGTCTTGAAAGCGTGGAGAGATCAAGAGGTCGTCCGCTAGGAGCATCTCCCCCCACACGCTCGATCAGCGCATTGCGTGACCTAAAGCCGTTCCTTGCGCTGCAATTCTTCGACTTTCGGGATATCCTCGGGTCTCGAATACAGTCAGACCGAAGTTCTGAGGCCGCTCACTCCCTTAATCTTACAGGGGTACCTAATCGTTTTTCAGATAATCTGGCCAAAGTAATCGTTTTTCATGGAACGTAAGCCTTTTTCATGGTACGTTCATTCAAAGGTCGGTCTAATCAATTTTTGGGAAAGATGGCAAAAAATACACGATTTTCACAAACCGTAAGCAGTTTTCACGGCTTGCCCCTGCCGGAGCCAGAAATGTCTCTGGCCGGCTATAGCGCTTTGATTGCCGAATATGGCCTTCGGATGCCATTGCCGGAGCGGCTGTCGGCGACCAGCGCCAAGCACCGGCGCTACGAGAAAAATAGCTGGCTCGTCTTCACACCAAAGCACAAGCCGCACGATACGCTCGCGGGGCACCTGACGTTCGCCCTGAAACACGAAGGCGTCGATCTCGCTGTTCTGAAAGTGCTGTTCGACGCCGTCCCCTCCGCAGAGATTGCGCTCGTAATTAAAGAGGAGCCCACCGGTCAATACAGCCGCCGCCTTTGGTTCCTGTATGAATGGCTGACAGACCGCCAACTCGACATCGCGGACGCGGCGAGCGGCAACTATGTGGATGCGCTGGACGCAGAATTTCAATATGCCGGTACGCCCGTACCCTCCAAACGTCATCGGGTTCGCAACAACTTGCCGGGCACGCGCAATTTTTGCCCCTTAATCCGCCGCACAGAAAAACTCGAAATGCTCATTGACGCGAGGCTCGATCAAAAGGCGAAAGACCGCCTCGGCAGCGTTCACGCGGACGTCCTCGCACGAGCGGCAGCCTTTCTATTGCTCAAGGACTCAAAAGCCTCCTACGCCATTGAGGGCGAGCGGCCAGCCTATAACCGCGCGGAGCGCTGGGGCCGTGCCATCGGCCAGGCTGGTAGCCGAAAACTGACCGCCGAGGAACTCTTGCGGCTGCAAGAGATTGTGATTGGAGACAAGCGCTTCATTACAATGGGCTGGCGAAAAGAGGGCGGATTTATCGGCGTCCATGACCGCTCGACAAACACGCCCATCCCCGACCATATCTCGGCACGCTGGCAGGACATCGCCGCCCTGATAGAGGGACTCATCGCCACGAACAACCAGTTGGCAGATAATTCCTATGACCCGGTTTTAGCCGCCGCCGCCATCGCCTTTGGCTTCGTTTTCTTCCATCCGTTCGAAGATGGAAATGGCCGGATTCATCGCTATCTCATCCACCACGTTCTTGCGGAAAAGGGTTTTGCGCCACCGGGAATCGTTTTCCCGGTGTCCGCCGTGATCCTGGAGCGGATCGATGCGTACCGCGAGACTCTCGAAGCCTTCTCGAAACCACGGCTTGACCTGATCGAATGGGAACCGACGCGCGCGGGCAATGTCGATGTCTTGAATGAGACGCTTGATCTCTACCGCTATTTCGATGCGACCCGGCAGGCAGAATTTCTTTACGAATGCGTTCAGCAGACGGTGGAAAAGACACTGCCGGAAGAGGTCACGTACCTTGAACGGCATGACCAAATGAAAAACTTCATCGCGGAGCATTTCGACATGCCCGACAAGATCGCCGAGAGTTTGATTACCTTTTTGCGGCAAGGCCAAGGCAAATTCTCCAAGCGCGCGCGCACCAAAGAATTTGGTCAATTATCCGAGGAGGAACTGGCAATGCTCGAAGATAAATTCGGCGACCTGTTCCATGGATAGAGGTCGGAGGAGTTCACGTTCCTGATACCATTACGGTGTCCTGACATTTTCCGGCGCGTCCCAGGAGGCACTTGGACGGGCAAGGCCCGCAATACTTCGCGCCTAAATGTTCCCGATCAGGATCATTCATGGCGTGAACCGCAAACAAGCTGGAAAAAGATACCGAACGGGAACTGCGCGGAATGCTATCGATCAGGCACTACAGCTCAAAGTCAACCTGGGAAAGCGGGCATAACTTCGTCGGTTTTTGACTCGACCCTAGGGATTATCAAATCGCGAAGCGAAAGCGTCTTGAGCCGAAGGGATTGAATTCCGTTTATCAGATTTCATTGCCACGCGGTCCCTGATGTGCCGATTAGAGCATTCGAGACACTTTTCGGCCTGTTTTCTTGTTTGCCAGACTCTCTCCTTCAGTCGTTTGCATGACCCTTTCGTGCATTATTGACACCTCTTCCATCCGCAGGCGCTCCTAGCGTCAACCAGAAAATCGGTTCCCCCTAAAGGTCGCCCCCAATTTTCCTGTGTGACGCCGCGCCTGCTTCTGGCCGCAGGGAGGCATCGCCCGAAGGGGTAATGCAAACGAAGGAGAACGACCATGACGACCACAATAGAAACTCAACCGAAGAAAATCCCCGACTTCCAAATCTTTCTGCAAGTAGGCGGAGAGAATGTGCGAGTCGGAACCGTGTTCAAACACGGCAAGGGCGAAGGTTTCAATATCCTGATCGGCAACACCCGTTACGTCGCCTTCCCTGCAAAGGCCAAATCCGAAACCACGGGGAAGGGCGCTTAATGCGCCTTTCTTTTTCATGATCAGATCGCTCTAGCTTCTCAGGGAAGACCCCGCAAATCCTTCATCAGGGTGACGATCTCTTCCGCCGAGAGCTTGGGGAAATAAAGGCTCAACAATTGGCGAGTCAACGGATTATCGCCGGTCTTGGCGGCGCTTGTGATAATCTGCCGCTCTTTGTCGGTAAGAGTAAAATATTGGTCAAGAGACATATTTATTTCCTATATAAGTTCTAAATCCCAAATCACTCATTCTAAGTCAATTTTGCTGCAAAAACCAATTCGAGTGGATAATGCTCGCATCGAATATAAGGACACGGTTCGAACCATCGGCAACGTATACATGCCACGTACCCGGATCGTAGGTGACATTATAAGGAGAACTCATCCCAGTCTGTGTCGTCGCCAGCGCTGAAGTCGTAAAACTTCCCTGGCCCAGCACAGTGCTGGCGTTCATTCCATTCGTTATGCTCGCTGTGTTGTAGAGCAGCACGCGATTGTTACCGAAATCTGCCACAAACAGGCGGTTATTCGTTGCGTCATAGGCGACAGTGTAAGGGTTATGCATCCTGGCCTGCGTCGTCGCCGCGGTTCCGGTCGTGAAATTCGCTTCGCCCAGAACATTACTCGCATTCATGCCATTGGTGATGCTCACCGTGCTGTAAACCAGAACGCGATTGTTATTGCTATCTGCCACAAACAGCCGGTTGTTTGTGGCGTCGTAGGCGACACCCCCGATGCCCCCGGCGCCACCCATACCTGCCTGTGTCACCGCCGGCGTTGCCGTCGTGAAACTCGCCTGACCCAGCACGTTGCTGGCGTTCATGCCATTGGTAATACTCGCCGTGTTGTAGACCAATACGCGATTATTAGAACCGTCTGCCAAAAACAGGCGGTTATTCGTGGCGTCATAGGCGAAGAAATTGGGATTGTTCATCCCAGCCTGAGTCGTCGCCGCTGCCTTTGTCGTGAAATCCGGTTCACCCAGCACGTTGCTGGCATTCATGCCATTGGTAATACTGGCTGTGTTGTAGACCAACACGCGCTCGTTTAAGCTATCTCCTACAAACAGACGATCATTTGTTGCGTCGTAGGCAAGACCCCAAGAGCCATGCATCCCGGCCTGCGTCGTCGCCGCCGTATTCGTATAAAATTTGGGTTGGCCCAGCACATTCACGGGAACCTTGCTGGAAACGGAATTGTCCGATGCCAGCGTATAGACCAGCACGCGATTGTTATTGGTGTCTGCTATAAAAAAGCGATGATGGACGGCGTCAATCGCCATCCCTGAGGAAGCAGAATATCCGAACCCATCCGGCGAATTATTGGCAGCCGCCTTCGTCCACACCACATTCGTCGTCCCCAACCCGTCATATTCCCCCAGAAGATCGGACGCGTTCATGCCATTCGTTATGCTTGAAGTATTATAAATCGACACGCGATTGTTATTCAGTTCTGCTACAAACAGGTTGTTGGTTGTGGCGTCGTAGGCGAGACCCTCAGGACTACTCATCCCGGCCTGCGTCGTTGCCGCCGTTGGAGTCGTAAAATCTGGTTCACCCAGCACGTTGCTGGCATTCATATCATTCGTGATGCTCGTCGTGTTGAAGACCAACACGCGATTGTTACCGCTCTCTGCCACAAACAGGCGGTTGTTTGTGGCGTCGTAAGCGAGACCCTGAGGGCTATTCGTTGCGTCGTAGGCGAGACCGGCAGGACTGCTCATCTTGGCCTGTGTCGTCCCCGATGTTGAGGTGGTAAAATTCGGCTGACCCACCACATTGCTGGCATTCATGCCATTCGTTATGCTCGACGTGCTGTAGATCAGTACGCGATTGTTACCAAAGTCTCCCACAAACAGGCGGTCATGAGTGGCGTCGTAGGCGAGACCATAAATACTGTTATTCCCGGCCTGTGTCGTTGCCGCTGTATTCGTATAAAAAGTGTTCTGCCCCAACACATTCACGGGAACCTTGCTGGAAATCGTATTGTCCGATGCCAGCGCATAGACCAGCACGCGATCGTTGGAAGCGTCTGCTACAAACAAACGATGGTGGACGGCGTCAATCGCCGAGTTTAGGGGCTGGAAAAACCCAAACCCATTCGGCGTATCGTTGGCACCCGCTTTCGTCCACACCACATTCGTCGTCCCCAGCCCGTCATACTGTCCGATTTCGTCCAGAGCCAACGGTCCTACTCCGGCCGCTCGGACCACCGGCGCCCACAGCACCAGCACCGCCAGCAAAAGTCCGGCGCAAATCTTAAAAATTCTGGGCAAGTGCCACCCCGTCATAGGTGCTGCTGACGCCGTTATAGAGGAAGCCGATATAATCGGTTTTGCTGGCTGTCGTCGTCAGCGTCGGCGCTGTTCCGCCGGGCCAGCGGACGGTGCCCGGCCACGTCACGGTGCGCGTGCCCGTCGCGTCCTGCTTGAGGATCAGGATATAACGCCCGCCATCGACGCCGTTGGCGAAGGTGAAAGTGCGGTTGCCGCCGAGCGTTACCGACTGGACGGTGCCGTTGCTCCAGTCGGTGGCGATGGTGGCGCCGTCCGTCAGCGCATAGCGGTTGAACACGTTCATCGGGGTCCAGACGGTGCCGTTGCAGAATTCCATGAGGTTGCTAGTGGCATTATAATGCTGCGCCCCGACGGTGGTGCCGGAACAGGCGAGGCTGGTGTTGCCGACCCGAACCTCGCCGTTGACATCGAGGGTCGCGTGCGGCGTTATCGTTGCGATGCCTTGCCGGACAGGGCCGGTGGTGGCGCTGCGTAATATCTGCAAAAGGCTGCCATCGCAGATCAGGGCCGGATTGGTGCAGCCACCGCTCACACCGCCCCACAAACCGCGCCGTGCTTCGCCCGTCACGATTTCTGCTCACCACCCCCACCCCTGTTTCGAGTTCGGCTGTTCGACATCCTCAACGATAAGGAGAGTCAGTCTCACAGCCTCAGTTTGTGATGAGAGAGGAGGAGAGATCGAGTGAGAGATTGGCCTAGAAGGGGGCTGGCACCGTCCCCCTGAACGCGACCTCCCCAAAGCTTAGCTCCTCCTCACAACACATCCAATAGGGCTTTTCTGACGGCCCCAAGCCAGCTTTCCAGCCCTGCTCTATCGTCATGAAGACCATGCGGCGGGCGAATTCCAGTCGTTCCAGGAAATACCCTTTCCCAGTCCAGCCCTGCCATTCCTTACAAGCCCGATAAACCGTGCTGAAAAGGGATTCTTTGATGAGGTCCTTCACCTTGGTGGGCTCCCAGCCTTCGCCAAATGCGGCCCACAGCCGCCAGCGCTTGAGGCAGGGTGGCCGCTCCTTGCTCAGATACTTGGCGAGGTAGCGGGCGTGCTCCGCCGGCATCACGGTTACGTGAATGCGGCCCCAGCCCGCCTTTTCCGCAAGGGCGCGCGCCTGGACAACATCAATCCTCTCATTCGTGACCATGTGAACGTGCAGCCCGTGGCGCTTGTGCATCTCAAAGACCCGGATGCCTTGCAACTCGAGCCAGGTACGCTTCATGGCAGTCATCCGCCTGATCCGGAGGCGCACCTCCGGAGAGTCGCCGGACGTACCCTTAAAAACAACACCGCCGGGCAGCTTGAGGGCGATTGCACTCCCTCCGTCAACGCGTACGATTCCCTTCGTGAACCCCGCCCCCCGGCCATCGCGATCATCCATCGCCATCCTCGCGAGGCCGGACCTCCGCGCATGGCTGCTGGCGTTCCTCCTGAGCGCCGTCACCATGGTCACTTACTGGCCCGCCACCCGATGCGGATTCATCAATTTCGACGATAACGTCTACGTCTACGACAATCCTCATATCAAAGCCGGCCTCACCTGGGCCGCGATCAAATGGTCATTTGCCCATTCAGTGAGCAGCAACTGGCATCCGTTGACCTTGATGTCCTATACGCTGGATTACCAGTTATACGGCCTCAATGCATGGGGCTATCATCTTACCAATCTCCTCCTGCACTCCCTCAATGCCGCGCTCATATTCGCATTGCTCTGGCAGATGACTCGCACCACATGGCGCAGCTTCTTCGTAGCCGCACTCTTCGCCCTGCATCCCCTCCGCGTCGAGTCCGTCGCCTGGATCGCCGAGCGCAAGGACGTCCTCTCCGCCTTCTTCGGCTTTCTCTCACTTATATTCTACGTCAGCCACGCCCATCGCCTGCGCGCAGTGGGTAATCAAAAGAACTCCATTATCTTTACCGCTCCCTACTTTCTATCTTTCCTTTTCTTTACTCTTGGCCTCATGAGCAAGCCAATGCTCGTCACCTGGCCATTCGTCATGCTTCTATTGGATGGGTGGCCGCTCGACCGTTTTCGGGTCGCAACTAACCCGCTTTCTAACTCCCGTATTCTGCTTATCGAAAAGGTTCCATACCTGGCCATCGTAGCCGCCTCCAGCGTGGTTACCTTCATGGTGCAAAAAAATACCGGCGCCGTCGTCCGGCTCGAGAGTATCCCGCTCGGGTTGCGCGTCGCCAATGCGATCATCTCCTATTCCCGCTACATCGGGACCGCCTTTTGGCCCGTCGATCTCGCCATCATCTATCCTCACCCCGGCGCGTGGCCATTGGTTGACGTGCTGTCGGCCGCAGCCCTCCTCCTTGGCATCAGCGCCCTCGCGGTCATCCAGAGGCGCCGCTGGCCGTTCCTCCTCACAGGCTGGTTTTGGTTCTTGGGTACATTAGTCCCGGTAATAGGACTCGTCCAGGTCGGTTCCCAATCCATGGCCGACCGCTACACTTACATCCCCTCCGTAGGGTTATTAATACTTATCATCTGGGGCACTTATGAGTTAGCCCGCCGCTCCCGCCCCGCCCTCGCCACCTTTTCCACCTTCGGCTGCATCGCCGCGATCGCCTGCGTCGCCTTGACCCGGCATCAGCTCACCTATTGGCGCGATAGCGAGACGATATTCCGCCACGCGCTCGCAGTCACGCAGGATAACTATATCGCCCATTGCAACCTCGGCTCCGCCCTGGAGGTAAGCGGCCGTTACGATGAGGCAAAGCAGCATTTCTACGAGGTACTCCGCATTTCCCCATCCTTCCCCAACGGCCACTACGGTCTTGCCTTGTGCCTTGGCAAACAGGGCCAGAGCAACCAGGCCATCGATCAATTCCAGATAGCCGCCCGGCAAAACCCCGCGTTCACCGCCGGCCACGCCGACCTCGGCATCGAGCTCTTGAAAGTAGGCCGCCTCCCCGAGGCCACCACCCAGCTCCAGGAGGCATTGCTCCAGGACCCCGATCTCGCCACCGCCCACAATGGCATGGGCACCCTCCTAAGCGACCAGCGCCAGATCCCCCAGGCCATCGCCGAGTTCCGGCAAGCCATCCGCCTCAAGCCCGAGTTCGCCGAGGCCCGCTACAATCTCGCCTTGAACCTCAGCCGCCTCGGCGACACCGACGCCGCCATCGCCGCATACCAGCAAGCCATCCGCCTCGACCCCGCCCTCCCCGATGCCCAGAACGATCTCGGCCTCCTCCTCGCCGCCAAGGGCCGCACCGCCGATGCCATCCCCCGGTTCGAGGCCGCCGTCCGCCTGAAACCCGATTTCGCCGCCGCCCACAATAACCTCGGCACCGCCCTCGCCATCCAGGGCCGCCTCCCCGAGGCCATCCGGCAATTCCAGGAAGCCGTCCGCCTTAGCCCCGATGACCCCGCCTTCAGGCGAAACCTCGACCGCGCTCTCGGCAACGCCCCCCGCTTACCCGCCCCCTCCCTCTAGCTCCCACTTCCCAGCAGTTCCAGCCGCTCCCCGCTGGAGCTCCCGCACGCTCCGCCCAGATGCGACCACCATGGCCGATTCTCCCGCAGCACGCTGCACCCCGTCGCATCGCACAGCACTGTAAACTTCCGCGCCTCCGCAAAATCATCCTCCGCGTCCGCGCTCCCGCTCACCCAGCACGCCAGCCAATATTCCCCCGGCTCGTGCGCGGAGTGCAGCACCGGCATGCTCGATAGCGTCGCGAGCACATGGCTGTTCGCCCCCGGGTCCACGCTTGCGCCCTTCCGCCCGCCCAGCAGATCGCAAACCGCCGCTGCCCCGTGCGGCGTGCGCACCATCGCCGCATCCCCCATGCTCGCCTGCACCTCCGCCCGCCTCGTCCAGATCGTCGCAAACCCTGCCTCCATCGCCCACAGCGCCCGCGCCGTCTTGATATGGTGGATCCGCACGTGGCACGTCCGCTCCGCGATCAGCCACGTCCGCACCTCCACGTCAGGCCATGGCTTCCATCGCGAGTACGCCACCCCCTCTCCCACCTCCGGCTCCAGCGCCTGCTCCCGCCCCCGGTAGGTTCGCTCGTCCTCACTCAGCGACAGCCCATTGTCCAGTCCCCCTTCCGTCGGCGTCGCCACGCTCGCCGGCACACAAAACCCGAACCGCGTCGAGTACGCGCACTTCGAGTACTTGTGCGGCGCGTTCCGTGGCCAATCCAGCGTCGGCTGCCCAGGGTTGATCGCCGTCACATCCCGCGTGCGCGGGTCCGTCACCAGGATCAACTTCGCCCCCGGCACCGTATGCACAGCCCGCCGCCGCGGCAGCCCCTCCTCCTCCGCCTGCCAGAACGGGTGCTCCTCCCCCAGCGCCAGCGGCAGAAAGGCCTTGAACGCCCAATACGGGCTCTGCGACGAGTTATAGCTCTCCGCCATCACCAGGTTCGGATACGCGTACCCGATCGTCAGCAGCCCCGTCTCGGTAAAAATCGGTTGCCGCATCCACCACCGCAGATGCCGCAGGTACAGCCCCTTGATCACCCCCCACCGCAGCGCCTCCACCCCCGCCAGTGCCAGCGCCCCCCAGAATGACCCCTGCGCAAACCGGTACGTCAGGCTCCGCCCAAACGGCAGCGCCGCACCCTCCGCGTCAAAGTAATGGACAAAATCCTGCGCGAACACCCGCGCCCGCTCCCGGAACACCGCCCCCCGCCCCCCATCCTCCGCCCCCGCCAGATGCGCGTAGATCAGCCCATACACGTGGAAGGCCATCGGCACATAATAATCCCCCAGCCGCCCGTCCCTCCATGGCGCGCCAGCCGCCCCATCCTCATACCACCCGTTCGTCAGGTGAAACCCGTCGATCACCGCAAAATCCTCCTCCACCTGCTCCCTCGCCCACCCCTCCCCGCACCGGCGCAGCCCCACGTTCACCAGCACCCGGAAGAACAGCCAGTTGCTCCGCACCAGCTTCACCTCATTGATGTGCCGCAGCCATCCCGCCAGCCTCTCCCGCACCCCCTGCCCCAGCGGCTCCCAAAACACCTCCGGCGCCATCCCCAGCGCGAACCCGATCGCCGCCTGCTCCACGCTCCGCTGGTCATAATCGCCCGCCTGCCCCCAGTACTCCGCGTTCCCCGGCTCCGTCCCCGCCTCCAGCCCCCGCTGCCACAGCTCCCAGTGCTCGAACGCACCCCCGCCCGCCGCCAGCGGCACCAGCCCCCACAGCGGCCGCGCAAAACCCTCCAGCCACCCCGCCGGATCGCCAAAAAGCCCACGGTTCTCCCCCACCCGCACCCCCGCCCCCCCCGGGGTAAAATGCGGCACCATCGGCTCCGCGAGATCGCGCACCAGTTGCTGCACATCCCCCCGCGTCCGCAGCGGGTTGGCGGCAAAGCGGGAGCAATCAGTCATGGGAATCGGCGGGTCGCGGTAGGGCAGGGGAGTGAATTTCGGGGACACAGGCACCGCGCCCGCTGCCCCGTTGCTTATGGCTCCCCTATAGAAAAAAAACAAACCCGAAACCTCCACCCTCCCCGTCCCCCGTCCACCGCCGGTCCGCCAGGCTCGCGCCATCCTGCCGCACACTCCACACCAGGGATGTCCTGCCGGCATCCCTGTTTTCACCCCGGCACCCAGTCCGTCCCCCGGACCCGGGGCCATCGGCATTGTCTTCGGCTGCATCGGCACGCTCTGCTTCTGGCACAGGGTCCGCCGCCGCCGGGCGTGGCATATACATATTATCCAGGGTCCCTGTCGCAAGGCTGGGAGGGCAGGGGATAAAAGCCGCCGCCGCCCCGTTCTTCAGGACGCTGCGGCGGTAATCTTTTCGGGGCCCCGCCACGGGATTCCCTCCGCCATGCTCAAGAGCCGCAGGCGCTAATGGAAGCCTGACCGCGCCCAATCCGTCATCGATAAAATCTGTCG
>Ga0182024_10006393_pt1 | contig 25889 bp, 24 predicted proteins | sample P32metaG_FD_120480 | JGI IMG/M metagenome (GOLD analysis project Ga0182024, IMG submission 120480) | Permafrost microbial communities from Stordalen Mire, Sweden - P3-2 metaG (Illumina Assembly) | ecosystem: Environmental > Terrestrial > Soil > Wetlands > Permafrost | place: Sweden: Stordalen... | reverse complement strand
TCCAGTCCGAAATTCCCGCGCCGACGGAAATCGCCTTGAAGCGATCGCTGTAGGTGGTCAGAAACGCCGAAATGTAGCCGCCCTGGCTCCAGCCCATGGCGCCGATGCGGTCGCGATCGATGTAGCCCTTTGCAACCAGCGCATCGACGCCGCTCAGCACATCGTCGGCGTCGCCGAGCCCCAGATTGCGGACGTTGAGTGATCGGAATTTTTCGCCGTATCCCGCCGATCCGCGATAATTCGGGCGCAAAATCACTGCCCCCTTGGCGGCGAACATTTCGACGGGATAGCTGCGGTCGGGCGTGACGGTTGGCCGGTCGACGCCGGTAGGACCGCCGTGGATCACCACCAGCAGCGGATATTTTTTCGCCGGCTCGAAGTCGGCGGGCTTGATGAGGATGCCTTCGATGGGAGTTCCGTCTTTGGATTTCCACTCGAATATCTCGCGCGTCGCGAGTTTGAATCCGTTGATCTGATCTTTCATGCTGGTGATCGCGACCGGCGCGAAATGCGCGACGGGCGACACGCAAATCTCCGGATAACGGTTCGGCCACGCGCAGGTGAACGCGGTCCGCGAAAAATCGGCCGAGAAGCTGGCGGCGCCGAACTGCAAATCGGCCGGCGAGCTCAACTCATCAACAGATCCCGTTGAGGAATTCATCCTGAACAAGTGCGCCGCGGTTTTCCGCATTGCCTCGAAATAAATTCCCGATGGGGACCACGCCAGCAACTGCGGATCTTCATCGAAGGATTCCGCGATTACATGCGGCTTTCCGCCCTCCGCCGCCACGATCGCGATCCGGGAATTCAGAAACGAAAACTCGCGACCCGATTCATAGGCGATTTGTGAGCCATCCGGCGACCAGATTGGATTGCGATCCGGGCCCGGAGTATCGATCAGCTTCTTCACATACTTGTCGGACAGCCGGACAACGTAAATATCGGAGGTTTCGGAGCTTGAGAGATCCGGATCGCGGGTCGCGCTGAAAGCGATGCTCTTTGAATCGGGCGACCAGTGAAATCCACCCACGCTGAATTGCGTGCCGGTGGTCAGGGCATCGGGTTTGGGCTTTTCCTCGCCGGCGTTGAGCGTCCACAGATGCACCATGGTGTAGTCGCCCTCAACGATTTCGAAGTCGCCATATTTGTCCTTGCGATCCTTCTTCGCCTTCGTCTCCGGACCGGTCGAGCTGAACGCGATGCGCCTTCCATCCGGGGACCATTCAAACGAGTTCACGCCGCCTTCAAAGTGGGTGAGCTGCGCGGCCTCGCCGCCGGCCGGCGAGATCATGTAGATCTGCTGGGTGCCGTCGCGATTCGAGAGAAACGCCAGGCGCTTGGAATCCGCCGACCAGCGCGGATCGCTCGACGATTTTTTCGCGTGGGTAAGCTGATATCTTTCGCCGGTCGAGGCCATCGCCATCCAGATCTGGGTGTCGAAGGAATTCTCCTCCCAGTTGGTCTCAGAGACCGTGTAGGCGACGTAGCGGCCGTCCGGCGAGATGCGCGGCGCACCGGCGGTTTTCAAATTGAGCGACTGCTCGACGGTCGGCGTCTGCGCCGTCAACATGAACGCGAAAGTCACGAACGCGAGGGTTTTCATTCCGACTCCTGTTTTCTACACTCTATCCATCGCCAGAAATTCCTGGATATGCGGATGCGGCGATTTCTCCAGTTCATTGACGGGACCAAAATAAATCGCGCGGCCTTCAAACAGCACCACCACTCGATCCGCCACCTTGAACATCAGGTCGAGATCATGCGTCACGACAATGCCGGTGAGCCGCAACTGGGTTTTCAACCGCAGCATCAGGTTACTCAGGTGATCCGACATGATCGGGTCGACCATGGTGGTGGGTTCGTCATAGAGGATGCATTCGGGCTGCGCGGCGAGAGCGCGCGCGATCGCGACGGCGCGCTTGTATCCGGTCGAAAGATCGGCCGGGTAATGATCGCGAAACTCCAGAAGATCGACCATTTGCAGCAGCCCGTTGACCACGTCTTCCTTGTTTTTCTCGTCGTAATCGTCCCGGAGCTCCAGCGAAAAAAGAATATTTTCGCCCACCGTCAGCGAATCGAACAAGGCGCCGGACTGAAACACCATAGTGACTTTCTTTCGGATGCGGCGCAATTCCGCCTCATCGAAATCGGTGATGTCGGTGTAGGAAACGAAAATTCGGCCGGAATCGGGTTTCAGAAACCCCATGATGTGGCTTAGAGTCACGGACTTGCCGACGCCGCTTCGCCCGATGATCGCCAGCGTCTCTCCCGCTTCAACCTGAAAGCTCACATCGACTAATACCGGGTGATCGAACGTCTTATAGACGTTGCGAAACTCGATGTAATGCGCAAGAGTCGCGCCTGCATCGTTCGCGGGTGGATCGGAGCCGATCGCGTCCGGGGTGGGATTCGCGTCCGGATTCAAGGGCGGCTCCAGTCCGCGGGCGAGTTGATGTTGGCGAGCGAGGCGGGATCGGCGACGGGGTACTTGATCAACCGGAGGGTGGAGATAAAATCGTGCATTTTGAGGATGTTTCGATCGAGGGCGTGACGCGCGGCGTGGGCGCAGCGGCGATGGTAGACGGCGCACAGCGGGTCGAGCTTTGCTTTAGGCGCGGCTTCCAGCCCCACATGCGCGGCATCGAGCCCCGCTTGCTGCATCGACTCGATCCGTCCTTCCGGCTGGAGGCTTTCCGGGACGACGCAATCGGCGGTCGACGGGCCGGATTCGGCCACCGCGAACAGCTCTTCGAGCAGCGCCGTGGTGACGAAAGGCATGTCGCAGGCGAGGATCAGATTCCACTCGGCGCGGCTGGCGAGCAGGGCAGTGTAAATGCCGCCGAGCGGCCCGCGGTTGGGCGCGCGATCGGCGATCACCGTGTAGCCCAGCTCGCGATAACGCTCCGGCGGTCCGACCAGCGTCACGCTTCCGGCGGCGGAGCGCACGCATTCGGCGATTCTCGCGGCGAGCGTCGAGCCTTGAAACTCGACCAGGGCCTTGTCGCTGCCCATCCGGGAGCTGTGGCCGCCAACGAGCACGAACCCCGCGCGCGATGCACCCGGCTCGCTCATGAGAAGATGATAACGTATGTTCGCGCAAGACATGGTAGTATATTGTTGAAAAACAAAAAGGTGTGTATTTGTTTTTTGATGGCGTTCGCCATGTTGGCAGCCTCCCCCATGCCCGCAGCCGACGCGACCGTCCCGGTATCCTCCGGGCGGACGTCGATCGTGGTGCGCGCGGACCCTCGCACCGGTCGTCTTGTCCGTAGCGTGGTGGCTCGCGACGCCTCGCCGGGGAAGCCCTCCGCAGCACAGCCTTTCTCAAAGCAACCCTCCAAACAGATCTCCGATATCGTCGAGCAGTCCTCGCGCGCGCATCACGTAGACCCGCTGCTGATCCACTCGATGATCAAAGTGGAGAGCAACTACAATCCGTACGCGGTGTCGATCAAGGGCGCCGAGGGTCTAATGCAGTTGATGCCGCCCACCGCGCGAATGCTCGGGGTAAGCAACAGCTTCGACCCGCGGGAGAATATCGAAGCGGGCGTAAAGTACTTGAAGTTCCTCCAGGGCCTGTACGGAGACGATCGGCTCGCGCTGGCGGCGTATAATGCCGGTCCGGGCGCGGTCGAGAAATACAAACAGGTTCCACCGTTCAAGGAAACGCAGAACTACGTGGAGCAGGTAGGCCGGCGATATGAGAATGCGCGCCGCGCTTCGGCGGAAAAGACGGAGGAAAAAACCGGAGCGCCCGCGCCCGCGGCCATCCCTGCGGCAAGCCTGATCGAAAAGCATCCGAGGCTGGAGCAGTCCTTCGACGAACATGGCAGGTTGTCCCTCAGAACGGTGGAGTAACGCGCACCCGCGCTTACTCTCAGTGTTTGCGGGCTTCGCGCTCGCGTGCGCCGCGTCGTTGGGTGGGACTGCGGGCGCGCCCAGCAAAGTAACCGCGGTGCGTTTCTGGTCGCTCGGCGACGTGACCCGCGTGGCCATCGAAGTCTCGGCGGAATTTCACTACAAAGCCGATCGCCTGGCCAATCCCGATCGCCTGTTCTTCGACATTCAGGGCGCCAAGCCCGAGATGATCGCCAAGGGCATGCGCGTCATCGCGGTGGGTGACACGCTGATCAAGCAGATCCGCGTGGCTGAAACGCAGCCGGGCGTCACGCGCGTGGTTCTCGATCTGGCGCAACCCGCCGAGTTCACGGCATCGCAGCTTTCGAGCCCCGACCGGCTGATGGTCGAACTGCGGCTGAAGGATCGTCCGGCGCCGCCGATCACGAGCAGCAGCGGAGTGAAGACGCTTACCGATTCGCCGCTCCGCGCCGTCGAACCCGACCTGGTCGCGAGCGCCGCGCCGCTGCCGGTGCTGGACCCTTCGCGTTCCGAACTTGGCCCGGATCTCAGAAGTGACCCGAAAAGCGATCCGAAGCCCGCTCTCAAAATCGACCAGAAGCCCGAACCGAAGAAGTTCGAGCCGCCGCCCGATCCCGATCCGCCCAAGCGCGACGCAAAACCGGATATTCTCGCCCCGCCGGTCTTGACGCCGATCGTAAAGTCACCAAAAAGTCCGCTGCCGCCGCCGAGTGTGAAATCGGACCCGACGCTGATCGCCGACGCGAGGTTGACTCCCACGCGGCTCAAAGATCCGGGTCCGGAGACTTCGGCATCGGCGGGACCGACGGCGTCGATCGATCGCCCAAAGGGCGACTCGTCAAAGGTGGGATACGCTAAAGAGCCGCTTCCGGCCAGGAGCAACACGAGCGGTGGACGATCGCTCACGCGCGTGCTGGGATTGAAGCTCGGACGCGTGGTGATCGATCCGGGCCACGGCGGCCACGATGTCGGTACGCAGGGTCCCTCGGGCCTGTACGAAAAGGACGTGGTGCTCGATGTCGCCAGGCGATTGGGCGTATTGATAGAGGCGCGCCTCCAAAGCGAAGTGATTTACACGCGCTCCGACGACACCTACATCCCGCTCGAGGAACGCACCAGAATTGCCAACGATCGCAAGGCCGATCTGTTCCTTTCAATCCACGCGAACTCGTCGCCCTATCGCACCGCGGCGGGCGTGGAAACGTACTATCTGAACTTCACGACTTCCAAGGCGGCGCTGGATCTCGCCGCGCGAGAGAACGCGGGCTCGGAGCGATCGGTGTTTGACCTCAAGGAAATCCTCCAGAAGATCGCGCTCAAGGACAAGATCGACGAGTCGCGCGAATTCGCCACGCGCTTGCAGACCTCGCTCTACGGAGTATCGTCCAAGGGCAACACCGCGGCAAAGAATCGCGGGATCAAGAAAGCGCCGTTCGTGGTGCTGATCGGCGCGTCGATGCCGAGCGTGCTCGCCGAGATCGGGTTCCTGACCAACACCGAAGATGAGGCGCTGCTGCGGAAGCCCGAGCATCGGCAGAAAATCGCCGAGGCGCTGTACAAAGGCATCGCGAGCTACGCGGATACGCTGAGTCATTTTCAGGTCGCCAAGCGCGACTGAAATTACTTCAAGAAACCCAGACCGATCTGCCCGTGAATGCCCTGGTCGGGTCGGGGCAGATCGCCGCCGCCGAACCAGACGCGCACCTGATCGGCCAGGACCTCGACCGTCGGATCGCAGACGACTTCACGATCCCAGTTTTCCGTTCCCGCGATCGGTTTGAAATTCGGATCGCGCTCCCAATGCACGCCATCGGCGGATCGCGCGAGGCCGATGCGGCGGCGCTCACCGCGATCGCGGCCAGTGTAAAGCATCCAATAAGAACCGCCTGACGACCACACGGCCGGCTCGCCGAGGCCATTTTCGTCGAACGCTCCGGGCGCGCCCAGCTCGAGAATCGGATTCGAGCGCAGCTTTTCCCACTTCACGCCGTCGCTCGATCGCGCGACTCCCAATCGCTGACGCCGCGCCCGATCCTGGCCGAGGTAGAAGAGATAGAACTCGCCGCCCGCGCGAATCACGTAGGGATCGGCCACGCCGCGCTCATCGAAGCTGCCGACGGGGCCGACATCGAGAACACCCTGAAACTTCTGGCCATGCAGGAGAAAAATTCGCGGCGGTGCGTCGGATTGATACCAATAGTAAATGCCGTTGCCAACTACGAGCGCGGATCCGTTGGCCGCTATGCCTCCGTAGGCGGATAGTTCAAGAGAATTGCCTTTCTTCCATGTGATGCCGTCATTCGAAGTCGCCAGGTGCGTCTGCCATTCCTTGCCGTCGAATACGGAAAAAAAGTTCTGATATTCGCCATTGAATTTCACGACGGAGGGATTCAGAACGTCGCTCATGTCGCCACGCGCGATCACCGGTTCGGGCATCGCCGACCAAGTGAACGGACCGGGCGGGCCGGTGGCTTCGGGGGCGGGCAGGACGAAATCGCTGTAGCGTCCGCATCCGGAAAGAAACGCAATGGCCACGAATGAACACGCATAAACACGAATGGATCTTATTCGTGTGCATTCGTGTGCATTCGTGGCCATTCTATACCGGTATCCGAATTTCCAGACTCGCTCCCTGGCCCGGCCGCGAATCGAGCTGAAGCTCGCCCCCAAGCATCTTTACGCGGCGCTTGATGCTCGCCGGACCCAGCCGCAGCAGTTCCAATTCTTCCAGCGAAAACGTGCCGCTGAAGGGGAAGCCGGCGCCGTTGTCCTCGGCGCGGATCTCGATGCGGCGGTCTTTGACGCCCATCGACACGGAGATGCGCGTCGCGCCGGAGTGCTTCTGGATGTTGTTGAGCGTTTCGCGCACAATTTGCAGCAGCTCGAGCGAGACCTCGGTCTCCGCGGGATCGTGCAGATTGCCTCCCGAAAATGTCGCGATGATGCCGGTCTCGCGCTGGAACTGATCGAGCATGCGGCTGAGCGACGCCGGGAGACTTACTCCATCGTCAGCGGGCCGCATGCTGCGGACGAAGCTGCGCAGCTCGCTCACCTGGCTGCGGCACAGCTCCTGCAATTGGCGCAGCTCATCGGTGCCGGCCCCGACATCGCGCGCGAGCAGTTTCTTGACGATTTCGAGCCGCATCTGAAAGCTGATGAAGCTTTGGAGCGGGCCGTCGTGAAAATCGGCGGCGATGCGCTGGCGCTCGGCCTCGCGCGCGCCCTGCGCCTGGGACCGGATGATCACGTTGTGGCGCAGCGTGTTCGACAGGCGCCGGTCGAGATAGCGCTTTTGAAACGCGCCCGCGATGGCCACCGATCCCGCGGCCACGGCGACCCAGACCGGCGGCATTTCGCCGCGCGGCGCAAACAACGCCGCGAGAAGCGCGACAACTACGGCCGCGCCGATCACGCGCACCACGTCGTGCAGCAGCGCGGCGGAGGCCAGCACGTATCCGCACAGCAGCGCGGCCATCCAGCCCGCCGCCGGCCATCCCACCCAGCCCGAGGCCACTACCCAGCTCCAGAATCCGAAGAACGCGGTATCGGCGACCAGTGCGATTCTCGCGCGGGACGGGGAATCCAGGCGCAGCTCGAAGATCGCTCCGATCGCATACGCGAGATACGCCGCGAGAACCGCGAGCAGCGAGGTGAAGCGTTCGTCGGCCACGCGCGCATACCAGGCGAGACATGCCGCCGCGAGCACGATACGAGCGATGCGAAGCGCGAGCCGCCCCCGGTATGGAACCATTTCACAGCCTTTGGTTCAACGTCTATAGAGATACAGACGGTGGCTGCGCCCCTCGCCGTCGTCGTCGATATCCTCTATCTTCACCGGCGTCCACGCCGAAAATTCGAAATCATGCGCGACAATCCGCGTTCCCTGCCTGAGCTGCTTTTCGAGAATCGGAGTCACTTTGTCGTTCGACATGGGCAGCAGGTAGACAGTCAGTAAATCGGCGGATGCGTAGTCCTGCTTTAACAGGTCGCCGTGGATGATGCGCGCGGTGGCGGAAAGGCCCAGGGTCTTGATCTTCTCCATGCTCTGCTTGTAGAGCGCGTCGTCGAACTCGACGCCGGTCGCGTCGGCCTTGAATTTCTGCGCGGCAATAATCACGATGCGGCCGTCGCCCGAGCCCAGGTCGAACATTTTCTCGCCGGGCTTGAGGCCGCCCAACTGGAGCATTTTTTCGACGATCATTTCAGGCGTGGGGTAGTAGGGCGCGAGTTTCTCCGTTGGCTTTTCGGCGGGTTTGTCCTGCGCCCACAACGCCAAAGCAAACACCGCGAGAACGGCAGCGAGGATCGCGAGCGTGCGGAGGGGTCGCATGAGAATCACTATACAACGCTTGCGGAACCGGAGCAGTAAGCTATGGGGACAGGAGGGCTCCGTGTCGCGAGTGATTTGCGCGCTTCAGATCGCCGCCTTGCTGTTATCCGCGGCGGGATGCCGGGGGATCCGCGAATGGAGACGCCGTCCCGGATTCCGACGCCGCCACGGCGCTGAACGGTCAGCGCTGCGTTGCCGGGGGCGGGCTCCGGCGAACAATATCGTCGACAACGGCGATTAGCGCGTTCATCCTGTCCTCCGTGTCTTTCTGAGATTCCCGAAGCTCTTGAACACTCTTGGCGAGTTGGTTGACGCGGTCGGTAAGCACCACTTGTGCGGTCAACAACTGTTGCAGATCGTCCCTGAAAGCGAGATGATCCTGGATCAGCAGTTCCATCAGCTTTTCCATGCGATCGAGCCGCGATTCGGCTGCCCCACCGTCATTTTGGTCCGCCATCACCTAAATCATCTCACGGCTCGATGTAAACCCGCACCCGATTGCTCGCCTTGCCGCCGACTTCGAGATACAGTTCGGCGGGACCGTAGTTGACGATCTTGGGCGTCTCGATCTCGACCATGTAGAACCCGACATAGGGCGCAAGCACGGCGCGGCTTACGTCGACCGGCTGGCGATCGAGATACGCCTTCACCGGCGCGACCACCTGCGGCGCATTCTCCACCGGCCCGGCGAGTCCCGTCGGCCAATCCGGATTGACGCGGCCTAATCCGGTGGCCAAAATCTGAATCCGCCCGCGCGAATGCGCCGGATTCATGGCGTCGAGCATGACCCCGCTTTCGGCGTCGAGCAGAATCGGCGAGCCGTCGCGATCGACGAAGATTCCCGGCGACGCCGCTTCAATCTGCAACGGCGGGAGCGTTACCGGTCCGTTGGCGCCCTGCACCGCCAGCGACAGCGAGGCGCCGCTGGCTTCGAAGGGAACCTGAAGCTGCGATTCATGGTCGTTCGCCGTCAGAATGGGCAGCATGAGATCGCCCGCGCGGGCCGTTTGCACGCGCGCGCCCAGGATGCTGATCAGCCCGCCCGGGGCAGCCGCGCGCGCGATCAGGTCGGCCGTGCTGACCACTTTCGGATCGCGATCCCGATGCGGCGCAAGCGTCGAATACACTCCGTAGCCGTCAAGCGCCGCCCAAAGCTGATTGCCCTGCGCGTCGAGCTTCACATCGGCGACCGCGGCCGAGGGCAATCCTTCCACCGGCGTCCACTGCGGATAAGCGCCCAGCACTCCGAGATCGGTGTAGGTCATGAACACGCCGCGATCGGTGGCCGCGTAGAGCGCACCCGTCGCGCGGTCGGCGGCGACTCCGTGAACGCCCGTGTCGGGGAGGTTGCCGGTCAGCGGGTCCCAGGAGAATCCGCCATTTTGGGTATAGACGACATGCACGGGCGGCAGCTGCGACGACGGATCGCGCTGCCGAAAACCCAGCGCCGCGACCGCGACGCGCGGGTCGGCAGGATCGATCCAGAAATGCTCCACCGCGCCGGCTTCGGTCAACGGGAAGACCGACGGCCAGGTCGCGCCGCCGTCAGTGGAAGTCATCAGCCGTCCTTCGGCCGTGCCCAGATAAATCGTCGAGCCTGAAACCGCCATCGCCGTGACCCCGACCGCGAATCGCTGCGAATACTCGTGGATCTGCTGATTCTCACTGACCAGGTCCGCGCTGTCGTTCGCCGCGCGCCACGCGGTCTTTTCGCCGGGCGCCCATTCGATCGCGCTCCACAGCGGCACACCCGACGAACTCAGGTAAGCCGTCGCGAGCCGCACGCCTTGATCGCCCGAGGGAAGGCTCAGCAGTCGTATCGCCGGCAGGTTCGCGAGCGATTGATTGATCCCGCTCCAGGTCTTTCCGCCATCGAGTGAACGGAAGACTCCGGCTGCGCCGGCTGCCACGATTTCATCCGGATTCGCCGGCGAAACTGCCAGATCGCGAACATCGTCGCCGATAATCGACGAACTTCGATACGAAGTGAGATTGTCCCAGTGAGCGCCGCCATCCTCAGATCGATAGACGAACCTGGCGAATGCGTATGCGGTAGCCGGCTCGCCCACCGGATTTCTCACGCGCGCGCCGTTTTCCGGCAGCCGGACCGGGAGGCTTTGAGGTTCCGCGGGCGCGACCGCCCGTACGGGTTGCCAGGTCTCGAAATCGGCGGTCGAAAACACGCGGCCGGACGCCGTCTGGATCAAAAGCGACCCCGAACCCGAATACCATACGCGATTCACCGGTCCGGTCGCGAGGCCGGCCAGGGACCGGTCGATGGCGGCGTTACCTACCCTGCGCCAGTCACGAACCGAGTCGGGAGCGGAAGCCGGAGCGATCGTCTGTGCGTTCAAGCCGGGCGCCCACACCTCGGCTAGCCCAGCGAGTACTGTGGCAATCGCGATCCGCTGTGTGGCTATCTTATACACGGAACCACTCTATTGTATACTGATCGATCGGCAGTTTGCCCCTGAAACTGTTGATTTTCATGGCCTATAGCTACTCAGATTTTCCCGGACAGAGACTTGCTTTGCAATTTTAGTGTTAGACTGACTTGAAACCGGTTCCAGTTCGTCGGAGCCTTGGGAATAGGTGTGTTTAGGATGGGCAGTCGCCCGCTCGCCACGGCCATGTTGTCGCTGCTGAAAGCAGCCTCAGGCGTGGTGTGTCTGGGCGTATTCCTGGGGATATTCCTGGGTGATGTGGCGCTCGCCCAAGCGCCCGCCGATCCAGCCCAGTACGCCGCCAAGGCGATTTCGGTCACCGGCCAGGTCTCCGTGCTCCGCGACAACCAGGAATGGGGAATCGTAGTGGGCGGACAGGTGCGCGCGAAAGAGCTCATCTTCACGGGACCCGACGGGCAGGCGCGCTTCGAGGTGTCGGACGGCTCGACTTTCGAGGTTTATCCCAATTCGCGGGTCGTATTCCGCAAGAACGTGCCTAACTGGCGCGATATGCTCGATTTACTAGTCGGCCGCGTGAAGGTTCACATCCAACATTGGGGCGATCAGCCCAACCATAATCGCATCCTGACGCCTACCGCGGTCATTTCGGTGCGCGGAACCACGTTCGACATCAGTGTAGATCCGGAGGACGAGACCACGCTGGTAGAAGTTGAGGAAGGCTCCGTCGAGGTACAGCATGCGCTGTTGCCGGGCGGCAATCCCAAGCTGGTGAACGCGGGAGAAACGCTGCTGGTATATCGCAACGTGCCGATCGCGTCGGGCCGGTTCGACAAGGGCGAAATCGCCAAACGGGCCTTGCGCATGATCGTCGACGCGATCAGCACCTGGGAATCGCGCGTGCCGAGAGGAGTAGCGGGAGTCGGCGGCGGCGGTGGATCTTCCGTCCCTGGATCGGGCAGCGGCGACTCGAAGAAGCCTCTACCACCTCCACCTCCTCCCCCGCCACCGCCGCCGTCAGCGGCCGGGGGGTTCGAAGAAGGCGGACCGTCGATCCCGGCGTGGGGGCACACCACGTCGCGGCAGCCGGGTCCGCAGACTGGCTGGAACAAGTTCGCGCACGGCGCCGTGCACCTCGCGAAGCGAATGATCTTTGGCGAATCGCAGGAAGACCAAGTACGCCGCGCTCTCGGCCGTCGTTGTTTTTAGCGCGCTGTTTTTGACGCACTAACGCTCGGGCTACCGATCGCGGCCTTCGAACTTACCCAACGGAATTGCCTCTTCGCAAATCGCGTCACGCTGGCGATCATGCTCTTCGCCCGATTCCGCTGCAACGGCCTTGGACAATGCGGCCAGGTCGCGAGCCTGAGGTGCCGCGACGAACGGCGCGCAAGGCTCCCAACTGGTGCGGCCGGCGCGCTTCAATCCGATGCGGTACTCGAGCACCAGCGTAATCATACGCAGGCCTAAGCGGATCGCTTTCCACAAATCGCCCGTCACCGACGATTCGCCCACGCGCCTGCGATAATTCACCGGGATTTCGACGAAGGGAATCTTGTGCGCAACCGCTTCCATCAGCAACTGCGGACCAAAATGCGACCCGCCGATGGTCAGATGCGGACGGATCAGGCGCAGCGCCTCGCGATGAAACAGGCGATGCGTACAACCCATGTCGGTGAGGATAGTGGTGTTGAACAAAATCTCGGTCATTTTGGCGACGGCCCAGTTGCCCCAGCGCAAAAATCGACCCATATTCGCGCCCGCCCAAATAAATTCGCGGCTGGTCCGGGTGCCGAACACCACCGGCACGTCGTCAGAGTAGGCCAGCAGCTTGATCAGATCGTTCCCGCTGAAGGTGCCATCGGGCTCGGAAAGGATGATGAGGTCGGCCTCGCACTCGTCGATGCCGCGCAGCAGCGCGTGGCCATAGCCCTGGCGGAGCTCGAAAATTTCGCGCGCGCCTGTGCCGGCGATTTCGTCCGAAGTGCCCGGCGCCGCGTTGTTATTGACGACGATGACCTCGTCGGCGAGTCCGGTGCTCAGATATTCGAGCGTCGCCGCGCGAATCGAGTCCTTCTCGTTGTAAGTGGGAAAAATGACCGCAACTGTCTTGCCGCGCCACATGGCCGTCGATTATTCATCGGCTGTCGCGAACATGAACTTGAGCGGCGCGCGAATCCGCTACGGCTTTTCGGCCACGACCATGAATTGTCCGGCAAGCGGACGGAACGGTAGCGAGAGGTACAGGCGCACCAGCCATGCGGCCGTGGGCAGCCTGGACTTGATGCTGAACGGCGTGAAGCGCGGCTCGCTATGAATGACGCGCCAGCCGTTCGCATGCAGGAAATCCCGAAACCCGTTGTCGGTGTAGATGGCGCGATGGGTGTAATCGTCGAAGTATCGTCGCGGTTGCAAGCGAAAGTTGGGTTGCACCACGATCAGGCGTCCGCCCGGACGCAGAATCCGCCGCGCCTCCGACAGGATCGTTTCCGCTTGCTCCAATGTGAAGTGCTCGAAGAAATTCGACGCGAATACGGTGCCGATGCTCTGGGTCGCAAGCGGCAAAGGGTCGGTGGCGGATTGAATCAGCGGCGTGACGGCGCCGTCCCAATACGCGATCAGATCGGGATTCTGATCGAGCGCCCACTTCCGCTGCGCGCGGATCTCCTTCGAGAATTCGCCGTAGCCCGCGCCGAGCTCGAGCAGCCCTTCATCCGCATGAACCCAGCGTTGCAGGTAGTGGCATAGTTCGCGCCAGACGATCGCGCGGCGCGGATCGTAGAAAAACCGTACCTGATGATAGGATCCAGCCGCATTCACTGGAGTCGCCGATTTCAATGGGGTCATCGCTCGACCGCTCCTGAGGGTTTGTAAACGAACACGCCGTCGAGATAGGGTCCTGGAATGTGCGCGGCCAGGATGTAGTGCTTTCGGATCTCGTCAAGCTGAACCGCGGGAAGCGTAGGCAATTCGGGATCGGGATCGAGCGGCGCGCGCAAGTCCTGATAGAGCACGACAGTCGGGATCGCTCCAGCGGCCAGATCGCGGCGCACGGGCTCCGGGTCAATGCGCCCGGCATGAACCAGCAGAGTGTAGATGAGAGGCTCGATATCGATACGGCCGCGAAGGTGGACCATCGCGTCGATATCGGTCGAGATAACGCGCCCGTGCGTGGCGATGTACGGCTGGAGCTCCGTTATTTCCTGCCGGAACAACTGTTCTCTTGCCAGGCGCGTGGCCAGGAACGATTCGGTCAAGCGGAAATTATTGATCAGATAGACAGCCAGCGCGAGTTGTAGAAGCGTAACGCGCGATTTGCTGCCTTGAAACAGCAGAGGGAAAAAATTCAGCGACTGGAGTGTCGCGCAGGAACACAGGATCAGCAATACGGTGGATTCCAACTGATAGTTAGAATCGGAGCCGATCTTGGGAGCCGTGACCGCAAGCACCGCTGCGGCCAGCGCGAGATAACCGTACAGCGCTTTGCCGCGGCCTCGCATTGCCGCTTTGGCGCCGGCGATTGCGACGATCGCCAGCGGCCCGGTCACCCGTATGATGTACTGCGCGTGCTGCCAGACCTTCTCGGCCGCGAAGGGATTTAAATTGGAGAATACCGTGTTCGAGAAAAACCGGCCATGAAGCGCGGCGTTGATGATCAGCGCGGCGGCGAGTGCGACGCCTCCTGTCGCTGCGCCGAACTTGATCGCCGTCTTCGGATTGCGAAACCAGAGCAGAAAAAAGATCGCGGTGGGACAGGCGAGCATGGTCTGCTTCGTGAACACGGCCGCGATCACGAACGCTGCCGCGAGCGGCAGTGTGTTTTCGCCGAGAATCGTGTAGCGCGAATAGTAATAAAAGCCAGCCATCGCGAGGCAGAGAGCGAGCGTGTCGACCTGCGCCACCGTTCCCCAGGAAAGCAGCAGGGAGGTGGACGCGCACAACAGCGTTCCCATCCAGGCGCAATAACGATCGGAAGTATACAGCCACAACATGCGCCACGTCAGACTGAAGATGCCGATCAGTGCGCCAAAGCTGATCAGGCGTCCGGCGGCGAACACGGGAAGTCCGGCCTTGATTAAAGCAGCGTCCAGCAGATAGAACAGGGGCATGTAGGCGTTCACGGTGAAGGGATAGGTCTTCAGGCCGTAATAAAGCGTGCCATCGTGAGCGAGCATCATGGATTGCGCGGCGACGATGGATTCCGGCTGGCTGAATTCGTGCTGCGCCCACAGCATCAAGCCGAAGTGGCACAGGATTCCAATCACCACGATGGTGGTGACGATCCACAGCGCGCGACGGAACCACCCTTCCACCCGCGACGGCTGGTTGGCGGCGACGCTTTCAAGGGGGATGGTGGAGGAGGACATCGGGCGTCAGTCATTCATCGGCCGGGTGTTCAGGAAACTTGAGGAACAGGCGTCGATCGAATCCGAATACTTTGGGCGCGCTCCATTGGACCTCGCCGAAGCCGGAATGAGTCGGATTCAACAGCACATTGAATTCGATGGGGATGACCACGGACGGCACCAGAATCGCCATCGACCGCTGCGATAATGCCCACGTATGGCCATAACGGCGCGTTGCGTCGTCATCGAGCAAACGCCCGCGAAAATCGGCTATGTCCGGCGTCGCCGCGAGCTCGCCCGTGCTAAAGGCGCAGCCCGGCGGAATTTCGTCCGCATTCATGTGGACCAGAATCTCCAGGCAGGCGAGCGAAAGAGCCGTGGAACAGTAGAGCATTGCCGTCCCCGCCGGATTCCAGCGGCCGGCGACGATCAGCGATCCGCCGAAGTCCGCGGCGTTCCGCGAGGCTGGATGGATCCGGTAAATGCGCATTTCATTTTATGCCAGTCATTCGAACATGCCGTAATCGATTCGCACAAGAATCTCGAGCACTTCGCGCTGTTTCTCCGCGTTTCCCGATTCGGCGTGCTCGCGCGGTGTATGCTGCTCGAGAATCGGCAGGCGCGTGTCCATCCAGGCGCGCGCCTTGTCCTCGTTTTCGAAAACCTCCACCGCGCGCGTCCAGATGATCCCGGCGCTGGGATGAGCGATTTGATAGGCCAGTTCGGCAGGAGCGGCAGCCGCGGGCTTGCGTCGAGCGCCCATACCGGTAGTCTATAACTCCAGCACGTAGCCGCGGGTTCCGACGTTCATCGCGCGCGTTGCGCCGATACGCTCCACCGCGCCTTCGGCTTCATGAATATGGCCGCAGAAAAAATCGCGCGGCTGATATTTTTCGATGAACTCGCGCACTGCGCTGCTGCCCGCGTGCAATCCTTCATGCACACGGTCGAGCGTGGAATTGAGCGGCGGCGCGTGGCAGATGAGCACCAGCGGTTTCAGATCCGCGAACTTCTGTAGACGCGAAGCGAGCTCCGCTTCGCTGTACTCGCCCGGCGTGTTAAACGGCGTCGGACTCGAATAGCCCAGCCCGGCGACATGCGTTCCACCGATTTCCATCTTCGATCCGTGAAAATTCTTGAAACCGTGCTGCGCGCAGAAATCCGCGATATCCTGCTCCGATTCGTGGTTTCCGGGGATCACGTAGACCCGGTCCGCGCGGCGCTTCATGATCGCGCCCATTTCCTCCAGGCCGCGCGCCCAGCTCACCAGGTCCCCCGCAGCGAAATAGTAATCCGCGTCAATATCCATCAGCTTTTTGAGAGCGTCAGCATCGTTGTGAATGTCGGAAAAGATCAATAGGCGGGCCATCAGTTAAAATGATAAAGGAAACCCTGCCCGGCAAGAAGCAAAGATGGCCGAAACCACTCCAAGTGTAAACAGTTGGCTCGAAGACGAGCTGTATCAGCAGTATCTCTACGACCGCCAGACGGTCGATCCAGGATGGCAGGATGTTTTCGAATCGAACGGCCACGCGGCCAACGGCTCGACGGATGCGCCGAAAGCACCCGGCGCTGAGCTGCGCGCGTCCGTGGCCGCTCTACCGCGGCAGACGCCGCCAGCGGGCGAGCAAATGATTCCGCTGCGCGGGCCGGCTCTGCGCATCGCCGAAAATATGACGGCGAGCCTCGCGATTCCGGTCGCCACCAGCCAGCGCGTAATGCCGGTGAAAGTGGTCGAAGAGAATCGCCGGACGATGAATCAATATCGCTCCGCGCATGAGCAGAGCAAGCTCTCCTACACGCACCTGATCGCGTGGGCGATCGTGAAGGCGATCGAGACCGTTCCCGCGCTCAATCAGGCCTATCTGGAATCGGGCGATCAGTCCTATCGCGTGACGCGCGACCACGTGAATCTGGGCATCGCGATCGACGTCGCGGGCAAGGATGGTTCGCGCGCGCTGAAAGTTCCGTCGATCAAAAACGCGCACTCGATGAACTTCGCCCAATTCATCGCGGCCTACGACGATCTGGTCGCACGTACGCGCGAAAACAAACTCGCCGTCGCCGATTTTGAAGGCACCACCATTTCGCTGACCAATCCGGGCACGGTCGGGACCATGGGATCGAACCCGCGCCTGATGCAGGGGCAGGGCGCGATCATCGCTACCGGCGCAATCGATTATCCGGCCGAGTATCGCGGCGTGCCCGAAGACACCCGCGCTTCGCTCGGGATCGGCAAAGTGATGACGGTGACCTGCACCTACGATCATCGCGTGATTCAGGGCGCGGAATCGGGGACGTTCCTGGGCCGGTTGCAATCCCTGCTCGAAGGCGAGGACGGATTCTACCAGCAGATCTTCCGCGATTTGCAGATCCCGTTGCAGCCCGTGCGCTGGGAAGCCGATCGCGCCGCCGCGCCCGTGATCAATGCGGATCCGATCAAGCAGGCCGCCGTCACGCGATACATTCAGGCGTGGCGCGAGCGCGGCCATCTGCTCGCCGACCTCGATCCGCTGGGCAGCGCGCGCGCCCCGCGCCCGGACCTCGATCCTTCCGCGCTGGGTCTGACGATCTGGGACCTCGATCGCACGTTTCACGCAGGATCTTTCGGCGTCGCCTCCCTGCGATCCATCGCCGATCGTTTGCGCGCCACCTACGCGGGCAAGCTGGGCGTGCAGTACATGCACATCGAATCTCCCGAGGAGAGAAGCTGGCTCGAACAGCGTATGGAGCCTTCCGGCAATCAGTGGCCGCTCGAGCCTTCGACCCGCCGGCGCATCCTGAAAGACCTGGTCGATGCCGAAGGATTCGAGCTGTTTCTCGATCATCGCTTCAAAGGCCACAAGCGCTTCTCGCTCGAGGGCGCAGAAGCCATGCTCGCGATGATCAATGAGCTGCTCGAACGCGCCGCGGCCGCGGGCGTTCAGGAGTGCGTGGTCGGTATGTCGCATCGCGGACGCTTGAACGTCCTCGCGAATATCGTCGGCAAGAGCCTTATCCAACTTTTTTCTGAGTTCGATGGCGACGTCGATCCCGCCTCCACCGAGGGCCAGGGCGACGTCAAATATCATCTCGGCGCGACCGGCGTGTGCCGCACCGCCAACGGGAAAAGCATCACGGTGTCCATCGCGCCGAATCCCAGCCACCTCGAAGCCGTCAATCCGGTGGCCGAAGGGCTCGTGCGGCCCAAGCAGGATCGCATCGGCGACGCGAAACGCGAACGCGTGATCCCGCTGCTGATTCACGGCGACGCCGCGATGGCCGGACAGGGAATCGTCGCCGAGACCATGAATCTTTCGCAAGTGCCTGGCTACTCGACCGGCGGGACCATTCATCTGGTCGTGAACAATCAGATCGGATTTACCACCAATCCCGAAGCCGGGCGTTCGTCGACCTACTGCACCGATGTCGCGCTGGCGTTCGGCGCGCCGGTGTTTCACGTGAACGGCGACGATCCGGAGGGATGCGTGCGCGCCACCCAGCTCGCCTACGATTACCGCCAGCGATTCCACAAGGATGTGGTCATCGACCTGGTGTGCTATCGCAAGTACGGCCACAACGAAGCCGACGATCCCAGCTATACCCAGCCGATTCTCTATCGCAAGATCCGCGCGCAGAAATCGGTGGCGGTGCAGTACGCCGCGCGGATGGAGCAGGAGGGATTGGCGAACGCAGGCGAAGTGAACGCGTGGCGCGAGGATCAGAAGAAGCGCCTCTACGGGATCTACGATGAATCCCAGCTACGCAAGGAACAGTACGAGCTCCAGGAATTGAGCGCGATTCCTGCCGCCGCAATCCCCGCCGATCATTCGCCGGAAGCGGTTGGGCGCGAGATTCTCGACCGCATCGTCGAACGCATCACGACGTTCCCCGAGGATTTCCATCTCCACCCGAAACTGACCGCATTCGTGCGCAAACGGCGCGAAACTTTTCACGCCGCCGGGCCCCGGGAGGCGCACATCGATTGGGCGCTCGCCGAAGTGCTGGCGTTCGGAACGCTGGTGCTCGACGGCACGCCGGTGCGGCTGAGCGGAGAAGATAGCGGCCGCGGCACGTTCAGCCAGCGCCACGTCGAATATCACGACGCGGAGAACGATCGTGTCTACGTTCCGCTTCAGCATCTCTCGCAGGATCAGGCGCACTTCGACGTGTACAACAGTCCCTTGAGCGAATTCGCGGTGATGGGTTTCGAATTCGGCTACAGCGTCGCCGATCCGCTGACGCTGGTGCTGTGGGAGGCGCAGTTCGGCGATTTCGCCAACGGCGCGCAGGTGATCATCGATCAGTTCCTCGCCTCGGCGGAGACCAAGTGGGGCCAGCCAAGCGGCATGGTGCTGCTGCTGCCGCACGGGCAGGAGGGCCAGGGTCCGGAACATTCGAGCGCGCGTCTCGAGCGCTTCCTGCAACTTTGCTCGGACAACAATATGCGCGTCGCCAACTGCACCACGCCCGCGCAGTACTTCCATCTTCTGCGCCGCCAGATGCACGGCGGCCCGGATCGGCGCGGCCTGCGCAAGCCGCTGATCGTGATGACGCCGAAAAGCCTGCTGCGTCATCCGAAGGTGATGTCGTCGGTGGACGATCTCACCAGCGGCGTGTTCCAGCCAGTGATCGACGATCCGGTGTTTAACGACGCCCGCGCGGGTCGGGCGGCGGTCCGCAAGATCCTGCTGTGCAGCGGCAAGATCTACTATGAGCTGCTTGCCGCGCGCGATCAGCGGCGCGCGTCCGACACAGCCATCGTGCGCATCGAGCAGCTTTATCCCTTCCCCGAATCCGAGTTCGGCGAGATGCTCGCGCGCTATCCCGCGGCGGGCGAAGTCGTGTGGGTGCAGGAGGAGCCGCGCAATATGGGCGCGTGGGCGTTCGTGCGCGGCTGGATCCAGCCGGTAATTGAAGGCGAGCATCGCCAGATCGGCTACGCGGGCCGCCCGGAAAGCGCGAGCACCGCGCCGGGATCGCTCAAGCGTCATCAGGAGGAGCAGGCGGAATTGATCGAGCAGGCGTTCCGCCCGCCGACCATCGAGCGGAAGTCGTGGAAAAGACTTGTCCGCCGACGCCAGTCGCGGACTTAATCGTGTCCGTCGACGCCAGTCGCGGACTTAGACTCTTACGGGCGACGCGCGATGGAACAGCGCCGTGCCTTCGTTTGATAGCAGCACCCACAACCCGTAAATTCCAAGCGCGGTGTGAAACGGCACTCCCGGCAGTTCCAGCACCGAAATAACGATGGTCAGAATCCGCGCCCATGGCTGAAAGCTCAGCAGCCCGATTCCCGCGATCAGCCCCGGCACCGAGATCACCAGCACCACGATGACGACGATTGCGCCCACCAGTCCCACCACTGCGCTGCCGATCGCGCCCTGGTCGCTCGTGTCGGCTATATGAACCAATCCCGCGATTCCACCGAAGACCGCCAGACAGATCAGAGCAGCCACGACGCCCAGCCCGCCGAACACGATGTGCAGAATCGCGAGAATCTTCACGTTCTGTTGCATGTTTCCTCCGAGAACAGTATACGCGGACAGGATATTGCATAGCGGTAATACCGGTTCGGCGCCGGCGTCACGTTGACATCACGTTATGATGGGGTTTGGGTGAAGAAGCTTCCACCAAAACGCGGACGCGCGTGGTTTTGGTTGTAATCAACGTCATCACTATCGCAGCCCTGATCTGGTCCTTGCGGCAATTCAAGATGGCCGCGCTCGTGGAAGATCTGCGCACCATGAACTGGTGGTGGGTCGCGCTCGCGATCGTGAGCGATATCGGCGCTTACACCTTGCAGGCGTGGCGCTGGCGCCTGCTGCTCCATCCGGTCGAGCCGGTTTCGCTGGGGCAGACCCTGCGCGCGATCTACGTGGGCCTGTTCGGTAATGAGGCGCTCGGCTTCAACGCCGGCGAAGTGGTCCGCTGTTATCTGATCTCGCGTTGGACCCCGCTGCCTTTCTCGGTTTCGCTCTCGAGCGCTCTCATCGAGCGGATTTTCGACGGCATCTGGCTGTGCGCGGGCCTATTCATCGCGCTCCGGATCGTGCCGCGTCCGAAGCACATGCGCCTGCTGATCGGGAGCGAATACGTGCTCGCCGCCGTGGTGCTCGCCGGAGCCGCCCTGCTCGCGATCGCGTTGTTTCACCGGCATCGTGCCCAGGCGGCGCTTTCCGGAAAGAACTGGCAACGGCACTTGCGCGTGCTCATCGACGATTTGAGCCTCATCGGCCACTCGCGGTATCTGTATCTCTCGTTGTCGGTGAGTCTGCTGTTTCTGCTGCTCCAGACGGTCCCGATTTATGCGACCATCCAGGGCTATGGCTTCGACGGACTGGGCTGGAAGGATGCTTTCGCCCTGATGGTGATCCTGCGCGTGGGAGCCGCGGTTCCGCAGGCGCCTGGAAACATAGGGCTCTACCTTCTGACCAGAGAGACGTTACAGAATATTTTCAGAGTCCCCCCGCAGGACGCCGAGAATTTTGCCGTGGTGTTGTGGGGCATCGTTTCGCTGCGATTGGTGATCGGAGGAGTGGTCGCGCTGGGCGTCGCGGGCGCCAAGATCGGCGAGCTCAGACAGGCCGCGCACGCCGAGCATGCCGAACTCTCGAAGTCGCGCGACTGATCGCCGCCTATTTCGCCGCGCGGCCGGGCGATGGCGGAAAGAGTCCGCCGTTCTCGAAAATCTTGCGACCTTCCGGGCTCGTCAGAAACTTCAGGAACTGGTGCGCCAGCGCGCTCTCTCCCGTCGACGTCACCACGCCGCCCGATTGCCGGATCGGATCGTGCCATTCGGCCGGCAACAGCACGCCGCGGCCGATCAGCAGCGTCCACGACGTGATCACCGCGTCGGCATTGCCGCTTTCTGCGAACTGCATCGCCTGCCGCACGTTTTCGCCGAAAACCAGCTTGGGTTCCACCTCGGGCCACACCCCGCGCGTTTGAAGCGCCTTGCGCGCCGCGATTCCGTACGGCGCATGCTCCGGGTTCGCAATCGCAACGTGCCTCACGCTGGGCTTCTTTAAGTCCTCTAACGATCTGACCGAGCCATCGCGCGACCACAGCCCGAGCCTCCCGAACGCGTAGACCATCGTATCGGGATCGAGATGCCCCGCCGCGGCAAGGTCTTTCACATAGTGCTCGTCGGCCGAAAGAAATACGTCGTAGGGCGCGCCGTTCTCGATTTGCCGCGCAAGCGATCCGCTCGATGCGAGCGTGAACCGAACCTTCGCGTGCGCGCTCCGCTCGAATCCCTGAGCGAGCGCCGAGGTCAGCGGAGCAAGATCGGACGCGCCCGCGACGATCAGCTCTGCCGCGCGCCCGGGCGCGAACGTCACCAGCGCGACGGCCAGCAGTCGCAGCGTCATCTGATGTCCTTCCTCATCTGAGCTCCAGCCTCATCTGAGTTCATTGTAGATGCGCCAGGTCTGCTCGACCGCCGATTCCCAGGTGAAACCGCGCGCGCGTTCGCGGCCAAGCCGCGCAAGCTCGCATCGCCGCGCGTCATCGCCCGCCAGCGTGACCAGCGCATCGCCGAGCGCTTCGGTATCGAATGGATCCACCAGCAGCGCCGCGCCCCCCGCGACCTCGGGCAGCGCCGACCGCGCGGAAGTGATCACGGGCACACCGTGCGCCATGGCTTCGAGCACCGGCATTCCGAAACCTTCATCGAGCGACGGAAACGCGAAAATGCTCGCTTGCGCGTACAACGCCTCGAGCGCCTCCCTCGAAACGTAGCCCAGCACGTCGATATCGGCGCGCCGCGCGCTTTCCTCCACCGCGCGCAGCTCCTCCGCGGCGCCGTAGCCTTCGCCCGACCCCGCGAGCGCCAGCCGCCACCCGCCGGGCAATCGCTCAAACGCCTTCACCAGCCGCGCGACGTTTTTCCGCTTTTGAATCGCGCCGGCGAACAGAACCAGTTTCTCGCGCGGCGCTTCGGTCGCCTCTTCCGGTATATGCACACCGTGATGTATGACGCGAATGCGCTCGGCGGGAACGCCCAGTAATTCCATAACGTGATCCGCGGTGAAGCGCGACACCGCGATAATCACGTCGCTCATCTCCGCGGCGCGCCGGGCTTGATCCGCGAAGCGTGCGCGGAATTCGGCTGTCGAATATTCGGCGGTCATGACGAAGAGATCGTGGAAGGTGCACACGGCTCGCCGGGCGCGCGCGTCCAGGCGCTGATTGAGCGCATGAAATACGTCGCCGGGGGGCGTTCCGATCAGCAGCCGGCGCAGCGCGTTCGATGGAATCGCGTCGCGATAGGAGGACGCAAAGCGATGCGGCCGGTAGCAGTAGAGAAACTCCTCGTCCGGGTGCGCGCGAGCCAGGCCCAGGAGAATTTCGCGCGAGTACACGCCGATGCCGGAAAGATGTCGGCCCAGGCTGTAGGTCGCGTCGAGGGCGATCGGCACATCTCAGTTTACGCGGCCCGGTTTAAGCCGCGCTGGCTTTGACCCGCGCTCACTGGGGAGCGGAAACTCCCGCCACCAGCGTCGCCGGCACCAGATCGGCTGCCGCTTGCTCGATCAGAGACTCGATCGTTTGCGGCCGGGCGGGATCGAAGATCGCCGCTCCGACGCGGATGCAGTGCATCGCGCTGTTCGAATGGATTCGCGACCAGGCGGCTTCGAGCGATTCGACGTCGGTCTCGAAAATGGTCAGCGCGAAACGCCCCTCCCCCACGCGCGCCGCCAGATCCGTGGGCCCCAGCACGCTCCGAAGGTGATCCGCCGCCTCTATCAGCGTCAGGTCCCGGCGCTGGTCGCCGAAGGCGCTGGCAATTCCTTCCAGATTTTTCGGCTCGGCCAGCAGAATCATGAATCGCCGCCCCAGGCGCTCCGCCAGCTTACGATCGCGATCGGCCCAGGTCGAAAAAGCGCTTCGATTCGCAAGGCCGGTTAGCGAATCGATGATGATTCCGGCCCGTGCCGAGTTCAGCAGCCGATGCCGCTCGATCGCGTTCCGCATCGCATGCGCCAGCGGAGCGCAATCCACCTGTCTCTTGACCAGAAAATCCTGCGCGCCCTCGCGTACCATTCGAACCGCCATGGACTCGTCCTCTGCTCCGATCAGCAGGATCACCGGGACGTGCGCCGCGGCCGTCTGCGCGCGGCGGAAAGTCTCCATGCCCTGGCTGTCTGAAAGATCCGGATCGAGCAGCATCGCGTCCACCGATTCGCTCAAAAGGATCCACGCCGCCGCGCTCCACGTCGGGGCGTGCAGGATTTCCAGGTTCACCCATTCGGTCCAGTAGCGTCCGGCTTCCATCTCGATCAGGACGTCTTTGAGGAAGATCACGTCTTCCGGTTCCGATTCTACGAGCAACACGCGGATATTCATGGAGCCCCCGTTCGTAACGTGGCGATTACTTAGGAAGTGCGAACGGCGCTGCGAATTTCTCAGTAGGATTGCGCGCCCTCGCGCCTGACGCGCCTAACCGGCCACGTGATACTCCTTCAACTTTCGGTACAGCGTGGTCCGTCCAATCCCAAGCAAGTGTGCCGCCACGGCACGATCGCCTTTGGTATATTCGAGCGCGTTCATGATGGCACGCCGTTCCAGTTCGAACAGCGGCATCACGCCCGGAGCGCCCGTGGCGATTCCCGGCAAAGGCGACGACGGCGACTCCGCCACGCTCGCATCGTTCTGAAGCAGCGGAGGAGGAGCGCCGGCCGCCGCCGTCAGGTACTGGGTTCTCTTCTGGAGGATAAAATTCTGCAAGTTGGAGGGAAGGTCCGCGACGTGCAGCAGCGGTCCGGAGTTGATCGCCGCCATGTGCTGGATGCAGTTTTCGAGTTCCCGCACGTTGCCTGGCCAGTCGTAGTTGAGCATCACCTCCATGGCTTCCGCCGTGACCGAATAATTTCCGCCGATGCGGGCAATAAAGTGGTTGATGAGCGTGGGGATGTCCTCGCGGCGCTCGCGCAGCGGCGCCAGCTTTATATTAATGACGTTCAACCGGAAGAACAGATCGCGCCGGAACGTCCCTTTTTCGACTTCCTTGGCCAGATCGCGATTGGTGGCCGCGATGATCCGAAAATCGGAGCGGCGCGTCGTGATCGCTCCCACCGGCCGGAACTCCTTTTCCTGCAAGACCCTGAGCAGCTTCGCCTGAAGATCGAGCGGCAGCTCGCCGATCTCGTCGAATAGCGCCGTTCCCCCGTTGGCGCTCTCAATCAGTCCGATTTTGGCCGTCGCCGCACCCGTGAAGGCGCCTTTTACATGCCCGAACAGCTCGCTTTCCATCAGCGGACCCACCATCGAGGAGCAGTCAATGGTCACGAACGGACCCGAGCGGCTTACATTATGGATAAGCCGCGCGACCACTTCCTTCCCGGTCCCGGTTTCGCCCAGGAGCAGCGCCGGCCATCGGCATTTTCCGAGTTTCTCGATCAGGTGTAACACCTGGCGGGTCCGAGGCGACTGTCCCACCAGCACGTGTCTGGATTCATCCATGTTCGGGAGCATCTTGAATGACGGTTGAAACTGTAGTGTGTTGAGCAAGAATAAACTCTACAGTGGATTTGAGACTTCCTCAAGACCCGCCTTGAGGCTTGGGATAAGTCATTTGCGGGTAGGCCTACCCCCAAATGGGGGTCGACTTTGGCGAGCAGAGTGCCTCGTGGGGCAGGGCCATGCTCTGCCCTAAGCTCGCCGCGACGATCCCCGTTGCGCCGGTCTCGGGTCTGGACTCTCGGTAGATCCGCTCCGATGCCACTATCCCGGAAACCGCGGCGTCAAGTTTCGCTTGCGTGTGAGCGCGGATCATCTGGTCTTCGGCGGCTTGATCACTTTCAGCTTCACGCGCGCGATGCCGGGTCTGACCATCTCGATCTCCCGCGCGGCGGCGAGAGAAAGATCGATGATGCGTCCGTCGACAAACGGCCCGCGATCGATGATGCGCACGTTTACTTTTTTTCCGTTGTCGAGATCCGTGACCTC
>Ga0182024_10006392_pt1 | contig 25890 bp, 23 predicted proteins | sample P32metaG_FD_120480 | JGI IMG/M metagenome (GOLD analysis project Ga0182024, IMG submission 120480) | Permafrost microbial communities from Stordalen Mire, Sweden - P3-2 metaG (Illumina Assembly) | ecosystem: Environmental > Terrestrial > Soil > Wetlands > Permafrost | place: Sweden: Stordalen... | reverse complement strand
CGCGACTATCGCAATGGAAGCGCCAACTGATCCCGTTTGCCTACGAAGCGCTATGACCAGTACACTGCAGCACGCCCAGCCAGGCGCGCCAAGGACCGACTGTGTCACGATACTGGTGCGCCATCACTCGGGACAGCTGATGCACATGAGTGAGGTCGTGAACGGCCCATGTCGCCAGAAGTTCCGATAGCGTCACCACTCCCAGCGCTGGATGCCTTCCGCGCCGGGTTAAGTCTTCATGCTGTAAATTCAGTGCCTGCAGCGCAGCAAGGTTCTCCCTTCGCAAGCGGGCGAAGTCGTCCAGGAGCTGCTCCAAGGACTTGTCTTGACTCTCTTTCAACTGTGCAAAGCGGTCAAAGGGATCAAATGGCCGCGCCTCGCCGTTCTCCAGCATGATCCCCACCCGCGGCATCCAGTCGGTGCGCTCCGCGGAGATGAGGTGGCCCACGATGTCGAACGCGTTCCAAGTATCCTTTCCTTCGTTGCCCCGCACCCACACGTTGGGCAGCCCGCGCAACAGCGCATTTAGGGTTGCGGGAGTGCGGCTGAGAACTGCGATAACGTCGGCCAGGCTGAATTCCGTCAAGTTTGCCATGTCTATCCAGATGCATGCCCAGCCCTCTGGATTCAGGCGCAGGCGCATAAGAGTCCCGGTCACTGGCACCGCTGCCCCCAAGGTCCTGACGATAGTTCTCGAGCAGACGGGCGAACTCTTCTCCCAGTCTGGGTTAGGGAAGAGTGGCCGACGATCCGGTCGGTACGCGGAGACAAGGGCGCTTTGCGCGAGTTATGTCCGGTCTGTCCCCACGTTTCCCATTGAGTTTTCAGCCTGAATTTCCTTCCGATCCCGAATAATGTTCAAACAGTGCTCATGGCTTCCGCGTCCAGCTCGATGACCAGACGGTACTCATTAAATGAGCTGACCGCTTGGCGAATTACGACACTCGGCGCGTGTTCGCGGACAATTGCTCGTACGGATGCTTTCGCATCCTCTTCCATCTGACAGCCGAAAATGATCGACTTCAGATCTGTGTCACCGATCGGAAGGTAGTGGCCATCCAAAACCATTGGTGAAGGAAACTCGGTGGAACGAACGCCGATCAACCGGAACTCGTTTTCATAAACCCAATCTTCGGATTTGGCCAGAAGCATCCCATAGTCATGCTGATCATGAAGCAGGAACGGCGGATATTTCTTGTGGTACCGCACCTGAAGTGCCCGCCGAGCCTCCGCGGTGATAGCATCACCCCATCTCCGGGACAGCGTGAACGCCTTTAGTGACCGCGCCGAAAACGACGCCCGGGGATGCGAGCATTCATGCAGGGTTTCCGACGGCTTTGCTGCATGAGTTCCACAAGGCTTCCGGGCCACTTCAGTGCTGGTGTGGGGCAAGGGCCTCAAACACCGGCCTTCCCCCACGCCCGCATCCCGGCCGATCCCTCGATATACTTTCTCTCGAATGGGTGCGGAACTATCCTTTTTGCGTGAAGCGCAGGCGGGCGTATCGTGACAGGGAAGCCGTTTGGTCAGGCGCCGTTTCAGGCACACCCATTTCATGCGCACCTGGAGCTGCTGCGGCTTTTTCTGGCGCATCGCGAAGATATCGTCGAGAGCATAGAGGCCGTTCTGAACGCCCAGCGAAAGCCGATCCGGTACCTGCAGGACCGGACTCTTTTATCCCGCCATTTCGAGGATTGCTTCTTCGCACGCACTGCCGTCGCCGCCAGCCAAACTCGTCCCGATCTCCCAACAGATCGCGGCCAACTGGAAGAAGCGCATTGGGCCGGGGGATTCAAACCTCGTCAGGTTGACTATCTGCATAACGACCTGATCCATCCGGCGGAGATGATGATTCGCGCCTTTCATTGCTGGCAGCAGACACGGTGGCCGGGTCGTAACGGTCGCACGCACTACGCGCACACGCTGTTTAACTTGTATGTAATCCGGTGTCTCCAGTTTCTGAGCATGCGCCTCTGGGATGGGGACCCGAGCAGCTTCGCACAGGAAGAACCAAGCGGACGGCTCGCGAAAATTCAGGACGTGCTCGACGATCTCTGGAAAAGCTCACCAAGCGATCAGTTGTTTGTTGGTGACACTTCGCGTCAGCAGCCCGTGATCGTGCGCGATGCGCGCTGGCTGATTCCATTAGCGCAGAGCCTCATCACCGATGAGTTGACGCCCTATTTCGAAGTCGCCCGGCAGGTCGCAGAGACGCTTCAGGAAGCGGACGCACTCGAAATCCAGAAGGCTCATGTTCGAATGCTTGGCGGGCACCTGACCTCGCAGATTCGTTATTACTGCACGAAGGATGGCGTATCGATCAGCGAGCATAGCGTCATTCTTCGCACGCGCACCTCCAATGCGCTCGATTTCGCACTGCTGGTTCAAGGTCTCGTCCCGCTGCTCAAGGCCTATGACTGCGCATTGCAGAGCGGCGATAAGCGAATGCGGCTCGATATGGCAGGAGCCATCTGTCAGGGCATATCCGCCGATCCCGAGCTGTTTCTGAATCGCGTCGACCTGTTGAGCGCATACAGCATGATCGAGCACGTTTTCATCGCTACGGATCGCGAGGGCCATGTCGTTTATTCGCCCCTGGGACAGCGACATGTGCAGCTGCTCAAAGAGTACGGTGCACTAATTGACCGATTGATGAAATCGTTGCGTGACGATTCTCCACGTTTCAGGCCGGTTGACGGCGGCTGTTCTCCATATGGAGTTATATTCGGGTTGCCATCCCATCTCATCGAACACATGGCGCTCAAAGCCCTGCATAACGATGCCGAAACGCGATTCAGCCTGGAGGATGTCTTTTCCGATTGGGACACCCGCGCGGACGATGGGGACACCGACGATCGGGACAGCCACGATGGGAACAGCAGCGCGGCAAAGCTCGCCTGGGTGAACGGCTGGCGGAAATTGCCCCACATCGACCGCGAAGTACAACGGTTGTACGACTACCCGCAACAGTTCGCCGAAGATATTTACGACCGCATTGAGAGCGAGCTCAGCGAAGCGTCCCAGGCAAAGCGGCGCGATTCAAGTGCCGAGGCATGCGACGGTCCAGGGTCATCAGAGAAAAGAACCGGACGTCTGTATATCGTGTCTTTGCCAGGTCGAAGTGGGGACGACCCTGAGACTGATTCGAAGGCGGCCGCAGGTAACCGTGAACAGATTCCGGAACTGCCGGCCCGGTACTTCGGCTCTTCGGACAACCAGATTGTGGCGGCGCACAGAGCTGAGCAATATGACCGGGCGCAACTGCTGCGCGATCGGCAAGAAGGGCATTTCCTTGTCAGTTACGAAACGCCAGGCGGATGGATTGCCCTCAAGAAGGACCTGCTCACGGATGTCCCTGGAGCGGGCCGCGATGCGAGGATTGTCGGGCTACCGCTCGACGCGGCTCAGGTGTTGCGGTTCATGTGCACCGATCTGGTAGCAGATGAGGCGAGCGCGCCGCCATCGATCGAGAAAGAATGACCTGTGATTGGACCGACCTCGTGTGAAGCGAGAAAGTAGAGGAGCGCGCCGACTTCTGACGGGACACATCGTGGCGTGGACGATCGTTTTCCGTCGTCCGCGTTTGTCTCGTAACCGGAAGAAGGCAGGCCACGGAGGAACGATGGCCTGCCCCACGGCCGGCGAGGAGCGTGTCCCGGTTATTTGCCGTCTCGAACCCTTACAGTTGAATCTGACCTGAACCTCACGCGGTCGGACGTCTACGGTAGTTTTACGGTTTCCTGCGTGGTGAAGGTGAGAATCGTTTCCGAGGGGACCCGGACCCGTTGTCCCTTCATGAACACCTGCGAACCTGCGCCAACTGCCGCGCCGGCGCCGGCTCCGATCGCGGCTCCTTTGCCACCGCCGGCAATCGCGCCAATGATTGCGCCGATGGCTCCCACGGTCACGGCGGTCTTCGCTGTGCGGGCGCCGCGCGAACCGCTGCCTTCCGTGACGCTGGTCGTATTGACGGGCACTGTGTAGCCGTCAACCGTGAAAGAAAGAAGCTGGACAGTAAGCTCCGTCCTGCCCGTCAGCTTTCCCGATTCCCTTTCGGTTATCAGCCTGACCCGGGCGTCCGCCCCCCTGGGCGCAATTTCGGTGTCCCCCACCCTGACTGGGTAATCCAGACTGGCCCGGAACTCATTACCCTCGTCATTTTTCTCGGAGTCGATCGGATCAATCAATCGGATAGTAATCTCGGTGCCGGGGGGCAGCCTGCGGTCTGTCTTTGCAACCATGGCGGCGAGAATTCTTTCACTGACGCCTGCCTGCCTGAGTTCGATAATTCTGGTGGCGTTGGTTGTGAACCTTACTGGCTGCCAGCTCAATAGATCCAGGATGAAGCCTTCGCTGTAACCGGCTTTAACCATTTCGACGATTGCGCCGCTTGTCAGAGGTTCGACCGGCGGATTCTTGCGGACAATCGCCGCGACGATGCGTTCGCCGACGCCATCGATCCGGAACTCCACGAGACTGGCAGGGTCGCTTGACAGCCTGGAGCCCTGTTGTGCAATCAGATTGAGAATAAATTCCTCGCTCAATCCCGCCGCCACAAGCCTGGGGATGTCCTCGTTCGTTAACGGAACTTGCGCCCGAAGATCCGATCCCAAGCTGGCGAGCAAAACGAATACGAGCATGACAAATCGTTTCATATTAAATCGATTCCTCCTGGCCTCAGAGCCGACCCCACTGCAATCGTCTGCACCACTTTGCGGGCCAGTTGCTCAGAGGTGTCGCCGGAAACGCAAAGCACCGCCATCTTCGGGCGAGTCGCCGCCATCCGCCTGAATAAGTCGAACCCGCTCAAACCTGGCATCTCCATGCTGGTTAAGAGCAGGTCGATCGGACCGGCATGGCCCAGCGCGGCCTTCTCCGCGCACTCGGGATCGCCTGCCTCGATCACCATGTAGCCAAGGCTTGTGAGGATTTCCCCGATTAGTCTCCGCACTTCCGCGTTGTCGTCCACGAGCAGAATCGTACCCGCGCCTCGTTGAGTTGGCGGACTGGGGCGACGCGCCGGCGGCTCTTCGCAGACTGACTCCGCGGATGGAAGACAGAAGCGGAATGTTGCGCCTTGCCCTGGTTTAGTCTCCACGGTCAGGTGGCCGTTGCTCTGCTGAGCAATCCCATAAACCATGCTCAACCCAAGACCCGTACCCTTTCCAACGCCTTTCGTCGTGAAGAATGGATCGAAGATGCGCTCCCTCGTCTCCTCGTCCATGCCTATACCGTTGTCAGCCACGGAGAGAGCAACCCAAGACGCCGGTTTCCCATCGACTCCAGCGGTGCGCGAGGTCTCGATCGTAAGCGTTCCGCCGTGCGGCATGGCATCGCGCGCATTCGCCGCCAAATTCATCATGATCTGTTCGATCGCTCCGGCATCGGCGATAGTCAACAGCTCCTCGCCGGCTAAATTCACGGTCACGCGGATGTCGTCGCCGATCAACTGTCGAAGAAAACATACTGCGTTCCCCACAACACGGTTCAGGTCCACCAGTTCCCGCTTCGCGACGATCCCGCGGCTAAAGACCAGCAGACGATGCGCGATGCCGGCTGCGCTTTCTCCCGCCCTGTAGATCTCCCGGATCTCGTCGTGCCACGGATCCCGGGGACTCATCTGCCCGAGCAACATGCTGGAGTAGCCGCTAATCACAGTCAGCAGATTGTTAAAACTATGGGCCACGCCTCCGGCCAACTGGCCGACCGTTTCCATGCGCTGCGACTGCGATCGATGCAACTCCGCCTGCCGCAGCGCCGCCTCCCGTTGTTTCCGTTTGCGGACATCGCGAAACACCAAAACGGCGCCCGCGATCCGCCCCGAGCCGGCCTGCACCATTGCCGCTGAGTCCTCCACCGGAATCGCGCTTCCCGACCTCGATATCAGGCAGATGCCGTCATGAGGCTCACTCACTCGAAGTTCTCCCAACACCATTTGGATCGGCGCTTCCAATCTCTCTCCTGTGTCCTCCCGGAGGATTTGGAATACATCCCGCAGCGGGCGGCCGGCAGCCTCATTCCGCGGCCATCCGGTCAAGGACTCCGCCAACCGATTCATAAGGGAAATGCGTCCGCGGCGGTCGGTCATGATTACTGCGTCACCGACGCTGAGCAGGGTGGCGGCCAACCTGGCTCGGCTTTCCTGCAATGCCCCGCAGAGCCACGCGATCAAACCGCCCGCGACAGCCAGACTCTCCAGGCGCAAAACGTCAATGGGGTCTTCCACCGTGAAGGAATTCAGGGGCGGCATGTGATACCAGGCCGTTCCCGCAACTACAATGACTGTGGACACGAACCCACCCAGCCGTCCCGCCAGCAGGGCGCTCATTACAACCGCCGGAAGCAAGACGATGTAAATATCGAGAGCCGGCAATTGCCGAGTCTGCAGGGACAGCGCCAAAAAGAACGCACTCGCCGCGATTGCGGCCCCTGTTCGGAGAACGGCGCCGTGCATCGACGCAAACCGCAGCACCGCAGCGGAGACTCGTTCAGTTAGAGCCACGGGCCGCACACGAGAACCTTGCTTATTGCCCTGACCAAGCACCCCGAGTAGATTCATCCTTCTCTCGCCGTTTGAGCGCGAGTCACAGCGGGGCCGAGCCCGCCATCGACGAAGAGATCCGGCGCCCGATTGCGGTCCGCGATTTCCTGGCAAAGCAGACAACGGCTCGCCCAGGGAATCGCCGTCAACCGGCTGACGGCGATAGGTTCGCCACAGTCGATGCAGGCGCCGAAGTCGCCCCGCTCAATCCGGCGAAGGGCGGACTCGACGTCGCGCAAGCGCCGCAGCGTGCGGTCGACCAGCGCCAATACGAGGTCACGCTGACCCGCCAGCGCCATCTGCTCGCATTCCTCGGACACGAATTCGATAGCCGCACCTCCTCTGTTCTGCAGGGCTCGCAGGATTCCGGCACTCTCGGTTTCGAGAATTTCGCGAAATCGGTCCGTGTCGCGCAGGGTAAGCGAAATGTTTTTCATTGGTCGTTTCCTCATTTCTGAAGGGCTCCCCGCGGCCGCATCCCGTGAAAACCGGACACTTGGTTTCCACGGAATGATTACGGGCCGAGGGCTCCGTGGTGAGATCCGGCTAAGGTTGCGGCACGTTGAGCCCGGCGTCGAGAGCCTTCCGATGCGACTTGAACAGCATGGTGTTCTCTCCTTTATCTTTTGTCTTTGCCCGCTTTTCTTTCCCCACTTCATTCGCGAACGTCGCCGCAAACAATCGCAGCTCGCGGGCCATCGTAAGTCCTTTGGATCCGGAGGCGCCGGATCAAAGGAAGTCCGAAAACTCAAACAAATCGGTGAGCGTGTCCAGGAGTTTGAACGCTGCACCGCTGTCCGGAACTCACAACAACCGCAAATGAGGCGTTTTTCCAAAACAGCCGATGGACCCGGGATTGCTTCTCTTCAGACTTGATGAAGGCCGTGGAACTCAGGCGCGGGGAAACTTTTACGGAAACGCGCGAGCTGATTCGCCAGGGCAATCAATGACCACGGGCCTGACGAAGCCCGCGCTGGACGCGGCTTCGGTGGAATTCCGAATCAACCTCGAATTGCGGACTGCTGGTATCCTGATTGCGGCCGTGCTCAAGCCATTGGTTCGCGAATCCTCACTCCTCGCGCCGGATTTCCGATCGTTCAAGCGCCAGGAATTGACTTTCACGGGCCTGAACCTGTTCCTCCTCGCCGTCCTTTTTCTGACTCACATGTTTTTCTCTTCCTATTTCGGCAGTCCGCCTCCGGTGCTGTTTGCGGTCCTTGCGGCGGGGCTGGCGGCAAACGGGGTTGAGTTGATATGGATGAACGGCACGAAGTTCCTGGGCCCGGAAAGCATCGTCACTCTGACTTGGGCGACGATCGCTATGAACATGACCGTCGCTTTTGCATTGGCGTCACTCTCCTACCGGCAGGACATCCAATACTTTGCGCTCATGATCGCGCCAATTTTTCAGGCGGCGTTCCGGCTTTCATTCGTGGCGACGCTTCTGACCGTGACCGCCAGCGACAGCCTGATCTTTTATTGGGTGTGGAATTATTTCCGGTTGCATCCTCCACCGGAATTGAACGAATACATCGAAGCGGCAACGATTGCGTCGATTTATGCCATCGCCGGCCTGCTGGTGTGGATTCTGGTGAATCATCTTCGTTCCAAACAGACGGACCTGGCCCGGAGCCTGAACGAGTTGGAGGAAGCGAAGGCGAAGCTGCTGATTGAGGAGAAACTGGCCGCGGTTGGCCGGTTCTCAAGCGCCATCGCGCACGAAATCCGAAACCCCGTCGCGATGATATCGAGCGCCCTGACCACGGCCTTCAGACACCGGCCGGACTCGCCTGAGAGCAAGGAGATGTTCGACATTGCGGCAAAGGAAGTCTCCCGGCTTGAGAAGCTGACAACGGACTTTCTGGCTTACGCCCGCCCCCGATCTCCCTCAAAAGAACGCTGCGACGCCGCCGACTCCATCGCTTACATCACCGATATCTGCCGGGCGCGCGCGATGGAACTGGGCGTCGCCATCCGCAGCGAGGGCATGGATGGGCTATGGGTCGAAGCGGACACCAGTCAATTGCAACAGGCCCTGCTGAACCTCGCGATGAATGCTATTGAGGGCTCCGCCGCCGGCGGCGCAGTCGTGTTGCGCGGAAGGCACGATGGCGACACGGGCAGGGAAAGCATACGGATCGAGGTTGAAAATGCCTGCGGTCCGATTCCGGCGGCGGCTGTCGCCCGTATCTTTGAACCGTTCTTCACAACGAAACCGGCCGGCACTGGTTTGGGTCTGGCGATCGCGCGCAACATCGTCCTGGGACACGGCGGCGATCTGGTTCTGTCATGCAATCAACCCGAAATGGTTCGGTTCTCGATCGTTCTTCCCGTCTCCCAGCGCGGAACGGAGCGCCGGTGAGCAGAATCCTTATTGTCGACGACGAACGAAGCATGCGTAAGATCCTGGCCTCGAATCTTGTTCAGGACGGCCATGTCGTTACCGAGGCGGGAGGGCTCGCCGAGGCCACCGCTGCTCTTGCGGCAAACAGATATGACGCAGTGATTACCGATCAAAAAATGGCGGACGGCCAGGGGCTGGATGTGCTGGCCCGCGCCCGCGAAACGGATCCCGCGCTGGCCGTCGTGTTCCTCACGGCCTTCGCCTCGGTTGAACTTGCGGTTGAGAGCATGCGCCGGGGCGCATTCGATTTCATCACCAAGCCGTTTCAGCCGGACGTTGTTAAGGCGACAGTAAGCCGCGCCAGCGAACACACGCAACTCCTCCGCGAAAACGATCTGCTCAAGCTGACGGTGGACCGGCTGGAGGGCTCCGGCGAGATCTTCGGAAGCAGTCCGGCAATTCTTGCCGTGCGAGTCATGATCGGGCGGGTAGCACCGACGGGCGCGACGGTACTGATCACCGGCGAAACGGGAACCGGGAAGGAACTGGTGGCGCGCGCCATCCATAAGAGCAGCCCGCGCGCACAGAAGCCTTTCGTCGCGGTCAACTGCGCGGCGTTCACGGAAACCCTTCTGGAGAGCGAGTTATTCGGGCACGAGAGGGGTGCGTTCACAGGCGCCGATCGCCTGCGGCAGGGACTGTTCGAGGCGGCGCACGAAGGAACTCTTTTCCTCGATGAAGCAGGGGAGATGTCGCAGGCCACGCAAGCAAAGTTGCTTCGGGTTCTCGCGGACGGCAAGATCCTCCGGGTGGGATCGACAAAACCCCGCGACGTCGACGTCAGGGTGGTGGTGGCAACGCACCGGAACCTGGAGGAACGGGTGAGGCAGGGATCCTTCAGGCAGGATTTATACTACCGGCTGGCAGTGGTTCCCATCGCCCTGCCACCTTTGCGCGACCGGCGGGACGACATTTCGGGACTCTGCGAGTTATTCTGCCGCGAGGTCTCGAGGGAACTAAAGATGCCGATGCGCTCAGTCGGCAAAGCGGCGCTCGAAAAGCTGAAGAGGTACGATTTCCCGGGCAACGTCCGTGAACTCAGAAATCTGATCGAACGGGCACTGATTCTGTCTGCCGGAACCGAGATCGGTCCGGAGAATTTTCCGACCGCGCTCACGGATGAGAGGAGCTCGGGCTCGAGCGATGGCTATCTCAACTGGTTGACCTCAATGCCGGGAGCAATCAATCTGAGGGAACTTCTGGAACAGATCGAGAAGGGGCTTATCCAGCGAGCGCTTAAGTCCAGCGGCGATGTGCAGGCGGAGGCCGCCAGGCGGCTTCACCTTTCGCGCAGCGACATCGCATACAAACTCGCCAAATACGGTATCAAGGCCGATGGGGACTGACGAACTAACCCGGGAACTCGCGTGGTGCAGGCCATCGTTTTCCGGTGGCCTGCATTTTTCTGGTTCCTGAATAAACACAGACGACTGAGAAACGATCGTCTGCTCCACGGTGCATCCGGGCATTTTATTCGGCGGGGAGGAAGGCGTTCAGGAACGTCTGGATCCAAAGCGCTGCCAGCATTGCCGCCGCGGTCCATCGTGCAATCGACTTCAGCAGGACCTGGCGGGCACTTTCCCCGAATCGCGTCAGTTCTTCAAAGCTTTTGAACATTTTTGGTTCTCCTTTCATTTAGTCGTCCGATTCGCGACGAGAGTGCCGGTTCAGCACCGCGAGCATTTCAGAAGCCGCGGCGGGCGCCCTCATCCTTTGCATCACAATCTGTTTGTTCGTAACCCGGTGGCCATACAGCTCCTCGTTCTCATCCAGGTCCTGACGCAGAGTAGCTCCCTGCAGGGAAACGCCGGCGAACACGCCGCGCGACCGGGACCAGGAGAGAATTTTCGCGGTCAGCGCGGCATCCGTCTCAGCAGTACTGGTGCGGCCCACGGGACCGGCCGCTACCTCGGCGGCTCCGCCCAAAGTGAACCTGCTCTGCAGCAGCTTGTCCATTCCGCGGCGGTTCATGATCAGCATCACGACGTCGGTCTCGGACGCCCCGATCTGGAAGCCAAAGCTGCCGCCTTCGATTCGTACCGCGGCGGGAGCGCCCCAACCGGAGCGTTTCTCCCGACGGCAAACGGCGAACCCGCGGCCATACTTGCCGCCAACGAGGAAGGCCGCCGTCTTCATGCCCGGAACGATCACGATACAGTGGGCATCATCGAGCAGACCCCGCGGGATGCCCTGATCCGGGGCGCCGAGTATTTCTTTGAGCACGAGAGCCGACTCCTGAAGGCGATCGGATGCAGTTTCGGCTGTCAGGGATGTGACGCCTGCTAACAGGAGACACGGAAGCATTACAAGCGTCTTCGATGATTTCATTTGTTACAGTCCTTTGCTGTTCGGTCCGCATCGGGAAATGCAATCGCGGGACCAGTTCCGTCGCGACTTGTATGCGTCACCGAAACAGCATGGAAAGGACTTAGCGGGGTGAAGTATTGAGATCCCGAAACCAACGTTTAAATATCCGGACGACGGCGATCCGAATGTACAGATAGTTGTACGGGGAGAGGGAACCGCCTGCCTGCGTTCGGGCTACGGCACGAGCATGACCGGCGCCTGCCAGAATGCGGCCTTCTGCGTGCCGGTATCCAGCACGGTCACCTGGCAGTTGTACTCGCCCTGTTGAAGCTTGTCGAGAGCAAGGTCGAATCGGAGCGGCAGCGCTTTCGATTTGGGGTCCATGCCTTCGGTGATGGCGACTGGGGACGTTTCGAAAGCCTTCGTCTGCCCGCGATAGAAGGTCACGAACGCTACCAAAGGCTGCGTCGTGGCCGCGCCACGCTCATAAGCCTGGAGGTACACGTACATGTCCCTGCTCTTGCTGAATACGCGCGTTACGCTCGGTATTAATTTCTGTCCGTCGGAGATCATCGGGTTCGCGGCGTCGGCGGCAGCGGCGGTCTTTCCCTTCGCGGCGTTGTAAAGGGAATCCCGCATGTCCTCTCGCTGGCTGCTCAACACCACCGAACTGATCGGTATCCGCTTCTCTTCCTTGTTCAGATTCGGAATCACGAAGGTGTTCAGGTAGGTGCCCATTCGGCCGGTCTCGGCGTCGCGGGCAAGAAACTTGACCGTGTATTTCCCCGGAAGCAGCGTGAAGCCGGTGTCGTATAAGATGGGGCGCTTGGCCAACTCGGCGGCGGTCGAATCGCTCAACTTTTTATCCACTTTGTCGCGGATGTTCTGAATGGTGGAGCCGAAATCGTCCTTCACTTCCAGAATGAAATCGATCTGCGTGCGTTCAGCGCCGCCCTTCCGCGCCAGAGCCAGCTCACGCCCGGGAATCTTCACCTCAACGGGGACGTAATACTCGGCTCGGTTCAACTGGAAGTAATTCACCTCCATGGCGATGGTCAGGTCGGTGATCGGGTCGCCCAGCATGAGGGCGTCTTCGAGTTGCCGCTCTTTATCGGCGAGCGTGAACTTGTTGAACGTCTTGCCGGCGAAATAACCCTGGCGGAAATCCAGGCTGGCGCTCAGGCCGCCGTTGAGAGTTATCTTGATGCGGCGGAACTTTCCATCGAGGTTCTGATTCGACGTGTAATACCCAATGATGTAGTAACTGGAGACGGCTTTCTGCGCCTGCACGAGTCCCGCCGAGAGATCGTTGTTATCGAGCAGAGCCTTTCCGCCGGTATCGCCCGCCAGTGCCCAAAGCGTATCCTGGGAGGTTTGGAAGTTGTTCGCGAAAGCCAGGGCAGAAGTGCCGGAATACATGCCGGTGCCGCCAGGCGATCCTCTGGTTGCATCTCCCAGGGGAGCGCTGGCTACGAGGCCTCGCGCGTCGATCGGCCAGAAAGACACCCCGGCGCGAATAGCGGCATTGGTTGTGGCATGCAGTTGCGCCTGGTTGTCCATTCCATTCAGACGGATTCCACTGGAAAAATAAATCAGCGATTTCTTCTCGCTGAGCTTCCCGAGCATCACAACGGCGGTCTGGAGCGCGGCCAACTGACGGTCCGTATTGAAGACATTGAACTCACCGTCGTCCTGCCCGAAGGCGGCCCCGGTATCGGCGGCGCTGTCGTCGGTGACGGTTTCGTCGAAACCCTGGCTTTCGCCCACGGCGATGGTTTCGAGGATGGTGGAAAGCCGGTCGCGGTCGGCCGTGAAATCCTGCAGCACGAGGACTGCGCCGGCCTGATACACCATGACGGCGACGAGGTCGGCTGGCGTCATCTGCGTGCGGATGAACTTGCGCGCGGCGTCGAGAGCGCGCAATTGATCGCCTGGCGGCAACGCGCTCATATCGAAGTAGAGGGCCATCAGCCGGTGATCTCTATAGCGCGTGTTCCCGGGGGTTTCCGCGGCGATGGTGGTCCGGGGGAATTTCTGAAGAATCTTGATGTCACCGGTTTGCGGAGGCAATGGCTCGGGAATTTCGGGCAGCTTCTGATACTCGAAAAACTTGATTGCCTGCGCGGCTCCGTCTTCTGTGACGGTGAAATCCTTCGCGGTCAGCCCTTCGACGCTCTTCCCGCTCTTGTCCCGCACGGTAACGGTTTCGATTACCAGTTGGGTGTTGCTGCTGAACGTGGCGTCGCCAGTGGCTTGCTGAGCAGGTGGCGCAGGCGGCTGTTGGGCCGACGCGTTGAGCAAAAGAATCAGGGCGCAGGCCAAAGGCCTACTCCACAAAGGCGAGCTTATCCACATCACTTTCCATGCGAATTTCATATTTCAGAACCTCAGGCGCAGCGTTGTCTGCAAGCTGCGCATTGCATTGGCGGGGGGTGTCGGGAGACCAAACTGCCCGCTGTTTACGATGGTATTCCAACTGGCGAACACCACGTGATTGAGCGCGTTGGTCGAATCCACGCGCAGGTCGAGGCTGTACCGGTCTTTCAGCCGGAACGTTCGCGCCAATGAAGCGCTCAGCGAAAATTGATCAGGACCGGTGATGGAGTTTCTTCCCGCATTGCCCCATTGCCCCGCCGGCGCCAGAACATACGCCGCCGGATTCAGCATGAAGCCCGCGGGCGCGGCGTAGAGCGGCGCCCCAGTGTATTCGGGCCGGATCGGCCCGGTGATCCCGGTCCCCGGGGTTGCCGAAAATACGGACGGCGTCAACGGCAGGCCGCTGCCCGCATTGATTGTCGTTGAGACTTGCCATTCCTTGAAGAGCGCGCCGCGCCAGCCGCTCAGCAGTGTCCCGCCGCCGATGCCCTGGCCGGTGGTGTATTGCGTGGTGAAGGCCAGCAGGTGACGTTGATCGAAGTTGGAAAGCCCCCGTTCGGCGCTCAGGTCGAGCCAGTTCTGCGCGATCACATTGGACCCCTGACCGCGACCGCCCAATGCCGAATCGTCGATCGATTTCGAGAAAGTATAGGTGGCGGTCGCGGTAAAGCCATTGTGCAGCCTGCGCCGCAACTGGAGTGAACCCTGCTGGCGGGCAGAGTTGCCGTTGGAATCCATATAGATAAATCCGGAGGGGCAAGCCGGGCAAGGGTTAATCGCGCCGGCGGGATACGTGTTGGGCAGAAACTCCTGCGGGCCGCGAGTCCCTTTGATGCCGAGATACTGCGCGGTCATCACCAGAGATGCGGGCAGATCGCGCTGCACCGATACATTCCAGTTCTGCGCATAGCCGACACGGAATCTCGGATCGATACCGAAGGTGTCGGTCAAGGTACCCGCGGGAACGCTGAACCCATTCGCCAGCGTCAGTGGGTTCGCCGGGCTGTTTTGAACGCTCAAGCTCGTCGATAACGGCGATTGCTGCGCCATCTGCATCGCAATCGTCTGATAGACCGAAGTGTTGTAGTAGACTCCGTACCCGGCGCGAACCACGAGAGAGGACGCCGGAATCGGACGCCACGCAATTCCGATGCGCGGCTGAAAAGCGTGCTTGTCGGGTTGAAGCAGGGAGTCGGGATATTTCTGGCCGGTCAGGGGTCCTGTTGGGTTCGCGGCGACTACCGGAGCGACCGCCGTATACCCAGGAGCAACATCGAGATTCACCAGACGCCCGAACAGTTCCGTCATGGGCGCGTTGTATTCCCAGCGAACGCCGACCTTCACGGTGAGCGAAGGGCCGACTCTCCAGTCGTCGTCCAGGAAGGCATCATATTGCGATTCACGGAAATACTTGTCCGCGTTGCCGAAGGCGATCTGGCTGGTGTCGGGAACACCGAGCAGGAAGTCGGCGAAATCGGAACCGAGGGCGGGAAATCCCGATCCCGATTGAGCCGGCGCTGCCGTATAAGCTCCGGTCAAGCCAAACGACCCGCGCGGATTTTGCTGCGAGATAGAGTTGAATTCCAGCCGTTTGAAATCGGCCCCGTAAGTGAAGCTGTGACGCCCGTAAACCCACAAGCTGTCATAGGAGAAAGCGGCCGTCTGGTTGTGGTTGGAACCCGCGAGCCCGTCCGTGAGCGGGGCGATGCCGCTGCCGAAGGTGAGGGCGGGCGGTCCCCAGTTCACAGGCTGCTGATTATTACCCAGGATTCCGGCTTCCGCCGAAACGTTTTCGCGATTGGCGAAATTCGGAGTGGTCTGCGTTGAGAATCGGCTGAACTGAAACTGGAAATGAGCGAACATCCGCGGGCTGAGGCGGTGCTGCCAGTTGGCCTGCGTGTTGATCCCCAGCGAATTCGTCTTATCGAGGAAGTTGAACTCATTCGGGCTGTCGCTCGCAGTGCGCTGAAACGCGAAGAAGCCGTAGAGCGAATTCTTGTTGCCGATATTCTTATTCAGGCGCGTTTGCAACTGGTCCTGATGGGTTTCACCGACGATCGGAAGCTGAAAGTTGTAAAGCGATGAACCGGTGAAATTCGGCTCGGGATAGAATTTCAGAAGCGCCATCGCCTGGGGGCTGATCCGGCTGGGCGGGATCATGTTGTTTTGGAAGGGCGCTCCGTTGGTTGGGTCGTAGATGGGCGCGGCCAGCGAGAAGTCTCCGTTGCGCTGCGCGTCCGTCGGCATCAGATATGAATTTGTCTGCGCAGTGTGGTTTCGCGTCCATTGATAAAGGATGAAAAAGATGGGGCCGTTCTGAATCACGTGCGGTATACGGATGGGGCCGCCGAAGTTAGCCACGCCCTGAATGTGGTCGTACCCGGGCTTCGGCGTATCCTGCCCGGTGAACGAAAACGAACGCGCATCGAGCGCGGAATTGTCGAGGATCAAACCGAGGCTGCCGTTATATAAACTGCCGGGTCCGCGGATATTGTTTCCAAATCGGGCGGCCTGCGAGAACGGCGAACTGTTTCCGTTGTTCACGCTGCCATTGATGAGTAAGCCGTCGGAAGCGCGTTGGTTCAAATCGCTCGCGCTCTGGTTGGCAAATGGGCTGTTGGCGGGCGCCGGTTCCTCGGCGCTCGATTGGCTTGGAGCCGGAGCGGCGTTCGGATTCGCGTTCACGGCCGTGCGCTGGAAAGTGTTCTGTGGATTCGCGGGTGTTGCAGCAGCGGCGACCGCGCCTTTCTTGTTCTTCGATGATTTCTGCGTCGTATTCTGAGGCGCGGCGGGTTGCGGAGTCTCGGTCGGCGGCGCCACCGAAACTCGCGCGGGCGGAGGCACCGGAGGAGCGGTGGAGGCTTTGATCTCGTCGAGCGGCAGCATCTTCAAATCCCATTCGGGAGCGCCTGCGCCGGCGGCAATCGTCACCTCTTGTTTGATGGGGGCGAAGCCGAGCATCTCGACCTGGAAGTTCCAGACGCCATCCGGGAGATCGGCGAACGAGTAGTTGCCCTGCGGGTCGGTAATGGCGGTGAGGCTGCGATCGCCTTGTGTCGCCGTGACCGTGACGCCGGGGACGGGCAGGCCGCCAAATTGGACCTTGCCTTTGTGCTCGGCCGCGGTTAGGGCGCAGATGGAAAGAAGCAAAAGCAAGGCGCAGGCCAAAGGCCTACTCCACAAAACCGGTGAGTGTTTGTGGGTCGGTGTGGACCAGGCGTTTTCGCCTGCGTTGTTCGGCATATGCGCCCTCAGTTCTCGGAGGCTTTCTCGGCGTGGTCGATTACCAGTATCCCCGCCGGGCCTTTTTGCGATTCGAGTTTGAGCCCCAGTTGATCCTGTATAGCGGTGAAGATAGAGGGACCGGAAGTATCGAAACCCGGTGCAAGTCCGCCTGGCGGTCCGAATCCATCTGCCCCGAAAGCCGTCCCTTCCGGTGTGAATTCGAGCTTGACGTCAAACGTGCCGGAGAATTCGGTCTTATCGATGACGGGGCGGCCGAGGACGTCGGAGAGAACGTTGACCAACTGCGTCATGCTCACTTTCCCAGCCTGCAGCAGATTGGGACCTCGCAGGAATCCTCCACACAGAGTTGGCATAGGTTGACCGGGCGCCGGAGGTGGGGGCGGTGGTGTGTTGAGCCCGAAGGCAACGCAACCACCCTCTTTGGCTGCCGGGAGTTTCAGTCCGCCTTTCGCGGCCATCAGCGCGTAAATTGGCATTTCTTTCTTCTCGCGGTGGACCGCCAGTTTGAAGCGGTTCTCCAGCAGCTTCTGCAGCATGGGTCGCATTTGGTCCAGATTGAGATTGGCGTCCGACGCCTTGGCTTCGACGTCATACCCGTCGGACGCGATCCAACCCGGTCCACCGGAGATCTCAAAGCTCTTCACGTTGTACGCGATCCCGATGAGCATTTTCAGGCGGGCGTTCGTTGCCGTAAACCGGCCGCCGACCGGAGGGCGGATCATGATCATGTTGTTCCCGGCGGTGTTGGGCTTGATCGATGCCACTTCGAATTCCGGCCGGGGCGAGGGCGATTGGGCGCTCACAACACCAGTGAAAACGAGCGCGACCGAAGCAGCGAGGCGTGGATACGACATTTGTGCGAGCGTCACGACTTCCTCTATCCTTACTCTGGTCCCGGCGTATTACTTAATTGACGCCAACTGCCGGCAATTCGTTCGCAAGATATTGATAAATTTCCAGGATTCCCGCCCCGCCCAGCACGGGATGCTCCACCCGCGGCCAAACGAAGAGATTGTCGGCAAATTGCGGCATTGATGCGCTGTCGGATTGGCGGCGGTTGTTTTCAATTTGTAATCCACTGTTGCCGGGAGGCTCCGCTTTGTGAGCTTTCGGCCCGGTTTAGCTGTCGGCCGCTGGAAAGCGTGTCCGCAGCCTGGAAAGGCCGCCCCACAGTCAATTTTCCGCGGGCTTTTCGATGCTGTCGACCACTACGACCCGAACCGGACCTTTCTGCGCCTCCAGCTTGAGCCCGAGTTGTTGTTCCATTGCCGTGAATAGCGACACATCTTCCGGCCGGAACTCTGCCGGGATATTGGCCAGATCTTCCGGCTTCATGTTATCGGGTATCCACAGCACCCTTGCGTCATACTTGCCGGTGAGTCCGGTCTTATCCACGATTGGGCGATCCTGAATCGCGCGGCCCAAGCCGCCAATGAGCGCTCCGATGGGCATGTTGACGATTCCCACGGCAAAAGGCGCTATGGGACCTATGTCCCCGCAATTTTCGCCGGCCTGAATCTTCGCGGCGCACGGTCCGTCTTCCGGCCGCTTGAGTTTCGGACCTCCTTTAGCGACTACCAGGGCATAGATTGGCAGTTGCCTGGTTTCGAGGTGATACTTCATCCGGAAACGCTCGGCGAGAAGCGCGCGCATCATCTCCCAGACTTCTGGATTGGTGGCTTTCGGGTCGGGACCCTTGCCGACGATGTCGTAGCGGACCGAATCCATCGAGCCAAGCCCGAAGACCATGGAGTCCTGAACGCGAAATGATGAAGCGACGATCTTGTGGATCGGCAGATTCTCGATCGAAACACTGCCGTGCTCAGGCGGACCCAGCCGCCAGGCGCGCGGATCCGTTGCGCGATTCTCTTTCACTGTCGCCACTTCAAATTGCTTCGCGGCGCTGGTGGCGATGCCAGTGAAACTGCTCATAGTCTGAGCTTGGGTCGCAGGAGTCGTGAGCAGTCCGATTCCTATGGGTCCGATAACAGCCGCAACTCCCGCCAGAACCAGCACGGTAGTTCTGGCCCAGTCCAGCTCACGCGAGATCCGGTGGGCCATAATCTTTTCAATTCGCTGCTTGAGATTCGAGCCGGTAATGCCGGCCACACAGCGCAGAGGCGACTCCAGATAGAATTTGCAAACGTTGAGAATGCCTTCCGCGTAAACCTCGGGATCGTTGGTGCGAAGCAGGACTTCTTCATCGCACGCACGCTCGCGTTCCTGCATGATGCGATGCCCCAGCCACCACACGAGCGGGTGAAACCAGAACAGCGCTTCGACGCTCATGTGAACCGCGGCCGCCAGGTTGTCGCGTCTCCGCGCGTGACAACATTCGTGGGCGAGAACGGCGTCGAATTGCTCGGGCGAAAGGCGTTCCGCGATTCCATCGGGTACCAGCACGACAGCATGCCGAAGTCCGAAAACGCCTGGTTCCAGTCCCCGTTCGCGCAGGGCGGGAGAAGACAAGACCGGGATCCCTTCAAACATCTGCATCGGAGTCGCGCCGTGTGCCGCCTCGCGCACGCGCCGCCAGGAGATCCACCATTTGATCGCGACCACGAAGACACCGCAGACCCAGACGATAAGCAGAACGGACGGAAGATGGCTTCCCGGCGCCGGAACCGTTGGACGCAGCGCCGAGGGAATGAATTGGGGAGCCGCGCGGCGGCTGAACTGATCCATCGCATAGTACAAACCCACTTGAGTGCCCGGCGCCGCGAGCTTCATCCATCCGAGGCGGCGGCCAAGGTCGATGAGCGCGGCAAACGGTACCAGAAACTTAATGGACGCGGCTACCCAAACCGCATAGCGGGCCTGCGCCTGGTTATTGCGCAGGAGTGTGATTACGATCAGCCAGGCGAAGGCGGCGAACAGGGTGGATTGCCACAAGTGGTTGATCGAGTAGCTCAGAAAAGGGGCAACATATGCATCGTTCATTTTGGTTTGCGCTCCTTGCCGGCAAGTTCGCGGATTGTTTTTTCGGCGTCCTGAATGTCTTCCAGAGTGAGCTTGCCGGTCCGGATCAGGTGGGCCATCACGGGTTTCGTCCCGCCGCCGAAGAGATTGAGCAATTCGTCGACTAGTCTGCTTTGCGCCTGCGTGCGCGAGATCGACGCCTCGAAAATGTTGGCATTGCTGATTCGCTTGGAAATACGCACCGCCTGCTTTTTCTCGAGCCGGTAAACGGTGGTTTGCACTGTTGTGTATGCGGGTCGGGAGGATTCCGGGAACGCCTCCTGAAGTTCGCGCACGGAACGCGCGCCGTGGTTCCAAAGCGTCTCCATTATTTGAAGTTCGAGCTTGGTTAGTTTAGGCGACGCCATAACGCAATAACTGTGACTACGTTTAGTCTACTACTAACATAGTCCGATTGCAAACGGATTTTTGCAGTCAATTTTCGGAGAGTTTCTCTACATGATCGATGACGAGCCGGGCGCCGACGCGCGATTTGCTGCCGAAGATTCCGACTGCGAGCAGTTCGCGCGAATCAATTCGCATCAGGCTTCTCCACATGATCGATGACCAGAAATTCAACCGGGCCTTTCGTCGATTCCAACTTGAGCCCGAGCTGCTCCTGGATCGCGGTGAATATCGAAGGACTGTTGGCATCGCCCGGCGGGGCGTCATCGGATGTGTAGGTGACTGTGTAGGAGTACTTGCCGGCGAGTCCGGTTTTGTCGATCACCGTCCGGCCCAGCAGGTACGCAAGATTCGTGGCCAGATACTCCAGAGGAACAGCCATGCTCCTGATCCGGCCGGGTACCATTTCAAACCCCGCACTCTCGTCGGCTCGCGCGGTCTTGAGTTTGGCGCCGCCCCGCGCTGCGATCAGCTCGTACACGGTTTCTTCCCTGGTTTCCCGATGCGAGGCCATCTTGAAGCGATCCGCCAGCAGCGATTGGAGCATCAGACTCAATTGCTTGTTGCTGTCGGGCCACGGCGGAAGCGCGATGCCAACCTTTGCCTCGATGTTGAATTTATCGGAATCGCGCCAGCCGGGTCCGCCGGAAATATGAAACTCCGGGACAGCATACGCGTTGGCAATCAGCGTCTTCAGACTGAGGTTCGTGGCAATATATCGGCCGCCCGGCTGTAAGCGGTACATGAGATGGTCATCCGGACCACTCGGCTTGACGGAGGCCACCTCGAATGACGGCCGGGGAGTTGGCTGCGCGAAAGCGATCCAGCGTGGCGTGAGCGATCCGGCCAGTATCAAACCGCTTAAGATGATTGCACTCGTCGCGACCCCAGTGGTCGAGACCCGCGGCGAAAACGTACGGCCCCGGCGCAGCAGCACTTCGATTCGGTCGCCCAAACGCGATCCACTTCCCAGGATTCCGATTGCCAGCAGTTCCCGTGATTCAGTTTGCATCGGGTTTCTCCGCGCGGTCGATCACCAGCACCTCGACCGGGCCTTTCGCCGACTCCAGCTTGAGCCCGAGTTGCTCCTGCAATGCCGTGAAGAGGGACGGCCCTTCCGCGCCGGCCGGCGGCGGCGTATCGGTATCGCCGCCGGTATTCTGGCCCGGATCGGGAGTCCATTCCACATGAAAAGCAAAGTCGCCCCTGAACCCGGTCTGATTCACCACAGAACGGCCCAACTGTTGCCCGAGTTGGCTCGCGAGTGTGTCCAGGCTGGCCTTGTCGTCCGCAATCTGCCCCGTGCCCATCCGGGACTGCGGCTCACCCGAGGCCGCGCTCTCCCTGAACTTTGGCCCATTCTTCGAAACAACCAGGCGATACAGGGGAAGCTCCTTTGTTTCGCGGTGCAGAACCAGATGAAACCGTTCCGTCAAAAGTGTCTGGAGCATCGGTCTCATCTGATCCAGCGTGAGATTTCCCGCCGCATCGGCGGCCTTAGCGGCGATGTTGAATCGCGTCGGGTCCAGCCAGGAGGGACCGCTATAGATGCGATAGCCACTGATGGCCCAGGCCTGCTGAATGAGCATCTTCACAGTGACGCCGTTCAGGTTCAGCCTTCCGGGGCCTGTCTGGAGAATCCCGGGCTTGTCCGAGGGATCGACGGGTTTAACCGAGGCCACTTCGAACGACGGCTTCGCCGGTTCCTGAGCGAAGGCGCTCCAGCGTGGAGCGCGCGATCCCGCGACCATCAGCCAGATCAGGACAACCGCGCTTGCAACGACACTTCCAGCTGATGTTTGCGGCGAAAATGTTCGGCCGCGGCGAAGCAGTATTTCGATTCGTTCGCCGATGCGCGACTTGCCGCCGAAAATTCCAACTGCGAGCAGTTCCCGCGATTCAGTTCGCATCCGGCTGCTCCACGTGATCGAGGACCAGATAATCAACCGGAGCCTTATCGGCTTCCAACCGGAGTCCGAGCTGTTTCTGTATATCCGAGTATATGGAAGACGAAGACCAGTCGCTCACCTTTGACTTGTAATCCGGCTCGGAGGTGGACACTCCTTCCAGGACGTCAAGCCTCAGCGTAAAGTCGTAGCTTCCCTTGAGCCCTGTCAGATCCACCACGGGCCTGCCCATCCGTCCTGAAAGCATTGCACAGAATCGCCACAACTCGGTGTTGCGGATGGTGATCCCATTTGCTTCAATCGCGCCGCTGGGCGGTCCTTCAGCTGCCGATTCCTTAAGCCTCGGCCCGTTTTTTCCAATAACCAGCTTAAACACCGGGACTACCTTTGGTTCGTGGTGCAGCGCCAGCTTGAAGCGATCCTCCAACAGCGTCCGGACCATGAGCATAAGTTGCTCCCTCGAAACGGAGTGGCCGGCTCGGGCCGCAATTTCGTATCTCGCGTTCCACACATCACTGCTGCTCGCGTTCGAGGGAGGCGAGATTCGGCTATAGGGGATCTGGTAGGCGTCCGCAATTATTTCGCTCAGCCTCCCACCCGGTATATCGATCCCCTGCGGGCCAATGCGCGTTGGTCCGCCATCGGTCGCGTTACGCCGGAGCTTGACCGACGCCACTTCGAAAGCCGGTCGGGCTGCTGTCTGCGCGAACGCGATCCAGCGCGGGGCGAGCGAACCGCCGAGCATCAAAGCACAGAGGACAATCGCACTTGCGGCCACGCCGATGCTTGACGCGCGCGGCGAAAATGTACGGCCGCGACGCAGCAGCATGTCGATGCGGTCGCCGATGCGGGACTTACCGCCGAAGATTCCGACTGCAAGAAGTTCCCTCGATTCAATTCGCATCGGGCTTCTCCGCATGATCGATGACGAGTACTTCCGCGGAGCTCTTCTGCGCCTCGAGCTTCAGTGCGAGTTGCTCCTGAATCGCCGTGAATATGGAAGGCCTGGACAGATCGGCATTGCTGTCGTCATGCCGCCCGAAAATCCCCTCGGAATTGAAATCGAGATGGACAGTAAACGTCCCGGTGAATCCGGTCTTGTCAACCACTGGGCGGTCCAGCATGTTGCCGAGCACATCGACAAACTCCGACATCGAAATGTTTCCGCCTTCAAGAAGATTGGGGCCGGTGACGAAACCGCCACAGGGGATTGACGGAGCCCGGCCCGGTGCGGACGGCGTGGGCGGCGACCCTGCGGGGAACTCAACGCAACCTCTGTTGGTCGATTTGGGAAGTTGCAGCCCCCCACTGCTTGCGATCAGCGCGTATACCGGTATCGTTCTCGTTTCGCGGCGCAGCGCCAGCCTGAACCGTTCTTCCAGCAGCGCCTGCAGCATGAGTCTCGACCGGTCGGCGGAAAGGTTGTTTTCCGCCGGCCTGGCAGCGATGTCATACCTGTCGGAGTCGATCCACCCCGGCCCTCCTGAGATTTGAGAGTCCTTTACGCGGTAAGCGATCTTGATGAGCATTCTAAGAGTCATATTGTTCGCACGAAACCCCGCACTCTCCGGAGGACCGGAATGCGTGTCCCAGTCGCCTCCGCTTGTATTGCGCTTGACTGAAGCCACCTCGAAGGACGGCCGAGCCGGTTGTTGCGCGAATGCGATCCAGCGCGGGGTGAGGGAGCCGGCCACGAGGAGACCGCCCAGTACAACCGCACTGGCGGCTACCCCAGTGTTAGATGCTCGCGACGAGAACGTGCGTCCCCGGCGCAGTATTATTTCGATGCGATCGCCGATGCGCGAACCGCTGCCGAACATTGCCGATGCGAGCATCTCTCCACACCGCGCCTGACGCAGTTCGACCAGGCGAGCCAAACTCGCCGCATAGGGCCGGGCGGAACCGGTCCGCGCCACTACCCAGTCGTCGCAGGCCATCTCGCGCTCGCGCTCGATCCGCCGCAAAATCCAGATCGCGATCGGATGCAGCGCCAGCACGCCGCCCAGGATGCGCATTGCCAAGTTGCTCCAGTCGTCGAACTTGGCCAGGTGCGCGGACTCGTGCAGAAGAACGTGATCGCGTTCCGGGTCCGATAGTTCAGCGAGCAGCGATTCGGGGAGGACGACCGCCGGGCGCAGGAATCCGACGGCCATCGGAGAAACGATGTCTGGTGAAATCAGCAAGTCCACACGTCTCGGAATTACCGGAAGAGGCACCGGCGAAACGGCCGATCGGCGCTTCACGCCGCGCAGGTAGACATAGCTCCGTCCGATTTGGAACATGCGCCATAGCAGGATTGCGGCCCAAACGGCGAGAACCGCGAGAGGCCATCTTGCTGTGCGGCCGGGCGCTACTGTCACGATGAAAGGCTCAGTGGTAACAGGAGGAGCCGTTGCCTTGGGCATCTTCGTCGCCGCCACAACAGCCAGGTGCGGATGCGGCCGCATCATCTGAATCAATCGAGGCGCGACCGGCAAGACCAGAACTACTCCGAGCGTGGCCCACCAGATGGCGTGCCTGGTCGCGGCATTGTTGCTCAATGCGCCTCGAGGTGCGAATTTAAGAGCGAGCCAGACCAGCGCGGTCACAGCCAACGCTTGCCAAAGGCTGTTCACGACGGCATTCAGGATTGCGAGGACCGTGTTCATTCAATATCCTCTTCGAGGAGGCTGCGGATACGCTTCCGCTCGGCCTCGCTCAATTTCTCGTCTTCCAGCAGATTCAGCACCAGCGCCTCGGCCGAGTTCCCGAAGAACCTGCTGAGCAGATGGCGCAGGGCGCTGTGGCTGGCCTGCTCACGGCTGACCACGGGAGTGTAAAGGAACGCACGGCCATCCTTCGGCTTGCTGTGCCGCAGATAGCCTTTGGACTCCAGAATTCGCAAAGTGGTTAGTACGGTGTTGTACGCGAGACCGGCCTTTTGGGGGAGAGCCTGGGTGACCTCGGCCACCGTGGCGGAACCCTTTTCCCACAGCACTTCCATCAGCCGCTGTTCCGCCTCGGTCAGGTTGAGCGATTTCTTCCGCGCCAAATTTGCAGCCTCCCGAACTAAGGAATTAAGACTTGGCTCGATTATAAACACGGTACGGGCCGTGGTCAACTATAAAATTAAGAGTTCGTGCCGGGAAGCGCATGGTAGAATGGGTTCGAAAATTGGGTATTCCCAATTGATATTCCCAAATGCCCACAAAGCTCACTCTCGATCGGGCCGGGCGGCTAATGATTCCCAAGGCGCTGCGTCAGAAACTTCACCTCAGCCCGGGCGACACGCTTCAACTGGAAAGCGAAGGCGACCGGATCACGATTCGCCCTGTTCGCCCTGAAGCTCTCCTTAAAAAGGAGCAGGGCGTCTGGGTTTTTCAGGGCGAGCGGGCGAACGCTTCCATTCCGGATCTAATCGACCAGCAGCGGGAGAAGCGTCTTCGCGAATTGACAGGATGAAGGAATTTTTCGATACCTCCGTCCTCATGGCGTCGTTCTGGCGCGGTCACCCCGATCATCCGGCCAGCCTCAAACTCGTCGCCGCCGCTCACAAGAAGAGGTCATCCTGCGCTTTGCACACTCTGGCGGAAGTTTATGCGGGCATGACCGCCCTACCCGTTAAGCATCCCATCTCGACCGACCAGGCGCTGCTATTCGTTCAGGAGGTCCGCCAGCGCTGCACTATCGTGACACTTGACGAGGAGGAGTACTTCGATACGATTACGCGTGCTTCGGAGCGCGGCTTTTCCAGCGGACGAATCTAT
>Ga0182024_10006391_pt1 | contig 25893 bp, 18 predicted proteins | sample P32metaG_FD_120480 | JGI IMG/M metagenome (GOLD analysis project Ga0182024, IMG submission 120480) | Permafrost microbial communities from Stordalen Mire, Sweden - P3-2 metaG (Illumina Assembly) | ecosystem: Environmental > Terrestrial > Soil > Wetlands > Permafrost | place: Sweden: Stordalen... | reverse complement strand
GTGAATTTGACAAGGAAGTCACGGACAAACCGATTGCCTCAACCAGAGAAACTCCCGGGAAAATCGAGGATTCCGTCTGAGAAATGTCAGTTCTTAAGGGCCCGCGGAAATCGGCGTTAAACGATGCCGCGGGCGACGACGAATTCACGGCGTCCATTCGCAACGCCATCATGAAGATTGAGGGGGGCCAGGAGGGCGGATGATCGGCTATAGGAACCGGATGGCCGCGCCGGAAGAGGATTACGATTACGATTAGGATTACGATTACGATGAAGAGCGAGTGTCGGTCGTCCTCTTGCTACTGGCCATCTTAATCCTAATCCTAATCCTAATCGTAATCGGGAATCATCATAATCTGGCCTCCCCGCACCGACACAGCCACGCTCCCACCCTCACCCCGGCACGATCTTTACATATTTCCGCCCCACCTTGATCACCGCCGGCTTGTCGAAAGTGTACAACTACGCCAAGTCGGTGGCTCGCTCGCCGTCGATGTAGACGGCGCCTTCCTTGATCTTCTGGGTCGCCTCGGAGTTGGAACGGGTCAAGCCGGCTTTGGTCAGCACAGGAGCCAGCTTGGTGGGTGCGGGGTCGATGGGCACCGTCGGCGTGTCTTCGGGGATTCCGCCCTCTTTGGTGCTGTTCCAGTCGGCTTCTGCCGACTTGGCTGCCTCGGGGCCGTGCAGCCAGCCGATGATCGTCTTGGCCAGGAAGATTTTGGCGTCCCGGGGGTTGGAGGCGATCAGCGGGCGATACTCTTCGGGGGGAAGGTCGGTGACCAGCGTGAAGTAGCTCTCCATCAGCGCGTCGGGCAGGCTCATGACCTTGCCGAACATGCCGTGCTGGCCGGCGGGGGGGTCAGTGACGGCGATGTAGTTGCCCAGCGACTTGGACATCTTCTTGACGCCGTCGGTGCCGACCAGGAGCGGCGTGACAATCACTACCTGGCCCTGCTTGCCCTCCTCGACCTGGAACTCCCGGCCGACCAGGTTGTTGAACAACTGGTCGCTGCCGCCCATTTCCACGTCGGCGTCGATATTGACGCTGTCCCATCCTTGCAGCAGGGGGTAGAGGATCTCGTGCAGGTGGATGGGCGTGCCGTCGGCGTAGCGCTTGGCGAAATCGTCGCGGGTGAGCACCTGGGCCAGGCTCTTGCGGGCGGCCAGCTTGATGATGTCCACCAGGCCCATCTTGCCGAGCCATTCGCCGTTGTAGCGGACTTCGAGGTGGTCGGGGTCGGTGAGCAGGATCTTGCCGAGCTGGGAGACGTAGGTTTTGGCGTTGGCGTCGATTTCTTCGCCGGTGAGCATTTTGCGGGTCTGGCTGCGGCCGGTGGGGTCACCGACGCGGGCGGTGTAGTCGCCGATGATCAGCACCGCCTTGTGGCCCCAGTCCTGGAACTGGCGGACGACTTTCAATGGCACGGCATGGCCGAGGGTCACGTCTGGGGCGGTCGGGTCCATGCCCAGCTTGATCCGCATGGGCTTTCCGGTCTCGGCACTGCGCTTGAACTTGGCCCGCAGGTCCTGCTCGGTCAGGATTTTCTCGCAGCGCCGGGAGAGGGCCTGGAGCTGCTGGTCGAAGGCATCGTTGGAAATGTTGATCATGATTCGGCTCGGTCAATTCGATTCTGGATTGATGAAAACGGATCAGGGGCAGGCATGCAAGTGCTTGTCATCCTGAGAGCCTGTGACGTAGTTCGTAGCACGGGCGTCCCGCCTGTGTTTTCGTGCAGAAACCACAGCCGGGACGGCCGTGCTAGGAAAAAATCACAGGCTCTGAGCTTGCCGAAGGGATCTCTTTGGTCGCGGAGAAAAAGAGACCCCTTCGACAAGCTCAGGGCAGGCTCTTCGCTGCGCTCAGGGCGACGGCTCAACCGTCGGCTACCCGCCGTGCGACCACATCAAGTAGATGATCGTGGAAGTTGCGTTGAACACCAGGTGAATGGTGATCGTGGTCCAGAGGCTTCTCGTCCGCTCGTAGGCATACCCGAGGAACACCGCGAGCAGGAAGATGAGCGGGGCGGTCCAGAGCTCGTGGATCGAAGCGAAAAGCACGGAGGTGATCAGGATTGCCGCCCAGGTCTGCCAGATTCGCTTGCCCTGGGGCGGCGGCAGCGCGGGCGCCGCCGCGGGGCCATAACCAAGGATCGTCGCCGGCGGTTGGCCAACCGGCGGCTCGGCCGGGACCTGCGCGACTTGCGGCAGGTTGGGAAGCGGCCCGGCGGGTAACGGCGCCGGCGGCCTGGGCGCCAGCATCATCGTCCAGTTGACGAACGTCTGGCGGAGAAACGTTTGCATGAAGCCGCGGAACACGTACTCCTCGAAAAACGGGGCCGTGACCAGTGCTCCGCCGATCAGGCACCAGCGCAGGAACGGGGACTTGGCCTCGTTCATGAGCCGCAGCAACATGTGCTCGCCAGGGTGCTGGTAATGGAGCTTGGCGTACAAGGCCTCCAGGAGGGTTTCGGCCAGGAACATGACCGGCATGATCATGACCGCCGCCAGCAACCCCTTGGCCACGCCATCCAGGAACCGGCGGCGGGTAAAGCCGAGTTGGAGCTGGGCGGTACGGGCGAGGTGGCGGTCGGCCAGGAACATCCAACCGAAGGCAAGCAGCCCCGGCACCGTCGAGAGGACCGCAAAATCAGCCATCGTCGGTTCCGCGGCCGGCTTTGACGCCGGCGACTCGGTGCCGGTCGCCCGGGCATGTTGCAGTTCGACCGCTTGCTTGATGGTGACATAGAAGATGTTCGATCCCATCCAGATCACGATGGCGACCCCGATCACCACCGCCAGCGGCCACAGCGGGCGATCAGCGGGGAGGCGCAAAGGCCCATCGACGCGGGCCGGGCGAAAGACGCCGGTGGCAAATGCGATCACCAGGGCCAGTGCGACCGCCGCACCCAGACCGAGCCATTGGACCATCGCGGCGGAATTGCCGTCGTCCGCCGGGATCGTGGCGGCGGAGAGCAGGGCGTGCGGCGGGAGCGCCAAAGTGAATCCAGAGGCTAGAATTGACATTCGTTTGTTCCGCTCTACATTGACCCGCCCTGACGCCTCGCCGACCCTTGATGGGTGAGGTGCCGAATTCAAGCGGGGCGGCATTGTAGGGGCGGGAGGCGTTTTGAGACAGGGCCACGGTGTACATGAGCACGATTCTCGAGCAGATCATCGAGACCAAACGGCAGGAAGTGGCCGAGCGGAAGGCGCGCGAGCCGGTTGAATCCTTGATCGAGACGATCAAGACGCTGGGCCGGCCGCGGAACTTCTTCCATGCCGTCACCCGCAAGCCCTCCCCGGCCGGGGTACGGACCAAGCCGCTGAACCTGATTGCCGAGGTGAAGAAGGCTTCCCCCAGTGCCGGGGTGATCCGTGCTGATTTCGATCCTGTGCAGATTGCCCGCATATATGCCGACGCGGGCGCTGATGCGTTGAGCGTTCTGACCGACGAGAAGTACTTCCAGGGGAAGCTGGAGTACATCCATGCAGTCCGCGACGCGGTGAAACTGCCGGTGTTGCGGAAGGATTTTCTCATCGACCCGTACCAGGTTTATGAGTCGCGCGCCGCCGGCGCGGATGCCGTGCTGCTGATCGCCGAGTGCCTGGAAACGAGCCAGTTGATCGACCTGCAGATACTGGCCACCGAGTTGAACCTGACGACGCTGATCGAGGTGCACGACATCGACAACTTCATGCGGGTGCGCGACCACGTGATCGGGTTCCCGCACCGCAGCTACAGCCTGCTGGGAATCAACAACCGCGACCTGCGGACTTTCAAGACCGACCTGGGCACGACGCTGCGCATGGCGGAGCTGGTCGAGGACCGCTCGGTGCTGGTGAGCGAAAGCGGGATCCACACGCGCGAGGACGTCAAGAAACTCGCCGCGGCAGGGGTCGGCGCGGTCCTGGTCGGGGAAAGCCTGATGCGCAGCCCCGACATCGCCGCGAAGATCGCGGAGCTGTTTGGGCCGATAAAGTGAATCACCATTATCGCTTGGGAGGGACCTTGAATTGACTGGGGGTTGTCCGATCGCGAAGCCGCAAGCGGCGGGATCTCCAAGTCCGTGAGTGCTCACTGTTTCAGCCACATCCTGTAGTGAAAAACACTCAAAAGTCCAGGATTCTCGCCTTTGTGCGCCGGAAAATCCGGAATCGTCTCCGCAGGTGGTCATGACGCGACGATAACTCCTTGTGTTGGGGGCCGCCGCCGTGCATCGTTTCGCAGCGCCGCTCGAATGCCGGCAGCGGGTCGTGGTGACTGACGGCCCATTGGGCCGGGAGTAAAAAACATGCAGGACTCGAACGGCATTTGGGCCCAGTACAACCGGACCCGGTCGGACGCTTTGCGGAACGCGCTCATTGAAAAGTACCTGCCGATCGTCCGATACAGTGCCGAGCGCATCCATGCCAAGCTGCCGGATGAGGTGGAGCTGGACGACCTGATCAGCGTCGGCGTCTTCGGCCTGATGGATGCCATTGCCGCGTTTGACCCGAAGCGGGGGATCAAATTCGAGACATACTGCGCGCCGCGAATCCGCGGGGCGATCCTGGACGAGCTGCGTTCGATGGACTGGGTGCCGCGGCTGGTGCGCTCGCGCGCCAACAAGCTCACCGCCGCGGCCCGGCAACTGGAGGCGGAGCTGGGGCGGCCGCCCACCAATGAGGAAATGGCCCGCCGGCTCAGCGTTCCCGCCGCGGAATACGATCGGATGGCCAAGGACGCACATGCCATCGGCATGGTCTCGTTGTCTCGCAAGCTGTTCGAGGGCGAGGGCGGCCAGGACGTCACGGAAGTTGATGTGCTGGAAGACCGGCGTGCCCTGGACCCGATCCGCGAGACACAGCGCCGCGACCTCAAGCAACTCATCTCCACCGCCCTGTCCCGCGCCGAGCGGTTGATCCTGATTCTCTATTACTACGAGCAGATGACCATGAAGGAAGTGGGGGCGGCCCTGGATTTGAGCGAGAGCCGGGTCAGCCAGATGCACAGCAGCATCCTCGCCCGCCTGCGTCCGCAAATCCGTGGGCAGGGAGAACACGAGCGGATGGCGGCGTAAGGCCGCCTATCACCGCGGGAGATCGGCAGTGGACGCCCCGGCGATAACCATCGTCTTCTGGTCCTGAACGAAACCGATCAGCAAGGCGTTGGCCGGCTCCAGCGACTCCGGCGGCGTCAGATCGATGCTGGCGCTATTGCTCTTTGACAGTGACGCCGTGCCGAACGCCCGAACGACATTGGCATGCCGCAGTGTCCTGCCGGCGTTTTCACCGCGTTCAACGCGGGTGGTCACGCTTCGTTCGACCAGGGCCACGTTCAATACCGCATCCTCTGGCGCGTCCCTGACCCTATAAGCGACCGTCAACCCCCCGGCCGTCTTTTCCGCCTTCATCACAACTTCGGTCGCGACGGGTCCCTCCATCGCCGCGCGGATTTGCCTGCGCGCCTCGGCCGCGTCGGAGCCGTCGAAACCGCTCTTGCCGTTGATGACCAGTTGCGGCGTATAGACCTGATCGGAACCGAACGCCGCGGCATAACGATGCTGTCGCGTTGAAAACGCCGCGGAGGAAAAGGGATCGCGCCAGCCGAGCCGGTCCCAGTAGTCAACGTGGAATGCCATGCAGTATACCGGCTGCCCGTGGGCCTGAGCCTCGCTGATCAGCTCGGCGAGAAGACCGTCCGCGGGCGGGCAGCTCGAACACCCTTCGGAAGTGAACAGTTCAATTACGACCGGAGCGTGCGAGGCCACCTGCGCGGGGCGGGTCGACGCGTCGGCGGCGTCGCCGCTTCGAGCGCACCCAAGGCTGACTGACAGGAGGAATAGCGCCACAAACATCATTGCCGTCAGCGAGGGAGTTCGCGAGTTCGCCATCAATGATTCCCTTCTTCATCAGGTAATACCACGTCGGCCGACAGCTTATTCCCGGAAGGCCCGTCCTTGATTCTATGCGCGCGACAGATTCGCGTAGGGTCCGCACCGCGGACCATTTCTCCGACACCGCGAATAACGGTCCGCAGTGCGGACCCTACAAGATCTCTTCACGTTTCACGTTTTCACGTCCCCCCGTCTTCACGTCCCCCCGTCTTCACGTCTTCACGTTTTCACGTCTTCACGTCTTCACGTTTCACGTCTTCACGTTTCACGCTAAACTGACCGCCGGCATCATCAAGTTATCAAGAAAACGAGGCCCCATGAGCGACATGCACGACGGCGGCGAGCAGACCATCTTTACGGCAACCGACAGCTACGAGGCGTGGGTGGGGACCTTCACGCAGGTAAGCCAGAAAGACCTCCAGGCCAAGCATGACCTGCTCGCCGAGGGAACGTTCCCGTTCCTGCGCGGGACGTTTTACCGGTGGATGCAGCTTTGGCCCCAACTCTGCAAGGACCTTGCCGCGGCGCCGCAGACCCTGGCGGTAGGCGACCTGCACGTGGAGAACTTCGGCACCTGGCGCGACGCCGAGGGGCGGCTGGCATGGGGCGTCAATGACTTCGACGAGGCGTTCGAATTGCCCTACACCAATGACTTGGTCCGCCTGGCGACCAGCGCCCTGCTGGCGTTCGATGCCGACCATATTTCGGTGGACCCCAAGGATGCCTGCGACCGGATCATCAAGGGGTACACGCACGCGATCAAGTCGGGCGGCAAGCCGTTCGTGATCGACGAGGAAAACCGCTGGTTCATCGACATCATCCAGACGCGGATGCCCGACCCGGTGAAGTTCTGGCAGAAACTGCGTCAAAGGGTGGACGAGGGGGCCGGCAGCAAGGTCCCGCCCGCCGCCGCCGCCGCGCTGACGGGGGCCCTGCCCGCCGGGGTGGTTGATGTGAAGATGGCCCCGCGCACGGCGGGCGTCGGAAGCCTGGGCAAGCCGCGCTTCGTCGCCCTGGCCACCTGGCTGGGCGGGCCGATCATCCGGGAGATCAAGGCGCTGGTCCCGTCGGCGGTGGTCTGGGCGCGCGGGCTGAAGGACACCAACAGCTACATTCCCCGCCTGGTTGAAATCACCGTCAACAATGGCCTCCGCTGTCCCGACCCCTTTTTCAAGGTCGGACCGACCTGGGTGCAACGCCGCCTCGCTCCCGACTCCCATAAGATCGAGCTCAAGGCCTCGGCCAAGACCGGTTATGGCCCCGACATGCTGCAAGCCATGGGGGCCGAGACGGCCAACGTGCACCTGGGGACCGCTGGCGTTGCCGGCGCGATCCAGTCCGACCTGAAATCGCGGAGCGACACGTGGCTCTTCGACGCCGCCGCCGTCATGCATGACGCCACGGTCAAAGAACAACACGCCTGGGTCAAAGGGCGGAAGTGAACGCTGCATTATGCATGGCCGCACTGAGCGTGAGAGCTTTTCAAGTGCCGCCGGTGCCCTCACCGGCGGAAGGCTGCTTGGCGCGGTGAAACCGCCGGTGAGGGCACCGGCGGCACTAAAAATTACCAGGCTGACTGCGGACCGTTTGGTTCGAACGCGGGCTAATCGGACCGCAATGCGGGCCCTACAAGATCCGGGGGCGCGGCGTTGGCCGTATTGCATTCTTCGAGATGCCTGGCGCCGCTTTTCCCCGGCATGGACGTCAATTGAGACATCCGACCGGCCCTAACTTGCAGCAAGTCGAAGGAAGTTCGCTATGCCCCGTCTGAAAGCCACGTCGTTATCGCCCCTTGCAGTATCGGCGAGCGACGCCCGGCGTCTGTTCCTCCACGCCCAGGGTTTGTTTGACGACTCCAAGAACGGCGCTGCCGCTTCGGCCCGCAACGTGTGCCGGCTGATCGAGCGGATGGGTTTTGTGCAGGTCGACACGATCAGCACCGTCGAACGCGCCCACCACCTCATCCTGGCGGCGCGTATGAAGGGATATCGCCCTGCCCTTCTGGCACGCGCCCTGGAACGCGACCGGCGTCTGTTCGAACACTGGACGCACGATGCTTCCATCATCCCCTTGAAGTGGTACCCGCATTGGCGGCCCCGTTTTGAAAGGTTCCGTTCCGGCACCTGGCATCGCCGGCAGCTTGGCGACGAAGCCGACCAGATCGTGGCGGCCGTCCAGGAGCGCATCGCGCGAGAAGGGCCGCTTTCGAGCCGGGATTTCGAGCACGCCGGCAACGGGAAGAAGAACTCCTGGTGGGGCTGGAAGCCGCCGAAGATCGCGCTGGACTACTTGTGGCGCACCGGCGTGCTGCACATCGTGGCGCGAAAGAACTTCCACAAGGTCTATGACCTCACCGAGCGTGCGCTGCCGGAACTTGCCGCAGTACCTACACCGAGCGAGGAGCAGCACATTGACTGGGCATGCCGGACCGCCCTGGAGCGGCTCGGGACGGCTACGGTCCGCGAGATCGCCGGCTTCTGGAAAGCCATACCGATGAGCAAGGTCGCCCCGTGGCTCAAGGCGGCAATCCAGGCCGGCGAGGTGATTCACGTCGCGGTTGAATCAGCGGACGGCTCGCCGTCGCGCCCGGGTTACGCCCTGGCCGACTTAGCCGTCCGCCTGGCCAGACTCCCCGACCTGCCGGCAGGCATGCGGCTGCTGTGCCCCTTCGATCCCGTCCTCCGCGACCGCGCTCGCACCAAACGGCTCTTCAACTTCGATTTCCGTTTCGAAGGCTTCGTGCCCGTCGCCAAACGCGTCCATGGCTACTACGTGATGGCCATCCTCGAAGGCGACCGCTTTATCGGGAAGACCGACCCGAAATTCGACCGCGCTGCCGGCATCCTCAAGATCGGACAGACCTGGTGGGAGCCGGGGGTTAAACCGACTCGGGCAAGGATGATGGGCCTTCGACAGGCTGCCGAGAATCTGGCCGAATGGATCGGGGCGGACGGCGTCGAGTTCAGGGAGTGACGAAGGGATGACATGGTGACAAGGTGAGGGGGTGACAAGGTGAGAAGCCGGAAACGAAGGCGGGAGCGGCTACTGACGCTCCCGCTTTTTCCTGCGCGATGCGCGGTATCATCCTCACCCATGAGGCGTCTTCTCCGATGGACGTTCCACGGCGCGGCGACGGTGTCGGCGGTGCTGTTCGTGGCGACGATCTTACTTCGCGCGAGAACAGGTCGTTGCTCGTGTGTCGAGTACGCCGGCCAAGGCCGCTATTTTGGGCTGGCATCTTACGACGGAACCCTGTTTGCGGCGTCCAGCGATGTCTCAGTTAACGAAGACTTTAGAGGCTGGAAATTCTCGTCTACGCCTTACAATCCTGTATCAGGTCTCGGCGTTCCCATCGTCGGGCGAGCATTTCTATATTGCTTACTACTCGCAGCAAGACGTGGACTGCCAGCGGGGCGGAATTACCGCTCGGATGACCTCCGTCGATGATCCGAACCAGCATTTGTCGGGGCGCACTGCCATGCTTACCATGCCAGAATGGATACTATCGGCGGCATTGGGCACGCCGACGCTGCTCTGGGTACTTCGGTCGGTGCTCAGATTTCGACATTCAAGAAGCCGACGACTCAAGGGTCAGTGCCCCTCGTGTGGCTACGACCTCCGCGCCACGCCGAGTCGGTGCCCCGAATGTGGGGAGATACCGGTTGCACAGAAACCTCGCTGTTTGCGCAACAAGCGGCCAGACTGACCGCCTTTTGCAAAGTCGGGCAAGCTGAGGAAAGCATCTCCTCGCCCCGCCCCTCACCTTTCCACCGCCTCGCGCACTTCGTGATGTCACCGTGTCACCCGTGTCACCGCCTTCACCTTGTCATCCCGTCACTCACCTGCGTATCATTCATACGAGATATTCGACGGGGAAGCGGGTGTCGTGATTCGACAGAGCCCGCTTGGGCGCGGGACGAGGATGAGCCGTGCAAGTTGAAAAATCGAACCCGAACATTCACCAGGGCGCACACGCCACATTGCACCTCAACGGCAGCGCCGTCGGAGCGATCGTCGTGCAGGGACATGACACGTCCTGGACCTATGGCCAATTCGAGCCGCTCGCGGCATTCGGGCCCTTCGCCCCGATCTTCGGCAGATGGTCCCTGCTCATGCACGACGACGAACACCAACCCCTCACCGTGGCGGCTGCTCACGAGCTGCGCGAGGCCGAGCGCGACATGGACGCGCTGCGCGCCAGAATCCACTTCCCCGACGACGACGTATGGCACGACGTGGCGCAACTCAATATCGACGGGACGCTGATTGAGTGGAAGGAAGTCTAAGTTGGGGTCCTTTGTGCTTGGTCCTTTGTCATTTGCTTCGTCCGCGGCACGGTCCTGAAGGTCTCCGTTGGCCGAACAAAGGACCAATGACAAAGGACAAATGACCAAGGACAAATGACCGGCCGCTAAAGAGAGATGATCCTGTCCAGTCTCTCCGACAGTGCCTTGAGCCGGTCTTTATCGCCGCCTGGCTCTTCTATGCATGCCCAGGTGTTGTAGCCCACGTCATCGAAGGCCTTCATCACCGCCGGCCAGTCATCGTCGCCTTCCAGCAATTCGACCTGGAAGCCCTTCCAGAGCCCTTCGTGGTCGCGCTTGGCGCGGCTGTATTCCTTGACGTGGATCTTCACGATCCGCTTGCCGAGGATTCTGATCCACTGTTCGGGCCAGCCGTAGTTGATGACGTTGCCGACGTCGAAGTGCCAGCCGATGGCGGCGGCGTCGTCGAATTCGTCGATGTAGCGGGCCGCCTCCAGCGGGCTAAGCAGGAACTGGTTCCAGACATTCTCGACGGCGATCTTCACGCCCATTTCCCTGGCCAGCGGCAGGCACTTGCGGATTTCCTCCTGGCTGCGCTTGTAGGCGTCGTCGTAGCTGACGCTCTTGTCGACCACGCCGGGCACGAGCAGGACGCTGGTGCCCCCGAGTTCCTTGCAGTCGCGCAGGGCCGCTTTGAGGCCTTCGACGCCGGCAGCTCTCGTCTTGGGGTCGTTGTGGGTGAGGGTCTGCCGCCAGTGGACGGAATCGACCACGCCCTCGATGAGGATGCCGGTCTTCTCGCAGGCTTTCTTGACCTCGTCGTTGGGGATGTTGGACGGGCTGTCCATCTCCACGCCGTCGAAGCCGGCCTCTTTGAGGATTTGGAACTTTTCCAGTACGGACGACCCGCCCTGGATCATGCCCCACATGACGGCCTTTTTCATCGGCCGGCGTGAGCCTGAGCTGCGCGCGGGGACAGGTTCATTCCCTGCTTCTGCGCCAGCCAGCGCGACGGGCGATAACGCCGCAATCGCCATGGCGCCGCCCGCCTTCAAAACGTCGCGTCGATTCGGGTCCGGTCTGGTCATGTTCATGAGGGCCTCCAGGCCGGATGATAGCAGACGGCAGGCAGGGACGCGACGACCGACCGGCTCCCTCTCCCGGCTGGGGTGTAGCGCTCGATTCTGGCGAAAATCTCATTCCCTCTCCCGGTACTCCGGGAGAGTGCGGGGGTGAGGGGCTTCTTCCGGAACCAGACGGGAAACCCTCACCCCAACCCTCTCCCGGAGTACCGGGAGAGGGAGCAAGAGCTTGATCGCCAGAAAGTAGAGTTACACCCTCCTGCCGGGCTTGGCCGTGTTCTTTTGGGGGTGCCACGGGCAAGCGTACTCGCTTGCCCGTGGCACCCCCAAAGCCTTCGACTTGTGCGGATCGTAACTGGGGCGTAGCCTCATTTTCCGATGCCCGACTCGCCGCCAACCTCATCCCCGAAGCCGCCGTCCGACCGTGACGATGCGCTGGCGGTGGTTCGGCGGCTGCGCGAGGCGGGGCACGTGGCCTACTTCGCCGGCGGGTGCGTCCGCGACACGCTGCTGGGTCATAAACCCAAGGATTTCGATGTCGCCACCGATGCCCCGCCGCTGCGCGTGCGCCAGCTCTTTGGCAATACCCAGGCGGTGGGGGCGGCGTTCGGCGTGATCCTGGTCCGCATCGGCCGCAGCCAGATCGAAGTCGCCACCTTCCGCCACGACGGGAAATACCTGGACGGCCGGCGGCCCTCCGAGGTCCAGTTCACCACCGCCGAGGAGGACGCCAAGCGGCGTGATTTCACCATCAACGGGCTGTTCCTCGATCCGCTCAAACCCGGCCTGCCTGACGAGCAGGTGATCGACTACGTGGGCGGCCGCGAGGACCTCCGCGCCCGGGTGGTCCGGGCAATCGGCGAGCCGGAGGCGCGCTTCGAAGAGGACCACCTGCGCCTGATGCGGGCGGTCCGCTTCGCATCGCGGTTCGGGTTCGAGATCGAGCCCAGGACCGCCGAGGCGATCCGCAACCACGCCGAGCGGCTTGCGCGGATCAGCCCCGAGCGCGTCGGTGAGGAATTGCGGGCGATGTTGACGCCCCCGACCCGGGTCCGGGCGTGGGTATTGCTCGGGCAATATGGGCTGAAGGGGGTCATCTTCCGGTTCCTGGACATTCCGGGCCTGGCCGCCGACCAGATGAACGGGCAGGACCGGCTTTTCGACTCCCTGGCGCCGGACCGGCCGGTGCCGTTCGGCCTGGCGCTGGCCGCCGCGGCGCTGGAACACACCTGGTGGCGGCTGCCGTCGGCAACCGACATCCGTCCCCTGCTGGAACGCCCCATCGTGCTGCGCATGAACAAGGCGTTGCGCCAGTCCCTCAAGATCAGCAACGAGGAATCCGAGCAAATGCAGCAGACGCTTGAAGGCCTGGCCCCGCTCCTGCGCGACGAGCCGCCGGCCGTCTGCACGCTCAAGCGTTTCCTGGCAAAGCCGACCGCGCCGCTTTCTCGGGAATTACTCGCCGCGTTGGACGGGATCATTGATTCACGTCGATTCCAATGGCTGCACAATCGCCTCAGCGAACTGGAGCAGACCGACTACGCCCCCGCGCCGCTGATCACCGGCGATGATCTGACCGCCGCCGGCCTGACTCCCGGCCCGGTATTCAAGAAGGTGCTCGACCGCGCCTACGACGAGCAACTGGAAGGCCGGCTCACCACCAAAGAGCAGGCGCTGAATGCCGCTCTGGAGTGGGCGCGGAAAGGCTGACATGACCCAACAAACGTTCCATCAAGCGTTGCAGCACCACCAGGCAGGGCGGTTGCACGAGGCCGAGCAGCTTTACCGGCAGATCCTGGCCCAGGAGCCGAACCATGCCGATGCGCTGCACCATCTGGGGATGACCGCCGGGCAGGCCGGCCGGAACGACATCGCCGTGGAACTGATCGGACGGGCCCTCGCCATCAAGCCCGACTACCCCGAAGCCCACAACAATTTCGGCAATGCCCTGAAAGGCAACGGACAACTCGATGAGGCGATCGACGCCTATCTCCGCGCCATCGCCCAGCGGGCCAACTACGCCGAGGCCTGGGGCAATCTCGGCAGCGCCCTGAACGCCAAAGGACAGCACGATGAGGCGATCGCCGCATACCGTCGCGCCATCGCCCTCAATTCCAGCAATCCGGTGACCCACTACAACCTGGGCAACGCGCTTAAGGACAAGGGCCAGCTCGATGAGGCGATCGCCGCCTACCGTCGGGCCACCACGCTCAAACCCAACTACCCCGACGCCCACTTCAACATCGGCACCACCCAGGGGAGCAAGGGGAAACTCGATCAGGCGATCGCCGCCTATCGTCGAGCCATCGCCCTGGAACCCGATTATGCCGAAGCCCATTGGAACCTGGCTTTGGCGTTGCTGGCGCGTGGGGAATTCCAGGAAGGGTGGAAAGAGTTCGAATGGCGCTGGGAATGCAAGGACCTTCCCCGCAGGCGCACCTTCCCTCAACCACAGTGGGACGGCTCCCCGTTGGAAGGCCGCACTATTCTGCTCCATTCCGAGCAGGGGCTTGGGGATACGATCCAGTTCATCCGCTACGCCCCGCTGGTCGCCGAGCGCGGCGCGACGGTGATCGTCGGGACCGTCCCGGAGCTGCACCGGCTGCTGCAAGGCACCGCCGGCGTCACACGATGGCTGAGCCAGGGGGAAACTATTCCACCCTTCGACGTGCATTGCCCCCTGATGAGCGTCCCGGCGGTCTTCGGCACCACGCTCGAGACGATCCCCCGGCACGTGCCATACCTGCAAGCCGATGCCGACGCGATTGCCCGCTGGCGGACGGAATTGGCCGCCGACTCAAATCGCTTCAAGGTCGGGCTGGCCTGGGCCGGGAACCCCACTCACGTGAACGACCGGAACCGTTCCATTTCCCTTGCCGCCCTGGCTCCGCTGGCTCAGGCGCAGGGTGGGAATGGCATCAGCTTTTACAGCCTGCAAAAGGGAGAGGCCGGCAAGGAGGCGAAGGTCCCGCTGCAAGGTATGCAGTTGATCGACCGGACAGAGGACCTGAAGGACTTTGCCGACACGGCGGCGTTGATCGCCAACCTCGATCTGGTAATTTGCGTCGATACCGCGGTTGCCCATCTTACCGGTGCGCTGGGCAAACCGGTCTGGATGCTCTTGCCCTTCACCACTGATTGGCGCTGGCTGCTGAAGCGCGAGGACAACCCGTGGTACCCGACGATGCGATTGTTCCGCCAGCCGGCCAGAGGGGATTGGGGCAGCGTCATCAAACGAGTCGGCGAGGCGTTGTCGGTGACCAGCAATGCCAGTGACTGAATAGCGAATAGCGGAATTCATTTGACATTCTTGTCTAAGGATCGTTAATCTGGCCGTCGGCATGTGCCAAGTCTTGGGGTCTTGACAAGGAGCGGGCAGATGAATCGCGTTCCTCTTTGGGCCGTTGGCGGGCTTTTGTCGCTACTGATATTGGTACTGTCCCCCGTTACCCGCGCGCAAAGCGTTTGGGTCGGCGGGGATAGCATGGGCCCGAACCAGTGGACTGATCAGAACAACTGGAGCCCGGTTGGTGCTCCAGGGTCGGGGACGACCGCTCTGTTCAACAGTGCCGGCAACGGCCAAACGAACATCACTCTGGGTGGGACCATCCAGACCGTCGGCGCTATTCAGTTCGATACGGCCAGCGCCGCGGCGTACATCCTGGGCGTGACGGCGGGCGACACCTTCAGCATTACCGACAACAACATCAGCACCGGTGTCGGAGCGATTTCGCTCACCAACACCGTGTCCAGCGTGCAGGCGATCAATGCTTCCATTTCCTTCACCGGCCTCACACCATTGATCACCAATGCCGCTGCCACCACGCTGACGCTTGGCGCGTCCGGCGGGTCATCGACGATCAGCAACGCCAACGCCAGCCCAACCAGCCTCACGTTCTCGATGTCTACCGGCGCGACGATCATCGTGAATGACGCCATTACCGGCAGCGTCGGGGGCACGGCTACCACCGGCGGCTTGATCTTGTCGGAAGCGACCACGAGCGGGACCAGCACGATCGTCTTCAACAATGGCAAGAGCACCTATACCGGCACTACCAACCTCAATAATTCAACCGGCACGATAACCCTCCAGATCGGCGCCAGCACCAACACCGCATCCAACGCCACCTATACCCAGGGCCCATTCGGCACCAGTACCATCACACCCAACAGCGGAACGCAAACTCCCATGCAGGCGATCAACGGCAACCAGACGCTTGCCAATCCGCTGAACCTGGAGTTCGGCTTTACGGTGAGCAACGCGGCCACGCCGTTCAACTTGAGTTTTACAGGTCCGATCACCTTTTCGTCCGGATCGAGCCGCACCGTTACCGTGAACACCCCGGGGCAGACGTTCACGCTCGGCTCAGCTTCGGCGCCGTCCACCCTGACATTGAACCCCACCGCCGCCAACAACCTGGCTTTTGATACGTCGCAGAATTCCACTCTGGTCATTAACGACATCATTCAGGACAATTCGGCCTCAGTTCACAATCTGATCTCATTCAACCCCATCGGCAATAATACACCTCAAGGGACGGTGCTTATCACCGCACCGAACACGTTTTCGGGCAGCACTACTTTCAACAACCAGTCAAGCGGCACCCCCGTTGTCGCCTTGTCGGTTGAAATCGACGTGAGCACGGTGGGGAACCCTGGATCGGTGACCTCGGGCCCGTTTGGGACCGGCACCATCATTTTCAATGCCAGCGCCGCGCCGCCGATGATGGAGCCGTTCGGCGCCGACCGGACGATCGCCAACGCACTGACGTTAACCAGCGGGTTTTTCGCCGCCAACCCGCCGGCCAGCCTCGACCCCACCGGGTTGCACAATCTGACATTCACCGGGGCCATCTCCGATCCCGGCAAAGTCATCACCAACAACCTGGGCGCCGGCGTGGCGCTTACGCTCGGCTCCGCCGCCAGTCCCTCAACCCTCACGATTTCCGCAGTCGGGGCGACCTTCCAAAGCCAGGTCAGCGGGGCCGGCGGCGTCACCGTCATCAATGACGCCATCAGCGGTGGCGCCAATGTCTTGACTCTCAAGGGCGGAGGCACGGTCTATTTCAACAATGCCAGCAATGTGTACACCGGCGGCACTATGGTCATCGGCAGCGGCACGCTCGGCAGTGGCGCGACACTGGCCGGAATCGGCAATGTCGGTAGCGGCGGTATCGTTACCATCAGCTCCACAAGTGGAACAACCCAGGGCGGCATCGTCTCTCCCGGCAGCGGCACCGGGCCCGGAACGATCAATGTCCCCGCCATGACCTGGGACCCCCTGGGCCGATATGTCTTCCAGTACAACGGAACCAATAACGCCACCGGCGGCGGCGTGAACAATCTGATTTCCGGCTCCGGTACCTTGAGCATTGCCAGCCTGAGTTCTGCTCCTGGTTCCACCTTTGACATCAATCTGGTTCCAACGACCTTCACCGCCTCGGCCACGCCCCTCTCTTACGTCATCGCAACCTTCAGCAGTGGGATTGGCGCCAGCGGCGACATCACCGGTGATTTCACGTTCAGCGGATTGTACAACAGCGCCACCGCACCGGACGTAATGGTCAGCGGCGATAACCTGGTCCTGACCTTCACCCCGGCGGCGGTCCCGGAGCCCGGCAGCATCCTGCTGTTTGGGATGGCCGGCATATTTGCGCTGCGGCGTAAGAGATCTGCGGTTTGACGATGTTTGACGATCGTGTATCCCCGCGTTACGACAGTTCCCCATGGCTCACCGGAGCATGGTTCTCGCCGCGGCATTCCTATTGATTATGGGCGGCTGCGCTGCTGCCCCATCGGATAATCTGGCAGCGCCCGAATCAACTTTCCCTACGCCCCGGAACTCAAACCCAAACGAACCACCGGCGGTCCCAGCGTACGTGACGATCCCTGTCGACGACACCTCGAGCGATACGGGCATCGTCGAATGGCTCAGGTCGAACAACGTGCACATGGAGAAAGACCCTAACGGCGACGAACGCATCTTCGACAGTTCCATCTGTCGCCGCGCTCTCGTCCAGTACCGCCGGATGTTGCATCTGCGGATGTGTGTGATCGCTGAGAACATCGCCAACATCAATACCACGCGTGATGCCCGCGGCGAGAAACACCCCTATCGCCGCAGGCGCGTGGTGGCGCGCAACAACGCGTCGGTCCAGGTCGAGTCTGATCCGTCGCCGTTCCTCAAGCGTTACCAGCCCGCCCACCCCGACGCCGACGCTGACGGCTATGTGCTTTACCCGAACGTCGATCGGTCAGTCGAGGATGCCAGCTCGCTCGAGGCGTCGGTGGAGTATCGGACGGTAACGAGGATTCTGCAGCGCTTTGACCCGACGATGGTGCTCAATTAGACTCCCCCAACATGAGCCTGAAAAACACCGCGCGGCTGATCGGCTTGTGTTCCCTGATGGTCATGACCATTTGCAAGGCGTCCGAGCTGCCGCCGGCTTCGATCGGGCCGGTGCTGGATACCGACACCAATCCACCAATGCAGGCGAAAAACGCCAGCGGTGTGTTGGGCTCAATCGAGCGGCTCGATCCGGCCGCTGACAAACTGCTGCCGGCCGATGCCAAGGTCGAAATCCTCGTTGAGGGGGTGGACTGGGCGGAGGGGCCGATCTGGTTCCACGGCGGGTTGAACTTCTCGGACGTCAAGCAGAACACGATGTACCGCTGGACGCCGGAAAAAGGCGTCGGCGCCTATCTGAAGCCCAGCGGCTACACCGGAACCACGCCGCGCGGCGGCGAGCCGGGGTCCAACGGGCTCACCCTCGACCGCCAGGGCCGGCTCGTCATGTGCCAGCACGGCGACCGCCGCGTCTGCCGGCTCGAAAACGACTGGAAGACCCTCACGCCCCTGGCCGAAAAATACGACGGCAAACGCTTCAGCAGCCCCAACGATCTCTGCTTCGACTCCAAAGGCAACCTCTATTTTACCGATCCGCCCTACGGCCTGGAGCAGCGCGACGCCGACCCCAAGAAGGAGCTCGACAACAGCGCCTACCTGGTCCGCCCGGACGGCCAGGTCGTCCGCCTCAACCTCGGCACCATCGACTACGGCAACGGCAAGTCCGGCCCGGTCCATTACCCCAACGGCGTCGCATTGTCCGTCGATGAAAAGACGCTCTATTTCTGCGTCTCCGACCCCGAGCACCCGGTGTACCTCAAGTACGACATCCAGCCCGACGGCAACATCGCCAACGGCAAGGTCTTCTTCGACACCACTTCGATGGTCGTCCCAGGCGTCACCGGATTGCCCGACGGAATCAAGCTGGACCTGAACGGCAACGTCTGGGCCACCGGCCCCGGCGGCGTCTTCATCTTCAACTCCCAAGGCAAGCACTTGGCCACCCTCAAGACCGGCGTGAAGACCGCAAACCTCAACTGGGGCGACGACGGCTCCACGCTCTACATCTGCGCCAATCACAACGTCTGCCGGATCAAAACGCTGGCCAAAGGCGTCATGGCGGGACCTGCTTCGGCGAATCACTGATTCAGCATTCAGCATTTCCGCATCAGTGGCGCCAGTCCTCGGGGTCATCGTGACGCAGGCCGTGGTCATCGACGTACCCGCCGTGCCAGGCATGGTGCTCATCATAGAAGCCCTCATGGCGCCAGCCGTGTTCGTCCACGATGACGGTGCGGTCCTCGTGAGGATGGTGCCAGTAGCATGCGTTGAGGAGCATGAAGCCGACAAGCACCGCCGAAAGCTTCAGGGAGGTGAAAAGAACGGTATGCGGGGTGGTTTTCATGCGCTGTATCTTAGCGGAAACGGGCTGAATCTGGCCACAGGAAAATTTTCGATGGAGGGTCGCGGTATCGCCGCCGGCGGGTTCCGATAACAGCGTAAACCCCCTTATCTACCAAATCCGGGCGGAAATTATGTACCCCCCTGCACGCGCCGATAGCAGGTTTGCCGGGCCGGCGTGGTCGCGGGCCAGCAGCGATCGAAGAATTCAACCGAGCCGCAGATGATTGCCAGGAAAACCCGCCGATTGGTGCCGCTCGCCTCGGGCGTCGGCCTGTTGACCTGCCCATACATCGTTTCCAATAACCTGGCGCTGCTGGGCATCTGCCTGTTGCTGGCCGCGCTGCCGCTGGTCGTTCGTCCGTCGTGAGGTGCTCCGGCCCTAAGCCGGCGGGCGCGGTCGCAGCCACCTGTCGGCTTCAACGTCTGTGGGAGTCAGAAAACTCTGGCCGTCTGTCGCTCCCCCGGGGTACCGGGGGAGGGAACAAAACCGGCCGCGACTTTTCTGAGTCTCAATCACTACCGCTATAACGAGGACCGCTGAACCAGACGCGATTGTCGATATGACCCCGCGTAGCCGCATGCGGTTTGGCTGAGGACCATCGCGAACCGGGAAGCGGTGACTCACCGGCGAGCCGGGCAAGGGGTATGAATCGCCGGAATCTTGAGATAGACTCTTTCCCGGAGATTCCGCAATTGGCCGGGAGGCCGCTTCAATGTGATGTTCAGGTTCGATCGTCCCGACAGCGCGTCTCCGTGGGGCTTCCAACAGGTCGTACCGATCATGCTGAGCGGCGATGTTTCCAGCCAGATCTAAATCCCATCGACCACGGGCCGTCAAGCCATCGTCGCCACGGCACGCGGCCGAGAGGCTGGAGCAGCGGCTGTTGCTTTCCGCGGCGACCGATTCAATCGTTGGCCAGAGCCTGCCCAACGGGTCAACCGGCACACCGGCGCTCGCTGCTGTGACGAGCAGTTCCGGTACTTCCGGCCTGAAGAGCATCTCGTTTGTCCCCAATCCCAACGGCGCCAACCCCAAATCGAACGTAGTGCTTGACCCCTCCGGCGACCTGTTTGGAACAACCTACGACGGTGGCACAAACGGCGACGGTACGGTCTTCGAAATCGCGCACGGCTCCGACTCGATTACCACACTTGCCAGCTTCAATGGCGCCAACGGAGAAAATCCCGGGCCTAATTTGAACCTGGACTCCAACGGCAACCTGTTTGGCTCCACGTCAGCGGGCGGCGCAGGCGGCGACGGCACGGTCTTCGAAGTTGCGCACGGCACAACCTCGATCACCTCCCTCGCCACCTTTGATTCCACCAACGACGCAAACCCCTCGGGCGTGACCCTCGATCCCAGCGGGGATTTTTTTGGCACCACCTCTGGTGGCGGCGCCTTTGGCGACGGCACGGTCTTCGAAATCGCCAGCGGCACGACCTTGGTTACGACTCTTGCGAGTTTCAACGGCACCACGCCCAGAGAGGGAGCCATCCTGGATCCCAGGGGCGATCTCTTTGGAACGACCGACGGCGATACTGGCGAAGGCATCGGCACCGTGTTCGAGATAGTGCGCGGCACGAACTCAATTACGACGCTCGCCACCTTGGATTCTCTGGGCCCCTATCCCTCAACCGGCCTGACTGTCGACTCCCACGGCGACCTGTTCGGGACGAGCCAATTGGGCGGCACGGAAGGCGGCGGCAAAGTCTACGAGCTCGCGTCGGGCACGCATTCCATCACCGAGCTTGCCACTTTTAACGACCCCTTCGGTGGCCCCGCGGCGAGCTTGACCCTCGACTCCAACGGCAACCTGTTCGGAACGACATACGGAAGCGCCCCAGGCTCCAGCAACGTCGGCTCGGTCTTCGAGATCGCCTATGGCACCACGTCGACCACCACTCTTGCCAGCTTCGATTCCGCAGACGGCGCTAATCCCTCGGCCGCCCTGACTATCGGCTCCAACCGCGACCTGTTCGGAACAACCTACAACGGCGGCGTCAGCGGCGACGGCACGGTCTTCAAGATCGCCCACGGCACGAACTCGATCACGACCCTTGCCGCCTTCAATGCCAGCAGCGGCGCCGATCCATCAGGCGTCGCCCTCGACTCCGGCGGCGACCTGTTCGGGACGACCGGATCGGGCGGCGCCGACGGCGACGGTACGGTATTTGAAATCGCGCACGGCACCAATTCGATTACCACCCTCGCCAGTTTCGATTCCACCAACGGCGCGGGCCCTGGAGGCGTGACCCTCGACTCGGCCGGCGACTTGTTCGGACTAACTGGCGGCGGCGGCGCCAGTAATTACGGCACTGTCTTCGAAGTTGCGCATGGCACATCCTCGATCACGACGCTTGCCAGCTTCAGTGGCGTCAATGGCCAGTCCCTGGCGGGCGTGACCCTCGACCCCGCTGGCGACTTGTTCGGGACGGCCTCCATAGGCAGTTTCAGTGATGACACCGGTGACGGCACCGTCTTCGAGATCGCGCACGGCACTACCTCGATTACCACCGTCGCCGCATTCGGCCTCCCTGGTGGCGCCAATCCCTTTTCCGGCGTGAGTCTCGACGCCAGCGGGGATTTATTCGGAACAACCACCGAAGGGGGCGCCAATGACGAAGGCACCGTCTACGAAATCGCGCACGGCAGCACGTCGATCACCACCCTCGCCAGCCTTACCGTCCAGGGCGGCGACCCCTTCGCCGACGTCACCGTCGACGCCGAAGGCGATTTGTTTGGAACGAACGATTCCGGCAATGCCAGTGGCTACGTCAATACGATCTTCGAAATCCTGCACGGCAGCACGTCCATTACCACCCTCGCCAGCTTCAAGTCCAACGACAGCACTATCGAAATCAACGACTCCGGCCTGACGCTGGACTCGTCCGGCGACCTGTTTGGAACGACCGAAGGAGTTGGTGCCTACGGCGACGGCAGCATTTTCGAGATAGCGCGGGGCTCTACGAACGTCACCACCCTCGCCAGCTTCGATGGCACTGACGGTGAGGCCCCCGGTAACGTGATACTCGATTCCAACGGCGACCTGTTCGGAACGACCAACGAGGGCGGCGCCACCGGGAGCGGCACCGTATTCGAGTTGGTTCCAGGCACATCTCCCGTGCCGACACCCACTCCGGTGCCAACGCCCACGTCCACCCCGACGACGACTCCCTCTCTGACCACTTACGTGGCCAGGGATACGCTGACAAGCCAAGTGGTCGCCGGCGTCCGACTAAAGGCGGCTGTCACGGTCGACGTAGAAGACACCGCAGCACCCGTCTCCGGACCGGCTACCATTACCCTTTATGCGTCAAGAGACCTGACCCTCGCCGGCGCAACGCCGCTCGCCTCGCTGACGTTAAAAAACCTCAAGCTGAAGATGTCCGAGGCCAAGGCGTTCACTTTCAGAATTCCCGCCCTTTTCTCGATGTTGCCCGCCGGCCCGTATTACCTCGTCTCGCAGGCGACCAGCAACAGCGGCAGCAGCGTTCCTGCCGGTTTACCTGCGGCAGTCAACATCGAGCCGCCTTTCGTGGCTCTTGACGGCTTATCCGCTTATGTCCCCAAAGCAGTCAAGCCGGGCAGCAAGGCTTCGGCTGAACTGACGATCAGCAATAGTGGCAATGTCGCCGCGACCGGGTTGCTGACCATCGCTTTGAGCGCTCTGCCGCCCGGGGCGAGCGGCACGGGCATCGTGATGCAAACCGTGAGCACGAAGGTCCGCATCAAGCCCGGTGCAACCGCGCATCTGAAGCTGTCATTTCTCGTCCCGGACGCCCTGGCGACAGGGACCTATTTCCCCGTCGCGCAGTTCGACACCAACAGCTTTTTCGATGAAGCCGCCCTCCCAAGTTCCATCTTCGGCCTCACTGCCTTTGCGGTCATTTGAGGTGAACCTGTGTAATGAGAACGAGCTTGGATCGTCATTTCAAAAGAAAGCGGTGTTTAGACACCGGCGCGTGTACCGGTTGAACCGCCGCTAAGGGGTTCATAAAGGTATGTTGTCCGGACGGTTAAGTCCCGACGGGAACCGACCCAACCTTCGCCTCTCATCGGTGTCTCATGTGCGTCCGGTATTGTCGGTCAGAATGGGGCTGGCAAGACTGGATGTTTATTCGGACCTTCGTTCCATGACGCGATAAAGTCCGCTTCAGGTGACTGAAGCGGCACTATGCTGCGCAAACATATTCTCCATCGATCTTTAGGCTTGGCGACGGCAGGCTGTTCCTGGGACGGCCAGTTTGGGTTTGCGCTTCAGTTTGCGTTGTATATTTCGATCTGACGCCGCCGCTGGAGTGTGGAATGTAATCGCCGGGCGGCGGGGCCCTGTTGGGAGCAGATGTGAAGAAGGAAATGATCGCGTGGGAGAAGTTGCAGCGTGCCGCCCGACCCGTTGCCAAGATGGCGGCCGGCGCGCTGGTGCCGTTGATCGAACGCCTGGAGAACCGCTGGCTGATGGCCGGCAACCCCACTGCCGTCCAGACGGTGCCTTTCACGCTGGCGTTCGACGGGAACGGCGGGGGGCTGACCGACGCCAACGGCATCGCCACCGGGTTCACCTGGGTCCAGCCCAACGACAACGGCAACGAATACCAGCCCAGCCTCCTGAACGACAACACCGCCGCCGGCACGCTCAGCATCACCACCACCGGCAACGCCGCCAACGGCAGCAACTGGGAGGGCGATAACAGCCAGGTGGACGTGATGCAGTCGCAGTTCAATGGCGCGAGCGGATCGTTCACCATCTCCACGCGACTGATCGGCCCACTGGGCAATCTGGCCAACCCCAACGAACAGGGCGGTCTGATCCTGGGACCCGACGACGACGACTACGTCAAGTTTGTCGCCGTCTCCACCGCCAGCGGCCAGGAGCTGCAGTTCGTCGACGAGCAGAAAACCGCCACCGGGTATCTCCACGCCATCAACCCGAATAACTCGTACACGAGCATCGGGTCTTTCTCCAGCGTCAACACGCTGGACCTGGAGATTGCCGCTGATGCCGACACCGGCACGGTCACCGGCTACTACCGGGTGAACGGCGGCACGCTGACGCAGGTGGGCCAGAGCGTAACCCTCAGCGGCGCTGAGAGGACCGCCTTCTTCAACTCCACCACTCGCGCCGGCATCATGGCGCTGGCCAAGAACAACCTCGCGCCGGTGACGGCGACGTTCCAGAACTTCTCGGTCGTTTCCGGCACGCCCGCCCCTGCCCTGCCGACGATCGTCTCGACCGACCCGACGCCCGGCGAGACCAAAGTATCGCGCGATGCCTTTGTTTCCTGCAACCTGAGCCTCCCATTCGTTGGCGAGGGCGTTGACCCCAATACGCTCAACCACACCACCTGCTACCTGGTGCGCACCGCCGACAACAAGCTCGTCCCGGCCGTGCTCAACACCGACGGCGCGGGCGGTACCATCATTCTCCAGCCCGACAGCCCGCTCGATGCCAACACCAACTACACGTTCTACGTCAACAGCGGCGTCAAGGACACCGGCGGGCACCCGTTCGTGCCGTTCACAACCAGCTTCACCACCGGCACGGGCATCGTCGCCACCAACCCGGCGATCGCTTTCCAAAAGGTCGGCCTGCCCACCGCCACCGGGCAGGTGTACACCGGCGTCACCATGGGCCCCGACGGCATGCTCTACGCCTGCACCTACGCGGGGCTGATCCAGCGTTTCCCGATCAACGCCGACGGCACCCTGGGCACGCCGCAGGACATCACGACTGTCCAGACCAACAACGGCGGGAACCGCACGATCACCGGCATGGCCTTCGACCCTGCCTCGACGGCCACGAACCTCATCCTCTGGGTCAACAACAGCTATTACGCGCCGGACATTGCCGGCGACACCAATGCGCCGAACTTCTCCAGCAAGATCAGCGTCTTGAGCGGCCCCAACCTGCAAAACTACCAGGATGTCATTACCGGCCTGCCGCGCTCCGTGCGCGACCACATGACCGAGCAACTGACGTTCGGCCCGGATGGCGCGCTGTACTGGTCGCAGCCGAGCAACTCTTCCATGGGCGCGCCCGACAGCCAGTGGGGGCTGCGCGCCGAGACCCTGCTGACCGCGTCCATCCTGCGCCTGAACACGCAGAGCGCCCTGGCCATGGTCGCCGCCAATGGCGGTCAGCCTATCAACGTGATCACGCCGGACGGCGGCGGGACCTACAACCCCTTCGCCGCCGGCGCGCCGCTGACCATCTACGCCACCGGCGTGCGCAACGCCTTCAGCCTGGTCTGGGCCAACAACGGCAACCTCTACGCGCCCGTGAACGGCGCCAGCTATGGCGGCGCCACGCCGGCTTCGCCCGACTCGGTGCCGGTCCTTGCTCCCTACGCGGCCGACCCGCAGACCGTGCCGGGCATTGCCGACGTCACGGCGGTCGAGAACGACGTCCTGGATGAAATCGAGCCCGGCGCCTGTTACGGGCACCCCGACCCGGTCCGCGGCCAGTATGTGCTGGATGCCGGCAACCCCACGACGATCCCGGCGTCGCTGGCCAACGCCCAGGAGTTCAGCCAGTACCCGCTGGGGACCAACCCCGACCCGGGCTACCAGGCGCCGATCTATAACTTCGGGAACCACTATTCCCCCGACGGCATGATCCAGTACCAGGGCAACGCCTTCGGCGGCGCGCTCGACAATGCCCTGATGGTCACCCGTTACAGCGGCGGCAAGGACATCGAGATCATGTTCCTCAATTCCAGCGGCGGCATCGCCAGCGTGCAGACCGGCACGGCCGGCCTGACCGGCTTCGAAAACCCGCTGGGGATGACCGAGGACGACGCCACCGGCGATCTCTATGTCGCCGACTACGGAGCGGAAACGATCACCCTGGAGCGCCCGATCGCACCCGGCGCGAAAGCCGCCGTCAGCACCAAATCGATGTCTTTCAGCGCCGCACCAGG
>Ga0182024_10006390_pt1 | contig 25895 bp, 22 predicted proteins | sample P32metaG_FD_120480 | JGI IMG/M metagenome (GOLD analysis project Ga0182024, IMG submission 120480) | Permafrost microbial communities from Stordalen Mire, Sweden - P3-2 metaG (Illumina Assembly) | ecosystem: Environmental > Terrestrial > Soil > Wetlands > Permafrost | place: Sweden: Stordalen... | reverse complement strand
TTGCTCGCCACCACCGAACGGGCCACCAGCGACCCCACCAACACCAACTGGACCGAGGTCGCCGACGTCATCATGCGTGAAGGTCGCCGACTCGACGGCATCATCGGCGATCTCTTCTGGTTGGCACGACACGATGAGGATCACACGCTCACCGAACGAGAAGACGTCGACTTCGACGATCTGCTCTACGAAGAGGCGACGCGCGTTCGCTCCATGAGCGACCTGGTGGTGGACACGTCGGCGGTCCATCCCACGCGCGTCGTTGGTAATCAGGCGATGTTGAAGCGAATGATTCGAAACGTGGTCGACAACGCCATGCGCTACGCCCAGAGCGAACTGTGCTTCGAGGCACGCTACGACGGCGACGAGGCGGTCGTGGTCGTCAGTGACGACGGCGAAGGCATCGACGTCGCGTCGAGTGCGCGCTTGTTCGAGCGCTTCACACGCGCCGACTCGGCCCGCAGTCGCCAGTCCGGCGGTACGGGACTGGGCCTCGCGATCGTCACCGAAATCGTCATCCGTCACGGTGGATCGGCCCGGTTCGTCAAAGTGGATGGTGGCTCGACGATCGAACTGCGTGTTCGCAGTGATGGACAGCGCCTGCTCCCCTAGGCGCCGCTTTCTTGAGAGGGAATTAGAGTCATTCCTATGGACGCCGACGAGCTCGCGACACTCACTGCCGATCCAATTCAGACGCTCGGCATGAGCTTCTACTTCGATCCCCTGACGGGCGAGCGCGCGAAGGAGCACGGACTCAACATCTTCGAGTTCTACGGTCTCGGGCGAGCTGGCACGCTGGGCGACGTCGACACGCCCACCGTGTTCAAGGCCTTCACTTTCTTCAATCAGCCGACGATCGATTTTCTGTGGACCCGGGCGAAGTCCAAAGCTGATCCCGTCACCGCCGCCGCCGACTACCTCCTCGCGGCCTACGCCTTCGCCGATCGAACCTTCGGCGGTATCGACTTGACGGTGTTGGCGCGTTTCGCCTCGGCGGCGCGAAAGGTCGTCGACGCCGAGCCCCGTGGGGTCTGTCCGCTAGTGGACGGCTACAAGAAGTTTCGCGCGCCGGCCGACCCGGTGCACGCGGCGTACCTGGGCACGATCTTCCTTCGAGAACTTCGTGGCGGCGTGCACATTCACGCGGTCAACGAAGTCGGCCTCACGCCACTGGTTGCGTGTTACCTCCAAGACCCCGGCCTCTTCACCCTGCACGGCTACAAGGCCGACGAAGTGCCCGACGTCACCGATGAGCTTGAAGGAAAGAAGGTCCAAGCCGAAGAGGTGACCAGCGCCGCAATGCAGAAGTGTTTCGACGTGCTCAGTGACGTCGAACGCGAGGCGCTCGCCGCGGGCACGCGCGCAATGTTCGACGCGCTACAAAATCCGGTTCCCGTCACTCGGTAGTCCTATGGCACACCGACACGCGCTGGGCACGACGCGCGATCGACTGTTGACCATACTCATCACGGGCGCGGTGCTCGAGGTCGTCTGGACTGTCTATCTAGGGTGGCGACTGCCTCGCAACCACATCGCGTACCACTGGGACGTCGCGTGGGTGGGACTGGACGTCGCCGAGATTTTGATGCTCGCCGGTGCGGCGTGGGCCGCGTGGCGCCGTCGCGCGGTACTCATCTTGTTCTCGATCGCGTCGGCGACGCTCTTGCTTCTCGACGCGTGGTTTGACGTCACGACGTCGGGCAAAAAAGGTTTTGATGGGAGCCTCGCGGTGGCCATCATCATCGAGGTTCCTTCGGCGCTGGCGTTGCTCTGGGTCGCTCGACGATCGGCTCACGCACTGCTCACCACGCAGTTCACGCGCGACCACCTCGCCGAGACGCCGCTACGCCAAATCCCGCTGACACCAAAGAGTGAAGACTAGTAGTGCACGCCCTCGAGGTCGAGGAGGAAACGTTTCACCTCATCGCCACCGCCGTAGCCACCGAGTCCCGTCGACGACACCACGCGGTGACAGGGAACGACAACGGGCCAGGGGTTCGCGTGATTCGCGTTACCGACGGCGCGTGACGCGAGCGGTCGATCGACGCTCACGGCGACGTCACCGTAGGTGCGAACTTCACCGTAGGGAATAGCCGTGAGGGCCCCCCAGACGTCGCGCTGAAAGTCCGTCGCGCTCACGGAGGCCAACGAAACCTCGAATCGACGCCGCGTGCCGTTGAAGTACTCCTCGAGCTGTTTCGCGACGTTCGCTACCGCGCGCGGCGGCGTTCCCTTCGACGAACGACGGCGCTGATTCGGTAGGTAGATGGCCGTGACGGCCTCGGCCGTTCCTTCGACGGCCCACGGGCCGACCGGTGAGGGGACGTTGGTGACGAAAGTTTCCATGGTGCCGTTCTACTTCGTGGGTGTACGGTCTCGACGGTGGAGACCCTTGTGGCGGAAAACAACGGCGTACGACTGCAGGTGAACCTCCACGGGGAAGGCCCGACGGCCCTCTTGTTGCACGGCTGGCCGGACACCTCGGCGCTGTGGGATGACGTCGTGCCCGAACTGGTGGACGCCGGCTACCGGGTCGCGGTGCCGGATCTGCGCGGGTGTGGTCAAAGTGACAAACCGCGCGACGTGGCGGACTACAAGATGCACCACCTCGTGGGTGACGTCGCCAGCATCGCGAAGGGACTCGGCGACGAGAAGGTCACGTTGGTCGGCCACGATTGGGGAGCGAATCTGGCCTGGGCCGTTGCGGCGTATCGGCCCGAGCTCGTCGAACGACTTTGCGTCGTGTCAGTTGGTCACCCTACGGCGTTCTGCTCGGCCGGACTCGAGCAACAGGTCAAGAGTTGGTACACGTTGCTCTTCTACTTCGAAGGTCTGGGGGAGGCGTTTCTGAGAAAGGGCGACTACGAGGTCATGCGCCGCTGGCTCGGTCATCCTCGCGCTGACGACGTCATTCGAGAGCTTGAACGCGACGGTCAGATGACGACGCACTTGATGTGGTACCGAGCGAACCTGGCGCCCGACACGTTCGTCGCGGACCCTCCGACGTTGCCGCCCATTGACGTTCCGGTCCTCGGTCTCTGGTCGAGTGGCGACCTCGCCTTGAGCGAACGTCAGATGAAGAACTCGGCGTCGTACTGCACGAAGGGCTTCACCTACGTCCGTTTCGAAGGTCAAGGCCACTGGCTGCCACTCGAAGCGCCTCGTGAACTTAGCCACGAGGTACTCGAATTCTGTTCAGCCCATAGCTAGGTCTGTCGAACTCGTGGGACGAGGCTGGTAGAACAATGGAGTGAAAATTGCGCTCTTTAAAGAGTCGCGCCCCGGTGAAACCCGTGTCGCGCTGACGCCCGACGCGGTGAAGACCCTTGTGACCGATGATTGGCAGGTCGAAGTCGAGCGTAACGCCGGCGAACTGGCGCACTTCAGCGACGAAAGCTACGTCACGGCCGGCGCCACGGTCGTCGACGTCGCCTCGGGTGACGTGAACCTGCGCGTGAACGCGCCCACTGTCGATGAGGCGTCTCGCCTCGCCGAAGGCTCGCTGCACCTTTCATTCCTCTCGCCACTCCTGCAACTCGACGTCGTCAAGGCCCTGAACGACCGTAAGGTCACCGTTCTCTCCTTCGACCTCCTGCCACGAATATCTCGCGCGCAGTACATGGACGCGTTGTCCTCGCAGGCCACCGTGTCGGGATATCGAGCCGCTCTCGCCGGCGCCACGCACCTCGATCGTTTCTTTCCCCTGCTCACGACCGCGGCGGGCACGATTCGTCCGGCGAAGGTCCTCGTGATGGGCGTGGGTGTCGCCGGTCTGCAGTCGATTGCGACAGCGAAGCGCCTCGGCGCCAGGGTTCGCGCGTACGACGTGCGCTCGGCCGCGAAGGAAGAGGCCGAGTCCGCGGGCGCGACCTTCGTTCAACTCGGCGTCACCGCCGACGCGGCCGGAGGGTACGCGCGCGAGTTGACCGACGAAGAGCGCCAGCAACAACAAGCGGCGCTCCTCAACGAGGTCGCGGCGTCAGACGTGATCATCACGACGGCGGCGGTACCCGGTCGTAAGTCCCCGATACTCGTGACGACCGCGATGGTCGAGGCCATGGCCGAGGGGTCGCTCATCATCGACATGGCCGCCGACGGCGGCGGGAACTGTGAACTGACGAAGGTGGGCGAAGTCGTGGAACATCACGGGGTGCGCGTGGTAGGTCTGGCGAACCCGCCCTCGGAGATGGGAACGCACGCGAGCTTCCTCTACTCGAACAACGTCCTCAAGTTGCTCGGACTCTTCGGTTCGAAGGGTGAGTTGAGTCCCGACTGGAACGATGAGGTCGTCATCGGCGTCACCGTCGCGAGAAACGGCGAAGTGAATCACGCGCCCACGGCTGAGGCGCTCGGCGTGGCTCACGTGGCCATCACGCCTGAAGTGAAGGAGACCCCATGACCAACGTCTTGCTGCAGTACGCCACCGTCTTAGTGCTGACCGCCTTCGTTGGTACCGAGATCATCGCAAAGGTGCCGAGCATTTTGCACACGCCTCTCATGAGCGGATCGAACGCCATTCACGGCGTCATCATCGTTGGCTCGATGCTCATCCTCGGTTCGGCCAACACGAACCTCGAAGAGGTCTTGGGTTTCCTCGCGGTGATACTCGCGACACTCAACGTCGTCGGTGGCTTTGTTGTCACCGACCGCATGCTCGAGATGTTCAAGGGTCGCAAGCCCCAGCCCAAGCCCAAGGCGAAATCCGACGAGGTCGCTTCATGAGTCGTGGGACCCTGATTGACCTTATTTACCTGTTCTCCGCGACGACGTTCTTGGTCGCGCTGAAGGGGCTAGGCAGTCCCAAACGGGCTCGATACGGGAATGCCGTCGCGGCCTTTGGGATGCTGGTCGCGATCGTGGCGACCTTCTTCAAGTACGTCGACGGGCACGCGCTGCACCACGTGTGGCTCATCTTGCTCGCCATGTTTATTGGCACGATCATCGCTGTGCCGACGGCGCGCTTCGTGGAGATGACGGCGATGCCCCAACTGGTGGCCATCTTCAACGGCGTCGGCGGCGGGGCCGCGTCGTTGGTGTCGATCACTGAGTTCGTGCACATCAAGTCCACCAACCCCGCGACGTACGTCACCTTGGAGGTCCTGCTCGGCGTCTTGATCGGTACGGTGTCCTTCGCGGGTTCGGCGATCGCGTTCGCCAAGTTGCAAGAGCTCATGACCGGCCGTCCCGTCACGTATCCCGGTCAGCAGATCATCAACGCCATCGTGGGCGTCGTCGCGCTCGCTTTGATCGTGACGATCCTGGTCCAGGGTTCGACGTTGCTGCTTTGGGTCCTCTTGATCGTGGCCTTCGTGCTCGGCGTCGCCTTCGTCTTGCCGATTGGCGGCGCGGACGTGCCAGTACTGATTTCACTGCTCAACGCCTTCACCGGTCTCGCCGTGGCGGCGTCGGGCTTCACGCTCGGGTCAAACTTGTTGATCGTCGCTGGCACCCTGGTGGGCGCCTCGGGTATCTTGCTCACGCGTCTCATGAGTAAGGCCATGGGTCGGAGTCTTTCGAACGTCCTCTTCTCGGCCTTCGGTTCGAACATCACGGCCACCGGTGCCAGCAGCGTCGAAGGGCGCAGCGTTCGATCGGGTTCGCCCGAGGACATTGGCGTGCTCCTCGGGTTCGCGAGCAAGGTCGTGATCATCCCCGGCTACGGACTCGCCGTCGCCCAGGCCCAACACGTGCTTCGTGAACTCGCCGATGAGCTCGAGGGCAAGGGTGTTGAAGTCTTCTACGCCATTCACCCGGTCGCCGGACGGATGCCCGGACACATGAACGTGCTGCTCGCCGAGGCCAACGTGCCCTACGAGGACCTGCTCGAAATGGACGAGGCGAATTCGGAACTCGCAACGGCCGACGTGGCGCTCGTCGTGGGCGCCAACGACACCGTCAATCCGGCCGCCACCAACGACCCGGCGTCGCCGATCTACGGCATGCCGATCATCCACGCCGACCTCGCCGAGAACGTGATCTTCTTGAAGCGTTCGATGCGTCCGGGATTCGCCGGTATCGACAACGAGTTGCTCTACAACCCGAAGACACTCCTCGTCTTTGGTGACGCGAAGGACACGCTGACCAAGGTCGTCGCCGTCGTCAAGGCTTCGTAGCCCTCGTCGCTACGCGCCCAGGCGCGCGAGTTCGTTAAGTTGTGTGTCGCTCAGAGCCGTGACCGCGGCCACGTTGGCTTGGATCTGCTCGGGCGAACTCGCGCCGGCGATGACCGACGAGACACGGGGATGGCTCAAAAGCCACGAGAAGGCGAGCGAGAGGATGGGCACGTCGATGCTGTCGGCGTAGGTGAGTAGTGACCCGACGCGCTGTTGGAACTCATCGCTCAGCCAGTGCGCGCTGCGCTCGGGCGCCATGAGCGCGAGGCGCGTTCCCTCTGGCAACGGTTCTCCCGGGCGCACCTTTCCCGTCAGTAACCCGTTCGCGAGTGGGTAGAAGGGCAAGAAGCCGAGGCCCAATTCGTCACAGGCCTCGAGTACGCCGTCGCGCTCGGGACTGCGATCGAGCAACGAGTACTGGTTCTGCACCGAAACGAACGCGGGCCTGTCGCCGGCGGCTGCTTTCGCCTCGCGAAGTTGTTCCACGGTGAAGTTCGAGCAGCCGATCTCGCGCACCTTGCCCGCGGCCACTAACTCACGCAACGCGCCGAGCGTCTCGGCGATTGGCACCGTGACGTCGGGGTAGTGCAACTGGTAGAGGTCGATGTAGTCGGTGCCGAGACGTCGGAGCGAGTCCTCGCACGCCGCGCGCACGTAGTCGGGGCTCGCGCCCACGTGCGCGTCGTCGATGGGCATGCCGAACTTCGTGGCGATGACGACGTCGCCGCGTCGCTGCCCCAGCGCCTCGCCGAGGAAGATTTCAGACTTCGTCGCGCCGTAGATGTCGGCGGTGTCAAAGAAGTTGACGCCCGCGTCGAGAGCCCCGTTGACGACGCGGGTTGCGCCTTCTTGATCGAGTCGAGCTCCGAAGTTGTTGCATCCAAGACCGACTTCTGAGACTCGTAGGGAACCGAGTGAGCGCTGTTGCATAACCGTCCTTTGTCACGGACGAGCATAGGCACGCCGACGCGGCCGAGTGCCGCGACAAAGCGCCTCAACTACGATGAGTGAGAAGGAGGGCACGTGAAAGTAACGGTTGATTACGATCTTTGTACGTCCAACGCGGTCTGCATGGGTATCGCCCCCGAGATCTTCGAAGTGCGCGACGACGGCTTTCTCTACGTCTTGAATGAGAATCCCGGACCCGAGTTCGACGAACGTCTTCGCCAGGCCGTCGCGGGCTGTCCCAACGGCGCCATCTCCATTGAGGAGTAGCTGGTGAGCGGTCCCCGGGTTCGATTCGCGCCGTCGCCCACGGGCTACTTCCACGTGGGTTCGGCACGCTCGGCACTCTTCAACTGGTTCGTCGCGCGCCAGGACCCCGAAGGCGTCTTTATCTTGCGCGTCGAGGACACCGACGAGAGTCGCAATCGCGAAGAGTGGGTCGAAGGCATCTACTCGGCGATGAATTGGTTAGGACTCACCCTCGACGAAGGTCCCTTTCGCCAGAGTGACAACGCCGCCGCGCACGACAGCGCCGCGCAACTCCTTCGACGAAGTGGCTACCTCTACTACTGTGACTGCACTTTCGCCGAGCTCGAAACGCGTAAGGGTCCCGGCGCCACGCCGGGGTACGACGGTTTCTGTCGCGAGCGCGGGTTGGAACGTGGTCCCACGACGGCGTTACGTTTTCGAACGCCCCGCGAGGGCGTGACGATCGTTCGCGACCTCATTCGCGGCGACGTCGAGTTCGTCAACAACTTGATCGACGACTTCGTCGTCGTGAAGTCTTCTGGCGCTGTGCTCTACGCGCTCGCGAACGTCACCGACGACCGACACGATCGCATCACGCACGTCATTAGAGGCGAAGAGCACCTCGCGAACGCGCCAAAGCAGATGATGCTCTGGGAGGCCCTGAACGCGGCGACCGGCGACGAGGTGGCGCTCGCGTTCTACGCCCACTTACCCCTGCTCGTGAACGAACAGCGAAAGAAACTCTCGAAGCGTAAGGACCCCGTCGCCACCGAGTCCTACCGCGACCAGGGGTACCTCCCCGAGGCGTTCGTGAACTACTTGGCCTTGCTCGGCTGGAGCCCGCGCGGCGACGAGGAGATCGTCGCGCTCTCGACCCTCATCGAACAGTTCCGTCTCGCCGACGTCTCACACTCGCCGGCGTTCTTCGATGTGAAGAAGTTGACGCACATGAACGGCGAGTACCTGCGTGCGCTCAGTCTCGACGAGTTCATCGAGCGCAGCGCACCTTGGGTGGCGCCGTGGTCGAGTGCGTGGCAGCCCAGTGACCGTGAGCCCCCGTGGCGCGAAGATCAATTCGACCAGCACCTCTACGGTCTCGTCGCCCACTTGGTGCAAGAGCGCGTCGCGACCTTCGCCGAGATTCCCTCGATGGTGGCGTTCTTCTTTCTCGACGAGCCAACGCTCGACGAGGCGAGTTTCGCGAAGGTCATCGTCAACGATCCGCTCGGTCGTGATCTCCTTCGTGGCGCGGTGCAACGATTCGAACGGCTCGCGTCGTGGGACGCCGCGAGCCTGCACGACGCGACGTTGGCGCTGGGCGAAGAGATGGGCCTCGCGCTTCGAAAGTCGCAGGCGCCGATTCGTTGTGCCGTGACTGGAAGCCTGGTCGGGCCGCCGCTCTTCGAATCGCTCGAACTCCTCGGTCGCGAGAAGACCCTTAGGCGCCTTCGCGTTGCGTTGGAGCGCGTGTGATCTTTGGTCCGATCAAGTTGGTGCTGCGACTCGTCAGCCTCTTCTTGACGGTGCTCGTCCTCTACTTCGCGGTGACCTTCGTGCAGATCTGGTGGCGCGGACACGAGCACTCGAGTGCCTCGGCGCAAGCGATACTCGTCTTCGGAACCACCGAGGACAACGGCAAGGCGTCGCCGGAATTGAAAGCACGCCTCGATCAAGCCCTCTCGCTGTACCGCGCGGGCAAGGCGCCGTGGATCGTCGTGACCGGGGGCAATCTCCCTGGCGACGTCTACACCGAAGCGGGCGTGTCGGCTACGTACCTCGAGAACCATGACGTGACGCCGACTCGCGTCATAGAAGGCGCTGGCAACGACACCTGGCAGAACGTCCAGACGGTCATGTCGAAGTTGAAGAAACACCACATCACGACGGTCATCACCGTGACCGATCCCTTTCACGAATTTCGGGCCATGGCGATCGCCTCGTCACACGGGCTCACGCCCTACCCTTCGCCGGTTCGCGACTCGCCCACGATCAAGCACCAGCTGTGGCGTTACTACCTGAAAGAGACCCTCGAGGTCGGCGTGGGCCGCGTCGTGGGCTTCGGGCGACTGAGTTCGTGGACGACCACGGCGAGCAAGATCCACGTGCACGGTGTCCACGTTCCGAAGATCCACCTGCCGTCTGGCAACTGAGAAGGCGACTCAGATAAGATTGCCGAGCCCTTCGGGGGTGGTGTAATTGGCAACACAACTGGTTCTGGTCCAGTTATTCAGGGTTCGAGTCCTTGCCCCCGAGCGAATGAGTCAGCGGTCACGTTGGTTTTTTTCATGGTCCCATCGTCTAGTGGCCTAGGACATCACCCTCTCAAGGTGGAGGCACGGGTTCGAATCCCGTTGGGACTGCCAGTTTTCCGATTCAGTAGCGCTCTTCGTAGTGGTCTCGCCGTTGCGATCGTGCAGTGCACAAAGAAACACGAATCTTATGGGTTCAAAACCTTCGGACCTCGGGTCTGAGCCACGAGCTGCGGCCCGGTGATGTCCTTCGCAACGCAACCGCGTCGTTTCAGCCAATGCCCACTTTCGTTGGGACTTACTCGATGGTGGCGTCGCCGCTGTCACTTTCGAAAGGCAGGTCCTCGGCGAACCAGGCCATCATGCCTCCCGAGAGATTGACGACGTCAAAGCCGTTCTCTCCCAGATACGTCGCAGCGCGCAGGGAGCGACCTCCCGAGCGACACGTGCAGATTATGAGGCGATCACGCGGGAGCTCGTCGAGGTGGTCGGGCAGTTCCGCGAGTGGGATGAGCGACGCCATGGGTGCGTGTCCGGCTTCCCACTCGTTCTCTTCGCGCACGTCGAGCAAGATGGCGTCTCCATCGAGGAGTTCGAACGCTTCACTGGCACTGACTTCGTTGATCGACATGGGAATCCTGATCCTTTTCCTCGTAGTTTTGGCGTCCTTTACGGCCTTACTTTTTGAATCTACACGGTGCCAACTGGCCGACTCCGGCGAAAGTGCCCCCGTTAGGCTGGCGGGGTGTTAGAAGAGGCAGTCTCGATAATGAGTGGCAACGAACTCGTAGCGCGACTCGAAGATCCGCTTCTCTACCTCATCGACGTGAGAGAGCCCGACGAAGTGGCGGAGTGGCGAATTCCTGGTGCGCACAATATTCCCCTTGCGTCACTGCACTCTCGTATCGCCGAGGTGCCACTCGACAAGGACCTGGTGCTGGTCTGCGCCAAGGGGACCAGAGCACAGGAAGGAGCCGAACTCCTCGCCGCAGAGGGCATCTCGAGTCGCGTTCTCGATGGGGGCATGGCAACGTGGGGCTCAACCTACGACCAGGTCGAGGACGACTTCGCTGGCGCCACGGTGGTTCAACTTCGTCGTCGTGGCAAGGGGTGCCTGTCGTACGTGATCGGCGCGGGCTCGAACGCCGTGGTCATCGACCCCTCACGCGAGATTCGCCAATATATAGAGGTGGCGCGCCACCACGGCTGGGCGATCACCCACGTCCTCGACACCCATCTTCACGCCGACCACCTGAGCGGTGTTCGGGCCCTCGCTGGTGAAAGTGGCGCCGCGTTGTGGCTCAATCCCGCCGATCACTTTCATTTTGACTTCGAGCCCCTCGCTGACGGCAAGTCCCTTGAACTGAAGCCTGGCGTGGATCTGCGGGTCTCATCGGTCAGCGTGCCCGGGCACACCGAGGGCTCGACCATGTACCAACTAGGCGAACAGGCGATTTTTACTGGCGACACCCTCTTTCTGGAGAGTGTCGGGCGCCCAGACTTGGCCGATCAGGCCGAAGCCTTCGCCCATCACCTCTTTAAGAGCCTTCACGAGCGCGTTTTGCCATTGAACGACGAAATTACCGTGTTTCCCGCACATTTTGGCCCCGGCGTCGAGGTTCACGCTGGCCAGTTCGTTGCCAGCACCCTCGGGTCGCTGCGCAACGTTTTGGCACCTTTGGCCCTCGACGAGGACGATTTCGTCAATTGGGCACTAGCAAACGTCAAGGACCGGCCCGGGAACTATCAGCAGATTGTTCGCATCAACGTGGGTCAAGCCGAGATCGACGGCAACGCCGAGGAATTGGAGATGGGCCCCAATCGCTGCGCGATCGCGTAAGGGTCGAAAGTCGCGCACGACTCCACCGACTTCGACGTCGCCTTAAAGATGATGAACGCGCGCTCCAGACCATTCGCACGTATATCAACACTGTCAACTCGTATTGGTCAACCATCCACGTGACGCGAGACGCTGTCGATCAGTGATCGATCTTCGTGTGCGCGATTTCGTTGTGCGCACCGTTGATTCTGAAAAAAGTTTGACCAAATTACTGACGAAAAGTCGCGCAGAATCGCTAAATCATTGGCTTACAATATGGTTACGATTTTTTCCGGCCTCAACGAACACGTCATCGACAAACGTGAACGATATTTTTTCACCCCTCTGACCAGGTTTCTTGAGCACGTTTCAAAATTGTGTTTCTCTATATTGATTGTCCTAAGAATTTCCTAGCCTCTTCGCCTTGTCTGCGTGCTTTACCTATACTTGGTCATAAGGAAACGGCCGTGTCATGTCACGAGGCGCAACCTTGTGAGTTATATCGTTGTGCCGCATGATCTAAAAATTAAAGGTTGACGAAGTTCGACCCTTATGAATGGAGTGAATTGACCATGAATAATCCACGACGGATACAACGACACTTGGTAAAGGCACTTGCTGCCGGCGCCGTGCTCGTTGCTGCCGCCTTGCCACTCGCCATCTCTGGTGTGGCTAGCGCTGCGACGGCTCCGACTCTTACCGCGATAGCGTTTACGCCTCACGGCGCCACGCCAAACGCCACTGGCGCTGACGTTGCGTCGGGGACTGCGACGTTCACCGGTTCTGGCTTCGCGAACAACGGTGCCACCAACAACACGTTGGTTGCTATGTGCTCCGCCGGCACATTGGTTTTCAGTTCGGTTGCTGAAACCTCAGCCACTACTGGAACCGCCAGTTTCGTGACGACCGGTACAGCCGCGGCGACATGCAATGTCGTCCTGACTGACGGAAATGGTGTGGCTACTTCTGTAACGGACGCGGCCAACCTTGACGCTATTCCGACCATCAGTTTGATCAGCCCGAATAAGGTCTGGGAAGCGACTGCTCCCACAACGGTGACCATCACCGGAACCGGCTTCGTGACGGGAGCAACCGTTGCGATCACGAACAATGTTGACGGAACGGCTTTGACGTCGTCGGTCACCTCGGTGAGCGCGACCTCGATCGTCCTGAGCGTCACGCCAACGAACCCATCAGGTGGCGCTGCTGCTACGCCCGGTGCGTTCGGCGTGGTCGTGTCGAACACTGACGGTGGCACTTCAACCGCCGGAGCGTTCACTGTCGGCAACGGCCTTGAGAACGTGACTCCGTCGGCAGAATCGGCAATTGGTTCTTACACGGTCGCCTTGCTGGGCTCAGGCTTTCAGTACGGTGCGACAGTCTCGCTCAGCACGTACAGCACCCCCGGCGTTGCCGGCGGTACGTACACCGCTGACGGGGGAGCTTGCCTCGCGGACATCACTAACGCAACGGTTAGCGGCATTAGCAATGCGCTTGCTACCACGATTACCAGCCCAACCGCGGGTACGATCACGGTTCCGATCACGGCTGTGACCGCTGCCGACTGTGCTTTGACGCTGACCAACACCGGTGCTGGCAACAATGCCATCGGCTACCAGCTTCTGACCGCCTTCGGTGTCGGCCAGGCGAATGCCGTGGCACCTGTTATCACTTCGTCAAACTCGACCACGCCCATTACGGTTGGCTCGCCTGCAACAACGGTGACGTTGACCGGTTCGGGCTTCAGCTCGTACTCCACAGTCGGTGCGGCCCCCGCTACTGGCGTTGCCTACACGGCCGCGAACGGTGCTGCCGGTTCCACGTTGACGTTTAACGCTACGGTTTCGTCGGGCGTATTCGCTGGCGCCGTTCCCGTTACCGTCAGTAACGGTGCCGGTTCCACGACGTTCACTCCGGCCATTACGGTTGCTGGTCCTGCGATCACCTCGCAGGCGCCAAACCTCGTCGTCGGTGCACCAATCGGAGCCACCGTTGTTCTGACAGGTACGGGATTCTCTAACACCACCACTGGTACTGCAAGCGGCGCGGGTATGACCGGCACCGTGAGCTACGCCAGCGCGACGACTCTGAACCTGGTAGTTACGGGTTCGCCAACCGGCACGACCGGTGGCGTTGTGAACGTCAGTACGGTTACAGGCACCGGCACGGTAAACGCGGCAACGTTCTCGCTTACCATTGATGCGCCTCCACTTGTGGTAAGTGCTGTCACCTACGCGACCGGAGCCGGCAGTGATGTCGGTGTTGGCGCTACGGCGGCGACGGTGTACATCCACGGATCGGGCTTCTCACCTGGTGCCACTGTTACCGCGTTTGTCAATGGTGCTGGCGTTGCTGACCCGAACGTGACCGCCACGGTTACGGCTATCACCCCGACTCAGATCACAGCGACAGTCGCGATCAAGGGGCCTGACGCCAACACTGCAGTTGGCTACACGGTCACGAACACTGATGGTGGCGCCGTGAAGGTTGCGGCGTTTGCTTACCCGATCTTCATCGGCCAAGGTCCGACAATCACCGCTGTCTCGCCCACCCCGGTTCTCGCTAGTGCGACGAACGCCGTTACCATCACCGGTACCGGCTTCCAAGCTGGCGCGGTCGTGAGCCCGACGTCGAATGGCACCTGTGGAGCTGCAACGGTCGTGTCGGCAACGTCGATCACGGCTTCTTGCACCTTTGGTGTTGCTCAGACGGTTGCTGTCAGCCTGGTTGTGACGAACACTGATGGTGGCTCTGCTACCTCAGCGGTTGTCCTGCCCGCGGTGACGTCGACGAAGCCTGCGACGTTCCACGTCACGGGTGCGCACGGTTACGCGGTTCCTGGTAAGACATCGACGATGACGATCTCTGGTACGGGCTTCTATGGCCAGCCAAGGATCACCAGCAGCGCTGCCGGTACGAGGGTCACTGTGTCGAAGGACACTGGTCACTTGTTGACCATTCGTGTGACGACCAAGGCTGGAACCAAGCACCGCACGTACACGTTCACCATTCGCTTGGCGAACGGTAAGACGGGTCGTGCGAACTACTCAGTCAAGTAGTAACTTCACTCCAAGCAGTAACTAAGGAAGGCCCCCTCGAAAGAGGGGGCCTTCCTTAGTTCTCAAATTGTTTCGTTCACGTCTGATCAAAATTCATTGCCGCAATGTGTTATGGATTCTTGCGCAGAGTTTGTTGAAAAGTCGACAATTCATGAAGCGACCCCGATGGACAGCGTTTCGCTCGTCCGTGCGCGAATTATGTGACGCACTCCCAAAAAATCCGCGAACTGTAACATAACGGCAAAGGGAATCTTCTACCTCCTTACCTATGCTGTCCTTAGTACCCATAAGGCACATGTTTAGGTGTTCGATCCTGACGGGCAGTGCAAAAGGTGGAAATCCAATGAAGAGCTTAGTGAACCGTAAAGTAGGTCGCAGGTCCATTCGTTCCATGGCGAAGGCCATCGCGGCCATCGGGGCGACGTCGGCCCTCATGGTGTCAGGTCTGGCGTTCGTCGCCGTTTCCCCGGCGTCGGCCGCGGCAGGTACGCATTTAGTCTTCACGACCACCCCCGCATCGGGCACTGCCGGAGTGGCCCTTTCAAACATTGTTGTGACCGTGGAAGATGGAGGGGGTAATCCTGCAACGGGTACGGGCGCGTCCGACACCATTGCGCTGACTTCGTCGTGCACGATTAATAGTGGCACGACCACCCAGACCGCGAGTTCGGCCGTGGCGACCTTCACTGGCATCATCATTGATACGGCTGGTTCTTGTACTCTCACCGCGACGGACACGCTTGCACCCGATGACACATTCACTCCGGTGGTGAGCGCAGCAATTCCAATTGCTGCTAACACGGCAAACAAGATTGCGTACACGACCGGTCCCCCCACCGCTGCCACCATTGGTGTGTCGTTGACTACTTTTAAGGTGTCGGTAGAAGACTCCCACGGCAACGTCATCACGACAGGGGTGGGCGCTCTTGACACTGTCGCGATCGCGACATCGTCAGCCGGATGCACACTGGCCGGGACCGACACAGTTACCGCTGCCGCCGGCGTGGCTACTTTTGGTGCCGTCAGTTTCTCAGCGGGCACGAGCTGCACCCTTACCGCGACGGACACACTTTCACCTGACAACGCATTCACCGCGGTGACGAGCGGCGCGATCAACGTGGTGTCGAATACACCTACTGGACTTGGCTTCACGACCGAGCCTGCAACCTCCGTTGCGGCGTCAACGGTTCTACCTTCCTTCGCTGTGTCAGTCGAGGCGAGTAACGGCGTCGCCCTTTCAGGGGGGGTTGGTGCTGCCGACGTCATCGTCTTGACGTCAGCGTGTGCGTTGACGGGAACTACGTCCGTGGCTGCGATAAACGACGTCGCGACGTTCACCGGGGTCACGATCAAGACCGGAAGCACCTGCCAGTTGGTAGCGACAGATTCGACGAGGACGCTGGCAATCGCGACGAGCAGGGTGATATTGGTGACCGCGGGTGCGGCGACTCAGGTCGTCTTTACGACTGCACCGCCGACCACGGAAACGACCCCCTCAACGATACTGGCGACCTTTCGGGCTTCGGTTGAAGACGCCAACGGGAACGTAGTGACCACGGGCACCGGATCATCGGACACAATCGCGATCACGTCGACATGCACGCTTGGAGGAACCACGACGGCGGCGGCCGTCGCCGGTGTCGCGACGTTCAGCGCCCTCAGCATCAACGCGACGGGCGCCTGCGTACTCACCGCAACGGACTCCTCCAGAACACTCACCGTCGCGACACACACCACGTCGGTCGGCACGCCCCAGGCGGCGGTGACGGTACGAACCCTTAAAGGAGCCGCGGGCACCGCACTGAGGCTTTCGATCAGTGGAGGAACAGGCACCGGTGCGGTGACCTGGACGCTGGCGGCTGGTTCGTCGGCCGGTTGCACCTTGTCGGGGAATTCACTCACCGCCAGGCGCGCGGGCGCGTGCACCGTGACCGCGACGAAGGCCGGTGACACTACGTACATTGGTGCGTCCTCGCCAGCCACGAAAGTGACGTTCGTTCTACCTTTCAAGGCCTACCGTGTCATCGGCGCGCTGTTCTCTGGCAGGACGACGACGGCGACGATTACGGGCTCGGGCTTTTACGGACGACCCAAGGTCATCAGTAACGTCTCGGGTATCTCGACGAGAGTCATCCGCGACACCGGCCGCACGCTTGTTGTTGTCATCTTTGTGGGTGGCGGCGTAAGGCCCGGTGTACATGCTTTCACCATTCTCTTGGCGAACGGCAAGCGCACTTCTGTGAGGTACAGCCTGCGCTAGACGGAACCATCGTCGTTCTCACGAATGCCCCCTCTGCAAAGAGGGGGCATTCGTGAGAACGACGATGTGAACGAAAAGCTCTCAATTTGTCGAGTGAATCAGGCGTCTCGTAGCGTCCAGGTTGTGCCATCAGGGCCGTCTTGGACGTCAATGCCGGCCTTGAGGAGAGCGTCTCGAAGTTCGTCGGCGAGATCGTACTGGGCGTTCGCGCGAGCGTTGACGCGGGCGCTCAGGATTCCTTCGACGAGCGAAGTGGGATCGATGAAGCCCTCGCCGCCGGTGCTGGCGAGTTGGACGAGTTGCGCCAATGCCTCGAGTCCCGACTCGCCGCCTTTGGTGGCGAGTTCACCCAAGGCCACTGGTCCGTTCGCCGACGTCGTTGGTGTGCTCGGCTCTGGCTGACGACGAGTGGGAGCGAGAGAGCGAAGGGCCTCGAGACTCGTCGTCGTGGCGTTGGCGAGCACCGTGGTCTCGCCTTTCAAGCGCCAGTAGCCGTTCGATCGACCTCTCACGGTCACGGTGTTGTTGGTGAGATCGAGGATCAACGCCGTGTGTTCGTCCACACCGAGGGTGGCGACACCGTCAGGTAGTTTGCTCTCTAGTTCAAGGAGTCGTTTCTCGCCGAGATAGCAGAACCGGGTGTCGTAGTTACCCCCCTCGTTGTTGTCGAAGTGGGGGATCACGACGCAGTTAAGACCAATCGCCGCGAGAATGTTCAGTCCTACGCGCCACTCAGGCCCCTCGACGCCGACCTTATAGACCTCGTAGATGGGCGCCGTGAAGGCCCCGAGGGTGAGCGCCGCCGCGGAGGCGAAACAGAGTGTGCCCCCGTGCTCGAGCACGTCGAGCAGGTCGTCGCCAAAGTGCAGTGGGTACCACTGGGCAAGCGCGTAGGTGGGACTCCCGGGCCCGGCGAAGACGTAGTTGGCTTGGCGCACTTGCTGTTTGAAGAGCGTGCGTTCGAGTTCGCTGGCTTTGTCGAACGAGGAGAAGTGCAGCGTCGTGAGTTTGGTCTGCAGCGAGATGTTGAAGTACTCTTCGAGTTTTTGGCTCATCTGGGGAACGTTCAGTTGGAAACCGTAGGCGGTGTCGAGATTGACCGCGTCGAGTGAGGTGAACGGCGCGAGGATCTCGCGGTGCACCTTGGTCATTCCCGGTGCCGTCTCACCTGAACCGAGTAACGCGAGGACGCCGCTGGACATTTCGCCAGCGTATCGTGGCGGCCGTCCAGGAGAACGGGAGAATCGCTAGGTTGGTGACGTGAGCGGTGTTGTCATCCAGTTTCGCGAGCGCACCCGCGCCAACGTCTCCATCCCCATGATGCTCTGGGCATTGACGATGACGGTCGTACTCTTCATTGAGGTGGTCGCGCCGTCGTCGGGTATCACTTGGCTCGGTTTCGGTGTCTCGGCGCTACTCGGCGTCTACCTCGGCTGGCGCCGTCGTGTGGGCGCGGTGATCGTGGCGCCCTTGGTGAGTTGGCTCTTCGCGTGGTTCCCCTTGGAGATCGCCTGCATGATCCACTTCGGCATTCTCAAGGGTTTCTTCGTCGGACTGTTGATGATCACCTTCGGGTGGATCGGCATTGGTTTCGTGGAGTTCGCGTGGCTGGGAATGGTGGCGCTGTTGGTGAGGGCGATTCGGGGATCCTCGGGTCGTGACGCCGTCGTCATCATGGGACCCGACGAGCGCCCCTAGGGCGACGCTGCGGTGACCTCGCAGAGGTCACCGAGACGTCTAGGAGATGATGCCGGGATTCGCCGTGCTGAACATCTGATGGGCACTTCGCAGCCAGTCGTCCTGGTTGTACCAGTTGGATGAGAGGCCGTGGAAGGCCCGGCTGAGCATCTGTCCCTCGAAGAACAGCGCCCACTGGCGGGCCGTGAGTTCCTGGCTCAGGTGCCCTCCGTCGAGGAGGTCCTGGTAGATGACGTCAGAGCGTTCGAGGTAGCGGCCGTAGAGCTCGAGAAAGCCCGGTCTGATGCTCGGTCGCGACAGTGCCGTCGCCGAGACGCGAAAGAACATCTGGCGATGACGGTTGAGATGCTCTTGGTAGTCGGCGTCGATCAGAAGGTTGAACAGCGCGTTGACGAAGGAACCCGTGGACAGCGAGTGCGACGCCGACAACGCGAGGTTCTCGATGATCTCGTCGGTGACGTGGCCGAAGATGTGCAACAGCGACGCGTTGATGAGTCCTTGGCGCGAGCCGAAGTGTCCGTAGATGACGCTCGTGCTGAGATTCGTCTCCTTGCAGATGTCCAGGATGCGAAGTTCGCTCTCGTCTTCGTCCCAGAGTCGACGCGACGTGGCTTCGATGAGTACGTCACTTGTGGAGTAGTCGCTTGGGGGATCAACCATCATTCGAAATTACTCGGTCGTGTCCGTGCTTGTACTTCACATGAACAAGATTCTCTGCGTTCGAATGGGCCGAACTCGATAGACGATCGCGCGAGCGAGGCACATGGCGAAGTGTTCGTCACGCGCCACCGGCGAGTCGGCGCCACTCATCGAGGGGAGCCGCTTGGCGATCGTGGCCGAGCACTTGGAGACAGACGTGATCGGCGCCAGCTTCTCTGTGCGCGTTGACGCTCGCGTGCACGGCGTCTTCGTCACCGTGGGCAACGATGGCGTCACAGAGCCGGTCCGATCCCCCGCGAACGAAGTCCTCGTCATCGAAGCCGAGGCGACGCCAACTGTTCTGGTAGTTCTCGAGCCCGGTGTAGAACGCCAAGTGCTCGTGAGCGCGTCGCAGGAACTCTTCACGACTCTGTCCGAGGACGACCGACTGCTCGACACCTAAGAACTTGTCACCCAAGAGCGCTCGCGATCGCTGGGTGTGTTCGGGTGTCACCAAGTAGGGCAGCGCGCCGTCGGTGAGGTTCGCCGCGAGCGTGAGCATCTTGGGACCTAGCGCCGCGAGGACGCGCGCGACGCGCGTCGCGCCTTCCTCGGCGATCATGGGGGCCTTGTCCATGGCGAGGAGGAACTCCTCCATGACGCTGAGGGGTGCCGCGTACTCGTGACCGCGTAGACGCTGGACCAGCGGCTCGTGACTGACGCCCAGTCCCAGCACGAAACGGTCGTCGTAGGCGGCGGTGAGCGTCTTCGCCCCATTTGCGGCGGTGACGGCGTCGCGTCCCCAGATGTTGGCAATGCCGGTCGCCACCACGAGCGACGACGTCGACGAGAGTAGGAGTGACGCGTTGGTGAATGCCTCTCGACCCCACGCCTCGGGAACCCAGAGCGCTCGGTAGCCGAGTGCTTCGAGCTCAGCGGCCATCTCGGCGCTCTGGCGAGGAGCGAGTGCGTCGAGCGTCATTGTCCAGAGTCCGAGCGTTCCTCGCAGTTTCTCCAGCGCAGTGGGCCAGGTTGACACGGTGTCGAGCATAGGACGGCACGTCAGCGAGAAGAGCGGTCAGAATAAAGAGATGGCCTACTTCGTCGCGCTCGCCAGCGCCTTCTTGGTCCTGTCGGCGGCCACGGCGCTACGACCAGGTCGCCGGGGTCTCTTCGCGGCGCTCGCCTACCCCGTGGGCTGGGCGGCCGGTGAACTAGCGGGCCAGGGAATCTTCGTCCAGGGACTGTTGATCGGGCTGCTCTGGTGGTGGGGGTGGCCGAAAACGCACTGGCTCGGCGTGCTCGTCTTGGTCATCGCGTGCGTCGCGGTCGTTGAGAACCTCGCGTTGATCCTCATCCTCTTCCTGTCACGAGCCATTGTCCGACGAGCCATGGAGTCCGCGCCCGATCGCCCGATGCAGATCCCGCGCGCGAACGACGACGTCTTTGGCCGGTGGTGGCGCACGGCGCTGCTCATCCCCTTTCATCCGCGCGACATGCAGCTCCACCGCAACCTCGTCTACGGGCCACTCGATCGTCATCGTCTCGACGTGTGGCGTCTCTCCACCACGCCCACGGACGCTCCCGTCATCTACTACCTGCACGGTGGCGCGTGGACCTTCGGGGACAAACGTGAACAGGGTCGTCCGATGTTGCACGAGTTCGTCCGTCGTGGCTGGATCGTGGTCGCGAGCAACTACCGACTCGCGCCACGCTTTCCCTGGCCCGCGCAGATCGAAGACGCTACCCGGGCGCTCGGTTGGATCAAGAAGAACATCGCGACCTACGGCGGTGACCCCGACCGGGTCGTCGTCGCGGGCGGATCGGCCGGCGGCCACTTGGCGTCGCTGGTCACGCTCAGCACCAAGGACCCGACGTGGCGCCCCCCGGAGATGAGCGACGTCACGGACTGGTCGGTGCGCGGCGCGCTCTCGTTCTACGGTGTGCTCGAGATGACCGGCGACGAAGCGCACTGGCGAGGACTCGGCCGGGGCATCCGTCTGTTGTTAGAGCGTCGCGTGGTGCAGCTTCCCTACGAGGGTCACGAGGAGCTCTACCTCGCGCTCTCGCCCTACGAGCTCATCAAGCCCGACTCGCCGCCGTTCTTCGTCGTCCAGGGAGTGAACGACACGCTCGTGGAGGTGAACGTCGCGCGCGCCTTCGTCGCGAAGTACCGCAGCGTGGCCTTCGCGCCGGTCTACTACGTCGAACTTCCCTTCACCCAACACGCCTTCGACGTCACCGCGAGTCCACGAACCTCGGCGACGACGCGCGCGGCCGTCGCCTTCGCGGAGTCGGTCGTGACCGCGCGCCCGACGCTGACGCCACAACTCGTCGCGAACTATCAAGTGCCCCCGACGCGCCTCCTCGTGCGCGTTGACGACACCACGTGGCTCGACGCCAAGGAAGCGGCGTCGCTCGTCGGTCCGTTCTTCGTCGTCACGTCGGACAACCCGTACTCCCAAGTGTTGAGTAGCGAAGAGAACGAGGCTCGTCGCGTCGCGCTACGCGCCTTTCTCCGAGGCCGCGGCGTTGACTACCTCGAGACGTTGGGCGTCGACCCCCAGGTTCGCTGGCCCGACGAAGCGGGCGTGGCGTTGCGCGATCTCTCGCGCGAGGACGTTGGTGCGCTCACGCGCGCCTGGGACCAGTTCGCCTTCTACGAGGTCAACGAGGACGCGGTCGTCGTGCGTGACGCCGCGTCGGACGTGGCGTTGGCCTAGCTCGACGCGAGCGTTATCTCAAAGCTCACGTCGCTCGCGTCGTTCACGACCAGCTCGAGCACGTTGCCGGCGGCGACGAGGTCGTTCGCGCTCGCGCGTAGCGCCGCGGCCAACTCCTCGGGAGCGTTGACGACGAAAAGGGCGACTTGCGCGCGCTGCGAGACCTTGGCGGTGCTCTTCTCACGGCGGATGGCTTCGAGCGCGTCACAGACCGGCCGGTAGATCGATCCCGGGTCGACGGAGAGCGTGCCGAGTTCCTCGACGCTCGGCCACGCGGCGAGGTGCACCGAGTCGTCGTGCCACCAGTTCCACACCTCTTCAGTGACGTAGGGCAGGATCGGGGCGAAGAGACGCTGCAGGACCGACAGGGCGATCGTCAACGTCGCGCGCGCCGACGTCGTGTCGATGGCGTCGCCTTCACCGTACGCGCGGGTCTTCACGAGTTCGAGGTAGTTGTCACAGAACGACCAGAAGAACGACTCGGTGCGCTCGAGCACGCGCGCGTAGTCGTAGTGCTCGAAGGACGTCGTCGCCTCTCGTATCAACTCGCCGAGAAGAGCCAACAGGTCGCGGTCGAGCGGCGCCGTGACGTCACGGGGACTGAACGTCGTCGTGTCCTCGAGGCGACCCAACACGAACTTCGAGGCGTTCAAGATCTTGATCGAGAGTCGCCGTCCGATCTTCATCTGGGCCTCGTCGACGGCGGTGTCGGTGCCGGGACGACCCGAGGCGGCCCAGTAGCGCAGGGCGTCGGCCCCGTGTTGCTCGAGGAGCGGTAGTGGCGTGACGACGTTGCCCACGGATTTGCTCATCTTCTTTCGATTGGGGTCGAGCACCCAGCCCGAGAGCAGGGCGTTCGTAAAGGGCAGGCTGTTGTGCTGGAGATGACTGCGCACGACCGTGGAGAACAGCCACGTGCGAATGATCTCGTGTCCCTGCAGGCGAAGGTCCATCGGGTAGACGTGCTCGAAGAGTTCCGTCCCCCAGTGACCGGCGATCTCGGGAGAGAGCGAGCTCGTGGCCCAGGTGTCCATCACGTCAGGGTCGCCCGCGAAGCCGAGCGGCTGGTTGCGCTGCGCCTCGTCGTACCCGTCGGGCACGTCACTCGACGGGTCGAGGGGCAACTGGTCGAGTGCGGGCACGATGGGTGAGTCGAAGTCGATCTCGCCGTTCGCGTCGACGGGGTACCACGCGGGAAAGGGCACGCCGAAGAATCGCTGGCGAGAGATGTTCCAGTCGACGTTGAGACCCTCGACCCACGAGCGATAACGGTGCTTCATGAAGTCCGGATACCAGTGGAGCTCTTCACCGCGGCGAAGGAGTGCTTCACGGTTCTCGAGGGTCCTGACGAACCACTGGCGTGAGGTGACGATCTCGAGGGGTCGTTCGCCGCGCTCGTAGAACTTCACCGGGTGGGTGATCTGACGGAGTTCTCCGACGAGGTCGCCCGAGGTGCGAAGCGCGTCGACGATGGTGGCGCGCGCCTGGTTGACGGTCCGGCCCTCGATCTCGGCGTAGAGGGCGTTGGCGGCGGCGGGCTCCAACGACGGGAAGTCCTCGCTGCCGAAGGTCGCGGGGAGGAACCGACCGTCTCGCCCGATCAACGCACGCGTCGGAAGGCTCAGTTCGCGCCACCACGTGACGTCGGTGGTGTCGCCAAACGTACAGATCATGGCGATGCCCGATCCCTTCTCGGGGTCGGCGAGCTCGTGCGCGAGGATGGGCACTTCGACCTTGAAGAGCGGCGTGACGACGTTCGAATTGAAGAGACCCTTGAAGCGCTCGTCCTCGGGGTGCGCGACGAGCGCGACGCAACTCGCGAGCATCTCGGGGCGGGTGGTCTCGATGTCGATGGCGCCCTTACCGTCAGCGCGCTGAAAGGACACCCGATGGTAGGTGCCGGGTCGTTCGCGGTCCTCGAGCTCGGCCTGGGAGACGGCTGTTCGAAAGTCGATGTCCCATAAGGTCGGCGCGACGTTGGAGTAGACCTCGCCTCGCGCCAGCATCTCCAAGAACCCGCGCTGGGAGATGGCCTGGGCTTCGCGCGAGATCGTCGTGTACTCGAGCGACCAGTCGACGCTGATGCCGAGGTAGCGCCACAGGCGTTTGAAGGCCTCCTCGTCGACGGCCGTCAAAAGGTGACACAGTTCGACGAAGTTCCGTCGGGATATGGAGATCTTCTTCTCGGCGGCCTTCTCGGGCGCGACGAAGTGGGGGTCGTAGGGGAGCGTCGGGTCACAGCGCACCCCATAGAAGTTCTCGACGCGCCGCTCGGTGGGCAGCCCGTTGTCGTCCCAGCCCATGGGGTAGAAGACGTCCTTGCCGCGCATGCGCCAGAACCTGGCCACGACGTCGCCCTGGGTGTAGCTAAAGACGTGGCCGATGTGCAGCTCACCCGAGACGGTAGGGGGAGGGGTGTCGATACTGAAGACCGTCTCGCGGGTCGCCCCGCGGTCGAACCGGTAGGTGGACTCCTCCTCCCAACGGGCGAGCCACGTTGCTTCCAGGCCGTCGACGGAGGGCTTTTCCGGCACGGCGTGGGCGAAGGGCGTGGAAGCGTCAGTCATGGTTGGCGTAGTTTAGAACAGTGATTCGCCTCTATGACACGGCTCGCGGCGAGGTCCGCGACCTCAGCCTGCGCAGTCCCGGGCGCGTGTCGATGTACGTCTGTGGCCCCACGGTCGATAATCTCCCCCACCTGGGTCACGGGCGTTTCACGCTGGTCTGGGACGTGGCGAGGCGCTGGTTCACCTTCCAGGGACTGAGCGTCCACTACGTGATGAACATCACCGACGTGGACGACAAGATAATTGCGCGCGCGAGTCGCGAGTCGCGCAGTGAGAACGCCGTCGTCACCCAGTACGAAGCAGAGTGGTGGGGCGCCATGGACCGCTTGGGCGTCGCGCGTCCCGACGACACGCCCCACGCGACGCACTACGTCGATGAGATGGTCGAACTGATCGCGTCGTTCCTCGAGCGCGACGTCGCGTACGTCACCAGTGACGGGGTCTACTTCGACGTCTCGTCGGTGCCGGACTATGGCCTTTTGGCTGGTCAACCCCTGGAAAGCCTACGGGTGGGCGCGCGAGTCGAAGGGAACGACGAAAAGCGCTCGCCCCTCGACTTTGCCCTGTGGAAGAACGCCAAGCCCGACGAGCCGCGTTGGCCCGCGCCCTTCGGCGATGGCCGACCCGGCTGGCACACCGAATGTGTCGTCATGTCGCTCGACCTCCTCGGTGAGAGCTTTGACCTGCACTGTGGTGGCCTCGACCTGAAGTTCCCCCACCACGAGAACGAACGGGCCCAGGCTGAAGCCGCGCACAAGACGTTCGCGCGACACTGGGCCCACAACGGCTGGGTCATGGTGGGCGACGAAAAGATGAGTAAGTCGCTCGGCAACTTCACGTCGTTGACCGAACTTCTTGAAATGACCGATCCACGGGCCTATCGACTCTTGGTCCTTCGATCGCACTACCGTTCGCCAATCGACGTGAAGCCCTCGACGATCGCGGACGCGGAACGCGCCCTCGATCGACTCGACTCGTTGGCGCGCCGGTTCGGGCTTCCCGTGCTCGCGGGCGAGAACCTGGAACTGGCCTCGTCGCACGCGTGGGAGGACGAATCACTGGAGCTCTTCGAACGCGTCGCGACGCTCATGAACGATGACCTCAACACGCCCAGCGCCGTGGCCGAACTCTTCGACGCCCTGAGTAGCGCCAACGTCATGGCCGACGAGGGCCACGAGGCGTCCGCTCGACGACTGGCCCAGTCCGTGAGCGCCCTCTTTGGTGCCCTCGGACTCTCGCTCCTCGCGGGTAGCCACGTCGTGGACGAGGTCACGCAAAGGCTCGTTCTTCAGCGCGACGCCGCCCGAGTGGCAAGAAACTGGGCTGAGGCTGACCTTTTGCGTGACGAGCTCGTCGAAAGGGGCTGGATCGTGGAAGATGGGGCTTCGGGCACTCTTATACGCCGTCCATAAATCCTCTTGTTCTCTCAGGCCCTGACCAAGTAGCGTTATCCCTGAGGTTGCCGTTGTGGTTCCCTCCCAAAACCGGAGTTCCGGAAGTAAAAGTAATAAGGAGGCCCACAGTGGCTGCAGGAACCGTCAAGTGGTTCAACGACGAAAAGGGTTGGGGATTCA
>Ga0182024_10006389_pt1 | contig 25895 bp, 21 predicted proteins | sample P32metaG_FD_120480 | JGI IMG/M metagenome (GOLD analysis project Ga0182024, IMG submission 120480) | Permafrost microbial communities from Stordalen Mire, Sweden - P3-2 metaG (Illumina Assembly) | ecosystem: Environmental > Terrestrial > Soil > Wetlands > Permafrost | place: Sweden: Stordalen... | reverse complement strand
GCAGGCGGGGGACAATGTGGGGTTGTTGTTGCGGGGGGTGGCGAAGGAGGATGTGGAGCGGGGGATGGTGGTGGCGAAGCCGGGGTCGATCACGCCGCACACGCGGTTTGAGGCCGAGGTGTACGTGTTGACGAAGGAAGAGGGGGGGCGGCATACGCCGTTCTTCAAGGGGTACCGGCCGCAGTTCTACTTCCGGACGACGGACGTGACGGGGGCGGTGGAGCTGGGGGAAGGGACGGAGATGGTGATGCCGGGGGACAACGTGCAGATGACGATCGAGCTGATCACGCCGATCGCGATGGACGAGGGGCTGCGCTTCGCGATCCGCGAGGGCGGCCGCACCGTGGGCGCCGGCGTCGTCACCAAGATCCTGAAATGACCGTGTAGTGAAGTCTCGTGCGCGGGAGCCGGTCACCGGCACCCGCGCCGATCGCTGGCCCCCCTGTCACCGACAACCGCCGTAGCCCATGCCCAGAGAAAAAATCATTCTCGCTTGCGAGACGTGTAAGAATCGCAACTACTTCACCACGAAGAACAAGCGCACGCATCCGGAGCGCGTCGAGTGGAAGAAGTACTGCCCGCGCTGCAACGTGCACCGCGTCCACAAGGAAACGAAATAGATGGCCGTGGACGTCGTGGGCTCGGGGGGTGGCATCGCTGGTTGGGGTGCGCGGGTGAGCGCGCAGGTGCAGGCGCTCCCCGCGAGCTATCGCTCCGTGATGGGCGAGCTTCGGCGCGTGACGTGGCCGGACCGGCAGCAGATCAAGGAGATGTCGATCGGGGTGATCGTGCTGTCGCTGGGCATCGGCGCGGTCATCGCGCTCATGGATTTCATTCTGCAACAGGTCCTGGTGCGGTGGATTCCACAAATATTCGCGGGGCGCTGAGCGTGGATCACCGCTGGTACGCCATTCAGACGACGGCCGGGCACGAGAACAAAGTGCGGTCGCTGATCGAGCGCCGGATCGAGCAGGATGCGCGGCCGGCGGAGGAGCGTGGCATTCGCCAGGCGCTGGTGCCGACGCAGGAAGTGGTGGAGATCAAGAACGGCAAGAAGGTGACGGTGGAGCGCAAGATGTACCCGGGCTACGTACTCGTGGAGATGGTGATGGATCAGGACACCGTCCACACGGTCAACGGGATCCAGGGTGTCATCAAGTTCGTGGGGCAGGAGCGGATGCCGCAGCCGTTGCGGCCGGAGGAAGTGAATCGGTTACTGGGAATCGCCACGGAGGCGGAGCCCGAGGCGCCGAAGGAAGAGATTCCATTCCTCGTCGGCCAGGCGGTCGCGATCACGGAGGGGCCGTTCACCGATTTCAACGGGACGGTCGAGGACGTGATGGCGGACAAGGGGAAGGTGCGGGTATCCGTGTCGCTCTTCGGGCGGCCGACGAGTGTGGAACTGGACTACCTGCAGTTGAAAGCGTACTAAAGCCGTCGCTTCGCGCCGGCTAGAGAGTAGCAGTACAGAAAGTAGAAAGTAGACAAAGAGCGGACCGTCGCCGACCACAGCGACGTAAAACAGGGGTGGGAGCGTTCACGCGAAGTGAGGAAGACGATGGCGAAAAAGGTGGTGGGGTTCGTGAAGTTGCAGATCCCCGCTGGTCGTGCGAATCCGGCTCCCCCGGTGGGGACGGCGCTTGGCCCGCAGGGCATCAACATCATGGCGTTCTGCAAGGAGTACAACGCGAGGACGCAGTCGCAGGATGGGACGATCTTGCCGGTCGAGGTCACCATCTTCAGCGACAAGTCGTTCACGTTCATCACGAAGACGCCGCCGGCGGCGGTATTGCTGAAGAAGGAAGCCGGGGTCGAGAAGGGGTCGGGGGTTCCGAACAAGCAGAAAGTGGGGAAGGTGACCCGGGCCCAAGTGCGCAAGATCGCGGAGCTCAAGATGCCCGATCTCAACTGCGACACCATCGAGGCGGCCGAGGCGATGGTCGCGGGCGCGGCCCGCTCGATGGGCATCGAGGTCACGGGCTGATGCACACCCACGGCAAGAAGTACAACGAGGCGGCGAAGCGTCGGGAGTTCACGATGCAGTATCAGCCGCGCCGTGCGCTGGAGATCGTCAAGGAGGCCGCGTTCGCGAAGTTCGACGAGACGATCGAGGTGGCGGTGCATCTGGGCGTCGATCCGCGGCACGCCGATCAACTCGTGCGCGGCACCGTCGTGTTGCCTGCGGGAACCGGCAAGTCGGTCCGCGTATTGGTCATCGCGGCCGGCGAGAAGGCACGGGAGGCACAGGCCGCTGGCGCGGATTTCGTCGGGGTCGAGTTCGTCGGCAAGATCAAGGAGAACTGGCTCGACTTCGACGTGATGATCGCGACGCCCGACCAGATGGGGCAGGTCGGACAGCTAGGGCGCGTGCTTGGACCGCGCGGCCTCATGCCCAACCCGAAGGCGGGCACGGTGACGTTCGATGTCGCACGCGCCGTTCGCGAGGTGAAGGCCGGCAAGATCGAGTTCCGCGTAGACAAGGGCGGCAATATTCACGCGCCGATCGGGAAGGTCTCGTTCGCGGTCGATGCGCTGGAGACCAATTTTACGGCGTTCATGGATCAAGTCGTGCGCGCCCGTCCGGCGGCCTCGAAGGGGGTCTACATCCGCAACGTCGCGATCTCGAGCACGATGGGGCCCGGGGTCACGATCGACACGACCCCATACCGCGCCTAGAGGGCACGAGCCATGAATCGCACGGAGAAGCAGGGGCTCGTCGATGAGCTCAGCATGAAGATCAAGGGCGCCAAGGTGCTCTACTACACCGACTTCACGGGGCTGAACGTGAAGGGGATGACCGAATTGCGCCGCCGGCTGCGGAAGGCCGGTGTCGAGTACGTAGTCATCAAGAACACGCTTGCCGCGCGCGCGGTGAACGACAGCGGTCTGGTGAGCACGCGCTTGCGCGGGCCGACGGGCATGGTGATCGCCAAGGATCCGGTCGCGGCTGCCAAGGTGCTGGCGGATTTCGCCAAGGAGTTCGAGCAGAGGCCGGAAGTGAGGGGAGGGTTGCTCGACGGCAAAGCGATCGACACCGCTCAGGTGAAGCGGCTGGCGTCGATGCCGTCCCGCGAGCAGATGCTGTCGCAGCTCGCTGGAGGGCTGCAATCACCGTTGGCCGCATTCGTCGGGGCGCTCAGCGGTCTGTTGTCCACGTTCGCCGGAGCGCTGTCGGCGCTGCATGCGCAGCGCGCGACATCGGGTCAGTGATAGACCGGCCGGGTCGCCGTTCGGCTCACCGTTTTCGGGTAACGATATCTTTTTCGAGGGGTACACCACACCATGGCTAACGCGACGCTGTCTAAGGACGAGATCCTCGAAGCGATCGGCAACATGTCGGTCTTTGATCTCGCTGACCTCATTGATGCGTTCAAGACGAAGTTCAACGTGACCATTGCGGCGGCCCCGGCGGCTGCGGCTCCGGCGGCAGGTGGCGCGGGTGCGGCAGGCGCCGCGGCGGCGGTTGAGGAGCAGACCGAGTTCGCGGTCATCCTCAAGGAAGCCGGCGCCAAGAAGATCCAGGTCATCAAGGTCGTGCGCGAAGTCACCGCCCTCGGCCTCAAGGAAGCCAAGGACCTGGTCGATGGCGCACCGCAGACCGTGAAGGGCGGCGTGACCAAGGATGAGGCGGCGACGATCAAGGCGAAGCTCGAGGACCAGGGGGCTACGGTCGAGGTGAAGTAATTACGAGGGTCCGGTTTCCAACACCAGGGACTCGGGCGCGTGGTGCAGGGGGTCGCAACAGCGATCACCCCTGCACCCGCGCTCGCGCGCGCCGTGAAGCCACGAGCCGGATAGACAGTAGAAATACAGAAAGTAGAAAGTAGATAAGAACGACCGAACACCACGGACACGATGATGGGTCGACCGGCCAGACGCGGCGCCGAGAGGCGCTGGCCGGAGACCGCCCGGGCGCAGGCATGCGCCCCTACTCAGTTAGGTGACTATGGCCGACACAATGAAGCAGATCTCGTTCGCGAAGCTGTCCGGCGGGATGCAGATGCCGCATCTCCTCGACATCCAGACGCGGGCGTTCGAAGCGCTGTTGCAGCTCGATGCGGTCTCGCAGGATCGCGAAGATATCGGGCTCGAGCGCGTCTTCAAGGACCTCTTCCCGATCGCGGACGTCCACGAGAACTTCTCGTTGGAGTTCGTGCGGTATTCGCTGGGCGAGCCGAAGTACTCCGTCGAGGAGTGCATCGAGCGCGACATGACGTATTCCGCCCCCCTCAAGTCGACGCTGCAGCTCGTCATCAATGAGGAGGTCAACGGCGTCAAGCGCCCCCGCAACATCATCGAGAAGGAAGTCTACCTCGGCGAGCTTCCCCTGCTCACGCCGCTGGGCACGTTCGTCATCAACGGTGCCGAGCGCGTCGTGGTCAGCCAGTTGCACCGGTCGCCAGGTGCGGTGTTCGAGGAGTCGACGCATCCGAACGGCCAGCGGCTGATCTCGGCACGGATCATTCCGTTCCGCGGCTCGTGGGTCGAGTTCACCGTCGACATCCACGATGTCATCTACGTCCACATCGACAAGAAGAAGAAATTCCCGGCCACCGCGCTGTTGCGGGCGTTCGGGTATGGCAGTGACAGCGACGTCTACCACCTGTTCTTCGGCGTGCGTGAGTTGGATCTGACCAAGATCCGCCAGAACCGCCAGGAGCAGCGGGAGATGACGGGCGCGATCGTGGCCGAGGAGATCGTGCTGCCGGGCCGCGAGCATGATCCGGACGCGCCGAAGCCGAAGACCAAGAAGGCGAAGGCCGAGCAGGCGGCGGCCGAGGCCGAACGGACGGTTGCGGTGGGGACGGAGTTGACGGAGGAGCTCGCGGAGCGCCTGCGGGAGCTGAAGTACAAGAAGATCAAGGTGTTCGCGTCGTACATGACGGTGGACGTCCGCGATGAGCAGGACGCGCTCGAGCGCGGCGATCGCGACGAGCCGCACGTGCTGGCGCGCGACGTCGTGGATCCGGCCTCCGGCGAGGTGCTGGCCGAGGCCGATCAGGCGTTGTCGGCGACGTTGATCCGGAAACTGCGCAAGGGAGACGTGACGAAAGTCCAGGTCTTCGCGCCCTCCGGCCGCGTCGAGTCGGCACTCATCAAGAACACGCTCGGCAAGGATCCGACACATTCTGAGGAAGAGGCGCTCAAACAGATCTATTCGCTGCTGCGCCCGGGCGATGCGCCGAACAAGGAGACGGCCCGGCAGGCGCTGGACCGGCTGTTCTTCTCGCCCAAGCGCTACGATCTCGGGCGGGTTGGACGCTACAAGATCAACCAGCGGCTGGGGCTCAACCGGCCAGCCAACGAGACCGTGCTGACGCGCGAGGATTTCGTCGCGATCATCCGGTATCTCGTCGAGCTGCACGAGGGTCGTGGCCACACGGATGACATCGACCACCTCGGCAACCGCCGCATCCGGTCGGTTGGTGAGCTGATCGCGAACCAGTTCTCGGTTGGGTTGAGCCGCATGGCGCGCCTGGTCAAGGAGCGGATGTCGATCAACACCGATCCCGAGAAGATCTCGCTCGACGACCTCGTCAACGCGCGAACCGTATCGGCGGTGATCCAGGCATTCTTCGGATCGTCGCAGCTCTCGCAGTTCATGGACCAGACGAACCCGCTCGCCGAGCTGACGCACAAGCGCCGGCTCTCCGCGTTGGGTCCGGGCGGGCTCACGCGCGAGCGCGCCGGGTTCGAAGTCCGCGACGTGCACTACTCGCAGTACGGCCGGATGTGCCCGATCGAGACGCCTGAAGGTCCGAACATCGGACTGATCACGTCACTCGCCTGCTACGCCCAGGTGAACGATCTCGGGTTCATCGAGACGCCATACCGCGTCGTGAAGAACGGCAAAGTGACGACCGAGATCGCGTGGCTCGATGCGAACAAGGAAGAAGACGCGACCATCGCGCAGGCCAACACGGCCCTCAACCCGGACGGGACGTTCGTCGACGAGTTGGTGCTGTGCCGGCATCAGGGCGACGCGCCGCTGACGTCGCCGGACCGCATCGACTACATGGATGTGGCGCCGGAGCAGCTCGTGTCGATCGCGGCGGCGCTGATTCCGTTCCTGGAGCACGACGACGCGAACCGCGCGCTGATGGGCTCCAACATGCAGCGGCAGAGCGTGCCGTTGCTCAATCCGCAGACCCCGCTGGTCGGCACCGGTCTGGAAGAGAAAGTGGCGGTCGATTCGGGCGCGGTCGTGATCGCGCGCCGGGCGGGCATCATCACGCGCGTAACGGCAGACGAGATCATCGTGGATGCCGGCGAGGTGGGCAGCCGCGTGGCGGAACGCCGCGGTGGCGACCGGCCTCTGGCGCGGCTCACGCAGAACGACCGCTATCGGCTCAAGAAGTACTGGCGCACCAATCAGGACACGGCGATCAACCAGCGTCCGCTCGTCCGGCACGGACAGCGGGTGCAGGCAGGTGACGTGCTGGCCGATGGCGCCGCGACCGAGCGTGGACAACTCGCGCTGGGCGCGAACGTCACGGTCGCGTTCATGCCGTGGTACGGCCACAACTTCGAAGACGCAATCATTCTATCGGAGCGCCTGGTGAAGGACGACGTGTATTCGTCGATCCACATCCAGGAGCTCGAGCTGCATGTCCGCGATACGAAGCGGGGCCAGGAAGAGATCACGCGAGAGATCCCGAACGTCGCCGAGGAGTCGCTGACTGACCTCGACGAGCGGGGCATCGTGCGGATCGGCGCTCACGTGAAGCCGGGCGATATCCTGGTCGGCAAGATCACCCCGAAGGGTGAGACCGAGCTGTCGCCGGAAGAGAAGCTGTTGACGGCGATCTTCGGTGAGAAGGCGAAGGACGTGAAGGATTCCTCGCTCAAGGTGCCGCCGGGGATGGAAGGCGTGGTCATCGATGTGAAGATTTTCTCTCGCATCGAGGACCAGGTCGTCGAGAAGGACCGCGGCGAGCGGATCGGTGAGGTTCGCCGTCTCGAGGGCGAAGAGAAGATTCGCGTCAACGAAGTCCGGGACAGCGAGTTGATGGAGGCGCTGGCCGGCCAGAAAGTCGCGTTGGCGCTGAAGAGCGGCACCGTGGAAGAGGCCATCCCGCAGGGGACGGTGCTCGAGCGCGAGTTCCTGTCGGGCTTCAAGATGGCGACGCTCGATCTCAAGACGTTCCGGGTGGACGCCAAGGTGGCCAACGAGCGCGTGCGGATGATCATCGATGCGGCCAACGAAGAGAAGGCGCGTATCGAGGAGAAGGCCGAAGAGCGGATCGACCGGATCCTGCAGCCCGATGAGCTGCCGCCGGGTGTGATCCAACTGGTCAAGGTGTATCTGGCGGAGAAGCGGAAAATCTCCGTCGGCGACAAGATGGCGGGCCGGCACGGTAACAAGGGCATCGTGGCCAGGATCGTTCCGGAGGAGGACATGCCGTTCCTCCCCGATGGGCGGCCGGTGGACATCGTGCTCAACCCGCTCGGCGTACCGAGCCGTATGAACGTCGGCCAGATCCTGGAGACGCATCTGGGTTGGGCGGCGCACATCCTTGGTTTCTACGCGAAGACGCCGGTTTTCCAGGGCGCCAATGAGCGTGAGATCGGGTTGTTGCTCAAGCTGGCGGGGCTGTCGTGGTCACACGCGGCGCTGGAGCTGACGGCGACGAAACCAATGCATATCTCGGACGAAGAAGTCCGTGTCATTCTGAGTGATATCAGACCCGCGGAGCCGAGCGAGGAGCGGGTCGAGCTGCTCGCGGACGCGTCACTGAACGACCTTGGCGCACGGGGGCGGTCGGCGGTGACGAAGGCCGTCTTCGGCCGCGTAAAGGAGTACGTGTCGTCCGCGGCGACTGAAGTGGCCGCGCGGGAGGCGGCGGAAGCGGCGCACCAGATCGAGTACCACACGGTGCGCGCCGAGGAGGATGCCGAGCCGGAGCACCGGCGTGCGGCGTTCAAGGCGGCGTTGCCGGAACTGGAGCGTGAGCGGAACCGGGAGCCGGGTACCGTGCTGGCATCGGAGGAGCTGCCGGCGCTGGCCGCTGTGGTCCGGCGGCATGCGGACGCAGACTACGACCATGCGGCGACCGAGCTGCTGCAGTTGGCTGGCATCACGACGGGTGGCAAAGTGCGCCTCCGTGATGGCCGGACGGGGCAGACGTTCGCGAGCCCGGTGACGGTCGGCGAGATCTACATGCTCAAGCTGTCGCACTTGGTGGACGACAAGATTCACGCCCGGAGCATCGGGCCGTATTCGCTCGTGACGCAGCAGCCACTGGCAGGCAAGGCGCAGTTCGGCGGCCAGCGTTTCGGAGAGATGGAAGTGTGGGCGCTCGAAGCGTATGGCGCCGCGCACACGCTACAAGAGATCCTGACGGTCAAATCGGACGACGTGAACGGCCGGAGCCGTGTCTACGAGGCGATCGTGAAGGGCCAGAACCTGCCGGAGCCGGGTATCCCGGAATCCTTCAACGTACTGGTGAAGGAGCTGCAGGCGCTGGGCATCAAGGTCACGTTGGGCGCGACCGAGGACGGGTACGGCGCATCGAACGGGGTCGGCAACAGCAATAATGGGGAGGTGTAGGACATGATCGATTTCCGCAGCGCGCGCGAGACTCGCGCGTCCGCGTTCGACTACATCCAGGTCCGGATCGCGTCGCCTGAAGAGATCCGTGGACCCAAGGATCCCAAGGAGCGGGAGCGGCTGGAGATGGCCGGCCTCCGCACCTGGTGGTCGTGGGGCGAGGTTCTCAAGCCCGAGACCATCAACTATCGCTCATTCAAGCCCGAGAAGGACGGGCTCTTCTGCGAGCGCATTTTCGGTCCGGTCAAGGACTGGGAGTGTCATTGCGGGAAATACAAGCGGATCCGCTACCGCGGGGTGATCTGCGACCGCTGCGGCGTCGAGGTGACGCTCAGCAAGGTGCGTCGCGAGCGCATGGGACACATCGAGCTCGCGGTGCCGGTGGCGCACATCTGGTTCTTCAAGACGTTGCCGAGCCCGATGGGGAACCTGCTCGATGTCACGCTGCGTGACCTCGAGAAGGTGATCTACTACTCCAACTACATCGTCATCGAGCCGGGCAACCAGGACGTCCGGTCGAGCCAACTGCTCGATGAAGAGGAGTATCTGACTCTCCGCCAGAAGGCGAAGGAAGAGAACGACGGGGCATTTCACGCCGACATTGGCGCGCCCGCCGTCCGCGACCTGCTGCGCCGCCTGGACATCGACAAGACGGCCGAGGAGTTGCGGGCGTCGGTCGCGGTCGAGGGGTCGCAGCATCGCAAGAAGCAGATGCTCAAGCGGCTCAAGATCGTGGATGCGTTCCGCAACTCGGGCAACGCCGGCGACGTCCGGAACAAGCCGGAGTGGATGATCCTCGATGTGATCCCGGTGATTCCGCCCGACCTGCGGCCGCTCGTGCCGCTGGACGGCGGGCGCTTCGCCACGTCCGATCTCAACGATCTGTACCGCCGGGTGATCAACCGCAACAACCGGCTGCAGAAACTCATTCTCCATCGTGCTCCTGAGGTCATCCTCCGCAACGAGAAGCGGATGCTGCAGGAGGCCGTGGATGCGCTGTTCGACAACGGCCGCCGGTCCAAGGCGATCCGTGGGCGGGGCAAGCGGCCGCTCAAGTCGCTGTCCGACATGCTCAAGGGCAAGCAGGGCCGCTTCCGGCAGAACCTGCTCGGCAAGCGCGTGGACTACTCGGGCCGTTCGGTCATCGTCGTGGGGCCGGAGCTCAAGCTGCATCAGTGCGGGCTGCCGAAGGCGATGGCGCTCGAGCTGTTCAAGCCGTTCATCATTCACAAGCTCGTCGAGAAGGGCATCGCCGAGACTGTGAAGCGGGCGAAGAAGATCGTGGAGCGGGAGAGTCCCGAGGTGTACGAGATCCTCGAGGAGATCATCCGCGACCATCCGGTGCTGCTCAACCGGGCGCCGACCCTGCACCGACTGGGCATCCAGGCGTTCGAGCCGGTGCTGGTGGAGGGCAAGGCCATCCGGATTCACCCGCTCGTCTGCGCCGCGTTCAACGCGGACTTCGACGGCGACCAGATGGCGGTGCACGTGCCGCTCTCGTTCGAGGCGCAGTTGGAGAGCCGGCTGCTGATGCTGTCGTCGAACAACATTCTCAAGCCGTCGGACGGCCGCCCGGTCGCGGAGCCGAGCCAGGACATCGTGCTCGGGTGCTATTTCGCGACCAAGGAACGGCCGGATTTCAATGCGGTGATCGCCAAGGCGCCGCATTTCGCCACGGCGGACGAAGTCGAGGTGGCGCTGGCGCAGGAGCGCGTGGACTATCACACGGCGATCCATTTCTGGGTGACGGACAGCGTCGGCGCGCGGTGGGTAGCGACGACGGTCGGCCGCGCGCTGTTCAACGCGATCGTGCCGCCCGAGATCGACTATCAGAACCGTGATATGAAGAAGAAGGCGTTGGGCGAACTGGTTTTCGAGTCCTACCGCAGGGCCGGGCTGGCAGCCACGGTCGAGTTCCTCGACCGGCTCAAGGACTTCGGCTTCAACAACGCGACCCGTGGTGGGGTGTCGATCGGGATCGAGGACCTGCACATCCCGGCCGAGAAGGAGACGCTGCTGCGCGAGGCGGAGTCGCGCGTGGAGCGGTTCCAGAAAGCGTACCAGACGGGCAACATCACGAATGGCGAGCGTTACAACAAAGTCATCGACACGTGGACGCACGCGAACAACGACATCGCCGACGCGATGGTCAAGGCGATGCGTGAATCGAAGGAAGGCTTCAACCCGGTGTTCATGATGTTCGACTCCGGGTCCCGTGGATCACGCGACCAAATCCGCCAGTTGGCGGGGATGCGCGGACTCATGGCGAAGCCGCAGAAGAAGCTGACCGGTGGTATCGGCGAGATCATCGAGAGCCCGATCAAGTCGAACTTCCGTGAAGGATTGTCGGTGCTCGAGTACTTCATCTCGACGCACGGGGCACGCAAAGGATTGGCCGACACGGCGCTCAAGACGGCCGACGCCGGCTATCTGACGCGGCGTCTCGTGGATGTGGCGCAGGACGTCGTGGTGACCGAGGATGACTGCGGTACGATTCTCGGCCTCGAAGTCTCGGCGCTCAAGGAGGGCGAAGACGTCATCGAGCCGTTGGGTGAGCGCATCGTCGGCAACGTGGCCGCCGAGGATGTCGAGGACCCGCATGAGACGGACGACAGCGGCCGGCGGACACTGCTGGTCGAGGCCGGGAAGCTGATCGACGAGGACACGGCGCGTGATATCGAGGAGTCGGGCATCGAGTCGGTGAAGATCCGGTCGGTCCTGACGTGCGAGGCCAAGCGCGGATTGTGCCGGATGTGCTACGGCCGAAACCTGGCCACCATGTCGATGGTGGATCTGGGTGAGGCGACGGGCATCATTGCGGCGCAGTCGATCGGTGAGCCAGGGACGCAGCTGACGCTGCGTACCTTCCACATCGGTGGAACGGCGGCTCGTATCGCCGAGCAGACGTCGCGCAAATCGAAGGTGGCTGGCAAGATCGAGTACGGGGACCGGCTGGCTGTGGTCACCGGGCCGGACGGCCAGCAGATCGTCACGTCCTACGAGGGCGAAGTCAGCATCCGGGGCGCGGGCGACCGCATGACCGCCACTGGCGGCGCGCGGTTGCTGGTGCCGTTGGGCGCGATCCTGATGGTGAAGGACGGCGAAGAGGTGAAGCGCGACCAGGTCATCTTCAGCTGGGATCCGTATACCAACCCGATCATTTCCGACGTGGGCGGTACGATCCGCTTCGTCGACCTGGTCGAGGACGAGTCGGTGTCCGAGGAGCTCGATGAGCTCACCGGGCTCCGCCAGCGGGTCGTCATCGAAGACCGCGACAAGAAGCTGCACCCGCACATCGAGATCTGGGACGAGAAGGGCGACCGCAAGGTGCGCGACTTCGTGATCCCGGTGGGCGCGCAGTTGACGGTCGAAGATGGCGTCAAGGTGTCAGCCGGAACGATCATCTCCAAGGTGAACCGGGAAGCGTACAAGACCCGGGACATCACGGGTGGTCTGCCGCGTGTCGCCGAGCTGTTCGAGGCACGGCGGCCGAAGGATCCGGCGACCATCTCGGAGATCGACGGTGTCGTGCGGTTCGGCGAGATCAAGCGCGGCAAGCGTGAGATCTTCGTCCAGCCGACGCGGGCTGATGCGCCGGCGTCCGCGATCGATGATACGCAGGAACCGCAACTGTACGAAGTCGGCGCGGGCAAGCACTTGCGCGTGCACGAGGGCGACCGTGTCAGGGCGGGTGACCGTCTGTCCGAGGGACCGGTCAATCCGCACGACATTCTCCGGATCAAGGGACCGCGCGCGGTGCAGGAATATCTGTTGAACGAAGTCCAAGAGGTCTACCGGCTCCAGGGCGTGAAGATCAACGACAAGCACATCGGTGTGATCGTGCGCCAGATGCTGCAGAAAGTGCGCGTGATCGAGCCTGGGGAGACGGAGTTCCTCGAGGGCGAGCACGTGGACAAGCAGGTGTTCCGCGACGCGAACGAGCGGGCCAAGAAGAAAAAGCTGAAACCCGCCACGTCCGAGCCGCTGCTCCTGGGCATCACCAAGGCGAGTCTGACGACGCAGTCGTTCGTGTCGGCGGCCTCGTTCCAGGAGACGACGCGAGTGCTGACCGATGCGGGCATCCGCGGCGCCCAGGACGACCTCCTGGGTCTCAAGGAGAACATCATCATCGGTCACCTGATTCCGGCTGGAACCGGGATGTACCGGTATCAGGAAGTCGAGATCGAGGGGATGGAGATTCCGCCGACGCCGTCGGCGGCCGACGATCCGTTTGGTGTCGGGTTGTCGCCGTTCGCGCCTCTACCGCCACTCACGGCGATTCCGGCCGGAGCGGAGAGCGAGTAACGCGAGCGGGAAATCGAATTAGGCGATTGGGCCAGTCCGGCGAGAGCTGGGCTGGCCCTCGTCGTTTCGGAGAGGATCGTGGCCGGCCGGTCGCCGCCGCCTACGCTGGAGTTAGGTGGCTCGACGGCTCAGCACCGACGCGCCAGATTATCACCATGGACAATCTGCTCTACTACGGGGACAACCTCGACGTCCTTCGCCAGCACGTACGAGACGAAACAGCCGATCTCGTCTACCTCGACCCTCCATTCAATTCCAACGCGAGCTACAACGTCCTGTTCGCAGCGAAGGACGGGACGCAAGCCGCGGCTCAAATCCGCGCGTTCGAGGACACCTGGCACTGGGACCAAGCCGCCGCAGCAAGCTATGAAGAAACCGTTGAGCGGGGTGGTCCCGTCGCCGACGTGCTGCACGCGTTCCGCACGTTTCTCGGTACGAACGACATGCTGGCCTATCTCACCATGATGGCGCCACGCCTCGTAGAGCTTCGGCGAGTCCTGAAATTGACTGGCTGCATCTTTCTTCACTGCGACCCAACCGCAAGCCACTATCTCAAACTCCTGATGGATTCCGTCTTCGGTGCCGATGGGTTCCGAAATGAAATTATCTGGAAACGGACGAGCGCCCATAATGACGCGCGTCGTCGCTTTGGAGACGAGACCGACACGATTCTCTTCTACGCACGCAGCGAACACCAAACCTTTCACGCCCAGTTTCAGCCGTACAGCAAGGCGTATCTCAAGTCACATTACGAAAATGTCGATGAGACTGGGCGCCGTTACACGACTCGCGACCTTCGTAGTCCAAGTCCGCGACCAAACCTGACCTATGACTATAAAGGTTACAAGCCGCACGCAAACGGATGGTCTGTTTCGCTGGCCGTCATGGAGGATCTCGACCGCAAGGGATTGATCTATTTCCCGACGAAAAAAACTGGCCGGCTCCGCGTCAAGCGGTACCTCGATGAGATGCCGGGAATGCCGATCGGAACTTTGTGGGATGACATCCCCCCATTGAACTCGCAGGCGGCCGAGCGGCTTGGCTATCCGACACAGAAGCCCGAAGCACTCCTAGAACGAATTATTTCTACCACGAGCAATCCCGGCGACGTTGTCCTCGATCCATTTTGCGGATGCGGGACAGCAGTTGCGGCAGCCCAGCGTCTTGGTCGCAACTGGATCGGCATCGACATCACGTACCTCGCCATCAGCCTAATCAAGACTCGGCTCCGCGATGCGTATGGAGACATGGCGCGCTACACCGTGATCGGTGAGCCAACAACGAAGGAGGACGCAGCGCGATTGGCACAAGACGAGCCTTACCAGTTTCAAGCGTGGGCATTGGGACTCGTCGGCGGCGGGGCCGACCTTTCTTTCGCTTGCCTCGGTAACGTAGACGAAATACGCTCGAACCTTCGTTATCGGTGCGCGGGGGCGGCGGAGTCCAGCTCTATGACGCGGACGCCGCTGCCTCCGGGGTTTTCCACGACATCCGTGATCACGTGGCCGGGGAGGATGCGGGCCAGGGAGTCAGCGTCGCCGCCGAAGGTGCCGGAGCGGTAGTCGAGCACCACCCATGTGCGCGTGCCGGCGGTGGGGACCAGCGCGCCGCGGAGCGGTGCACCGGCGGTGAGTCCGGTGATCGGGACGGGGTGCGCCCGGAGGTAGTACGAGAGCGGTACACCCATCTCCGGCGGCTGAATGAGTATGGCGTCGCCCGGCCGAAGCTCGGGTGCGAGACGGCGCGCCACGGGGCGGTAGTCCGAGTCGCGGGACCCGACGCGCTGGTACGTGGCCACGCCGATCCCCATGGTCGCGAGCAGCACAACGAGGAGCGCGGCCCGCAGCCATCCGGTCATTCTCGCGAGTCCCGCCCCGATCAGGACGTAGAGGCATGGAGTCGTGAAGAGGAAATACCGGGGCAGTGTGAGCTCGTGCTCCACCGACACGGCGGCGCCGGCGATGAGCGGGATCACGAGGACCAGGTAGACCGCCCGGACCGTGCCCGTGCGGGCGTTGCGCGGTGGGTAGCTGAGCGCCGTGAGGACCGCGAGCAGCGTCAGCGGGTATGCCAGCGTTCGCTCGAGCATGGCCCCGGCACCCCAGCCATCGACATAGGCGTGGTAGAGATCCCAGGGATAGAGGTACCCGCCGTGAATGGTGGAGGCGAAGAAATCCAGCAATCCGCGGATCGCATCCGGGATACCGAGTGCGCGACGCCAGTCCTGCGAACTGGCCGCCGTCCGGAAGTCGACCGCGAGCGCGAGCGGAAGGCAGGCGACGCCGACCGCGACCTGGGCCAGGCACCAGCTCCGCGCCACCGGCCACAGACTTCGGCCCGACGCCAAGGCGGCGTAAGCGCCGCTGCGGTATGCCCCGCTCTGGTAGGCGGGACTCCGGGATCTCATGGTGCCGAACGCCGCGCGGCGGGCGCGCAGGATCCCAACTCCCGCGAGCAGCGCGTCGACATTGAGGGCGAAGAGCGCGAGGACGGCGAGATCGAGGGTATAGATGGCGAGGACCGCGCAGACCACGTATGCCGAGAGCGCAGTGAGGCCGCTGCGGTGTGGCGCGGCAGGCGCAGTGTCCGGTGTCTCTGCGCGGGTCGTTCCCGGCTTGCACACCGCCTGCCGCCATGCCACGTACGCGAGGACGGTGCACGTAGTAAGCAGCGTGACCAGCATGTACACGCGGGCTTCCTGCGCGTAGTAGATCTGCATCGGGGCGCACGCGAGGAGCAGGGCGCCGAGGAAGCCCGCGCGGCGGGAGACCGTTCGTGCGCCGAGCGCGTATGTGGCGGGGACGAGCGCAAGACTGACGATGAGGGAGAGCGACCGCAGCGCGCGCTCCGATTCCCCGAACAGGGCCACCCACAGCTTGAGCAGCACGAAGTAGAGCGGACTGCCCGGGCTCGCGCGAATGTTGGCCAGGAGCGCGGGCAGCGAATACTTTGCCAGCAGCCACGAGTTGGCCTCGTCCAACCACAGGTTGGTCGCCCCAAGCCTGGGGACCCGCACCGCAAGCGCCACGAGGATGAGCCCACCCACTGCCCACGCCGCGCGCCTGCGCGCATCACGGCCAGCTCGCGCGTCCATGTCCCGCGCCGATGCGGCGAGGCTGGTGGTCATCCCCGCACTCACCGCGGGCATCGTGTACGTGTTGTGCATCGGCCCGGCGCGGCATCCCGCCGCGGATGACAGCGGCCTGGGGCGAGTGGCGTTGGTGCAGAAGGACGCCTCATGGCATCCGATCCCGCGGCGTCCCGGCGCTCCATCGGGCGGCGTGTGGTACAGCACGCGGGGGACCGGCTTCCGGTTCGGATTGCGGGCGGGCGGGCTCGAGCCGGGTACGCGCTACATCATCGAGCTCGAAGTCGACGGCACGTCGTTCGCGGCCGCCAATCATGCGGCAACGCCGGCCGGCGAGGTGTCGCTCGACACGACCTTGTCCGCGTTCGCCGACGGGCCGTGCAGCGGGTCGCATCATGTGGCCACCCGTTCGCTGGCCGGGACGCATCGGGTCAAGTTCTTGCTCAAGCGAAACGGGAATCCGCCGGGCGCGGCGACGGCCAATGGGGCGTCCTGTGCCGGCAACGGCGACGGTAACTTCTCGTACGTGCTCTTCGAGGAAAAGCTAGCCATTTACGATGGCGACCGGTAAGCCTGGCGGGCGCGCGGCGCTCGCGTGGTGCCTCGCGTGCATTGCGGCGGGCATCGCGATCGCGTACGCCTATCCGGGCGCGTACATCCAGGACCCTGCGCTCCACTTCCTGCGAGCGCGCTGGATGTGGTCGCATCCGTGGATGCTCGTGGATGTCTGGGACCGGCCCCTCTTCACCCTCGCGTACTCGCTGCCCGCGGCGCTGCCCCCGGCGGGCATCGCGTACGCCGCGGCCAAGCTCTGCACCGTGGCGGTGACCGTCGTTGCCGCGTGGCTCACGTGGGATCTCGCGGCCGAATACCAGCTGGGGCGCCCGGCGCTCGTGATCCCCCTGATGTGGCTCCAGCCCTGCGTGTTCCTGCTGTCCGCCGAAACGACACCGGAGCCGCTCTTCGCGATGATGTTCGCGCTGGCGCTCCTGCTGTACCGGCGCGGCCGGCTGGCGCCGAGCGCCATCGTGGTGTCGATGCTGATCCTCGTGCGGCCGGAGGGCATCGCGTTGGCGGTGTTGTGGGCGTTGTGCACGATCCGTGATCCCCGGGCGGGAGAGACCCTCGGGAAGCGCGCCGCGGTGACATCGGCGCTGCTGGTGGGCCCGGCTGTGTGGTGGTACCTGTCGGCCCAGATCACCACGGACTGGCTCTTCATTGTACACAATTGGCCGTCGCTCTCGGCGTCGTTGGGCGCGTCGCTTTTCGGAGGCAAGGCCGAAAGCCCGCTGCGACAGTGGGCGCAGATCGCCGGGGTGGTGCTCGCGCTGCCGTTCGCGGTGGGTCTGGTGGCGTCGCTCTGGGGACGCCGGCTCGGCATGCCGGTGGCGGCGGTCGCGACGCTGCTGGTGGCGCACATCGCGCTCGGCGGGACCGGGGTATTCGGGTGGGCACCAGTACCTGCCGCGTTCGTGTGCGTGGCGCCGGCCATCGCGCTGATCACGCTCGATGGATGGAACGTGCTGGCGGCGGGCGCATCGTCGTGGATCCCCGTGGGTGCGCGTCGTGGGGTGGGGTTGGGGGTCACCGCGGCCGTGATGGTGATCTCGCTCGTGGGAGATCTCCTGGTCGTGGACGCGCAGCAGCCGGGGCGCGACTGGCATCCGGTGGCGGAGATGGGGAAGTGGTTTGCGGGGCATCCGCAGCCTGTCACGCGCATGGTCTGGAGCGAGGCGTATGCGGGCGTGCAGTTCGGGCGCGACCCGGATGAGAGCGCGCTCACCTATGGCGACCGGGCGAAGGATGTGGTGTTTCTCACGGCTGCTCCGCACGGGACCGTGGTCGCGTGGGACTCCGATATCGGTCCGTCGTGGTACGGCTTGACGGGCGCACAAATCGAGCAGATCGGTTACACCGTGCTCCAGCACCAGACGTATTCGGAGATGGGGCGGCTCCCGTCCTGGGTTGAGGCGGTTCCGGGCGTGGGGCGCCTCCAGACGTTGTTGCGCCTCGATCGCAGCGTGGCGCCACGTTTGCAGGAATTGTGGCTGCTTTATCGGCCGTGAGCGGGTGCTGAGTGCGCGGCTGCGGCGGCCGAGTCGCCGATCTGAATGGGGTCGCCGGTGATGAGCCAGTATTCGAATACATTGTCCCCATTGCCCCCGCACGGGAGTGCTTGCGTGGGGTCGGTGAGCGGGCCTCCGCGGCCGGCGGTGCCGGCGCCAGAGCCATCTGATTTCACGCTAACCGCGACGATGTGAGTGCCCGAAATCGATTGGGGTGGGGCGGGATCGCCGACGCAGAACTGATCGGCGAAGCGCGCGAGGGCGCCGTGCGCGGTAAGGACGCCGTTGTCGTCCGCGTGTGCGCTGCCGACAGAGTAACTGGCGTGATCGTCCACCGTGAGTTCGACGCGAAACGCCAGGCGGGGTTGGAGGCCGTGTACGCGCACGTACCACTCAAACGCTGGATCAGGGCTAGATTCCTCCGTGCCGACGCGGTACCAAACGGTACCGGCCGGCGGCGTGGCCGGATTAGCCGAGGCGGGCAGGGGGCTAGCCGGCGTGAGCACGAGGGTTGCAAACCCAGTGGGTGGGTCGTCGGCAACAGCACCACTCGCTGGCGGTGAGGCAGGACGACCTTGTCCGGAATCAGCGCCGTTGCATGCGACGACGCTGGCACAGATGAGCGCGACCCCAACGATTCCGTGGCGGGCGCAGAACCCTACCCGGAGGGAGCAGGGCATGTTAAGATGCTTCCGCCGCCACAAATCACGTACTGGACCTCGCTGAGGACGCACTTGCATGAGCCTATGGCTCGCAGTTGTGGTGGTTTACGGCGTAGCGTTATTTGGCCTGTCGCTCTACAGTTTGAACCATGCCGCCTTGGCGCTGGTCTTTTGGCGCCGGCGCCACCGTTCGCGGGGCGACCTGCCCGCTTTGCCCGATCCGGTTGTCACAATTCAGTTGCCGCTCTTCAACGAGCTCTACGTTGCCGAGCGCGTGATTCGCTCGGCGTGTGAGGTCGACTACCCGCGCGAGCTGCTTGAGATCCAGGTGCTGGACGACTCCACGGATGAGACGCTCGATCTCACGCGGCGGCTGGTGCGGGATTATCAAGCGAAGGGCGTGCCGATCGTCCATCTGCATCGGGATAACCGTAACGGATTCAAGAGCGGCGCGTTAGCCCACGGGTTCGAGCGGGCGCGGGGCGAGTTCATCGCGGTCTTCGACGCCGATTTCGTGGTGCCGCGCGATTTCCTGCGGCGGACGCTACCGCACTTTGCGGACCCGACCATTGGCATCGTGCAGACGCGGTGGGCGTATTTCAACGACAACTATTCCGAGCTGACGCGCGCGACTGCGCTGGCGCTCGACGGCCATTTTGTGGTCGAGCAGTCGGCGCGGTGCTGGGCCGGGTGGTTTCTCAACTTCAACGGCACGGCCGGGATTCTTCGTGCGCGCACGATCGCCGAGGCCGGCGGCTGGCAGTTCGACACGATCACCGAGGATCTCGACCTCAGCTATCGGGCACAGCTCGCGGGCTGGCGTGCGCGGTATCTGCCTGACGTCGTGTGTCCGTCGGAGATCCCCGCCGACATGCATAGCCTCAAGGCGCAGCAATTCCGGTGGACGAAGGGTGCGCAGGAGACGGCGCGGAAGATCCTTCCCACCCTGTGGCGCGCGAAGCTGCCGCTGTCAGTAAAGGTCGAGGGCACGCTGCACCTGCTGAGCAGTCTCGCGTATCCGTTGCTGATCGTGCTCACGGTGCTGAGCCCGTTCGTGATTCTGGCGGCGGGTGTCGACCATCTCAAGATCATCTGGCCGATCTCGCTCTACTACCTGATGGCGTTCTCGGGGACGTTCTTCTGCTATTACACAGCGGCCCGTGTGCTTGGCGGGACGTGGCGACAGCGGATCGCGCGGTTCCCGCTCTTCCTGGCGCTGTCGATTGGCATGAGCGTGCACAACAGCCGGGCTGCACTCGAGGGGTTGATCGGCAAGCGGAGCCCGTTCGAGCGTACGCCGAAGTATCGTGTTACGAGCCAGGCGAAGAGCAGAGGCGGCGGGCGCTACCGGAGCCGCGCGTCATGGAGTCTGGTGGCGGAGTTTGCGCTGTCGGCGTGCTCGTTCACGGGGTTGGTTCTGGCGATTCACTACCGGCAGTTCGGTGCGGTGCCGTTCCTCCTGCTGTTTGGCGCCGGCTACGGGATGGTCGGGATGTATTCGCTGACCCACCTGCGCTTCGCCTCGCGGAAGCTGCACATGATCGAGGGGCCGGCGGCTCCCGAGGTCGTAGCCGCCTAGCGCAGGGATCGGGGCGAAGCGGGCGGGGCCGGTCGCGACCGGCCCCTTTGGCGGACCCGGCTGGCGGGACGTGACTTGGACCCGCCGTGGCTCGTCGGCAACGTGATGACCCATTCCACAACCACGGTCGAGTGGCAGCTCGAGCAGTTGCCTGTGGGCGCCGACGTCATGATCAAGGACGAGCACGGGCATTTGGTGGCCCGGGGCACGGTCAATGTTGACCGGGTGTCGCTCCGCGGTCCTGGCGGCGAGCAGATACCGCTGCTAACCGGGCGCGGCTGGTCGGTGGTGGTGTTGAGCCAGCGCGGCGTCGCGCCGCGCAATAGCCGCGCGCAGTAGCCGCGCGCAGTAGCCGCGCGCAGTAGCCGCGCCGAGTAGCCGCGCCTAATAGCTCCGGCGAGGTCAGCGGACCTCGTTCCCGTCGATGATCTTTGCCCGGGCATTCGACGTCTCGTTCCGGTAGATCACGCCGTCCTTCATTACTAGCGTCACGTGACTCAGCGCGCCGATGTCGCGCGTCGGGTCGCCGGTGACGGCGATGAGATCTGCTTTGAGGCCGGGGGCGACGCGGCCGATCTGATCGCCCATGTGGAGCACTGTCGCGTCGATCGACGTGGCGGAGCGGAGCGCGGCGATGGGGGACATTCCCCAGGCGACCAGCAGCTCGATCTCTCGGGCATTGTCGCCGTGAGTGAAGACGCCTACGTCGCTGCCGTTGCAGATCGTCACGCCGGCATCGAGCGCGGCCCGCAGGCTCGCGCGCTTCTTGGCGATGGATGGCGGTTCCGGGTCGGTGCCTGGATGCCACCCGCGGTATGTGGCGATCGCGTACGACGCTTCGACAGTGGGGCAGAGCGCGATGTGGTGCGCGACCATGGACCGGAAGATCTCCGGCGTCCCGTCGTCGCCGTGCTCGATCGTCTCGACGCCGGCGGCGATTGCGCGGCGCATCCCTTCGGCGGTGGTCGCGTGCGTGGAGACCGCGCGGCCTGAGGAGCGCGCCGTCTCGACGGCGAGGGCCAGCTCTTCCTCGGAGAACGTCGGGCGCTGCTGGTTGTTGGGGCCCCATCCGTAGTCCGCGTAGAGCTTGATCCAGTCGGCGCCGTGGCCGATCTGCTCGCGCACGGCGCGCTGGACCTCGGGGCCATCCGCTTCCTGTGCGCCCTGCGGTGGCTCGAAGGAGAACAGGTCCCGGGGCGGCCCGTACGCCCCCGTCGCGACGATGGCGCGGGTGACGACCAGCATCCGCGGCCCGGGGATGATGCCTTGTTCGATCGCCTGCTTGATGCCGACGTCCGAGTTGCCGGCGCCCTCGGTGCCGAGGTCGCGGATCGTGGTGAATCCGGCCATCAGGGTATTGCGGACGTGGACGACCGCGCGGGCGGTGCGCACCGCGAGGGGTTCGGCCAGCACCTGCTGCGTCCAGGGTGTCTCGTTGTACGGGTGCAGGAAGATGTGGGTGTGGGCATCGATGAGGCCGGGCAGGAGCGTCATGCCGGGCATCTCGATCGTCGTCGCGCCGGCGGGGGCCGAGCTTTCGGCGCCAGGGCCTGCGGCGAGGATGTTCGCGCCTTGGACGACGACCGTCCATCCCTGGTGGATCTCGGTGCCGTCGAAGACCGCGGCGGGCCGGAGGATCGTGGGGGTGGTTGGTTCGGGGGCGACTGGCGAGTGGGAGGGTACGCCGGACGTCCGGGCGGATTGCGCAGAGGCGGTGGCGGGTGCGGCGGAGGCAAGAGCTACGGCAGCAAGAGCTACGGCAGCAAGAGCTACGGCAGCAAGAGCTACGGCAGCAAGAGCTACGGCAGCAAGAGCTACCGCGGCACGCACGGCGACCTCGAGAGCGACAGCCGATGAAAATACCGCGGTGGCGAAGGCTGGCGGTCGCGTGACGGTGGCTCTCATGTGGGTCGGGGTCGGGGTCGGGGTCGGGGTCGGGGGAAGCGGCGAGCGAGTGAGCGACGCGGCGTGACGCGGCGTAATGATGGTCCGGGCGGCGGGCGCCGGGTAGAGGGAGAGTGGCGTGGTCTTGAACCAACGGGCACCTGCACTTACGTTTCGCGGTCTGTGCCGCCGATGGGCATGCAGCCTGGCGGCCATCCAGCCGCGGTCATTCGGCGGCGGGCCGAGAGTTCCCCAATCTGAATCATGCCGACCATCAATCAGCTCGTCCGGCAGAGTCGCCGCGACGTTCTCAAGAAGGAAAAGGCGCCCGCGCTGAAATCCAACCCGCAGAAGCGGGGCGTGTGCACGCGCGTCTACACGACGACTCCGAAGAAGCCGAACTCCGCGTTGCGCAAAGTCGCGCGTGTGCGGCTGACGAACGGGTTCGAGGTGACGGCGTACATCCCCGGTGAAGGGCACAACCTCCAGGAACACTCGATCGTGCTGATTCGCGGCGGGCGAGTGAAGGATCTGCCTGGCGTTCGCTACCACATCGTGCGCGGGAGTCTCGACGCATCGGGTGTGAGCGGCCGCAATCAGAGCCGGTCGAAGTACGGGACGAAGAAGCCGAAGGCGGGTGGGGCGTCCGCCGCTGGGAAGGGCAAGTGAGCCGCCGCAAGAAGTCCGTCAAGCGTCCGATTCTCGCGGACGCGCGCTACGACAGCCAGACCGTCTCCAAGTTCATCAATGCGATGATGCTGCAGGGGAAGAAGTCGGTGGCGGAGCGGCTGTTTTACGGCGCGATGGATCTCGTCGAGGCGCGGACGAGCCAGCCTGGCGTGAACATCTTCAAGCAGGCGCTGTCGAATCTCAAGCCGGTGGTCGAGGTCAAGAGCCGGCGAGTCGGTGGTGCGACGTATCAGGTGCCAGTGGAGGTTCGCCCGGAGCGGCGTACGGCGCTGGCGATGCGGTGGCTGATCTCGTACTCTCGCGAGCGCAACGAGAAATCGATGCCCGAGCGGCTGGCAGCCGAAGTGATCGCGGCCTCGAAGGGCGAGGGCAACGCGGTCAAGAAGAAGGACGATACGCACCGCATGGCGGAGGCGAACAAGGCGTTCGCGCACTACCGCTGGTAACAGGGCCCGGTTAGCTTAGAGGGCTCTAGCGGGCAGGCTGCAGGAACAGGTGTGAAGGAGCAGGTCCCAAGGCACGCTGAAGGCACATACAATCTGACGTCGCGAGTTGGCCAGGGCTGGCCGGCGGAGCGGCGCGCCATGGGTCCCCGGTCGTGCAGCAGTGGCGACCGTACCCGGCGAACGGCGGATGGATACCAGCCTCGGTGATCCGAGGTGTTGGTCCACCCGCATTTTTGCTGAAATGAGACGCCTCCCCGGGGGGCGAGAGAGCACGAACAATGGCACGATCCACCCCACTCGATCGGTACCGGAACATCGGCATCATGGCGCACATCGATGCCGGGAAGACGACTACGACCGAGCGGATCCTGTACTACACCGGGAAGAACTACAAAATCGGCGAGGTCCATGAAGGGACCGCGACGATGGACTGGATGGAGCAGGAGCAGGAGCGTGGCATCACGATTACGTCGGCTGCGACGACGTGCTTCTGGACCCGGAACGGGATCGAGTACCGGATCAACATCATCGACACGCCGGGCCACGTGGATTTCACGGCCGAAGTCGAGCGGTCGTTGCGGGTGCTCGACGGGGCGGTCGCGCTACTGGATTCGGTAGCGGGTGTCGAGCCGCAGACCGAGACCGTGTGGCGCCAGGCCGACCGGTACCGGGTGCCGCGGCTGATCTTCGCCAACAAGATGGACCGTGTGGGAGCGGACTTCGACCGCTGCGTGCGGATGATCCGCGACCGTCTGTCGAAGGCGTCGTATCCGCTGCAACTGCCGGTGGGATCGGGCGAGCTGTTCACTGGGCACATCGACGTGTTGCGCCGGGTGCAGGTGGTCTTCGCCGACGATGCGTCGCTCGGGAAGTCCTTTACGGAGCAGCCGATCCCCGAGGCGTATCGTGAGGCGGCGGAGCAGGCGCGCCACGAGGTCATCGAGGCGGCGGTCGAGCACGATGAGACGCTGCTCGAGAAGTATCTGAGCGGGGAGGAGCTGTCGTTCGACGAGATCCAGCATGCGATTCGCGCGGCGACTGTCAGCGGGCACATCGTGCCGGTGCTGTGTGGCGCGGCGTTCAAGAACAAGGGCGTGCAGGCGCTCCTGGATGCCGTGATCGACTATCTCCCGACGCCGGTGGATCTCAAGTCGATCATCGGGCATCTCCAGCACAACGATGAGACGCCGGAGGAGCGAGAGGTGTCGGACGAGGCGCCGTTCTCGGCGCTCGCGTTCAAGATCGCGACGGATCCGTTCGTCGGGAAACTGACCTACGTGCGTGTGTATTCGGGCGTGTTGGCGACCGGGTCGTACGTCTACAACGCGTCGAAGGACAAGCGTGAGCGAGTCGGCCGGCTGCTGCAGATGCACGCGAACAAGCGCGACGAGATTCAGGAAGTGCGGGCGGGCGACATTGCCGCGGCGATCGGGCTCCGGGACACGCGCACGGGCGACACGCTGTGCGATGACGATCACCCGATCATTCTCGAGGCGATGAAGTTTCCGGCCTCGGTCATCGACGTGGCGATCGAGCCCAAGACCAAGGCGGATCAGGACAAGCTGGCGATCGCGCTGGCGAAGCTGTCGGAAGAGGATCCGACGTTCCGGGTGCATACCGACACGGAGACCGGGCAGACGATCATGTCCGGCATGGGCGAGTTGCACCTCGAAATCCTGGTCGACCGGATGCAGCGCGAGTTCAAGGTGGACGCCAACATCGGCCGCCCGCAGGTTGCGTATCGCGAGACGATTCGCAAGCGGGTCGAGAAAATCGAGGGCAAGTTCATCCGGCAGTCGGGCGGCCGCGGGCAGTACGGCCACGTGGTCATCAACATGCAGCCGTCGGAGCAGGGCCAGGGCTTCGTGTTCGAGGACAAGATCGTGGGCGGTTCGATCCCGAGGGAGTACATCGGCCCGGTGGAAGCGGGGATCCGTGAGGCGCTGGACAACGGCGTGCTGGCGGGATACCCGATGGTCGACGTCAAGGTAGAGCTGATCTACGGGTCATACCACGACGTCGACTCGAGCGAAATGGCGTTCAAGATCGCGGGCTCCATGGCGTACAAGGAGGCGGCGAAGCGCGCGCATCCGGTCATCCTGGAGCCGATCATGGACGTCGAGGTGGTGTGTCCCAACGATTACATGGGTGACATCCTGGGCGATCTCTCGGCGCGCCGCGGCAAGATCGGTGGCATGATCCAGCGGGGAGAGGCGCAGGTGATCGACTCGACGGTGCCGTTGTCGGAGATGTTCGGGTATTCGACGAAGTTGCGGTCGCAGTCGCAGGGGCGCGCCAATTACTCGATGGAGTTCAGTCACTACGAGGAAGTACCGAAGAGCAAGGCCGAAGAGATCATCAACAAGGTCAAGGCCTAAGAGCAGTAAAGTAGAGAGTAGAAAGTAGAAAGTAGAAAGTAGAAAGTAGAAAGTAGAAAGTAGAAAGTAGAAAGTAGAAAGTAGAAAGTAGAAAGTAGAGTACATCCCGGCCTCTCCTTAACTGCGAGAATCGAGAACATGGCGAAGGCGAAGTTTGAGCGGACGAAGCCGCATGTGAACGTGGGGACGATTGGGCACGTGGACCACGGGAAGACGACGTTGACGGCGGCGATCACGGCAGTGCAG
>Ga0182024_10006388_pt1 | contig 25898 bp, 28 predicted proteins | sample P32metaG_FD_120480 | JGI IMG/M metagenome (GOLD analysis project Ga0182024, IMG submission 120480) | Permafrost microbial communities from Stordalen Mire, Sweden - P3-2 metaG (Illumina Assembly) | ecosystem: Environmental > Terrestrial > Soil > Wetlands > Permafrost | place: Sweden: Stordalen... | reverse complement strand
CCAAATGCCCTTCCCGGCCGCCAAAGGCCAAAGGAACGGACACTGACACGCAACGTCTAAAGGGGTCGGGATTGAACGCGAAAACCGCCCCTCAGGGGGTCACTATTGCCCGCGAATTTACAGATCGCCCGCTTGCGCCCACCCCGCCGGCGCACGGTCAGCCGCTCCTCGCGGTAGAGGCGCTGAACCCGCTTCTTGTTGACCGTATGACCTTCGCGCCGCAGCAGCACATAGAGACGGCGATATCCGAACCGCCGTCGCTCCTCGGCCAAGGCTTTCAGACGCTCGCGCAAGGCATCATCCGCCGGTCGCACGCCCTGATAGCGCACGCTCGTCCGGTCGGTCCCGATCACCCGGCATGCCCGCCGCTCGCTCATCTGGTAGGCCTGGCGCAGATACCGCGCCGCCTCCCGTCGTGCGGCGGGCGTCACCACTTTTTTCTCAGCAGATCCTTCAGCGCGGCGTTGTCGAGCATCGTGTCCGCCAGCATCCGCTTCAGCCGACCGTTCTCGTCCTCTAGCGCCCTCAGCCGCTTGGCCTCGGACACCTCCAGCCCGCCGAACTTGGCCTTCCATTTATAAAACGTCGCTGAGCTAACGCCATGCTTGCGGCAGACCTCCGCCGTCGGAACGCCGGCTTCCTGCTCCCGCAGGACCGCGATGATCTGCTCTTCCGCAAACCGTGATTGCTTCATTGTCCGTCCCTTTCCGTTGGGCCGGACTCTAGCTTTGCCTGGAGGAATTTTAGGGGGTCACGTCAGGGTCGCTCGCAATTACTGCTGTTGGCAGCACCGATGCGTCCATAGGAACGGCCACCTTATATGATCAAACCGGGTGGTAGTAGGCTCGGAAACTACTGAGGTCGTTGCCGCACAGGCCATTCCGCGCGATCAAACGTACTGCATCATCGCCCAGGGGAACTTCTCGTAGGAGCGCGTCAACACTTTTCCAAATGAACTGGGAAAACAGATGAGGTCCAATCTTCGAGACAGCAGCGAGCCAGAGGTCTTAGATCAATTTATCGACGACTCTTCGCAGCCCAGGGATTACGGCCTGTTCGAACCATGGATGCTTTCGCATCCAGATTGGACTCCGCCAACTTGGATGCGGCAGCGGGAAGAATCGAGGGCCGTATTCCGAAAACGCCTTTACGGTCTCCGTCAAGGAACCCTTCCGCCCAACCTTCAAATAATGTCGATGGGCGTATTGACCGACCAAGAGCGTCAACTGGAGGTCGGGAAGGTGCTTCAGCAAGCGTTCGTGCCAGAGCGGCGCACATTCCGGCCGAGGCGGCTGATCCCCGCCGCTTTCTCCCGCTCCTGGATAACAAAATCCGATGGGGACAATCGCCACCTTCGCTGCATCGTAGAAGACCGAGCGGTCCAGCTTCAGCCACTCGCGCAGGCGGTCGCCGCTTGCGTCATTCCACGGTACCCCACTGCGATGGACTTTGCTCCCGGGCGCTTGTCCGATGATCAAGAGTCGAGCGGTGACCGACACCTGGAGAACGGGTCGGGGGCCCAACGGCAATTCGCCCTCGCAGATCCGACAAGCACGAACTTCACGCAACAAGCGCGTCAAGGACATTCAGCAAATCCCAGGCAACGGTCTGCGATGTAAGATTATCGGCGAGTTCGTGCTCATCGGTGAGACAGATCGCTATGGCAGCAGGGCCACAGCTCTCTTACAGACATTTTCGACGGTAAAGCCGTATTCACGCATCACCACCTCGCCGGGAGCCGACGCACCGAAGCGGTCGATGCCGAGCACGTCACCGCGGTCGCCGACGTAGCGATGCCAGCCCTGGGTTGCGCCCGCTTCGACGGCAAGTCGCGCCGGAACTGACGGCAGCAGCACCTCGTCGCAATAACTCCGCGGCTGGGCGTCGAACAATTCCCAGCTCGGCATCGAGACGATGCGGGCCCGGACCTTTTGATCCTGCAGCTGGTATCGAGCCGCCATGATCAGGCCGACCTCCGAACCGCTCGCGATCAGGATGACATCGGGCCTGCCATCGGGCGCATCGGCCAGGACATAGGCGCCGTTGCGTAAACCGTCCGCCGCGGCAAATTGGCTGCGATCGATGGTCGGCACATTCTGCCGCGTCAGAACTAAGGCTACCGGGTGGTCGCGCGCCTCCAGCGCGACGCGCCAGGCGACGGCCGTCTCATTGGCATCGCCCGGCCGGATGACCGTCAGGCCGGGAACCGCACGCAGGCCGGCGAGCTGCTCAACCGGTTGATGGGTGGGTCCGTCCTGTCCCAAGGCGATGCTGTCGTGGGTGAAGACATAGATCACGTGCAGCCCCATCAGCGCGGCGAGGCGCATCGGCGGCCGCATGTAATCGGAGAAAATCAGAAAGGTCGCGCCGAACGGCACGGTGCCGCCATGCGCCGCCAAACCGTTCAGGATCGCCCCCATGCCATGCTCGCGCACGCCGAAATAGAGATTTCGACCAGCGTAGCCCCAGACGCCATCGACCGCGCCTTGCTTATCGCACGCGTTCATTCCGAACGGCTCAAAATCACCCAGCTCCGACAGCGCGGTCATCGTCGATGGGTTCAAATCGGCCGAGCCGCCGATCAATGCCGGCAAGCGAGCGGCGACGGCATTCATCACCTTGCCCCCGACAACCCGCGTCGACATGCCCTTTGGGTCTGCCGGGAAAACCGGAATATCCCGGTCCCATTCCTCGGGCAATTCGCGGCGCATGACCTGTTGAAACGCCTTGGCGAGATCGGGAAACGCCTGGGCGTATGCCGATAATTTGTCCCACCACTCTGTCTCGGCCGATTTTCCGTTCTCGATCGCCTGGGAAAAATGCTCGCGGGCCTGCTCGGGGACGTAAAATTCCGGCTCGATTGGCCAGCCCAGCTTCTGCTTTGTCCGCCACACTTCATCGGCGCCCAGCGGCGACCCGTGCGATTCAAAGCTGTCCTCCTTGTGGGGCGAACCAAAGCCGATGTGGGTGCGCACCAGGATCAGCGAGGGGCGTTCGGTTTCCCCGCGGGCCGCGCGCAGCGCGCTGTCGATGGAAGCTAGGTCGTTGCCGTCCGCGACCGACTGGATGTGCCAGCCATACGCCTCGAAGCGGCGCGAGCGATCCTCGGTGAAGGTGAGATCGGTTCCGGCCGACAGAGTCACATGGTTGTCGTCGTAGAGGTAGATCAACTTGCCGAGCTTTAAATGGCCAGCAAGGGACGCGGCCTCGGAGGCGACGCCCTCCATCAGGTCGCCGTCGCTGACGATCCCATAGGTAAAATGATTGACGATCTCGATGCCGGGGCGATTGTGACATGCGGCAAGGTGCGCCTCGGCCATCGCCAGCCCCACGCCGTTGCCGAAACCCTGCCCGAGCGGCCCCGTGGTTGTTTCCACACCCGGCGTAATGCCGCGCTCGGGGTGGCCCGGGGTCATGCTGCCCCATTCGCGAAACTGTTTGATCTGCTCGAGAGGAAGATCATAGCCGGTGAGGTGAAGCAAACTGTACAGCAGCATCGACCCGTGCCCGGGAGAGAGCACAAAGCGATCGCGATCGAACCATTCGGGATTGGCCGGATTGTGTTTGAGGAACCGGGTCCACAGCACATAGGCCATCGATGCCGCGCCCATCGGCATTCCCGGGTGACCGCTGTCCGCCTTCTGCACGGCGTCCACGGAGAGGAAGCGCAGGGTGTTGATGCACGAATTATCCAATTCGGGATTAGGAGTAATCGTAGGAGACGCTGCATTCATTCGAATTCTCCGTGGCTCTCAACGCGATGCGCCTGCCTCAGATCGGCATGCGATATCCATAGAATTCGTGGTCTTCGTTGTAGCCGCCTTGGCCGGCGCCAAGGTGCGCGAAATCGTGGACGAACTCGATCGCCGCGATCCACTTGACCATCTTGAAACCCAGCTCGTTCTCGCAGCGCAGCCGCAGCGGCGCGCCATGCAGCACGCTGAGCGGCGCTCCGTTCATTTCATAGGCGAGGATGGTCAAGTCATGGCGCATGTTCGCGATCTTGTGAACGTCGTAATAGCCGCCGCCTGCCGAGCCTTCGGAGAGCGAATAGAAGACGGCGTAGCGGGCGTCGGTCGTCGGTTTTACGATATCGAGGATGTGGCGCATCGGAACGCCGCCCCATTTGGCGACGCCGGACCATCCCTGAATGCAAAAATGCTCGGTGATCTGTTCCTGCTTCGGCATCTCCTTGATCTCGGCATAGCAGAACGTCTTTGGGTTCTCGACCAGCCCGTATACGCGCAACCGGTAGTCCGCGAAGCCGCCTTTGATCAACGAATCGAACTCAGCAGAGTTCGGCAGTGTGCCATTAGGCCAGAAATACGACGAGATCTCCGGCCCGGTGTACTGGGTCTTCGGGTCCCCCCATTCCCCGACAGCCATGAGGGGGCCGACCACGGTTTGGCCGATCCTTTGAACCAGCCGGGCATGCCTGATCGTGAAAGGCGAGGCGAGCCACCACGTCACGATCACCACGACCATGGCGCAGCCCCAGATCAGCAGGCCGTTCCAGGAATTGTCGTTCATCCCGGCCCACATGTAGTTCAAGTTCTGGCGCGCTCCGGTGATGAACACCAGCGTCACATGGACGAAGATAAAAAACAGAAACCAGCACAGCACGCCAAAGTGGATCGTCCGCGCCGCCTGGCGATTGAGGATCCTCGCGAACCAGCCGAGCCGGTTGGCGATCGCCGGACTCTGCATCAAGCCGGTGACCACCGCCAGCGGGGCGGCGACGAACACCGTGAGGAAATAAGTAAGTTGTTGCAGGCTGTTATAATTCGTCCAGCTATGATCGGCAGGAAACTCCAGCGACAAGTACTGAAGCGCCGTCGAGAGAGCGTTGGGGAATACCGCCCAGGTGGTCGGCACCAGCCTTTGCCACTGGTCTGTCGCGAACAGCAGCACGTAAAAAATCGCGCCGTTGAGCACCCATAACAGATCGAAGGAGAAATGCCACCAGCGGGCGAGCCCGATCGAGTGACGAACGCCGGGAATGCCGAGCCAATTCGGGATGGTCACGGAATCGTCTTTCGACGTCCAGATCCGGTCTTTCGGAACCTCATGCTGGAAACGGAACCAGTCGGTGCCGGGCGTGCAATCCCGCCGCCAATAAAGGCGCGGATGATCGGCGAGGATCTGGATGCCCGCCCGAATGATGAACATCATGAAGAAGAAATTGAGGAAATGCAGCGACCGCAGCCACAACGGGAAACCCGAATACACCGCCTCGGTGGACGGGGTGACGCCGGGGTAGCGCACGATGAATTCCTGTACGCCGGGCATCGTGCGCAGCTGTTGGCAGACCGCGATCCCGATAATCAGGAGAACGACGACCAGCGGTATGGCCCACAAGACATTGATCCAGCGACTGCCCAACCGGATGCGCGGGACCACGCCCTCTTGCGGCGGCAGCCAGTCGCTCAGACGAAGACGGTCATCCGCAGCGCTCAAGCTTGTCGCGTCGTGCGGCTGCGGCGCTTGGCGAGGCTCCTTCGCACGAGCCTCCGCCGTCAGACGAGCCTCGTTCAACGCGAGCCTCCTTTATCCGCCGTAATGCTGTTGTTCATCGGCGTTGCCCTGAGCTACATGTCATCAGCTCGCGGCGCCGTCGCCGAGACCCAGGATTACGACCTTTCCGGTCACAACTTCCGTTGGCCACAGGATCGACGTAAAACCAGTCGCTACGGCAATTCTTTGAGCGCCGTTCGCGGTATAGGTGATCACACCGCCGCCGATCGCACCGCCGATCTTCTGGCCCCATAGCCGCTGACCGTTGGCGGCATCGACCACATAGAAGTTACCGCCCATATCGCCGAAGAATACGATGCCTCCGGCCGTTGGGGTCATGCCGCTCAGGATCGGGTAATTGGACTTCAGCCTCCACTTCCAAACGCCGGTATCGGCGTCGACGCCGTAGACCCACCCAGCCCAATTTCCGAACGGGTCGGGCGGTGTGATAGGGGTTGATCGTCGCCATCGCGGACCATGGCTGGCCGGCGTTTACAGCTTGGATGTCTTTCTCCTTCTGCAACGTAACCGTGGCGCACCAATCGACCTCGCCGATGAGGATGAGGTTGGTCTGCGGATCGTAGGCGGGACCGTTCCATTCCGCCCCACCGACCGTGCCTGGGCAGAAGTGGACGGCCTTGTCGACGGCAAAAGGCGCCTCGGTATTCTCGATCCGCGTCGTCGGCGTGCGATAGAGCATCGTGTTGGTGGCGAGATCGAAGCCATAAAGATGTCCATCTTTGGGCGCGACCGACAGTAGTTTTCTGCCACCCCTAGTTTGGATCAGCGCAGGTGCCGTGGAGACATCCCAGTCGTGCCAGTCCTTGGGCACAAGCTTAAAATGGTTTTTGTAAGCTCCGGTCCTGGCGTCCAGCACGACGATCGAGCCGGAATAAAGATTCGCGCCCTCACGCGGACCTGTCGCGAAGTCGGGTGCCGGATTGCCGCCGGGGACATACAAATCCGCAGTGAGCGGATCCAACGTGTAAGAGGTCCAGGTCGCGCCACCGGTGATGGGTGTGCCTGATGCGTTTTTCCATGTCGACATGTCGAGCGGCGTCGCACCTTGCGGTCCGCGGATCGGATCACCCGCGGTCTTGGGCACTAGATAGAATTCCCAAACGATCTTGCCGGTCTTCGCGTCAAGCGCATACATGCGCCCCTTCACGCCCTTATTGTCTCCGCCGGCATTGCCGATGAACACGAGGCCGTCCCAGGCGATCGGGGCGGCAGGTGTCGACTCGCCGAGTTTCGGGTCGGCGATCGCCGTTGCCCAAATGCGCTTGACGGTTTTGAAGTCGTAAGCCAGCACGCGGCCGTCCTCGGTGCCGCGAAACAACAGGCCGTCCATATAGGCGGCGCCGCGATTGACCGCCAAAAGACTGGCAGGTTTGTAGTCTTCATGCGTGCGCCAATTCTCGTGGCAGTTGGTGGGATCGAGCGAGAAGATATCGTGCTCGGTGGTGCCGATCAGGGCGCCGTTCACCATGATCGGGCCGGTCTCGAAGCTGGTGTGCTGTCCGGTGTCGTAGGTACACAGAACCTTCAGCTTGCCGACATTTTCGGTATTGATTTGGCTGAGCTGTGAATACCTCTCCGAAGTCAGTGTTTTGTTGTAGATTGGCCAGTCTCCGGTGCTCGCGTTTGGCGTTGCGGTTGGGGCAGGATCTGACGCCGGAATAGCCGCGGCAATTGACGAATCCGTCGCCAATTCCGTGGACGTCGTGCCGGCTGGCGCAGACAAGGACCGATAGTAGTTGATGGCCATGCCGACGATTGGCACCGCTTGGTCCCAGTAGACGTAAACTGCCCCGCATGCGACCGCGCCCGTAACAATGAACGCACAAACAATGATCAAGAGTTTGTTTCTTGCTATCGGTCTGCGTATCATGATTTGCTCTCATACGTCGGATATGCACCAGCTTCTCGACCAGCGAGACTAAGCGCTCCCCGTTACGGAAAGCGGTTAAGGCGGAGATGATCGGCCAACCTGTAGCTTAGTGAGCGCGAAGGCGAAGGCGGAAGACTCGGAATCTACGTAGTGGCCGGTGGTGTAGCTTCTGCTCCGTCACGGACGAAAGCCGGTACTATAGAATGTACACGAAGCATGATCAGGGTTGTTTAGCATAACATTAGACTAACGTTAGTGCCTGACCTTTATGAGCCGCGATGTGGTCTGTTTTGGCACTCTTGATTTCATATTGCGGATCGTCCGTTCTTGCGTGATGGGTATGCCCTTTGTAGTCGAAATCTTTAGTGCGTACCTTGATGACTGTGCCGCTGACATGGCCGGCCTCAGAGTTCCAAGTCACGTGATCGCCGACTTTGAACCGTTTCTTCATCACGAACCTCCGATCGCGGTTTGAGCTTGCGGCGCCTGTGACGCCGAGCTTTTGGCTGGCCGGCCGCCTGGGCTATTCCCTGATACGACCCGTTCAAATTCGACCTCCGCGCGAAGGCCTTCGAGATCGCGGTGAATGACTGCGACCGCCAATTTTTGGCCAGACCGCAGATAGGTTATCGTGCAGTCTCTCGCCTCGAGCTGCCCGTCGATCTCGGCTTTGTCCCATTTTTCGGCGTGTCCGACATAGGCGATGCCGAAATCGTACTGCTCGGTCCAGAAGAACGGGACAGCGTCAAATATCTCCCGGCGGCCAAGGATGTTGCGCGCCACGGTCTGCCCCTGGCGCTCGGCCACGACAAAATGCTCGACGCGAATGCGTTCGCCGGTGAGCCGATCCGGCCAGCGGGCGATGTCGCCGGCAGCGAAGATGCGCGGGACGCTCGTCTCCAGGTACTCGTCGACCGTGACGCCGCGATCAATCGCGAGCCCGGCTCGCTCCGCCAGTGAGATCGCCGGTCGCACGCCGATGCCGACGACGACGAGATCGGCTTGCAGGTTTTCCCCGTTCTTCAATGTAACCCTGTGCTCGTCTATCGAGGTGGCTGTCGCGCCGAGATGGAACGTCACGCCATGTTCCTCATGGAGCCTGCGGATGAAATTGCCGACCTCCGGTCCGAGGATTTTCTCCATCGGAATTGTCTCGGGCGCGACCACATGCACGTCGATATTCCGGGCGCGCAACGAGGCTGCCACTTCGAGACCGATAAAACTGGCCCCTATCACCACGGCGCGCCGCGCTGTCAGAGCCTTGGCGACAAGAGCGCGGCTGTCCGCGAGCGTGCGCAGATAGTGGACGTGCGGCAGATCCCCGCCGGGAATTTCGAGGCGCACCGGGTCGGCGCCGGTGGCGAGGAGGAGCGCGTCATAGGGCTGTCGGCTGCCATCCGCCAGCTCTACCTGGTCGCGCCCGATGTCGATCGCGGCGACGCGTGCGCCCAGGCGCAGGTCGATTTCGTGCTCTTTATAGAATTTCGGCGACCGGAGAAGGTTCGACTCGTCGGACGCGGCGCCTGAGAGAAAGCCCTTCGACAGGTTGGGCCGGTCACACGGCACCGACGCATCCGCGCTCAGCATCGTGATGCGGCCGGAGTAGCCTTCGCGGCGGAGCGTCTCCGCCGCGGCATTGCCGGCCGCGCCACCGCCGATGACAATGATCGATCCCGGCACGCCAGCCGCCGCCACATGCGAACGCGGCGCAACTCTTGCCAGCTTTTCGCGAACGTAGACGGCACCGACCCGCGTCTCGACTGGCGTGAACTGGCGCGCCACGTCGCGCACCTCTTCGACGCGCCAACGCGAAACCGGGTCCAGCGCCGGCGCGCGCAGAGCCTCACCGGTGCGCAGGCTGAAACAGGCATGGTGCCACGGGCAGCGAACCGTATCGCCAAAGAGGAGCCCCTCGACTAGCGGGGCGCCGTAGTGCGTGCAGATGGCGCCGATCGCGAAGACCTCGTCGCCGCGCCGGACAAGCAGCACGGGCTCACCCTGCGCGTGGCCGAGCAGCATGGTTCCGTCAGGGATCGTGGAGAGCTCGACCCCCTGGCTAAGATCCGGGCCGCTGAGTTTCGCCTTTTCCTCGCTCATTCGATCCTCTCTGAGACTGGGTTCCGTCAGTCGCCCCGTCGCGCTGAAGCTGCATATTTCTGTCGCTCCTTAAGCGACGACCCATCCAATGCCGTAATACGTTAGGAATTTTTCCTCAAAGGCGCCGTCTATCGTGATGGCGGGATCGTACGGCGGGCCACCTTTGACCTTCTGGCGGTTGATATCGAGGTGAATGAGCCGCTCTGCCCAATCGATCTCTCGTACCGAGCGTGGCGAGATCAAGACTCGCTCTCCCGGCCACCAGTTCCTGGTATCGACAACCAGGTAACGGATGCTCCAATCGGCATCTTCCAGGAGGGAATCCTCAAGATGACCGATCTCGCCGTCGCTGGCGTGGATATGGTATCCGGTGACCGCTGCGATGCTGCGGAGATGCGGATCGTCATGGTCTCGCTGAGCATCGCCAATTTCCTCCGCGCGCCGGCTTGGTCCCAGGTACGGGGAGGCCATCGCGGCGCCGGGCATATAGCCGTAGCCACCCATGTAAAAGCCGGTACCCCAATACGGACTCCAGCCGTAATAATCGTAAACGTTGGTCTCCATCTGCCGCGACACCGGCCGATCGGTGTCGACTTCAGGGCTGTCCTTTACCTGTTGCATAGTCAATTTAACCGGGAATTGCTCTCCCTCTGGATCGAGGTGACCCAACACCGAGGGCGGCAGAAGGACTTTGCGGCCGGACAACCAAGTGCCGGTATCGACCACCAGCCAACGCACCAGCCAGCTGACGTCATCGAACAGAAAGTCGCTGACGGTGCCAATTTGACCGTCGCTGGCCGCAATGACGTAGCCCTTGATCGCCGACGCATTCCACAACATTTCACGATCCTCTTGCGTGCAAGTGTTCTACGGCTCGAACGTGCGCAAAGCGGGCCTCAACCGTTGGTCCTGGTGGTGCCATTGTTCGAGAGGTGCACCTTCCAGTAGGCGTCAACCTTCTGGCTCTGTTGATCGAAGTGGCCGGGGGTGGCGAATTGGTCATGGCTCACCAGCGGGGCAGCCTCCATGACGCTCTTGTTGGTGTCGAGCACAAGCAGGTTAGCGTTCGGAGTTGCCTTGAAGTCCGCCCACGGGACCGGGACGTATTTTTCGTCGATCCCGAAGACCCCGCCGCGGGCGATCACCAGGTAGGCGATCTTGCCGGTCTGCGGGCTCATCACAATGTCATCGACGCTGCCGAGAGCCTCGTTTCGCGGGTTGTGCACCTCGGTGCCGAGCAACTGGTCGGAGCGGAATGAGGTGTTATTGGCTGTGACCGGCTGCGCCGCGGTGATCTGCTGCTGCTGCCAGCTCGGCACATTCGCTATCGGCACGCCCCTGCTGTGCAGATCGGCCAAGTAGAATTTGTAGGTATCGCGCGTCGTGGCGAGGACGTCCTCGCACTGCTGCTGTTGGCCGTGTCGGGCTAGAACATTGGCCGCGGCAACGAGGATCCGGACGTCGTAGCCCGTTCGCACGTCCCGGTAGCCGGTCGTAGTCGGCGCGAGGCCGCCGCCCCTCGGATAGCCGTACCCATAGCCAAATCCATCCATCGGATAGCCATACCCATAGCCGGACTCCCCCAGCCAGTAGCCGTCCTTCCGCATCTGGCTGTCGAAGGTGCCCAAATCGCTCAGACACTTCTCCGCCGGCTTGATGGCGGCGACGCTCGTCCCACCAGGAGCCGGCGGGTTCGCCGCGCCGGTTCCCGCGGGCTCGGCTGCGAGCAGCGGGGCGGCCAGACCAAGACAAAGACATGCCGCCACCGAGCCGGCCATAGTCGAACGTTTCATGTGTTGTCTGTCCTTTGTGTCACCTGTCATGGCTGTGCCATTCAGCCACTCACATGGACGAGATCACCCGCTGGCGCCGCTGCTTTCACGCCGGCATGCACATCAAGGCGCGAGGGGTTGGCTGTACCGAGGATCGTCTTGGCGCGCGCCATTTCCTCTGCAGTACCGTGCGCCATCACCAGAAAGCTGTCGGCTTGCAGGGCAGTCTCGTACTCGATCACGCTGTCCTTTGGGATGCCGATGCTGTAGAGCGCCGCGCCGAGCGCGCTGAGCCCACCAACCATGACAGCGGTTTCGATGGCAGAGATCGCTATGGCGGCCAGATATCCCAGCACGATGACATGCCCGACGACGGGAACGGCCATGAATAGCCCGCCAAAAAACAGGCCCCAGAGACCGCCCCAGAACGCGCCCCGCGTGCCCCAGAACTTGACCCGGTCACCGACATTGTAGAAGCCGACGACCTTTTCATCAGTATGGTATCCCTTGCCGACGACGCTGAGATTCTTGATCTCAAACCCGGCCGCGTTCAGCTTTTTCACGGCTGTTTCCGCTGCCTGGTGGTCGGAGAAAACGGCGATGACTGTGTTAGCGGTTTCCATTTGGTCCTCTTTCCGTGCAGAAGTTCCCAGAATCGCCCCGCTGGACGAGCGGCAGCGATGCCCGCCATTGCCATTTCGATCCGGCATCGCTGGCTGCCCCTTTAGCTGCGGAAGAGTGGCCTGCGTCCCGGCGACACGCGCTGGCCCGGCTCAGTCGACGTGCTCTCTTGCCTCTGCTGCGCTTCTTGACCCGACTCTCCGGGATTTGCCTGCTCGGACCGGTCGTTCGGATTCGGCCGCGTCTTATCGTCGGTCATGATATTCTCCTGTTATCGTGCCAATGGCTCATCACTTGCCAGAATTCGGCGCGGGCATCTGCGGCAAGACTTGGTTGGAGGCCGCATGAGCGTCGTCAACCGGCGACGGCGGTTGACGCATAGCTACGATGCCTAGGGCGGCCATCACGAAGGCCACAAAGAACACATTGATAGCGATGGTGTATTTGGTGGCCTGCGGATTGGTCGCCGCACCGATACGGCGCAACCTCGGCCGTGACATAGCACTGGACCCAGTCCGGCGCGGTAGCAGCTCGATCAAGCGAGCGGCAATCGTCCGAGGATCTTGATGCGCTGATGGCCTATCGGGTAGTGCAGCAATCAACGATGCCAATCTTTGAGTTGCCGTTGCCCCCGGCAGCTGCGCTAATTGAGCGGTCTCCTGCCACGGGTCGACGTCAAGTCGCGCCAGCGCTGAAACGACACTGAGCAGCATTCCATTTCTCTCCTCACCGATCGGCGCGAACAGAAAGTCGTCGAACTCGGGCCCAAGGAGAGAAGGCAAAGCAGAGCGCGCCATTTCAACGGCCAATTTTCATTGTCTCTGTCCCACCGATACAACGACGACGCAGCATGAGTAATGTGTCATATCGATCGAGACCGAATTTTATGGCGCGGCTGCCGATCGTGGGAGGCTCGGAAACTACGTAGATTAAATTGTTCGGTGCGCACCGATGCGACGGAGCGGACGGTTTCTTGCAGGCCAGCGGAGATTGGAACCTGCGCCCGAAACTCAACCACTTTTTGTGCTAAAAGCGCCGACATACAATGTCCGGCGGCCCGCTGCGACGGCTCCGTGGTACTCGGGCAGGGCGTGACGGAGTGCTGATCCGATGGAAGTGCTCGCGAGCCGTTGCATTCTGCATCCGCGCGACATGGTGCGGTCGCGGCATTTCTACGAGCACATCCTAGGTCTGCGGATTTGCCATGAGTATGGTGACCGCGGAGCGGTGATCGGCGTGGTGTACTTCTTGGGTGGCGGCTTCCTGGAATTGTCCGGTGCCAACCCAGCCCAGTCGGGGTTCTCGACGCTGTGGCTCCAGGTACCGGATGTGAGACGGGAGGAGGAGCGCCTGCGCGGCCTCGGCGTTCGCTTCGCGGCGCCGGCCTCGCGCAAGCCCTGGGGGCTGATCGAGCTGCCGATGGCCGATCCCGACGGCCATGCGGTGATCCTGGTCGAAGTACCAGAAGACCACTTCCTGCGGCGTCAGCTGTAGATCCTGCGGGTGTCGGAGGCAGGTGTGAAAACGCGCCGGCGAGCCGCAAGGACGACATTAGCGGGGCGACCTTCTTCGCGTGGAAAGTTTGGCAGAATGGAGGTGTCGGACGCTCGCCGACTACCGGCGCCTGAGAGGCCGCTCGATCCTGTTGTACAGCCCGCCAAATGATCCCGGAAATTAAAGAGCAAGAATCGGATAGAACGGAAATTACCTACGCGTCATTGTCAGCGGGGACGAGACGGAGGCGGCAGCTTATTTCACCGACGAGCTACGGGTGCATCCGATGCTCGTGGGCTTCGTCGTGCACACAATTGGGCGCGGAGAGGCATCGTCTTTGCGCATGCGGCAGGTCTGCTCGGCTTTGGCGCAATTGCCTGGCTACGCAGCCCAGGTCAATCGAAGCACGTCTGACCCGTTGGCACGGAGTATAGGGTGTCGAATTTCGGTAAGCCGGCCCGTTTCGAAAATATACACAGCAGTAGGACCATCGCCGTACTGACCTTCGGTTTAATGGTTAACCTGGTTCCACTGGCAACGTTCGCCGCGGTGATGCCCGAGATTACCGCTGATTGGGGCCTGACCGCGAGCGAGGGCGGCTGGATCGGAGGCATCTACTTCGGCGGTTATGCTGCGTCAGTGCCTATATTGGCGAGCGCAACCGACAGGATCGACGGCCGCTGGACATTTGTCGGCTGCTCGCTGCTGGCGGCCGTCGCCAGCTTCGCATTCGCCGGCATCGCTGACGGTTTCTGGATGGCCCTCGGATTGCGCTTCCTGAGCGGCATCGCCTTTGCCGGAGTTCATATGCCCGGCCTGAAGCTGCTGGCGGACCGCGTTACCGGCCGGGCGCGAGCGCGCGGCAGCGCAATTTACACCGCGTCCTATGCCATCGGCACCGCCGGCTCGTTCCTGCTTTCCGGCGTCGTCAATGCGAGCCTCGGCTGGCGCGCCAGCTTCGTCGCGAGCGGGATTGCGCCGCTGCTCGCGGTCGCCGCAATCGCACTGTTGCCCGCCGCCTCGGAGCGGTTGCCGGCCGCGGCGATCACCCTCGATTTCCGGCCGGTGCTGCGCGACCGCGCCCTGATGGCCTACGTATTGGCCTTCGCCGGCAACATATGGGAGGTATCCGCCGTGCGTGCCTGGTTTGTGGCATATCTCGCATGGACCCTCAGCCTACCCGGCAACCACCTGCGTTTGCCCGAGCCGGCAATTATTTCCGGGCTCGCGTCGCTGGCAGGGTTTCCCGCCGCTATTGCTGTCGCGGAGCTGGCATTACGCTATGGCCGGGTTGCGATCACGGCGACCTGCCTGATCTCGGTGCTGGTCTGCCTGGGACTGGCGGCTACGGCAGGAGGGCCAACTATCGTGGTCGTGCCGCTGCTGGTTGCCGTGCAAATAACCAGCATTGCCGATGCTGGCGCGCTGTCAAGCGGCGCCGTCGCAACAGCGGACCCGGCACGCCGCGGAACAGCGCTCGCCGCGTATGCGTTCATCGGCTACACCTCAGCCTTTGCCGGCCCGGTAGCGGTCGGTGTTGCGCTCGACCAATTCGGCGGTGCCGGCAGCGCCATGGGTTGGACTGCAGCATTTGCTACCATGGGTTTAGGTTCAGTCGTAGCTGCGTGGGCCGTACGGGGCGCCCCCCGGCTGATCAATGAGTAGCAACGCGCGATCAGGCTCGGGACGTTATTTATTTATCCCTGATCTTGCCTTCCGGTCCTTCCTACTATCAGCATACCGAGGAGCCGGATCAGCCTATTGCTATGACCTCCTCCGCCGCTGCTGGATATACGAGCGTCCCCCCGGGAAGTGATCGCACCCCAGGCGTTAGCTTCGCGGGGACGATCGTATTGATCCCCATGATGTGTGCCACCGGGATCCCTTTCGCCAGCAGGTAGTCGGCGATGATGCGTCGGTGGCAGCGCCACCAGACAGCCTCCGCACACATAATGGCGCAGCAATGGTCACGGGCGAGCGCGCGCAATTCGTCCAACCCGATCCGGAACGCGTCGGTTGCTGCGTAATCGGCATAGTTTCGAAAAGCCGCGACCCGCCAGAGCGTATTGGTCGATGGCATCGCTCCCTTTGCTCGGTGGCGCAGACCGCCAAGGGCGGGCAGATGACGGTAGGCGATCCCAGCCTCGGCGAGCGCTGCCGGGAGCGCGTCGGCGTTGAACTGCGGGTTCGTCCGTGAACGGGGGACCGAGCGTACATCGATGAGGAGATCGATCGCGGCCTGCTGGAGCAAAGCCAAAAATTCGCCAATCGTGCGCGTCGAATGGCCGATCGTGTAGATTGTCGGGATCGCCTGGGACCGCCGCCCAGGTTTGGCGACCTTTTCCATTAAGTACCTCAGCTTTCGGGCAAGGACCTCAGCTTTCCGGCGGGGGCGTTCGCCGCGCTCGGAGGTCGGTCGGTCGCAGTCGATTTCGGCGATCTGATATTGCCAAGCGTGAGTACAACGTCCAATGCGCGAGATCTCGAAAAATGTCCACCCCTTCTATCATACAGATGTAGGCGAGCACGATGGGACGTCGATGCCGAGAACATTCAAATTAGTTCAGTATCCGATACCCATCACATAATCGCGCAACATTGCTTCCTCATCTTCCGACTCTCGCAGAAGAACTTGAAGGATGTCTCGTGCATTAAGAACTCCCAGGGGGCAGGAATCCCGGCCCGCGACAGGAATGTTTTTCAGACTGCGCTCCTTAATTCGCATCCAGACGTCGTGCAGGAACTCGTCCGGCCGGCAGAGCACTACCTCGCGTGTCATCGTCGATGAAACCGCCGTTGTGCAACCCGCTCCTTGACAGCTACTCATTTGGCGGACGACATCCGTCTTTGTGACGACGCCAGCCAAAAGGCCAGCGGAACCGCACACGACCAGGAGGTCAGTTCCCGAACTCAGAAGCTTTGTCGCTTCGATCAGCGGCGTATCATCGGCAATCGTAACGAGCCTTTTACGCGCTCCGGGCAGCAATCTTTCGACGAACATCACTTCTTCCGGGCGATCATGGACGCGTCGGATATTCGGAAACGCCTGCGCCCGATCGATACGATAGCGTCGGCCAGCTTCTTCACCGCTGTTTTGGCCGCGTGCACGGCGATCGCGGCGTCGTTATGTGCCATCGCTTTCCCTTCGACTGACGATATCGGCCGGTGGGCAGCATTGATAGACTCGGAAACTACTGAGCTCGAATTGTCCGGCGGCGGCCCGACCTCTATGAACCTCAGTTCATCCTTGAGATCACGCGCCATGATTTCATGAGGCGACCAGGCCGATTCATGCAAAACGGCGGAAAATCTCTTTTAGCCCGACGAGGGGCTTGGCGGGCTTGTCTGCCGGGCAGCCGCTTCCTTGCGCAGTGCCTTCGTCTCCTCGAACCGCTTCGTGACGTCGCGCAGGATCGCCCCGACGCCCATCAGACTGCCCTCCCGGTCCCGATACGGCAGAATCGTGAATTCGATCGAGAGGCGGGCGCCGTCCTTGCGAAGCGCGGGGACCGCAAGGACGTCTCCATCGCCGTAGCGGGTCTTTCCGGTTCGCATCGTCTCGGCGTAAGCTGTCCAATGGCGTTCGCGGAGATTTTCCGGAATGATGATGTCGAGCGAACTTCCGACCGCTTCCGTTGCCGAGTAGCCGAAGATCCGCTCGGCGCCGCGGTTCCAAAACCGGATCAGACCGCCGAAATCCGCGTAAACGATCGCATCGGGTCCGTCATGGACCAGAGTCCAGCAGAACCGGTCGGTGTCGAGCCCTAAATGGCCGTGAGGAGGCATTTGCAACCCTCTCGTTGATGCAGCGACGATCGAAATCGACTGTCCATGTCAACACTCGCCGGGCGGCAATCTCATCCCGGCGTCCATAAGGAATGCGTATAACTTCAAACCGCCGCGGCCAATTCCGCCGCGCAAACTCGGGGCACCCTCGGGCACCCCCCTTCTCAACCGCTGAAAGCGATACGCAAGCTAGCAACGACGCCCGCGACGGCGAATGCGAAGCAGCCAAGACGCACGCCGATCACCGCCGCGAATTTGACCCCGGAATGTACGTAGTCCTCGATCACGACCTGGAGGCCAAGCGCGGTATGATGGAACAGGGCGATCATAAGCAACACCATCAGGACGGTGGTGAACGGTGCCCTCAGCCAGGCGATGAAGGTGGCGTAATCGCTGCCGGTATGCGCGATGATCGAGGCGGCGAACCAGAGGGTCAGGGGGACGAGGGCGACCGCTGAAACGCGCTCCGCCCACCAGGCTCCGACCCCCTCTTTAGCCGAGCCGAGTCCAATCGCTCGGGCCAGGGGTGAGCGCCCGTTCTGAGGGTCCACGCCGCTATCCGGCCATCAACAAGCTGACGACCCAGGCCGCCACGGTGAGCACTATGCTCGCCGCTACGACCGCCCACCCCGAAATGTAGACCGCCCGCAGTTCGAATCCGTGGACGGTGTCCCAGATCAGATGGCGGATGCCGCCGCAGAGGTGCAGAAAAAACGCGAAGGTGGCCCCAAATAATACGATCTGGCCGATCCAGGACGCGATGGCGCCCTGGACGGCAGCGTAGGCCTGCGGTCCCGCCGAGGCCGCGACCAGCCAGATCACCAACACAACAGCGCCGACACTCAAAATGATGCCGGTGATCCGATTGAGAATAGATAAAACCGACGTAAGCTGCGGCCGGTAGATCTGCATGTTCGGAGACCGCGGTCTCGCTCGTTTTGCCGCCGGACTGGACAACATCTGCCTCTTCCTTCGCGGTCAGCTTCGGCGTTTAATCATCATCTTCTTGATTTCGGCGATGGCCTTTCCGGGATTGAGACCCTTCGGACAGGTCCGCGTGCAGTTGAGAATGGTGTGGCATCGATAAAGCCGGAACGGATCTTCAAGATTGTCGAGCCGCTCGCCGGTCCCCTCGTCGCGGCTGTCGGCGAGCCAGCGCCAGGCCTGCAGGAGCTCCGCGGGTCCCAAAAAGCGATCGCCGTTCCACCAATGGCTCGGGCAGCCCGAGGTGCAGCAGAAGCAGAGAATGCATTCGTAATAACCGTCGACCTTGCTCCGTTCCTCCGGCGATTGGAGCCGCTCCCGTTCGGGTTTCGGCGTCTTGGATTTGAGCCAGGGCTCGATTGCCGCATATTGCGCGAAGAGATGCGTGAGGTCGGGGACCAGATCTTTGATGATCTGCATGTTCGCCAGCGGATAAACCGTCGCCGGGTTGGCCAGGTCGGAAATGAATCGAGTGCAGGCCAGCCAGTTCGCGCCGTCGATGTTCATCGCGCAGGAACCGCAGACACCCTCACGGCAGGAACGGCGGAAGGTAAGTGTCGAATCGATTCTGTTCTTGATCAAGATGAGGGCATTTGATCCGATGACTCGATAATCATTGTTGCCCTAATTGCTCATGAACGTCGGTTCGACCTGACTGGCGAGGAAAGTTGTTCCTGCCGCGGCGAAGCATCCAAATCCCGAGGTACGATGGATCCCGGCCTGCCTGGAGCCACCGAACAAGCAGGAGCTTGTCCGCGCCGATATTCAGCCGCAACCCTGTGATTGACAAACCACGCGGAGAATGCCTCAGCCTGACGTTTCACTCTGAATTCGAGGCATGCAACTAGACAGCTAATGCCCTGCCGATAAGAAAACCCTGACGGTTCGACATTGTACCTATCGAGCCAAGCGCGCATGTCACTCATTTGCGCTGCCAAATCATTTTGCGGAAGCTGTAGATGGACGGGAAACATCGCGCCCTCCCCTGGGTGTCCAACCTTAGGGCGTAGCGCCTCGGTTCGACGACCCTCGGAAAATACTGATACCGGGTGCCGGCGGGGGCGCATTTCCAGGGTCAAGTGGACGGCGTTGGCGCCCGTCGCTGCCAGACGCCGCAATTTTCGATAACGCGAGGTCGGGGCTCGGTATGCGTGCCTGAGCACGCGACGACCGGTCTGAGAGCGGTGCGCCGACAAACACTGATCTCGCCGCAACCGGATCTCCGTAGTTTCCGAACCTACCGCCGCTATACCCGCTGGATAGGATCCACGTCGCTGATCTTGGAAAGTGCCAAGCCTGAGTCCGACGGCAAGGCCGACAAGATTGGGGACCGCCGTGCCGACTACATCGTGGCTTGGCGCGACAAGCTCTCATTCAACCACTCGGAGCACGGCCATGACCAGTGAGTCACTGCACGAAGAGGCCGCAATCCTCGGACCGGAGGCGATAGACCGCCACCGCGCGATCGTTTCCCTGATGGAGGAGTTGGAGGCGGTCGACTGGTACGACCAGCGCGCCAAGGCAACCGACGACGAGGAACTCCGAGCCATCCTGGTCCACAACCGGGACGAGGAAAAGGAGCACGCCGCCATGATCCTGGAATGGCTGCGACGGCACGACCCGGCCCTCGATACGCAGCTCAAGAACTATCTGTTCCGCGTCGGAGCGATCCACGAAATCGGCGGCGCTGAAGCGATGGCTGCGGCGCCCGCCCCGGAACCTCACGGCGGTCTTTCCATCGGCAGCCTGCGGGCAACAAAGGGATTGGGCGATGAACCATCTGTTCCGTGAGCTCGCGCCGATTTCCGAGGCAGGCTGGCAGGAGATCGAGAAGGAGGCGACGCGCACCTTGAAGACGACGCTTGCCGCTCGCCGGCTCGTCGATTTTGTCGGGCCGCAGGGCTGGGCGACCGCGGCGGTCGGCACCGGTCGGAGCGAGCCGATCGAAACGCCGAACAAGAACGACGTTACGGCACGGCTGCGGCGCGTTCTGCCGCTGGTGGAACTGCGCGTGCCGTTCGAGATGCGGCGCAGCGAACTCGACGCCATCGACCGCGGCGCGAGAGACCCCGATACCGATCCGATCATTGCGGCGGCGCGCAAGATTGCCATTGCCGAAGATCATGCCGTCTTCCACGGTTACCCGGCTGCCGGCATCCGGGGCATTTGCGAGGCCCAGGCGGCGGCGACGGTGGAACTGGGTGACGATCGCGAGGCTTATCCGGTCGCTCTGGCGGTCGCCTTGAATAAGCTCCGCGATGCCGGCGTAAGCGGCCCTTATGCGGTCGCCTTGAGCGAGCGCTGCTATACCGACCTGACCGAGACCACGCGGGCGGGCTATCCGGTGATCGAACACGTCCGCCGGCTGGTCGACGGCCCGATCGTGTGGGCGCCCGGCCTCGATGGGGCGGTCGTGCTCTCGCTGCGCGGCGAGGATTTCCAGCTCACCATCGGACAGGATTTCGCCATCGGCTACCTGGACCACGATGCCGAACGCGTCCGCCTCTACATCGAGGAAAGCTTCACCTTCTGGCTCTTGTCGCCGCAGGCCGCGATCCCGCTCGCCCATAAATCCAAATAGCTTCCTGTTCTGCTGGTGATCCAGCCCTATCGCGAATTGAGCCCCCATGTTCGATCCTCGCTGTATCGCAGGTTACGCCATCATCTCCGAGGACGGGATGCTCGCGAATGACGCGGGTATCATGCCGGGTTCGCTCAAGTTCGACGCTGATCGGCGGTTCTTCGAGTGCGGGCTCGACGGGGTCGATGTGGTGGTGCATGGGCGCCACTCCGACGAACAGCAGCCGCGTTCGCATCTGCGCCGCCGCTTGATCCTCACCCGGCACGTCGCGGCCATCGCGCCCGATCCCTCGAATGACAAGGCGCTATTGTGGAACCCGGCCGGCGCCTCGTTCGACGAAGCCCTGGCCGCGATCGGGACGCCGGACGCTAGCATCGGCGTCATCGGCGGCACCGAGGTGTTCGGGATGTTCCTCGACCGCTATGATTTTTTCCACCTGTCGCGGGCGCCTGGCGTGCATCTGCCCGGTGGGCGGCCGGTATTTCCCGGCGTGCCCAAGCGAACCCCGGAAGTAATGCTGGCAAGCCATGGCCTCATCCCCGGCCGGCGGCAGGTGCTCGATCCAGCAAAAGGCCTGGTCGTTGTCAGTTGGCAGCGTTCATCAAAACCTGATTGACAAGACTGCCGCAGTCTGACGGGCCGCGTGCCAATGTTATCCGCCTCCGGCACTGACCGATCTTGCCACGCTGCTTTCGTGGTCGACGCAAATCGTCACGCGTCGTGCGGCGAGCCGGCGATTGTCAGATGGATCAGTTCGGAAAGTGTCCGCGCGCCGATCTTCTTCATGGCCGTGGCGCGATGGGTCTCGACGGTCCTTTGGCTGATGCCGAGGACATAGGCGACCTGCTTGTTCGGATTGCCTTCGACGACCATTTCGACCACCTGGCGCTCGCGTGGGGTCAGGCCGGCGATGCGCCTCGCGGCCGCCTCGCGCAAGGACGAAAGCGCGGTCGAGTTTCGCGTGAGTTCCAGTGCCCGCTCGATATTGACGACCAGTTCATCATATTGGACCGGCTTTTCGAGAAAAGCCATGGCACCGGCCTTCATCGCCCGAACCGCCAGTCGGATGTCCGCATGGCCGGTGATCATGATAGCCGGTGGCCCGCCGCCCTCGGTCTTGAGCCGCTCCAGCAGATCGAGCCCGCTCATGCGTGGCATCCGGGCATCGACCACGAGGCACCCCTCGCGGCCGGGCTGATAGGCGTCGAGGAATGCCTCGCCGCTTGCGTAGACCTCGACCGCCCAACCTTCTTCCTCGAGCAATCCGCGCATGGCGTCGCGTACCGAGCTTTCGTCGTCAACCACGAAGATGGTTGGCCGCACCGTATCGCCCTTCGATTCGGCCCGGGGGAACGGGTCCGCTCGCACTGTCGGCTGCCGAGATTCAGCGAGAAGGGATTGTATCAAATGAGTCAGCTCCTCCGGCCCAACGGGCTTATTGCGTTGCACGCAGCCCCGCCGAGTGATCTCGCGCATGGTGTCGGTTGAGATGTCGTCGGTCAAAATGACAGCGGGAAGCTCGCGACCGAGGGCTTCGCGCACGCTGGCAATCACCTGGAGGCCGGTCATGCCGTTCGGCAGACTGTAACCGGCGACGATGATATCAGGCTTTATCGTGTCTCGCGCCAGCGCCACCGCCTGTTTGCCGTCCGCAGCGGCAGCAGTGCGATGCCCCTCGCTTGTGAACAGGAGAGCGAGCATCTCGCGGATCGACGGATCGGCCTCGACGACCAGAATCGCCGCATGACAGCCTCGGTTTTGCACCCTGCTCGACCGGCGTCGTGGAGGCAATCGAGGTTGCTCGCCTCCGAGCGGCACCTCTACGGCGAAGACCGAGCCCTTGCCCGGACGGGATTGGACATCGACCGAATGGCCCAACAAATTTCCGATGCGCTGCACGATGGAGAGACCGAGGCCGAAGCCACGGCTGCGCTCGCGGGCAGGATTGTCGAGCTGATGGAATTCCGCGAAGATCGCTTGAAGCTGCCCCTCGGGGATGCCGGTGCCTGTGTCCCAAACCTCGATGCGCAGCTTGTCGCCGCGGCGCCGGCAACCGAGCAGGACCTTGCCCCGCTCGGTGTGTTTCACTGCGTTCGAGAGCAGGTTGCGAAGCATCTGCTCGAGAAGCCGCGGGTCGCTCCAGATGCTCAATCGGCAGGGAACCACGTGCCAGATCAAACCATGCGCCTGAGCATGAAAGGAAAATTCGATCCGCAGCCGCTCCAGCAGATCGTTGATCGGAAAATCAACCTTTTCCGGGCGGACGCTCCCGACCTCGAGTTGGTTGATGTCGAGGAGCGTTTCCAACGTGCCCACCAGAGCATCCGCTGTCTCGTTGAGCCTGGCGATCAGATCCAAGGCCTCCGCGTCCTTTTTGTCCTTGATCTTTTTCGCCAGTATTCCCCGCATCAAGCTGAGCGTCTGTAGCGGCTGCCGCAGGTCATGGCTAGCCGCGGCAAGAAAGCGTGATTTGCTTAGGTTGGCGCGCTCCGCGTGCCACTTGGCGCTCTTCAATGTCGTCTCTGCACGCATACGCTCGGTGACGTCATCGATCGCAACCACGATCGCTCGGGTTGCTTCAACATCCCCGCGGATGTTCTCCGCACTCAGCAGCAACACGCGTCTGCCGAGCGCCGGCAATTCGATCTCGATCTCATAATCTTCGATGGCAGCGTCCTCGGCTTGGACCAGCCCGAGAAAGGTGCGGAGCGCCGTCACATCCAAGCGGTGGTCGCCAACGTCAGCGAGGTGCTGGCCTATCGTCTCCTCCGGCAGGATATTGAAGGCGCGGTAGAAGGCGCGGTTGGCAAAGATGACGCACAGCTTCTCGTCGAGCAGGACCACGGGCCGGCGAATGGCGTCGATGACGCGGTCCGGGCCCGGATCGGCGCGTCCGTCGCGGGTAAGCTGCGTGGAGGAACGGCTCCCTCCCCGACGGTGTCTTGTCGTCGCCCACCTCGTCTCCATCTTCGTCTGTTCCCGAACGTGTCTCGAGTTCGCGACCGGCGCGGTTCTGCGCGCCGCGCGCCCACCGTGTCAATTCCCAACGCTGCGCGCGCTCCCCGGCTGGATCCCCTTCACCCTGGTCTCCTCCCCGACAGACGAGATAGGGGTCGAGATATGTGACCGTCGCGATCGGGTCGGACGGAAACGGCAGCGAAGCGTCGTCTTTCCCTAGCCTGTCGCTGCGCGGTTACGTGGTTTCACCTGTCCACCCCGCGATGACCTCGGAGCATCTTAGCCGCTTGGCCATCGTCCATGCTTCGTCTAAGATCAAAGTATGAACGACGGACCGAACATCGCAACCATTGCCGCTCTCGTCGGCGATCCTGCGCGGGCCAACATGCTTACGGCGTTGATGGATGGCCGGGCGCTCACTGCGAGCGAGCTTGCACACCAAGCCGGCGTCGCACCGTCCACGGCGAGTAGCCACCTTGGCAAGCTCGAAGCAGCAGGCCTCCTCTCTACTGATAAGCAAGGCAGGCATCGCTATTTCCGCCTTTCGGGATCGGACGTAGCGAGCGTTCTCGAAGGCTTGATGGGGCTCGCCGCACGGACCGGACAGGTTCCCGTCCGAACCGGCCCGAAAGACCTGGCTCTTCGAAACGCCCGCGTTTGCTACGATCACCTCGCTGGAGAACACGGCGTCCGGATGCTCGATAGCTTGCAAGCGAAAGGTTTCATCGTCGGCGTCGGAGGTGCGCTGAGTGTCACGGATAGCGGACAGCGCTTTCTCCGTCGCTGTGGCATCGAGTTGGACAGGCTGGGCGGCACCCGCCGTCCGCTGTGCCGCGCTTGCCTCGATTGGAGCGAGCGGCGGAGCCATCTTGCGGGCGCGCTCGGCGCGGCGATCCTGCTTCAACTATACGATTGTGGCTGGGTTACACGCGAGAGCGGCAGTCGCGCACTTCTATTCTCTAACGAAGGAAGCAAGGCTTTCGATCGCCTCTTTGCCGCCTGATGTCAGGAGTGGGGCCGCGGATTGCTCCAGGTATCTGAACTGAGCCGCGCAATGGGGTTCGGCGAGGATTATCTGCTGGACGCAGTGAAGCAGCGCCGGGACCGGATCAAGATCCTTGGCAACGATGTGCCGCCGCCCGTCATGCAGGCCATCGTCGAGACGCTGACGGCCGATAACTGACCGATACAGAGGTCACCTGCCGCAATTGGACAAAAGCGCCGAATCACGGTATGTCTGGCATGCACTTGAAAGGGTCCCCGGTCAAATACGGTTGCTGCGCTCTAAACTTGAAAAAGCGGGGTGCCGATCTACACAGTTCCTACACAGGCGATTTAGTGTCTAAATATGCATGCAAACTCATATCGTTATGGATACTGCCTCATTTCGCCGGTATGACAAGGAAGAAAGCGACGATCTAGATCGAACGAACTTCCGAACTACCACACTAGGCCGTGTGGACTGATTCGATCGAGTTGAAGATATAGAATTGATCGGGATAGGGGGACACCTCGCGATGCCGCCCCTCCCCCACCACCGGGCATACGGGTCACGTACCGGGCGGTTCTATCGGGTTAAGCTTGGGCAGGAACATAGAGGCGGGGGAGGCCGAGGGCGTCGAAATACGGATTGCGCAGCGCCTGTTGGACGGCCGGATGTCCTGACATGCGCCAGAACCCGGTCGGCGAGCCGGCAGCAACCGCCGCGTGGAACTTCGGCACGCCACGGCGCCGCAGTTCCTTGAAGCGGTTGGGGCCATTCCGCCATTGCCGCCAAAGGTAATGGCTGCTCGGCAGGCTGTCCGTTAATGAGATCAAAGGTGCGTGCGTACTCCCATCAAGGCCACGGCCCGCAAGCCGATCAACAGGCCGTATCAGCGACTTCCAACAGCACCACCTCACTTGCGAAAGGCAGCCGGTCCATACATACATTGGGGGCATGAAGACCAGTTCCGGCCGCCAAGTCTGAGCGGCGGCTGTCGGGTCAGTGAAGCGACCTTCGCCGGGATGGGCGGTAAGGAAGAAGATGTGCCCCAAACGCGGCGTTTTGGGGCAGCCGGGACGAACCGCAGGGTCGGGGTGTAAATTCGCGGGCAATAGTGACCCCCTGAGGGGCGGTTTTCGCGTTCAATCCCGACCCCTTTAGACGTTGCGTGTCAGTGTCCGTTCCTTTGGCCTTTGGCGGCCGGGAAGGGCATTT
>Ga0182024_10006387_pt1 | contig 25901 bp, 22 predicted proteins | sample P32metaG_FD_120480 | JGI IMG/M metagenome (GOLD analysis project Ga0182024, IMG submission 120480) | Permafrost microbial communities from Stordalen Mire, Sweden - P3-2 metaG (Illumina Assembly) | ecosystem: Environmental > Terrestrial > Soil > Wetlands > Permafrost | place: Sweden: Stordalen... | reverse complement strand
CCAGCTCGCCGATCGCGGTGTAGATGAACATTCGCTCGGCGTAGGACTTCGCCTCGGCTGTCAGTGACGGGATCAGGGGAAGGCCGGCGCCGACGAAGGCGACCGGCAGGCCCTTTTGCTTTGCCCGGTGCAGGCCCATGATCAACGCCTCGTAGTCGTCTCGGCTGAGGTTCTGGATCTCGTCCAGGATCAGCGCGAAGCCCAGGCCCGACTCCTGTGCCGCTTCGCCGACGGCCACCAGCAGGTCGCGCAGGTCTTCGACCAGATCCCCAGAGTCGGCGATGCCCACAGCCGCGTCGACATCGAGCTTGAAGGACACATCGCCGGTGCTCACCTCGAACGCCTTCAGCGCGCTGAGCGCCCGGCGCAGCAGCTCGCCGGCGCGCTTTCTGGCACTCATCTGCAGCAGTGCTTTGCGGGCGGTGCGCCCGATCAGCGTCGCCAGCGACGTGTTGCGCCCGATCTCCTTCGTCTCACCGGGCCACCCCGCTTCCTGGCAGAAAACCTCGAACTCGTTGAGCAGCACGGTCTTGCCTACTCCCCGCAGGCCCGTGATGAGAACGTGGCGCTCGGTGCCTCCCGCGGTCAGCTGCGAGATGATGCTGGCGAAGCGGGCGAGCTCGGAGTCGCGACCGGTCAGCGCCGGCGGGCGCGCCCCGGAATCGGGCGTATACGGGTTGTACGTGTCCGTGCCGCGTGCCATGACCGGTGACCTTTATAGCACTTTATAGCCCTGTATAGCTAAAACTGCTATACAAGCCGATACTCGGGTATATAGGGGCATACCGGCGAGCAGATCCTCCGGGTTATCGGCGACCAGTTCTCGCACCCAGACGCCGAAGCAGCTGAGGGGATCGTGCCCCAGGTGTAGCCGGTGTGGCTCGAGGCTCAGGCTCCGCTGTGTTGGGGCAGCGCGGAGCTCGCCTCGCTGGTGTGCCCGCGCCTGCCTCTGATCAGTGGGAGCAGCGCCTTGCGCAAGCTGCTCACGCCGTACCAGCTGCGCGCCACGAAGCCGGCGAACAGCGCGACGTAGAGCCCACCCCAGTAGATGAACGGCAGCAGCACGATCGGGCGGGGCAGCGTGCCGTTGCGCAGCGCGTAGATCAGCGTGCAGAGGACCAGCATCAGCACTGCGGTCTGCGGCAGGGTCTGACCCCAATGCCAGCGCGGGTCGGTGTACTTGCGCGTCACCTTGTAGACCGGCTTGCGGTTCGGGCCGCCGAGGATCGCCTGGATCGAGGCCTTGATGAACACCGGCGCGAGGCCGCTCCAGATGATCCGCACCCGCCACAGTTCGCGGATCGGATGGCGCTGGCGGCGCCGGCGGTCGTTGTAGGGGCGGTTGATCGCCATCAGCCACGCCTCCGTCGCCAGCACCAGCGGGACGACGTGCGCCGCGAAACTCACCCCGGTGCTCTGGAACGGCACGTAGCCGAGCAGCGCAAACACGATGCATGGGATGTAGATGAGCACCGTGAACGCATGCAGGTAGTAGCAGAGCAGCTCCGCGAACTGCATCCGCTGGCGCAGCCGCAGCCCGCGCAGGTCACCCCAGATCATCAGGCGCACCGTGTCGATCGCCCAGGTGCCGCGCTGCTTGTACACGTTGGGGACGTCCTCCGGCGAGTGCTGCCCCACCGCTCCGACGATCGGCAGGTAGCAGCTGTTCCAGCCGCGCCGCAGCGCCTCGATGCCCGACTGCAGGTCCTCGACGAGATTCCACGTCGGGAACAGCCCGATGTCCTCGAGCGCCGTGCGGCGCCACACGAGCCCCGACCCGCACGGGAACGTCGCGTTGGCCGCGTTGCGCGAGAGCATCTGGCCGCGGTAGAACATCGCCTCGCGGTTGTTGAAAGGGTCGCCGGCGCTGACCTGTGCTTCCTTGATGCTCTGCACGAACGCGAGGCGCTCGTCGTGCTCGAGCTGGCCCACCGCCTGGCGCAGAAATCCGTTCGAGCCGAGCTCGTCGTCGCAGTCGCGTGTCTCGATGTAGCGCAGCTCCGGATGCTCGGCGACGAGCATCGCAAACGCCGAGTTGAGGTTCCCCGCCTTCGCCGCGCCGTCGCGTCCCGGCGCGAAGCGCGGTGGCGGGGAGTGGTAGAGGACCGGCCAGCTCTGCACCGCCAACGCGAGCGCCGGATCGTGGCCGTCGTCGCTGACGACGATCACCATCCGCTTGCGCGGCCAGTCCTGCCGGAGGATCGAGGAGATCGTGCGCAGGATCATTCCCACCGGCTCCCCACAGCAGGGGATGATGATCCCCACCGTCGGCTCGGCGCCATGCGGCAGGGGATGGGGGTCCGGCACCGCACGCCACCAGTGGTTGGCCACGCTCAGGAACGTCGTCAGGAGCGTGAACAGGTTCGCGGCGAAGAACGGCCACGACAGCCACGGGATGTCGCGGTTCAGAGCGCCAAACAGCCACGGCACGTAGACGAGCGAGGCGAGCAGATAGGCCAGCCCCGCGCCGCGCACCAGCCAATGGCGGCGGATCGGCGGGTACTCGTCGCCGAACGCGCGAGCCGCGGTGGCCATCGCGCCGGAGGGCGCAATCGCATTGCCCGCCAACCCGGAGCGAGCGACGCCGTCACCGGGTTGCCCGGATGGACGGACGGGATCGTCCCGCCGGCGCAGCGGATGCACGGGCACGCCCTGCGGCCCGGGGGACGCGACCGTCGGATCGGTCGCTCGTGTCGAGATGGTAGGCACCACCTCGACATCGACCAACCACCCCGGGAAACTTAAACCCGTGCGCTGGCTTGAGATATGGGGGCGCGTCGTTTATCGATGGTTCTTGGGGTTCTACGCCCGGCTGCGGTGCCCATGCCGATCGGGCCAACAAAGTTCGCTTCAGCGAACTCCGGTCATGCGAACTCCAGTTGAGGCGGGCATATGCCCGTGTGGTTGCGTTGGAGCACCTCGGTGGGTCCGGTGCGCTGGCGGTGCTGCGCGCGCTGGCGACCGTCGGCGATGAGTCCTACGCCTCGCTGGCGCGGCGAGCCGCTGACCGTCTTGCCGGCGCGGGTGTCCCCGAGCCACCCTGGTCAGAGGGCCTCGGCCAGGCGAGCCCGGTGGCGGGCATGCTGATGTGCGACGACGATGGCTTCGATGACGGCGTGAGCGTGATGGTCGAGTTCGCGGTGCCGGGTGTCGAGTCTCATACGCTGGTCGTTTACATCGACCACAACATGGGTGGCCTCGTCAAGGACGCCTTTATCGCGGGGCCGCTGCAGTCGGTGCGCGAGGAGCTCGAACGCAGCGCCCCTGACAAGGATCGTCTCGCTCTCCGCGAGCTCGACCTCGCGGAGGCGCGGGCTCGGGTCAAGGACGCGCTTGAGATCCTCGACCACACGTTTGAACCGCCAGTCGATGAGGACGTGCGCCAGCTGCGCGCGCTCATGTGCGCGCGGATCAAGACGCTGCCCGAGGGCGGTGCGGGGCAGGACGAGGAGCCCGAGGTCACGCCCGAGGAACGCGAGCGGCTGCTCGCCGACTTCCTCGATTCGCCCGAGGGTCGGCGCTGGCGTGGGATGAAGACGCCCGGGACGTCGTCGAGCTGGCGATCGACTTCGGCGCCGACTACAACCACGGCGGTCCGTTGCGCTGGAGCCCGGTCGTCGTGGAGATCTTCATGACCGACTGGCTGGCGCGTAAGGTCACACGTGAGCCGCGGTTCTTCGAGGGCGTGCCGGATGTGCTGCGGGACTGGGTCAAGTTTGCGGGTCAGCGGCGAGGGGTGCCGGCAGCGGCGCTGCGCGAGGCGGTCGCCGCGGTCAAGGCCTTCCGCGAGGAGATGCTCGAAGTCGTCAATGACTCCGAGGCGTGGGGGCCCGCCAAGGCGTTCGCGATGGCCGCTCAGCAGGCCGGCGTAGACCTGTCGGATCCCGACGCTCTCGGTGCGTTCGTCGAGCGCCATAACGAGGAGCTGACGACGTAGGTGCTCGTCGGGGCCGGGGTGCGCGCCCAGGACTCGCCCCCCGGCGCCCCATCGTTCACCGAAGCGCAAAAGCTGGTCTTGGACGCTCTCCCCGAGCCTGCTGCCATAGGGGCGCTGTCGTGGTCGAGGCTTGACGGCCGCGGCGGGCAGAACGCTGCCAAAGAACAAGGGTCTCGTGTGCGAGTTGGTTACGAACTTGAGGGCTGGGCAATCTGCGGCGCTTCGATCGAGAGAATCCCAAGCGGTGCGTATGGTCGTTGGCCGGCGATCGATCCCGATCGCTCGTTGAGGATCGAAAGGAGAGATGCCATCATGAAACTCATGGCGGCGGAGAGGCAGCTGGTCCACGTGACCCTCAGTGGCGACATCAATGGCGAGTACGTCGTCAAGGACGAGGGTCCCGACGGCGAGATCACGCTTGTTCCGGATACGTCGGCGGAGGCGATACTGGACCGGCTTGGCCACACTCAGGCGACGCTCGCCGATTTCGAGGCCGAGCATGGAGCTGTCCTCCCGCCTGCCCGACACACCCACGGCGGGGGCGCAGGTCGCGAACGTGGTCGGGGAGGGCGCGATGCCTTCAAACTTCCCGTTGCGCGGGCCTGTGCCAGCATTTCCATCATGGGCAAACTCAACTTTTCGTAAGTCTACTTTGCCTCGTCGGCAGGATTGCTCAGGATCTAGCGGCAGACATTGGCTCGCCGCGAGGCTTTTCGCGCCGGAACCTGTTCTATATGCGCCGTTCGCGACTATGTGGCCGGATCCCGAGAAAGTGCAGACGCTGTCTGCACAAATGGGATGACAGCGACGCTGAGCGGAGCGCGAACTGATGTGTGACTAGCCCGCCTGTGCTCAGTTTGCCTTTGATTTGATCTGCAAGGTACTTGTGATCAGCTCTGCGATTACAGAGGGTGGGATGTCGGTCGGGGCGCTGAGGTGATAGGTGGGAACGTGCTCGGCGAGGTCGGCAAAGATCTGAAAGCTCTTGCGGGCGGACGGGCCGATGTTCGTCAGGCCCCATGTCGAGGTCATCAGGGTAAGCGGGTTAGGGGGCAGGCGACCTATCTCCAGGTCGTTCTGCGGTGCTCGGTCGATTACGATCGTGGCGGATAGCGACGCTGGTGTGCGGGCCGCGCGGTCGACGGCCATCCAGGTCTCGTGTTGGTCGGCGAAGGGTGCGATCGGCGTGGCCCAGCCTTGGGTCAGGTGAAGGGACGCGTGGGGGACGTTCATCACCGCCGGGCCTGGATAGGCGACGACGCCGGTGCTCTCGCGGCGAAGGGTTAAGACGTCGTCGCAGAAGAGCGTCGCTCCACGCCCCATGAGCTCGATCGCGAGGCTGGTCTTGCCGGCCCCGGTAGGACCGAGCATCGCCACCAGCTGGCCCTCGAGCAGTACCGCGCTTGCGTGCAGCAGCTCAAACCCTCGGGCCAAAGCCGTCCACCAGAGGACCGTGTCGAGCAGGAACCGCTGGGCGGCGGCGTGGTGCTGGGCAGCCGCCTCGCTGCTGTTAAGCGCCCAGCGCACGAGCCGCCGGTCGGCGGAGAGCTCGTAGAGGGCTTTGCCGGCGTAGCGAATGCGGTGCTCATCCTGGGCGCCCCGCTCGACCGTGACCTGCGCGCCATCGGGGAAGCGGGTTTGCCACAACACCTCAGCCGAGGGCGCTTGCCAGGCTTGCTCCAGTGTTTCTGCTGAGACGTGAATCAACTCGAGAGGCTCTCCACGCCTGGGCTCGCGACCCGGGACAAGCAGCGGATAGTCCGACACGACAGCCAATCCAAAGCCGTCCCCCGACCAGCAGACCTCATCTATCGGCGTGGGTGTGCTTTCGGGGGGCATGGGGATGATTGGCCAACCGTCCAAAAAGACACTTGAGCGGCATCTGTGACGTATGAGGGCAGACTGGCGTGCGGATGGGCATAGGCTACTTCGCCGTGGCCGACTGACGTCTGAGATGCTTTTCAGTCGAGCGTGGGAGCGTCGACGCAGCAGCCGGTGATGATCCCGCTGCCGGTGCCGGTGTAGTGACCATCGGGTTCGACGAGCACCCGGTAGTAAGCCCGCGTGCCGGAGCGGTAGAGGATCGTGCACGACCAGGGGTTGCGGAGCGTCCCCCCTCCCCCCGGGCGACAGCTCACGTGCACGGGGCGCGTGCGCTCGGCGGCAGGCACGGGCTCAGGGGCCTGGGCCACGACCGCCGCCACATGAGCCGCGCTCAGCACGGTCACCGGCTTGAGCGTCAGCGCGCTCGACTGCTCGTATTGGAAGACTTCCTCGCTCCCGCGGCTGCGCAGCGCGACGACGGCTCCCGCGACACCGAACAGCACCGCTCCCCACACGATCAGTGCAGCCAGCCGTCGCATCACACCACGGTACGCAAAGAGGGGGTCCGCGATCGCGGACCCCCTTCATATGCAAGGCTTGCTGTCTCGGCGTTAGCCGTGGCGACCACCGTGGCCGCCCTTGCCGCCGCCTTGGCCGCCACCGAAACCGCTGCCCTTGTTGCCGCCGCCACCTTGGCCGCTGCCGAAGCCGCCGCCCTTGCCGCCGCCACCTTGGCCACCGCCACCGCCACCGTCATCGCCGTGGCCGCCGTGGCCGCCATCGCCTTTGCCGCCGCCGCCATTGCCACCGCCGCCGCTCTTGCCACCACCGTTGCCGCCTTTACCGTTGCCGCCACCGCCACCGCCACTGCCGCCGTGACCGTCCTTGTGGCAGCTTCCGTTTTCGTAGGTGTAGCCAGGCTTACAGTGCGGAACCGGGATCGGAATGCAATTCCTGCCCCTTACTTCGAAGCCGGGCGGGCAGGTCGGAGGCGGAGGCGGAACGCATTTGCCTTCGCTGAATTCAAAGCCATGCCCGCATTTCGGAGGCGGGATTTTACGGCAGTTACGCCCGACGAGTTCATAGCCGGACGGACATTCGGGGCGGTACTGGTGGAAGCTGGCGCTACCTCCCTGGCCACCGAAGCCGAAGCCTCCCCCACCGCACAGCGCCAGCGCGCCGCCGGTGCCCAGCGTGAGGAATCCAACGGTAAGGAGCGTCGTCATGCGTGACCTCATAAAAAGTCCCTTCCTTGGGGAGATAGATCTGCGGGAGGTGGATCTGCGTGCCCCGCTCATCGCCCGCAGCTTGATTCGATCAAGCTCGAGCGGCTCTAGCGTCGGACGCCGATCGCGAAGCGCGTCGGCGACCTCTTGCAGGTCATCCGAGAAGCGTTCCTCTTTGTGTGGAGTGTTCATGTGGCCTTATACGCACGAGGGGCCGGATTCCCGACCGAAGCCTTCTCTGGGTCGACGTGCAGCCGCCACCTCGATCCCGGGTGGCCACTCGGGTTGACGGGCGCCGCCGTCAATTGTGTTGCGAGCCGTCTCCCCGCCGCGGGCGCGTCAGGAGCGATGCGGGCCGGTGCCGTGGCGACCGCGCGGCCCAGTCTGGCCTCTGTTTTGGATCAGGTGTGGGCGGCGCGGCGAGCTCGCGGCGGGATGAGACGCCGAGCTTGCGGTAGATGTTGCGCGCGTGGGTGCGAACCGTCTCGACGCCCACCTGCAGGGCGACGGCTATCTGAGCGTTCGAGCGTCCCTGCTGGAGCAGGGGAAGCACTTCGGCCTCGCGCTGTGTCAACAGCTTCCCTCCCGCGATCGATCCGCTGCGCTTATCGGGCGCTCCCCGTGGAGTTACCTGAAGCCCCCGTGAGGCGAGGTGGATCGCGTGCAGCACGTCGCGCGACTGAGTGTCCCTGCCGAGGCAGGCGCTCGCCCCGAACGCGAGCAGCTGGGCAGACTCGGTCATCGAGGGGTCGTCTGCGAGCAGGATCATTCGCGTGGCGGGATGTAGTCCGCTGAGCTCCCGCACCTCGGCCATCTTGGCCAGGGCGCCGACGTCGAGGATCGCTACGTCTGGACGGTGGGCGCGTAGGACGACAGGGATGCGCCTGTGCTCCACGTCGGCGGCGAGGATCGCAAGACTCGGATCGCTCTCGATCAACTCGCGCAGTCCTCTGGCCAGCAGATCGTCGAAGCGGGCGAGGACGACGGTGATGGGGGTCTGCGGCGGCATGTGTGATCCAGGCGACAGCTGGTCAGGCGCGAATGCGTACGCCCTCATCGGCAGAACGCAGAGGAAGGGTGAGCCTCGCCTCACCCTTCGCTTCCCCCGTCGCTCCCCCCAAGATCACCCTCGCGAGAGGAAGAGCGAGGCGGCGGCTCGCCCGAGCATGCAGGTATGGCCCGTCTCCTCCTCGCTGTCATCCTCGCAACGGCGCTTCTCCTGCCCGCGTCGGCCGGCGCTCACGGCCGCCGGCCTCGCCATCCTCACGCCTCGAGCACCACGCACCGGCACGCCTCGGCCCGACGGGTGGCGCCCGCCAAGCTCGCCGGCCCCGATCCTGTGGTGCTTGCGGCCGCCGTCGCAGAGCGCTACTGGGGCGCGGTGCCCTGCGGTGGTCAGATCACGGTCCTCGCCTACAGCCCCCTGGCTCCCGGCTTGAGCCCCTCGACCGACGGCTGGGTCACGTTCAACTCCTCGCTTGGGCCGAACGACCTCGAAGCGCCGGCCGGCACCTACACGCAATGCACGATCTCCCTTGCCGCTTGGCGGTGGCCGACGCGGACGGCCGAGGAAGAAGACTGGAACATGTTCTGCCTGACGGTGACCCACGAGATGGGCCACCTGCTCGGCCATCCCCACTCGCTCCTCCCGGGCAGCGTCATGGCGCCTGTGTTCACCGACGAATCGAACGTTCCGCCGATCTGTCGGGCGACGCGCCCGCCGCGGCCCCAGTAGACCGCGGCGGCAACGACGCCGCGCGCTAGGAAACCTTCACCGTGCGCTTCGCGACCTGCTTGCCGTCGACTTCGACGATCAACACGACTCGCCCTCTACCGAGGCGACGGAGCGCGCTCTTGGACAGCCGAACGGTGGCCGTGCCCGAGACGCCGAGCGTCTTGGTCAGGCGGACGCGGTGCGACCCACGGCTGGCGCGCACCACGATATGGCAAGCGACCGAGCAGTGAATCGTGGCCGCGCCCTGCGTCGAGAGCTTCGCCGACGCTGCGCGAGGCTGGAACTGTGACGCCGGCGGGGTCCTCGCCGGCGGAGCTGGCACCGGCGGAGTCGTCGCCGGCGGCGCTGGCACTGACGGAGTCGTTACCGGCGGGGCGCCGTACTGATTGGCGCTGGCGCTTTGTGCGTTGTGGCCGCCGAGCCCGAAGTCATGGCCGTCGCTCAGCGCCAGCGCGCCGCCGGTGCCGAGGCCGAGGAATGCGATTGTGAGGACCGTCGCCAGACGTGAACGCATGAAGAATCCCTTCTGTCCTGAGGACGTGGACCGGCGAGCCCTGCTCATCGCGCGCAGCTTGACTGCATCGAGCGCAACAGGGTCGAGCGTCGCACGCTGGTCGCGAAGCACCTCAGCGACCTGCTGAAGGTCATCCGCAAAGCGTTCTTCTCCGTGTGAAGGGCTCATACGTACTGGTACGCACGAAGGGCCGGATTCCTGACAGCGTGCAAGGCAGCACGCACGAAAGGCCAGATTCCCGACCGAAAGGTTGTCCGTCGGCAAAGAATGCCGATAGGGGACATCGATGAGTCCCATGCGCGACGAGGCCTTCGAGCGGCTCTACGCCGAGCATGCCCAGGCTCTGTACGCCTTTCTCAGCTACCGCACCGGCGACCGCGTGCTGGCCGAAGACCTGCTCGCGGACACCTTCGAGCGCGCCCTGCGCGCCCGCCGGCGCTTTGATCGCCGCAAGGCGAGCGAGAAGACCTGGCTGTACGCGATCGCGCTGAACCGCCTGCGCGATCAGATCCGGCGACGGTCCACCGAGAGCAGGGCGCTCGAGCGCGTCGCGGTGGCGACGGTGGCCGGATCGGCCGGCGGGATCGAGGAGGTCACCGACCGTGACCTCGTGGGCAGGGGCCTTTCCTGCCTGAGCGACGAGGAGCGCGAGGCGATCGCGCTGCGCTTCGGGGCCGATCTGACCGTACCGGAGATCGCCAAGCTGACGGGTGAGAGGCTCAGCACCGTCGAGGGGCGTGTGTATCGCGCCCTGCGCAAGCTGCGCAAGGCGATGGATTGATCGACGCCTACGACGGGACGATCGAGAGATCGTTGCTGGCTAGTGCCGCCGCGCGCGCCGCGGGGGCCCGCTTCACCCACTCGGTTGGGCTCGACCCGCCGAGCATCTTGACCGCCTGCCTGGTCAGCGGCTCCAGCGGATTCATCCGCAGCGCCCGCTCGGCGGCCGGCCGTGGGTCGATGCCGGCGGCTCCCTGCGCGATCGCGAGCGTGTAGTAGGTCTCCCAGCTGCCGGGGTCGCGGCGCACTGCCTGCGCCATCGCGGCGACTCCGAGCCGTGGCAGGCCACGCTTGATGTCGCAGAAGCCGAGGATCTCATACGGTTCTGGACGCACGTCGAGCCATCCGATCGATGACAGCGCCGAGGAACTGGCCTTGGCGCAGTCAGAGGCGTACAGCGCGTGCTCGGCGTCTTCGAGGCGGCCCTGCGAGCCGATGATCAGCACGGGCGTCACGAGCGTGACGAGGCACAGCAGGCCGAGGATCATGCGGCTGTTGTAGCCCGGCACCCAACCGGGCCCGGAGCCCTTGCGCGGGCTCAGGGCGGCGCCCGCGCAGGCGAAGAACCCGAGCGTGACCACGGGCATCTCCCAGTCCCAGTCCACGCCCGCGCGCAGCGCCCAGACCACGCCGACGGCGAGCAGCGCGCCGTAGATCGAGCGCCGCGGGCCGTGCGCACGCCTGCCCAGCCCGTAGAGGACGGCGAAGATCGCGATCAGCAGCAGCGCCAGGCCCGGGACCCCGAGCTCGGCCATCGCCTGCAGGTACAGGCTGTGCGCGTTGATCGTGTAGACGAAGCGAGGGCGGTTACGGTCCCACAGGGTCTGGTACATCCCCGCCCCGTAGCCGTGCAGCGGCGAGGCCGAGAAGCCATGCAGCGCCACCCGCCACAGATCGGTCCGCCCGTTGTTGGAGGGATCGGTCAGCCGCTGGCGCAGGTCGCTCGCGTTGCCATGGGGAGTGGCACCGCTGATGAACCGCTGCCAATCGTGTTCGACGCGGTGGGGAACGCCGAGGGCGAGGGCGAGGACCAAGACCGACGCGACCGCGCCCGCGATTAGGGCGAGCCTCGTCTGGCGGCTCATCAGCGCCCTGCCCGCGGCGCCGCGCAGACGGGGATCCAGGCCGATCGCGAAGTACAGGCGCAGACCGGCGCACGCGACCGCGCAGATGCTCGCCGCCAGCGCGACCCGATGACCCTGCGACACCGCCGCCGACGTGGTCGGGTCGACCGTGTCCAGCAGGTTGGCGTGATAGGCGATCACGATCAGCGCCGCGCTGGCCGGAGCCGTCGCGAGCACACCGCTGAGCAGTCCGCTCGGGCGGGCCACGAGCACGTAAACGACCAGGCCGACAACCCCCGCGGCGATCGCCCCGCGCGAGAAGGTGAAGAACAGCGTCGCGGCGAGCAGCGGGATGACGGCCGCCGCGAGGACGCGGACGAGGCGTCGTTCGCGCAGCGAGCAGGTGAGGTGAAACGCCAGCACGATGCCGATCGTGGCCAGCAGCCCGAGCGTGTTCCAGTACGTGACCGGGTAGCTCAGCCGCTCGTTGGCCACGTCGGGCGCGGTGTGCAGGACGTTGGGCAGCACGCGGCTGATCAGGCCCGCCAGGCACACGACGGACGCGCCGATCACGAGGCCTCTGATCAGCCAGCGCAGGTCCTGCGCGCTCGCGCGCACGGTCCCGAACAGGACGAGGATCAGCAGGTACAGCCAGGCGCGGTCGAACTCGATCAGCGCCCGGCTCATCGAGTGCGACCAGGACGCGGACACGAGCGTCAGCAGCGCATACAGCCCAAGCGCGGCGATCGCGACGAGCGTGGCGGGCGCCAGCCCCTCGAACGGCCGGCGCGACTGCATGATCCGCACGAGCAGGACCTGCGCGAGCACCAGTGCGGCGACGGCGGGCGTCGCCGGGAAGTAGCCGCCGGCGTTGAACCCCATGAAGACGATCAGGGCGCCCGGCAGGAGCATCAGCGCCGTGACGGCGAATCCCCCCGCCCGCGGTGTGCCGGGCGCGTCCTCGCTCGTCGGTGTATCGCCCATAACGGGCGCGTCCGCCGCGATCGCCACGACGTCACTCACCGGCGCAACTGACAAAGCCGGGTTCAGGCCTTGACGGCGGGGATCGGCTGATCGGGCGGGACAGAGCCGTTGGACGCCGCCGCCGCGGCCGGGGTTGGCGTCGCAGGGCGCACCGCGCCATCCGTCGCGTAGTCATACGCGTAGCCGTAGGAGCCGAGCCGGCCCGACTTGAAGCCGTTCGCGACCACGCCCAGCAACGGGGCGCCGGCGCCCGTGAGGGTCTCGTGCAGGCGCTCGGCGACGTCGCGGCGATTGCGTCCCACCCGGCCCACGATGATCACGCCGTCGACCTTGCGTAGCAACGGGAACGCATCGGAGACGGCGGTCAGCGGCGGCGTGTCGATCACGACCAGGTCATAAGTGGACTTCACCTGCTCGAGCAGGTGCTCCATCGCGTGGCTCTCGATCAGCTCCCCCGGGTTCGGCGGTAGCGCCGCGCCGGCGACCAGCACGTCGAGCGTGCGCCCGCCAGCGCCGTTCATCCGCGCTCCACCTCCGTTCGCAGACGGGGAGTCGAGGTCGACGGTCTGCGTCGCCTCGCTGAGCGCCACAGCGCCGATCAGCACGTCCGATATGCCCGGGCCCGAGCGGATATCGAGCTGTTGAGCGACCGTCGGGCGCCGCAGATCGGCCTCCACCAGCAGCACCCGCGAGCCCATCCTCGCCGCCGCGCTCGCCAGGTGACGAGCGACGGTCGTCTTCCCATCGCCCGGGGCGGCCGAGGCGACCAGCAGCGTGCGCAGCTCGCGGTCGACGTTGAAATAGCGCAGGTGCGCGCGGATCAGATGAAACGCCTCGGCCTCGCTCGCTGGCAGGGCCTCCCTGACGTTCTTCTTGCCTCTTGTCGAACGAGACAGCGCAGCGCTCTCGGGGACGACCCCGAGCAGCGGCAGACCGTAGATCGTCTCCAGATCCTTCGGCTCCCTGATGCGCCGGTCAAAGCGCTCGAGCAGGAACGCGACGACGAGCCCAAGCAGCAGGCCCACGACGGCGCCGAGGAATGCGTTCCGCGAGACCATCGGCGAGGAGGGCGTGCTCGGGACGGTCGCGGTCTGCGCGACCTGGACGTTGCCGTTGCGCAGTTCGGCGAGCGTCCCCAGCGACTGCGCGCGATCCTCCAGCGCCAACCCCGCTGTGCCGGCGCGCTGCTGTGGGGAGAGCACCGCCAGCTGCCTGTTGACGAGCGCCAAGGCGGAGGCGTAGTAGGCGTGGTTACTGTTCTGCTGCTCGGTGACGAACAGTTTGCTGTAGGTGTTCGCAATGCTGGCCGCCAGCTCAGGCGAGGTCGCGGTTGCGGACACGTTGACGATGTTCGATTCGCCTTCTCCGCTCACGCTCAGATTGGCGCTGACCTTCTGCTTGGTCAATCCCAGCCCGAGCACCGCGGCGGTCTTCGCCGCCATGTCGCCGAGCTTGACGAGCTTCAGGTTCGTGTTCTCCTGAGCCTGCTGGCTGGTGCTGCTCGCCACGGCGAGCCCGGCGACCTGCTGGCCGAGCTGGTTGTTGCTGAACACGAGCGAGGCCGTCGCGGTGTATTGCTTGGTCTGGTGCTTGGAAAAACCGTACGCCGCGGCGGTAACCAGCACGGCGCAGAGCAGGATCCATGGTGCGCGGCGGCGCAGGACACCCGCGACCTGCTCGAGGCTCAGATTTGTCTGCTCGGTGTCCATTCAGTTGCCCTCTCCACAGCCGACGACACTCATCTGATCGGAATCCACAGGCAATTCATTACTTTCTTGAGCTATATCTGGCCGATTGGCGCGTGACATCTCGCGATAGACCTTCCGATAGCGCCCCGCCACTGAGGTCGGGGACAGACCGCTGGCCAGCACTCGCTCCCGGGCACCCACCGGGCCCCTCAACTCCAGCGCCTGCCGGAGCTCCGCCGCGATCCTTTGCGGATCTCGATTGGTGCAAAAGCAACCGGGCGCCACTCCGAACAAAGCGCTGACATCTCCGACGTCCGTCGACAACACCGGCGTGTCGCAGGCCATCGCCTCCTTGACGACCATCGGCGACGCCTCGAAGTGAGATGTCTGCACCACCACGTCGGCTGCGTTCATATACAAGGGCATCTCGGCGCGCTCAATCTGACCGCCGTACACCACGTGCACCTTCCGGTCCAGGCACGCGAGTGCCATCTTGAACACGTCGGCGCCCTTCTCGGGCCGAGCGGCGCTCGCCGGAAAGAACAGGATCTCCTCCTCGACCGGCAGGCCCAGCCGTCGACGACACTCCACTCGATCCATCGGCCGAAACAGCTCTGTGTCAACCGCGGGCGCGATCACGCTGTACGGGCCCCGGTAATCAAGCACCGCGAGCAGTCGCTCGTCCACCGTGACGACATGGTCGCTCAGATCCAGGGCCAGCCGCTTTAAACGCTTCCAGTAAGCCAGCCGTTTGGTCAGGGTCGTGCTTCTGCCTGCACTAGATGAGCTGTAGGCCTCGCCCTCGTGGATCGTGAACAGTAGCGGCGTGTCGATCCCAAGGACGCTGCGAAGCCCGGCTGTCTGCACGGCGCAGTAACTGTGCTGGGCGTGCAGGACGTCATAGTGCCCTGCGCGCATTGCCCTCGCAAGCCGGGGCATCTCGGTCAGATACTTCAGCTTGCCCTCCCGCGGATTAACGAAAACGACATCGACCTCGATACCATCCCCCACGAGCGCCTCGACGTGTTCTCGCACGAAGCTGCCGTAATAGCGCTCGCCCGCAAACGGATACATATTGGTGACGGTCAGGATCTTCATCTGAGTCGTCCCAGCCGGAGCTTGCTCGCCGGCGCGATGCACAGGCCAACCGGGAGGAAGATCAAAAGCGCGATCGTCGGATCCTGCATCGACGGCGAGATCGGCGTCAACGTGAGGGCGGCCGCCATCGCTCCGGCCGGAAACAGGTACCTGGGCGAGATCATCACCATCAGCACGAGGGCCGCGACAAACGCAGCCACCCAGAGCGCGAGGCCTGCCCAGCCGCGCTCGCCGAGCACATGTGCCATCAGGCTGTCGTATCTGAACGCCGGCTGAGCGTCGGAGAATCCAAAGGTGGTATCCAAGCCGGCGTCGCCGAAGGCGCTGTCTTCAGCGCTTGGGTCGATGTTCGATCCAAAGGTGCCGAGGCCCCAGCCGAAGGGAAACCTGTCATCCGCCAACTTCTCTGCACCGCCCAAGAGACTCGTCCGCGGCCCCGCGTGGCCCGCGACATTGCCGACCAGGCCGCTGCCGGATTCCGCGTTGGTCGCGGTCAGCCCACTCGTGAACGGAAGCCCCAAGAAAAAGACAACCGGGATTGCCACAGCGACAGCCGCGCTGAGCCATCTACCGCGCAGCAGGCGGACCGACGATATGAACACGAGCAGTCCGCCCACCGCGAGCAGGGGCTTCAGCCGCGTGCTGATGACCACCACGAACAGCGCGAGGACCCCACCGCAGATCAGCTGTCGGCGCGAGAGAAAGCGAGTGGGTGACAGCGCATCGCTGAGCACCAGGCAGAGGAGGATCGTTCCGACGATCGACCCCAGGGTCGGATGTCCAAAGGCTCCGCTCACGACGGGCAGGGAGAATCGCGTTCCGGTGCCCTCGCCCAGGGCGATCTGGCCCACCGCGACGACCGCCTGGCAGATGTTCCACCCGACCAACAGACGGTAAGCCCATCTGACGCGTTGCGTCGCCGTCAGACGACTGCCCAGGTACAGGCCCCAGCCGATCGCTCCGGGCCAGCGCAGGTCCTGCCACACCGCGGGCACGGCCAGCCCCAGTCCCCCGTGCGAGTAAATGGCCCCGACCAACTCCCCGAGGACCATCAAAACGAGGATCAGCAACGCCAGGTCCTTGATCTCCCTGCGCATCCCCGACACGGCCTGCACGAGCGGGACAAAGCCTGTCAACAACACCGCGTCGCTCAACAGCTTCAGATCGTGCGGATGCAACTGTCCGTAGGAGGCCAGGCCGCTGATTATCGGCACGATGGCCAGCACGCCAATACTCAGCACGAGCCGCCGGCGAGCGCCCGCAAGGGTGAGCGTCGCCAGCAGACTTAGCGCCACCACCCCGATCAACGTCGGCAGCGGGGCCACCGCGACGCCGGCGCCGATCGCGATCGCCAGTGCAGCCAGCATCGCCGCGAGCGCGGCCGATCCCTGCTGGAAGAACGACGTGGGCGCCGGGCGGCGCAGAGCAACTGTATGGGTTGACTTTGACTGTGACATAGCCCTATGCGTGCTCGCCGAGGCGCCCCGTCTGCAGGCCTTGAAGGACGTCCAGATATCTGATGCGGCTCGTGTCCCAGCGATACAGCTCGGCGCGTGCCTGCGCCCGGACGCTCTTCTGCGTCGCCGCCACACGCTCATCCATCACCCATGCGATCGCTCCGGCCAGCGACTCGGGATCCCCGGGCCGGCAGAACGTGAGGTCCTCATCATCGAAGTGGGCGGCGACTGTCTCCAGGCGGGCGCTCACGACCGGGATTCCAAGCGCGACGTACTCGAACAGCTTGTTGGGAAGAATGAACCGATTGATCTCAGATGGCCGATTGGAGATGACCCCGCAGTCGGTCGCGGCGACGGCCATGAGGGCCTCTTCGATCGGCAGATACCGATTGGAGAAGGTGACCGAGTCAGCCACCCCCAGCTCCGCGGCCAGCTCGCGCACAGTCTCGAGCTGATCCCCCTCGCCCAGGATCACCGCGCGCACGCGACGCTCCTGCGCGCGCAGCAGGCCGATCGCCCGGACGAGCAGATCGACCCCGTACCAGCGCGTGATCGTGCCGTGATAGGCGACGGTGAACTCGCCCTCGCCCGGCGATGTTGGTGAGCGCTTGACCCCCGCGATCAAAGACTCCTCGGGAGTGTTCATGACGACCGCGATCCGCCGCTTCTCAGCGCCGCGGGCAACCAGCTGCGCCTTGTAGGGGTCGTGGACGGTGAGCACCGCGTCCGCCAGCGCACACGCCACCCGCTCGAGCCTCCGCAGTAGGGCAACCACGATCGCGTTCCTTCTTTGCGAAGCGCCGAAGCGGGCCTCCCACAGATGCGAGGAGAGATCGCGCACGTCGAGCAGCAGCCGAGCGCCCAGCAGCTTCGGCAGCAGGCCGGCGAGGATGAGGAACTCGGGAGGTGAATGTACCTCCACGATGTCGACCCTGCCGCGTGCTCGCAAGACGAGCGCCCAGAGGGCGGCGAGGATCGTAAAAGAGCAGTACTCGAGGGCCATCGTCGCGATCGGCGCCCCGCGCCGATGTCGTATCGGCAGACGCCATACGGTGATCCCGTCCAGGCGCTCGTGGGCGGCCTCACCGTCGCCCCGCAGCGCGATCACATCGACTTGGTATCCGGCGCCGGCCGCAGCCCGTGCCGCCCGCTCGGCGCGCGGCTCGCCGATCGGGAAGCGAGCATGTGTGATCAGGCACAGCCTTGCGTTTGCGCTAGTCGTGGCGCGCTTACCATTCGCGCTCATCACGCCGCCCTTGCCAAATCCACGCGCTCGCCGTCCGACTGAGAGGCGCCCGCGATCGGTTCCAAATAGTTCGCGAGGATCTGTTTCAGGGTCGAGCGATGCTCCTCCACGCGGACCCGTAGCCGCTCAGAGATCTCATCCCGGTTCGCGATCGCGTGCTCCGCGGCGCGCATCAGGGCGCTATCGGTGATCCCGTCGTAAGGCACACCGGCGCTCTCCATCCCCAGCATCTCGAGTGTGCCGTAGCTCTTGGAGGGCTCGACCACAATGTGGACAAAGGGAACCCCGGTAACGGCCGCCAGGATGATCGAGTGCAGCCTCGTCCCGATCAGGACGTCGAGCCCCGCGTACAAAGCCAGCAGCTCCTCCAGCGACAGGTCCGCGTCGATCGCCTCGACGCGATCGGAGCATTCCAGCGCGGCGGCGATGTCGCGGGCGAGCTGGATGTCCTCGAGGACCTGCGGGATGAAGATCACCCGGACGCGCGGATCGGCTTGGAGCAGCCCTCCGAGGACATGATCGAGCGCCTGCTTGTAGCGCTCCAGCGCGGGCGCGGGAGATGCGTCCGGAAAACGGCTGTAGCGAACGGTCACCCCGACCCTCAGCTCATCACCGGACGGCCGCCCTGGTGTCTTGTTGGCGGTCAGGAAGGCGACGTCTGGGATCAGCTTGAGGTCCCGATCTGCAACACCCAGCTCGGACCGCGCGAGCGCGAGCGATCGCGGCTCACGGGCGTACACCTGTCCTCGTGAGCGCAGCGCGGTACGCAGCATCACCCTCGTCAGAACCGAATAGTGCTCCCCGAACGAGACCCCGAGCAGCACCGTCCTGCGACGGTAGGCATGGGCGATCCGCAGGGGGTAGAGCATGCGCCACAGATAGATCACCTCGCCGAAGCCTCCGAGCGAATGCAGATAGGACCCGCCCTTCGCCACCACGACATCGGCGTCGGCGAGCGTGCGAAAGAACTCTCGATCCTCGCGTGAGACGAGCATCAGCGCTCGATCGCCGATCACACGCCTGGCCCAGATCAGTAGCTCCGCCCGGATCAGGCTAAGCACCCACCGCCCACGAGCGCCGTCGAATGCCCGCAGCGATGGCACCGGGGTGCCCACGATCTCGCATCCCAGCGCCCTCGTCAGGCGGGTGTCCGCCGGGAGATCGAGAGCTGTGTGCGGCAGCTCAGCCGACACCGCCGTGATGACCGCGCCCGGCGCCGCGTTGCGCAGGGCGTCGACGGTCGCGCTCAGGATCGCATAGTCACCCTTGTTGCAATCCGATGACATATGGGTCAGGGCGATCCGCATTGCAGTACTCACAATCTCCCTAGAGCCCCTGTGGGAGCGCACGACGAGCGGACACGTTGATCCGCCAGACCCCCACCGCGTATCCCACGATCTGCACCCAGTCGGCCGCGACCATCGCCCATGAGGCGCCGATCAGCCCATAGTGCGGGATCAAAATCAGGTCGAGCGTGACCATCACCGTCAAGCTGCCCGTCGCGCTGAACAGACGCGTCCGCTGTCTGCCCTGGGCGGTCACCAGCGCACCGAGCACATAGGCCATGCAGCGGGCCAAGAACGAGAAGGAGAGGATCAACAGCGAGACCCGTAGTTGATGCACGATCGCCTCGCTGTATCCAAACAGCGGCGCGATCCAGGCGAACAGAGCGGCGCTCGAGGCGGCGATCAGCGTGCCCGCAACGGTGCCGAGGATCGCCGTGCGCCGGTGCTCCTCCGGGCGCTCCACGAACCGCGGCAGCAGCGCCGAGCTCAGCGCATCGAGTGGCATCGGCGCCGCGTAGTAGACGCGCATCGCCAGCGCATACGCGGCCACCCCTCCCGGGATCGGCGTCAGCCACAGTGCTGCCAGCAGTACCACGTCGAGCTGGGTCGAGGCCATCATCACCATGTTCTGCGCGCCATAGGGGGTCATCGTCTTGAACCACCAGCCGACACCACCCGCTCCCTGCGATGGTCGCAGCGCCACGGGCATCGTCAACCACCTCCCCAGCGCGCCGACCGCATAGGCCATCGACGTATAGAGAAGCGGTGAAAGGTGGGGCAGGACCTTCAGATATGCACCGACCAGGAGACCGATCATCAGACAGCTCTCCAAGGCGGCGAAGACCGCCTCGCGCTCGTGCATCCTGCGCCCCATGAACAGGCCCTTCGCCAGATAGCTTGCGGCGAGCACGGCGCCCATCGCGACGATCTCCAGCGCCTCGGCAATGTCGAGGTCGTGCGTGACGACGCCGACGGCAAGGCCGAGCGCGACGAGGCTGAGCATCGGCAATCGGGCGCGCAGGCAGGCGTAGACTGGCTGTCGCAGGGCGAGCTCTCGCGTGGCCCACGTGCTCGTGCCGAAGTCGAGCGACAGGCCGACGAAGGTGGCCGCCGCGAACGCCACGGCGTAGCGATCGAGCGTCTGCATTCCATAGGCTTTCTCGACCAGCGCGAAGGCGGCAGCCTGGGAGAGCGTCGTGAGCATGCGCGCGACGAGCATCGCCGCGGTGTTGCCGGGCACTGACCGGACCCGGCTGAGCATGGAGGCACCTGAACGCATCGTGCCTCAATTGGCCCCGCTTCGCCGCAGCACCACCGGCAGTGTGCGCAGGATCAGCCGCACGTCTCCCCAGAGCGACCAGTTCGTCACGTACAGGTAGTCCAGCTTGACCATCTCCTCGAAGGGGATGCTGGTGCGGCCGAGAACCTGCCACAGCCCCGTGATTCCCGGTGTCAGGTCCAGGCGCCCGCGCGCCCAGCCGTTGACCATCAGGTCCTCCTCGGCGACGAGCGGGCGGGGTCCGACGAGGCTCATATCGCCCAGCAGCACATTCCACAGCTGCGGTAGCTCGTCGAGGCTGCTCAGCCGCAACAGCCGCCCGACGCGCGTGATCCGCGGGTCGTGCTCGAGGTGCAGCCAGCCGGGGTCCTTGCTCTGCGCCAGCAGCTCTGCCCGCCGCGCTTCGGCGTCGATCGCCATCGTGCGCAGCTTCACCAGCCGAAAGCCGACGGCCCCCCGCCCGATCCGCTCTTGGCGGAAGAACACAGGCCCCGGCGAGTCGATCTTGATCGCCACCGCGAGCACTAGCAGCAGCGGCAGCGCGAGCACGCTCAGCAGCCCGGCGCCGGCGAGGTCGAGACCGCGCTTTGCCATTCGCGAAGAGCGCGAGAGCACCAGCGGGTTGATCCCCAGCACGGTGATCCCCTGCACATCGTCCACCTCGACTGCCGGGCCCAGCGCGCTGAAGGTCAACGGCAGCAGGCTGACCTTGACCGACACGGTTCGGCAGTCGCGCACCACACCCAGGAGTCGCTCGCGCTCGAGCTCGACATCCGCGACGACGACCCGTGTCACACGATGCTCGGCCATCAGGCTGGGCAGGTCGACCTCCTCCAGCCGGCCGAGCCGCGGCAGCGCAACCACCGCTCCGGTGCTCTCGTCGCAGCTGACCATCCCGATCGGCTGCAGGCGCAGGCTCGCCTTGGCGCGCATCTTCTCGATCAACGCGCCACTGGCATGGCCCGTGCCGATCAACAGCACCCGCTCGGGCGAGACCATGCGCAGGAAGCCGGCGCGCGCGAGCACCCGCCCCGCGAGCACCAGCGCGATCGCCAGTGCCCCAAACGTGAGGATCGCTGTGAACATCAGCTTCCCCGGCGCGACCACGACAAACCAGCACCACATCAGCAGACAGCCCAAGAGCAGGCAATGAAACAGCGAGGGCAGGTCGTCCAGCGTGGAGTGGCTCAGCCGCTTGGCGTCGCGCTCGTACAGCCCGTACACCTTGAAGAGCACGATCCATGCGGGCAGCGTGATCAACCCATAGAGCAGGTACTGCTGCCAGGAATGTCCGCTCGTGCCGCCGACCACGGCCATCGTCACAGTCATCGCCAGCGCCAGCCAGACGGCGTCGCTGAGCGCCAGCAACCGCCGCAAGAACCAATCCCGGCGACCGTAGTCACGCGCGACCAGCGATCTTCCCAGCGGCGATCCAGCGCTCGCACGAGGTGGCTGGAGGGCAGCCTGTCCGTCGCTTGTGAGTAATCCGTCTACGGCCATCGCGCGCTAGGAGATCGTTTCGCAGGCGGCCCGGCACACCGCGGCGATCCGCTGCACCTCGGCGTCACTCAGCTCGGCGAACATCGGCAGCGAGAGCTGCTCGGCGGCCCACGTCTCGGCTCCGGGCAGCTCGACCGGGCGCGAGCTCGCGGGGAGGCCCGCGAAGGCGGCGTGCCGGTGCGCGGCCGGGGTGTAGTGCAGGCCCACCTGGATGCCCTCCGCGCGCAACAGCTCCGCCAGCCGATCGCGCGCCGGGTGACGCACCGGGAACAGATGAAAGACGCACGGCGTCGCGGCCCGCTCGCCGAGGACGACGAGCTCCTGCGGGAGGCCCGCGCGCAGGTTCGCAGCGTGGCTGCGACGGGCCGCGTTCCAGCCGTCGAGGTGGGGAAGCTTGACCCGCAGCAGTGCCGCCTGCAGGCCGTCGAGCCGCTCGTTGTAGCCGACCACCGCGTGCTCGCCCTTGCCCCGCTGACCGAGGTGGCGCAGCTCGGACACGCGCGCCGCCAGCTGCGCATCGCCGGTGCAGACCGCGCCCCCGTCGCCCAGCGCGCCGAGGTTCTTACTCGGGTAGAACGAGAACGCCGCCGCGTCGCCCAGCGAGCCCGCACGCACGCCGTTGTAGGTGGCGCCGTGGGCCTGCGCGGCGTCCTCGAGCACGAACAGGCCGTGGCGGGCGGCGAGCGCGTTGATCGGATCCATGTCGCACACCTGCCCGTAGAGGTGGACGGCGATCACCGCCGCGGTGCGCGGCCCCACGAGCGCCGCGGCGGCGTCGGGGTCGATCAGCCCCGTGTCGCGCTGCACGTCGCAGAACACCGGGGTGGCGCCGGCGTGCAGCACGCCGAGCGCGGAGGCGATGAACGTGTGACCGGGCACCAGCACCTCATCTCCGGGCCCGATCCCGGCGGCGATCAGGACCAGCGCGAGCGCGGCCGTGCCGGAGGCGACCCCCACGCACTCCGCGGTCTCGCAGTAGCCGGCGAACTCGCGCTCGAAGGCCTCGACCTCGCCGCCGAGGATGAAGCCGTCGGAGTCCACCACCCGCGCGAAGGCCGCCCGCAGCTCACCGCCGAGCGCCGTGTGCTGGCGGGCCAGGCCCACGAACGGCACGACCTCCTGAGCCTCGGCGGTAATCAAGCGAGCGCACCCGCGTAGTTGGAGACCGCGACCGGGGCGCCACCGCCGGCGAGCGAGGCCTCGGCCGCCTCGGCCAGCATCACGACCTGGCGCGCGAGCTCGAGATCGCCGGAGGTCTCCCCCGTCGCGATCAGGCGCACGAACTCCGCCAGCTCCGTGACGAGCGGCTCGGTGGCCGCGATCTGGGGCGAGCGGATGTCGCCGCTTCGATAGGAGAGTTGGTACTCGCCGAAGGTCTCGGGATCGCGATAGACGACGCCCCGGTCGAACACCCTCACCGGCTCGGGCGTGCCGTCCTCGTAGACGACCATCTTGTTGCTCCCGACGATCGCCGTGCGGCGAAGCTTGCTCGGTGCGAGCCAGCTCAGCTCGACGTTTGCGACGAGCCCCGAGGCGAACCGCAGGCTCATGAAGGCGACGTCGTAGACACCTGGGACGATCGAGTCGCGTCCGGTGGTGGCGATCGACTCCGGCAACTCCTGGAGCCAGTGCAGCAGGATCGAGAAATCGTGCGGCCCGAGATCCCAGATCACGCTGACGTCGCGCTGATGCAGCCCGAGGTTTACGCGGCTCGAGGAGATGAAGAAGATATCGCCGAGCTCATCGGTGTCGATCAGGCGCTTGACCTCCCTCACTGGGGGGCTGTAGAGGAAGGTCTGCCCGCACATCAGGCGCAGATCACGCTCCTCGGCGAGCTCGATCAGCTCGTTGACCTCGGCCGTCGAGGGCGCCAGCGGCTTCTCGACGAACGTGTGCTTGCCGGCCCGCAGAGCTTCCGCGGCCAGCTCGAAATGGGTGAAGACCGGTGTCGCGATCAGCACGGCGTCCAGCCGCGGATCCTCCAGCAGATCCGCGTAGCTGGTCGTGGCCGTGGCCCCCGGATAGCGTCGGGCGAAAGCGGCCAGACGTGACTCGTCGCGATCGCAGATGTAGGCGACGTCCACGCTCGGCTGCTCGATCAACCCGCGCAGGAGGTTGGGCCCCCAGTACCCCAATCCGACGATCCCCACCCTTAGCATCGGTCCACCATCCGTGCGGTCCATGTCCACATCCTTGTTTTGTGATCCCGGCGAGTGCTTGCGGTTCTCGCCCGACACATGCGCCCGTTGACACGGGTGTACCGGCTCCTTCCGGATCTCTCTTTGCTCCCTGGTTCCTTCCAGGCACCATCGAGAGCCGGCGACTCTAATCAGCTATTACGGCTTCGGTCAAGGCAAGTAGCCGAATAGACGAGTCAGCGAGTCCGATCTCCGTGTTTGCGGCGCCCTGACGCCGACCAAAGATTCTCGCTCGCCTGTGTTCTTCGGGGATGAGCTCCTGATGAGAGCCGTGATTTACCCCTGGTTTTGACGAGTGACTTACATGAATATGGGTTGGTTTTGATGAGGCTCTCTCCACGGCACTGGCGTGACGCTTCCTGCCCCCGCTAGCTCGAGCGCCTGGGCCGGCGAACAGCCCAGCAGCAGAGGCCGGTTGTCTATATGGTGTCGGGCGGGCAAATCAGGCGAAGGGGCATCTGATGGACGAGTACGACGCGGTTGTGGTCGGTGGTAGCGTCGCTGGGTGCACGGCGGCGACGTTTCTCGGACGCCAGGGCGCGCGGGTCGCGCTGCTGGAGCGCTCGCCGAAAGAGGATGCGTATAAGGTCATCTGCACGCACGCGATCACGGCGTGCGCGACCGGGACGTTGCAGCGTCTTGGTCTGGTGGAGCAGATCGAGGCGGCGGGTGGCCTGCGCAATAGCGCGGATTTCTGGACGCGTCGCGGGTGGATCCGCCCAAGGCCACGGGCTGGTGCGAAGGAGCTGCCCTACGGCTACAACATTCGCCGTGAGCGCCTCGACCCGATGATCCGCTCGCTTGCGGCCCGCACCGACGGCGTCGACTATCTGCCGGGCGCGACGGTCACGGAGCTGATCCGTGACCAGGTGGGGCGTCCCCGCGGCGTGCGGGCAGCTGTTGGCGGTGAGCAGCGTGAGGTGCACGCCCGCGTCGTGATCGGCGCGGATGGACGCGACTCCAAGGTCGCTGAGCTTGCTGGCCTGCCCGCGAAGGTCAAGCCCAACGGACGGTTCATTTATTTCGCCCACTACAAGGACCTCACGATTCCAAGCGGCAAGCCGATCACGCTCTGGACCCTGGAGCCGGGTGCCGCCGCGGCGTTCGTCAACGATGACGGCATCACCGTGATGGGCTGTGCGCCCAACAACGATCAGCTCCCGGCATTCCGCGAGGACCTGGAGGGCTCCTACGTTCGGTGCTTCGCTGATCTACCCGGGGGACCTGACCTTTCCGCGGGGCAGCGTGTGAGCAAGATCATGGGCCGCCTGGACATGTCGAATATCCGCCGTCGCGTCTCCGGCCCTGGGGTCGCGCTCGTTGGGGATGCCGCACAAGCGACAGATCCCCTCGTTGGCGTGGGCTGCGGCTGGGCGCTGCAGAGCGGCGAGTGGCTCGCGAATGAGCTCGCGGGCAAGCTCGGATCTGACCGGGAGATCGACCGTGCATTGGTCAGATATCGCCGCCAGCACAGGCGTGCGCTTGCCGCGCATCACTGGCTGATCTGCGATTACGCCACCGGCCGGCCGCTGAACCACTTCGAGAATGTGCTGTTTACGGCGGCAGCGCACGACCAGCATGTCGCTCGAGCGGTGCATAGGCTGCTCAGCCGGATGGCAACGCCGCAGCGCATCTTCACACCGGCTTTGCTCGCGCGGGCCGGGTGGGTGAGCGCACGCGTGGCGCTGACGAAAGCCAGGCCCGCGTGAGTACCGTGGCGGAAACCACCGGGGTGGCGGGGATCAGCGACTCCTACGCCGATGTCAACGGGATTCGTTTGCATTACGTGGAGGCCGGGGACGGGCCGCTGGTCGTGCTGCTGCACGGCTTCCCCGAGTTCTGGTACTCCTGGCGCCACCAGATTCCCGCGCTCGCCGATGCCGGCTTTCATGTCGTCGCGCCCGACATGCGCGGCTACAACCTCTCTGATAAGCCCCAGGATTGGCGCCAGTACGACGCCGATCGTCTTGCCGGCGACATCGCCGGCCTGATCCGCCATTTCGGCGAGGAGCGCGCCTATCTGGTTGGACACGACTGGGGTGCGGCCGTGGCCTACATGACGGCGATGCGCCACCCCGAGCTGCT
>Ga0182024_10006386_pt1 | contig 25906 bp, 18 predicted proteins | sample P32metaG_FD_120480 | JGI IMG/M metagenome (GOLD analysis project Ga0182024, IMG submission 120480) | Permafrost microbial communities from Stordalen Mire, Sweden - P3-2 metaG (Illumina Assembly) | ecosystem: Environmental > Terrestrial > Soil > Wetlands > Permafrost | place: Sweden: Stordalen... | reverse complement strand
TCGTCCCCAGGTTGAGGGAACAATCGCTCGTGGGCAGTTGCACGAAGATACATATTTCTACACCGGCTACGTTAGCAATGTTCCGGGCGACTACATGCCGTTCCCGGCTACGGCAGATGTGCTGGCACGCGGACAGCAGCGCTTCAACATTTACTGCGCGCCCTGTCACTCGCGGGTGGGCGACGGCAATGGCATGATCGCGCAGCGTGGTTTCCGTCCGCCGCCTTCGTACCATACCGACCGCTTACGCAAAGCGCCGCTGGGATATTTCTTCGGCGTTATCACTCACGGCTTCGGCGCGATGCCGGATTATGCGTCGCAGATTCCGCCGCGCGATCGCTGGGCGATTGTGACTTACATCAAGGCGCTGCAATTGAGCCAGGCAGCCACCATGAGCGACGTCCCGAAAGATCAGAAGGTGCCGTCCGAGCCTGTGACTTTCCATGGGGAGCCGGGATCCGGGGCCACCCAGCCTGATCTTGAGCCGGTGGCACCGGAAACGGAAAAAGGAGAAGCAGCGAAATGAGCACGGCGCGCATAAACGATATTGATCTGCTCGCGCCGCCGGTCGCGCAGACTCTTCAGCAGAAGTCGCTGGTGGTCGGTGTAGTTTTTGCTGTTATCTCCGGGATCATCGCGGTGGTTTCGCCGCAGAAGTTTGTCCAGGCTTACTTGCTGGCGTACATGCTGTGTCTGGGAGCGACTCTCGGCTGCCTGGCGTGGCTGATGATTCAGCATGTCACCGGGGGTGTATGGGGAACGGTGATGCGGCGCCCGCTGGAGGCAGGCACGCGGACTTTACCGCTGATGGCGGTCCTATTCGTTCCACTGATTTTCGGCATGAGCCGTTTGTATGTTTGGACACGCGCTGCGGAAGTTGCGAAGGACAAGCATCTGCAAAAGCTGACTGAAGCCTATCTCAATCCACATGGCTTCATCCTGCGGGCGGTAATTTATTTCGTGGTCTGGGCACTGCTCGTTTACGTTCTGAATCGCTACTCGGCCGAGCAAGACCATCCTTTGACCCGCGACGTGGGCAAGAGCATTCGCAAAGTGAGCGCGCCCGGACTGGTGATTTACGCGTTCACCGTTTCCTTTGCGGTGATTGACTGGGTGATGTCCCTCGATCCACACTGGATTTCGACCATCTACCCGCTGATTTTCGTTGTCGGCCAGTGTTTGTCAGCGCTGTGTCTCATGGTGGTGGTGGAGCGTATCTTGTCCTCCTATCCACCGATGTTGCTTTTTCTGAAACCCAGGGAGGTGCATGACCACGGCAAGTTCATGCTCACCTTCATTATGTTGTGGGCATACTTTTCCTTTTCGCAGCTGCTGATTATCTGGGCGGGAAACTTGCCCGGTGAAATCACCTGGTACACAAGGCGTCTCTACGGAGGTTGGCAGTTCGTTGGGTTGTTTATCGCGGCTTTCCATTTTGCGATACCGTTCCTGTTCCTGCTTTCACGTTCATTCAAGCGAAGTCCCGTCAGTCTGGTATGGCTGGCGGTGTGGATGTTGTTTATGAGGTGGGTGGATTTGTTGTGGCATATCGAGCCCAATTTCAATCGGACAACGTCCTCGCTCGGCGGTCTGGATGTGGCTGCATGGATCGTAGTTTCGATCGCGATGGGCGGTCTTTGGATGGCATTATTTTTCCGCAATTTGAAGGGGCACACGCTGCTGCCTCTCTACGACCCGAAGTCGCAGGTACTTCTGGAACCGGCACATGAGTAAACATACGAAACACGGACAAGACGACGAACAGGGATTCGAGTCGCGAGATCTCACTCCGGGCGGTTTATACGGATTTTTTGCCGGGCTGGCCGTGGCTACTGCCATCGTGTTCTTCCTTATGTTGGGCGTGTATCACTTCATGGACTCGTATGAAAAATCCCACGAGCCGCCCATGAGTCCGATGGCGAAGGCGGAACAAGACACCCGCGAAACCGACGCCCCGGTAGTGGCCAAACAGATGGAGAAGACATTCCCCAAGCCCCGGCTTGAGACCAGTGAGCCCACTGAGATCAGGGATTTCCGCTTGAAAGAAGAACAGCAGTTGCACAGTTATGGCTGGGTGGATCAGTCCGCGGGTGCGGTTCATATTCCAATCGAGCAAGCGATGCAGTTGGTGGCAGAACGCGGATTGCCAACCACGCCAAGAACCGGAACGGTGCCATCGTCAATCGTCAACACGATCAATGAAGCGGCGGCAAAATCCGATCACAGCGGCGAAGCACCTGCTGCAAAGCCGGCGCATTGATTTGAAGGGAATAAGAGCAGTGCATAGCAGTCCAAACAATTCGAAGTGGATGTTGGTGACGCTGGCTGCGCTCGCGCTGACGTCTTCGGCCTTCGGTCAGGCTATGAACCAGGGTGTGATGTCGCCACCTGCGTCCATGCGCCCGCCGGGATTGAAAGATGTGGGCATTCTGCAGAATTTGAATACGCAGATTCCCGCTGACCTCACCTTCCGCGATGAGACCGGCAAGACAGTCAAGCTGGGAGATTACTTCGGCAAGAAGCCGATGATTCTGAACCTGGTTTATTACCAATGCACGATGCTGTGTGGTGAAGTGCTAAGTGGTCTGGAGAGCGCCTTGCGGGTGCTCAAGTTCGATGTGGGCAAAGAATTCGATGTGCTCACTGTGAGCTTCGATCCCAAGGACACTCCCGGGCTCGCGACCATCAAGAAGAACGAATACCTGAAGCGCTACAAAAGAGCCGGCGCGGAACAAGGCTGGCACTTCCTGACTGGGCAGCAGCCGTCGATTGCTGCGCTGACTAAAGCTGCGGGCTTTCAGTATCAGTACGATCCCAAGTCCGAGCAATTCGCGCATGCGACGGCGATCATGATTCTGACGCCGGAAGGAAAGATCGCCCAGTACTACTACGGTATTGAGTTCGCGCCCAAGGATTTGCGCCTGGGATTGATCCAGGCCTCGAATCACAAGATCGGCAATGTGGTGGACGAAGTCTTGTTGTACTGCTACCACTACGATCCAACCACCGGAAAGTACGGCGCGATGATTTTCAGAATATTGCGGCTCTCCGGAGCGGCAACGATTTTGGTGATGGGCATTTTCCTGGGGATATTGATTCGGCGCGGGTCTCCACCGGATGGCAAGGAGCACAACAGGTCTCATAGATATGTTTGACAATTTCCCACTTTGGCCCACACAGGCGTCGACCTACGCCGCCAATGTAGATCTGCTCTACATTTTCCTGGTGTTGCTGTCACTGTTTATCTGCGCGGCGATTTTTATCACCATCTTTGTGTTCGCCACCAAGTACCGGCGCCGCCATGGGCGCCTGCCCGAGCATATTGAGGGCTCCACAATCCTGGAAGTCACTTGGTCGATCATTCCATTAGGTATTTTCCTCGTCATTTTTGTTTGGGGCGCGGTCATTTACTTTCAGGAGCGCACTCCTCCACAAGGCGCTACCGAAGTTTATGTCGTGGGCAAGCAGTGGATGTGGAAGTTGCAGCACCAGGAAGGCGTTCGCGAGATCAATGAACTCCATATTCCCGTGGGTCATGACATTAAGTTGATCATGACCTCGCAGGACGTCATTCACAGCTTCTTCGTCCCAGCCTTTCGCATTAAGCAGGACGTTCTGCCCGGTCGATACGCCACGGCGTGGTTTCGCGCGACGAAGCCCGGTACCTATCACTTGTTCTGCTCGCAGTATTGCGGCTCCCAGCACTCCGGCATGATTGGACAAATTGTGGTCATGGAGCCGGCCGAGTATCAGGCTTGGCTGACGGCTGGCGGGGCTTTTGGATCGCTGGCATCGAATGGGGCCGCTCTGTTTGCGCAGCTTGGATGCCCGACCTGCCACCAATCGGAATCGCAGGGTCGGGGGCCCAGTCTGGCAGGAGTTTATGGCAAGCCAGTCTTGCTGGAAGATGGTCGAACCGTCACCGCGGATGAGAACTACATTCGAGAATCGATCATGAGTCCGAGCGCGAAAGTGGTGAGTGGATTTAAACCCATCATGCCGGTTTTCCAGGGGCTTGTGAATGAAGAGGAATTGAATGAGCTGGTAGCGTATGTAAAATCGTTGAACCAGCTCCCAACGGGAGCGGCCGGCAGTACGCTTATGGCGTCGCCGGGCACGCAGTCCCAGGAACCCAAGGAATAGCGATGGCAACAACCGCAAATTTTACCGCAGAACGCGAGAACTACCTCAATACGGAATACGGCGCCCGTTCATGGCTGCTCACTACGGACCATAAGCGCATTGCGCTGCTGTACCTCGTTTCGATCACCTTTTTCTTTTTCGTAGGCGGCTTCTTTGCCTTGATGATCCGGCTGGAGCTGCTGACCCCGGCAGGCGATCTGGTCCTGGCGGACACTTATAACAAGCTGTTTACCATGCACGGCCAGATCATGGTGTTCTTCTTTCTCATTCCTTCCATCCCCGCGACGCTGGGAAACTTCCTGGTCCCTATGATGATCGGGGCCAAGGACCTGGCGTTTCCGCGAATCAATTTACTGAGCTGGTATCTCTACATTATTGCCGGTACGCTGATGATGCACTGCGTTCTTACCGGCGGAGTGGACACCGGCTGGACGTTCTACACGCCGTACAGCACCGCCTTCAGCAACACCAAGGTGATCGAAGCAGGACTGGCGATCTTCATCAACGGCTTCTCGTCCATTCTCACGGGATTGAATTTTGTGGTCACCATTCACCGTATGCGTGCGCCGGGGATGACTTGGTCGCGATTACCCTTGTTCATTTGGTCGACCTACGCAACCAGCGTCATCTTCTTGCTGGGAACGCCAGTCATTGCCATTACCCTGCTGCTGGTGGTTTTTGAGCGCGCTTTCCACCTCGGAATTTTCGACCCCAATCGCGGTGGCGATCCGCTGTTGTTCCAGCATTTATTCTGGTTCTACTCCCATCCCGCCGTCTACATCATGATTTTGCCGGCGATGGGAGTGGTCAGCGAAATTGTGCCCTGCTTCTCGCGGAAGCGTGTTTTTGGATACAATTTCGTCGCGATGTCCAGCATTGCGATTGCAGTGTTCGGCTTCCTGGTCTGGGCCCATCACTTATTTGTCGCGGGGATCTCGCTTTACTCGGCCCTGATCTTCTCTGCGCTGAGCTATCTGGTTGCGGTGCCGTCCGCTATCAAGGTCTTCAACTGGACCGCGACCATGTACAAGGGGTCCGTCACATTTTCGACGCCAATGCTTTACGCCTTCGGGTTCATCGGTCTGTTCACGATTGGTGGTCTGACGGGATTGTTCCTGGCGGCGCTTGGAATTGATGTGCATGTGCACGATACGTATTTCGTCATCGCCCACTTCCACTACATCATGGTCGGCGGCGCGGTGATGGGATTCCTCGGCGGCATGCACTTCTGGTGGCCGAAGATTTCGGGAAAACTTTATCCGGAAGCATGGGGTCGACTGGCGGCAGCGATCGTATTTATCGGCTTCAACCTGACCTTTTTCCCACAGTTTATCCTTGGCTACATGGGGATGCCACGACGCTACTGGCAGTATCCGCCAGAATTCCAGGTGTTGAACGTGCTCTCCACCGCGGGCTCCACGATTCTGGCCGTGGGATATCTTTTGCCGATGATCTATTTCACCTGGTCGTTGCGCTACGGAAAACCCGCTGGCGACAATCCGTGGGGCGCTTCGGGTCTCGAATGGCAGACTTCTTCGCCGCCAACCACGTTCAATTTTGATGAGACGCCGATCGTGACCCGCGAAGCGTACGACTACGAAAACATGCCTCTTCCAGAGGAGGTGTCGCTTGAGCGATAGCCCAATCGCCCTCGAACACCACGATCCGAATTTACAGCACCACTTTGTGAATGCCGAACAGCAGCGTCAGGCATCGTCACTGGGCATGTGGCTGTTCCTGGCGACGGAACTTATGTTTTTCGGAGGCATGTTCTGCGCCTACTTGATCTATCGCTACTCGTATCCTGTCGAGTTCGGCGTGGGCAGCCGGACATTGAATCTGCCGCTGGGCGCGGCCAACACTGCCGTCCTGATCTGCAGCAGCTTGACGGTGGCACTGGCGATTCGCGCTACGCAGATGGCGAAGCGCACTTTGGCCGTCGTGCTTTTGTTATTGACCATGGTGTTTGGTCTTACCTTCCTGGTGATCAAGGGCTTTGAGTGGAAGGAAAAGTACGAAAAGCACCACATTCCGGGCGCGTCGTTTCAGTTAAGTGCGGAAGATATGAAGGGCGTGAACGTTGATCCGCAGAACATGCAGGATTTCCAGCAGCGCACCCAAACCTTCTACTCGCTGTACTTCGCGATGACTGGCCTGCACGCGTTGCACATGATCATTGGTGTGGGACTTTTTCTGTACCTAACCTATGCCACGTGGAAAGGCCGTTACACTCCGGAATATTACACGCCGCTGGAAAATGGCGGGTTGTATTGGCACTTTGTGGATATTGTCTGGATTTATCTGTTTCCATTGCTCTATCTGATTGATCGAAACCTACAAAAGTGAGCGCCATGTCTTCACAGAATTCCGAGCACTCCGACCACGTGCTGCCGAGCGGCCTCTATTGGGGGATCTGGTTCACCCTGATTGTCCTGACCTTGGTCACGGCTTGGGTCGCGAACATTGATCTGGGCCGGCTAAACACCGTGGTGGCATTGGTGATCGCCACCGGCAAAGCCATTGTCGTGGTGCTGTTCTTTATGCACGTAAAGTATACGAGCGAAAAGTTGACCAAGGTGGTTGTGTTCTCGGCAATTTTCTTTCTGCTCATCCTGCTGGCATTGAGCATGGCGGATTACGCCACCCGGCTTATGAGCTAAGCCATCTTCTACGCAGTGATTGCCCATTCGGCAGCAGCGATTCTTCATGCAGGACAGGTTCACCGAACTCGCCCAGACCGCCAAGTCTTCCGCAATAAATGTCGATAGCGCCGCGCTTGCCACTGCCCTGAAAAATCATGTGTGCGGTGACGTCCGCTTCGACAACGGCAGCCGCGCTCTCTACGCCACCGATGGATCGAATTTCCGCCAGATTCCCATCGGCGTGGTTCTTCCTCGCAACATAGACGACGTTATCGCCACGATTTCACTCGCCCGCGAACATGGAGCACCCATCCTGTGCCGTGGCGGCGGAACTTCGCTGGCTGGACAATGCTGCAATGTTGCCGTGATTCTGGATTTCTCAAAGTACATGGTGGAGATCCTCGAAATCGATCCGGAACGGCGGCTCGCGAGAGTACAGCCCGGAGTCGTTCTCGATCGCTTGCGCAATGCTGCCGAAAAGCACCATCTGACCTTCGCCCCAGATCCAGCCACACACAGCCGGTGCACACTCGGCGGCATGATCGGCAACAACTCCTGCGGCGTGCACTCGGTGATGGCCGGCAAGACTGACGACAACATTGAGTCGCTCGAAATCCTGACCTACGAAGGCCTGCGCATGAAAGCCGGCCCTACCAGTGAAGACGAACTCCACAAAGTTATTCATGAGGGCGGCCGGCGTGGGCAGATTTACGCTGGACTGAAAACCTTGGGCGAGAAGTATTCCGATTTGGTTCGCCACCGCTACCCCAATATTCCTCGGCGAGTTTCCGGATACAACCTGAATTATTTGTTGCCCGAAAACGGCTTCAACGTCGCCCGCGCCCTCGTAGGATCGGAAGGAACTTGCGTCACCGTGCTCGAAGCCAGCTGCCTCCTGGTGGAGAGCCCTCGGGCGCGAGTGCTGCTCGTCATTGCCTATCCGGATATCTACGAGTGCGCCGATCATGTGCCCGAAATTCTGGAACACAAGCCCATCGGTCTCGAGGGGATCGACAACCTGCTTGTCGAATACACCCGGCGAAAGGGAATCAACTCCGAGGGGTTGGCGTTGCTGCCCGAAGGCAGCGGCTGGCTGTTGGCTGAGTTTGGCGGAAAAACCGCACCAGAAGCGAAAGCCCAGGCGCAAGGTCTAATGGCTGTGCTGGCGCGCTCGCCGAATCCTCCTCAAATGAGTCTGTTCACCGATCGCCAGCAAATCAAGTGGGTGTGGGACGTGCGGGAGTCCAGTTTGGGGGTGATTTCCTATGTTCCAGGCGAGCCGCTGAGCTGGGAGGGTTGGGAGGATTCCGCAGTCGCGCCGGAAAAGCTTGGCAAATACCTGCGCGATCTTCGCAAGCTCATGGATGCGTATGAATACGGGGGCACGCTCTACGGACATTTTGGCGACGGGTGCGTTCATAACCGGATGAACTTTGATCTGCAGAGCCACGAAGGCATCGCCAAGTATCGGAAGTTCATGGAGGACGCTGCCGACTTGGTGGTGAGTTATGGCGGCTCGCTTTCCGGGGAACACGGAGACGGCCAGCAGCGGGCAGAACTGCTGCCAAAAATGTTTGGGCCAGAACTGGTGCAGGCCTTCCGGGAATTCAAAGCGCTTTGGGACCCCGATTGGAAAATGAATCCCGGCAAGCTGGTCGAGCCCTACAAGCTGGACGAGAATCTGCGACTCGGGGCCGAGTACCATCCCTGGGATCCAATAACGCATTTCCAGTTTCCGGAAGATCACGGTAGTTTGGCCCACGCCACCTTGCGCTGCGTGGGAGTGGGAAAGTGCCGCCAGGACGAAGGCGGAGTGATGTGTCCCAGCTTCCGGGTCACGCGCGAAGAAGAACACTCCACCCGGGGGCGCGCTCACCTTCTCTGGGAAATGACCAGAGGAGAAGTGGTTCGGGATGGATGGCGCGACGAAGTGGTGAAGGAATCGCTCGACCTCTGCCTCTCCTGCAAAGGCTGCAAGAGCGATTGCCCCGTGGGCGTGGATGTTGCCACTTATAAAGCCGAGTTTCTCTCCCACTACTATCAAGGACGTCCTCGTCCGCGCAGCGCATACGCTTTTGCAAACATCGATATCTGGGCGCGGCTTGCCGCAAACGCGCCAGGCCTGGTAAACCTGGTCACGCAGCTGCCGGGTTTTCGCACTCTAGCGAAGCTGGCTTCGGGGATGCCCCAGCAGCGCGACATTCCTGCCTTTGCGCCGGAGACGTTCCGCCATTGGTTCGAGAGACGGCAGCCGCGCAATCTGGAGAGAGCTCCGGTCGTGCTTTGGCCGGATACCTTCAACAATTACTTTCTGCCGGACACCAGCAAGGCAGCCGTCGAAGTGCTGGAGGCCGCCGGATTCCGCGTATTGCTTCCCGGTGCCCGCCTCTGCTGTGGCCGTCCGCTCTATGATTTCGGCATGCTGGATCGTGCCCAGAAATTGCTGCTTGAAACTCTGGACGTCCTCGACTCCGAAATTGAAACCGGTATTCCCGTGGTTGTGCTTGAGCCCAGCTGTGCCGCAGTTTTTCGCGACGAACTCCTCAATCTTTTCCCTAAAGATGAGCGCGCGCGAAAACTCTCGCAACAAACCTTTCTGCTGAGTGAATTCCTGGAGAAAAAAGCGAGCCACTTCGAGTTGCCCAAGCTGACTCGTAAGGCCCTCATCCATGGTCATTGCCACCACAAATCGATCATGAAAATGACGGATGAAGAGGCCGTGCTCCGGAGAATGGGCATCGAGTACCATGCGCCTGCGCCAGGATGTTGCGGCATGGCGGGATCGTTCGGTTTCGAGGCTGAGAAGTACGACGTCTCGGTTGCCATTGGCGAGCTTGAACTGCTTCCGGCCGTCCACAGGGAGCCGCCTGATTCCCTCATCATCGCCGATGGCTTCAGTTGCCGCGAGCAGATTGCCCAATGCACCGACCGCCATGCCCTGCACCTGGCAGAGGTCATTCAAATGGCCCTCCGAGAGGAACCTCCAGCTCCGGAGGGGCCTTACCCAGAGCAGGCCAACCACCAGCGGAGAGCAGCGGAAGTGCAGCGGTCGATGAAGCGGGCCGCTTTTGCGCTGGCTGGAGTTGCCGCCGGGGCAGCCTTATTGTGGGCGCTCGGCCGACCAAGATGACCGTAAGCTATTGAATCTATTAGTCATGCGATGATCCCTCGCCAGACTGCCCTGAATCTGGGAAAATGGAGCTATTCAGCCGGGGTCTCCTAGGCTTCTTTAACCACCCCTTCTACCGGCTGACGGTGCCAAACATGATCCGGGACAACGAGCTATCTCTCACCGTTGCGGACAGCCCCGAACAAGCGCGGCCGACCTTGGGCGGGACCTCGATCCACGGCTCCGTCCTGGTACTCATTCAGTTCGACGTCTGTGAGGAGATCCGGCTCGATGAGCTCCGCCAGATTTTTGGGGCGCGCACCCTGGAACAACCCAGTTTCAAGCATCCCGCGCCTGGGTATGTTCGCTATCAACGGCCGCCGGTGGTTGAACCCATTGAACCGCTGGTTCTCGAAAGTGGCGAACGGCTGGAAGGGCAGATCAAGTATTACGACTACGGCGTGTTGAGCGTCGTCTTCGAGCTGCCGTTCTCAGGCGATTGGGATATGCTCATTCGCCTCAGCAGCCGCTGGGTCTGGGACGTCGATTTTGAACGACATGCTTCCCGTATCGTCCGGCAGAAGCTCGAGCGCTCGGCTCCTGCGCTGGTAAAACCTTACGCGGAATGGCTGAGTGAAGATTATTTCATCTTCCATGTCCGGGAGATCACCGGCTCCCCCGGCGCCACGGAATTGATTGCATCCGACGGGGCCCGGATCGCGCAGATTGTTCGTGGAGAAACCGCGCAACTTTCCGAAGGCGAGCGCAATGAGATTCTGCAGTCGCGGACTTCTTACTATCCTCATGACTTGGCCGTCATCGGCTGGAATGCCGCATTTCTCTACGACAGTGAAGCCGGCGCCGAAACCGCCATTCAGTTACTCGAATATGCCAACTCGCAGTTGCTGGAATTTCGCCATTACGACGAGCTGCTGACCCGCGAACTTGAAGGTGTGTATGCCTTTTTGGACAAGGGTACTGGAATGCTGGCCCGTTGGCGCCTGGCGCGCGCGGCTTCCAAACTCCATACCGTGCTGCTCGACGTGAGCGAACTCACCGAGCATGCCGATAACGCCATCAAGTTTCTCAGCGACATGTTCTCCGCGCGACTGTATAAGTTGGCGGCATCCAAGGTCGGCGTCCCCGACTACAAAGATCTGGTAACGCAGAAGGTCCATACTGCCGAGGAACTTTACCGCTTCATGGTGGACCAGTTCAACCAGAGTCGCGCCTTCGTGCTTGAAGCTTTGGTCGTAATTATTCTGGTCATCGAGCTGATCTATCTATTTCACGGCAAACCATTCTAGGAGAACGGATGCGCGGGCTCAAAGGGAAACGTGTGCTCATCACAGGCGGCGCCAGCGGTATCGGCGCTGCCACGGCCGCGCGTTTTCTGGAAGAAGGTTCCGCCGTGGTTGTACTTGATCGTGACGCCAAGGCACGCGACCAAATCCAGCGGCAGTTACCGGGGTTAGCGGGCACAGTTGCCGCAGACGTTTCGAATCTAAAGCAGGTGCAAGCCGCGTTTGCTGACGCTGTTCGGATACTTGGCGGCGTCGATGTGCTCATCAATAATGCCGGCATCAGCATCCGTCATAATTTCCTTGAGATCACTCCAGAAGATTGGGACAAGGTGGTTGCGGTGAATCTTACCGGTGTCTTTTATATGGCCCAGACCGCAGCTCGCCATATGTGGGAGCGGGGCAGTGGCGTGATCCTGCAAACCGCTTCGACCAATGGAGTTATGGGCTATCCGTATTACGCCGACTACAACGCGACCAAGGCAGGGGTGATTGAGCTGACGCGCTCGATGGCCCTGGAACTCGCTCCTAAGATTCGCGTCTGCGCGGTCGCTCCCGGATATGTATTGACGCCCATGCAGCGCGCCGAATACACGGATGCGATGCTCGAGGAAGTGAATCGCAAAATCCCCCTTGGTCGCCACGCCAAGCCGGAGGAAATTGCGGCACTGTTTGCTTTCTTGGCGTCCGACGACGCCGCCTACATGACCGGCCACGTGTACATGGTGGATGGCGCGGAGACTGCGGGCGGATTGGCCAGCCGCTGATCGCTGCTTTTGGATTTCCTTGGCGGCAGAAAAACTCCGATTTTGGGTGGAGCAGCGCTTTTTAGCGCTGGGATAAAGCCGGTCATTTTCTGTACGGGCTTTAGCCCCTGAGGTCCAGTAACTTTCCGCACAATCGAAACATCCTAACCAAACGATAGAGCGCAAAGAGTGGCACAGGCAGCCGGACCGCCGACCAATCGCCGGCAGTCGGCGTGAAAATCAGTCGCCACAGGAACCGGGCGCGATCCTGCCAGCGCTCCCTAAGCTTCACCATCAGACGGAAGTAGCGGATCGACTCCGTGTTGAATTCCGTGCTCTCAAGAATGATGGGGACAATTTCGCCAGCTAGAGCTTCGATTCTCCGATCCGTTCGGACCCATTTCTCTGCCATCTCTGGCAGCGGCCCGCCGAGCAGCTTGTGCGCCAAAAGAAAATTCATTGCCACGATCCGCTCGATGCCAAGGTCTTTGTTTTGTTTCTCGAAGGCACTCCAATCCAACGGCTGTTTCGCAAGCTGAGTGAGATCGCATAGCCAGGAAAGTTGCGACCACGCATGCTTGGCGGCATGAACGCAAAGGACAATCAGAAGGTCCTCGGCACCGAGTGTTCGTAGCGCGTGCCCGCCCACGGTTACGGTCGCAGCCTTATGGAACATTGCATCTACATCAAAGTTGCCAGAGTAGAAGCGCGGCAGAACCTGCCACTTCAGTTCGACCAGGTTGCGCCCGTGTGCGCTGTCAAAGGTGTATTCGTAACCAGACGCCAAGTAATCTCGCTCTTCGCGTTCGGTGAATTGAATGCTGCTCTTGTATCCCAAGTCCGACAGTGTTGCTTTGGCTTTGGGTACGTCAGCCACATGGACCAAGAGATCGAGATCACCAAACTGCCGCATGGTGACATCGGCATAGAGAATCCCAGCCAGCGTGGGGCCTTTATACGGCAGTACCTGGATCCTCCGAGACTCGAAATCAGCCACGATACGAATGAGTTCGCTCGTGAACCAGAGCGCCTGGCGTGCATTCGTCTGATAACGCGTGCGAAGCGTCTCGAGAAATTTCGGTGGGACGACATCAAAAGCTGAAAGCTGTTCGTACACTCGCGGAATCAGACGATGATGCTCTGCAAGCCGGAGCATCTTGTCCCAGTCAAACCTGTCGGAAACAATCCTTCGGATGCGCAGCCTGTGCTCGCTTTGCGACAGCTCCGCACAACAGTCAAGCAACAACTCGAATTCCGGAATTAAGACTAGCTCCGGCATGGGCAACGGCCCCGGACCTAAAGAAGGCACTGGGGACGGCACGGGAAACGATGAAGTGGCTGCATTCATGCTGACGTTCCACCGACACTCTATACTACAGCGACTTCGGCGGTGCTCGGATGTGGGTCACCGCAAGAATAAGAAAGCTAGACGTTCGTTCCTGTACCTGAGTAGAATGCAGGTCCGGATAAAGCTGATCAGACACGTGGAAGAAGATCGTCGGTCTCCCAGGGGCGTGGTGCAAAGAGTTTTTCCTTCCCTGTTATTCGCAATAGTCTTTGTTCCTCTCGCATGCGCCGAAGAATGGCCGCCCATTGCATCCGAGGAGCTGAAGATGACGAGCGAACCTCTCGCGGTCGCGGCGCCCGAACTACCTATACCGCCAGGTTGACCGCGACGACGATGAGTTTCGCGAATATGACTACGGCCGCATCAAAATTCTGACCGAGCAAGGGCGCAAGTACGCCGACATTGAGACCCCTTTCGTCAAAGGGGTGGGCCAGGTCAAGGGGGTCCAGGCGCGGGGATTGAAGTATCTGGCCAAGACGTTCACGCTGCCGGACGTTCAAGTCGGAAGCATCATTGAGTACCGATACACCCACGAAACCGGATATTACAATGCTCTCTGGATATTGAAGAGCACCTGTTCACCAAATATTCGAAGTTCTCCCTGGAGAAAAATGCCCAGGTTGGCTTGCAATGGAGTTGGCCGCTCGGCCTTCCTCCGGGGACCGACCCGCCCAGGGCGGACAAAAGTGTGATCCGCCTTGAAACTCGGAACGTGCCCGCATTTCAATTGGAAGACTACATGCCCCCCAAGAATCAAATGAAATTCCGCGTAGAATTTGTTTCACTCGAAAACTCTGCGATTTCCTGGGACATGCTCAAAGGTCCGCCCGAATTCCCGCTGGATGGAGACCTCCCATTGTGAAGCTGGCTGGCGACATGGTCTTCCATTTCCATGTCCTCTTCTGTATCAAGCAAGGTGATACGCCGGGACGGAGCTTGTTGGCAGCCGCGATCAATTCGTCCGTGCTGGTTGTAAATCCCGCAATCATTCGCAGGTCATAACCCAGAGTGAACAGGGCCACTCGTTGACCCCGCGGAAGGGTTTTGAGGAATTCAATCATCTGCTGCCGAGCGAACATCTGGTCGCTGGTTGGCGTATTCAGAATGTTGAACTAGGCAACGTTGACGGCGCTCCCAGGAACCTGTTTCGCGGAATTGGTGTACGCTTTGGGAGCAAGCCGTACGTCTGGAATGGCAGTCGGCTGCTTGGCTGGCACATGGGGTTCAAAAACCTGAAGCTGCTGCGTTTTCCCGTCTTCCAGGAGTTGGAAGTCGTCCCTGTCCAATCCGGACATCGGGTTTCCGTCGCGGTCCGCCACCACCGCGTTGACCACCACCAGGCGGCTGCTCGCATGAAAAGCAGGTGTTGATTCCGAAGGCTCGGAGGCTTGTGACGCTGCGGGCACGCCAGCATCCTTGGGTGAAGTAGTTTGCGCCGAAGCCAGAGCACTACAAAGCAGAAAGGCGCGCAATCCACAGGCGAAGAACTTTCCAGAAGTAATCAATCCCTCCTCACTACCGGGCGTGGTTGCTCCGAGGTGAGCATCAGACCCTTACTTGTAGCCCTCAGAAAAGGCAATTGGTCATTTGTCGCTGCTGGAGGCGGAACACAACTTGTTACTTTGGTGTCACTTTCGAGCGCAGGGATCAGCGCGCGACTTCATTTTGCCTTTAAAATTCGTACAGAACTAACCATGAAATTCATCGCGACAACCCACGAAGCGGCGCGGCGTGGCGCTCGGATTCGCGCACAGATCCCTTTGTGCATTACCAGCGTTGATCCTGGCGACTCGTTTTCCGAACGTTGCCACACCTTGATCGTGAACCCACAGGGATGCGGCGTGCGTATTTCGCGGCCTCTCGAGCCCGGTGCGCCCGTGCGCCTGGATGAACTACCCGGTGGAATCAGTGTGACTGCCAAGGTAGCCAACTGCACGCCACTGGGGACCGAAGGCAAGTACTGGCTCGTGGGGTTAGCCTTAGATGAGCCCGGCAATGTCTGGTGCATCCATCCCACCCCGGCGGATTGGGGAAGCATGTCCCGGTCGGTAATTGCTGCGGCCACAACCGCCACCGCTCCTCCGGTCAAGAAACACGAGTGGCCTTATTCGGTTTTTTCTGACAAGGGCGAAGCCCACCCTGGACGGAAATAGTTCAGACGGGAATAGTTTCGAGGAGATTCCAGGAATTCCTGCCTCGGTGAAATCAACGATTCAAGATTTTTGAGAGATAGCGATTGTCGTAGAACGTCGTGGTGTTGTGGACGTACTCCAGAATGCGATGCATCTGTTCCTTGTTCTCGCGATTCAGTTCGTTGAACTGGATCGCAATGCCTGATCCCGGATCAATTCGAAGCACGCTGCCCTCGGCGCGAAGTTTCCCGTCGTCGATCGAAAACACCAGTTGGACTGTCGTGCCCGGAGCCATGAGCGCACTGGTCTCCAGATAGCATCCTCCCAGGCTGAGGTCAATCAGGTTAGCGAGAATTGGGACGTCGCTGTCTGCCGCCTGCATTTCGATGGTGACCCGGCATTTCATCCGGGGATACAACCTGCGATTCTTGCGGGAAGGTTGCTGCTGCTTCTCCAGATACATCCGGCGGTCGGCTTCCGCCAGGAGTTCCTCGGCGTCTTGCCCATCTTGTGGATACTGTGATTGTCCAACACTCAGCGAGAGAATGTCCTCACCGCAAACTTCATTTCCCGCTTGCTTGGCCAGTCCACGTAGCTGCTCGGTTTTCCCTGCAACGGAGTCCCCTGGCAGACCGGGAGCCACGACCACAAATTCATCTCCACCCATGCGGGCGACGTAGTCGTACTCGCGGCAGGTGTCTTTCAGCGCCTGGGCGAACAGCCGCAGCACGCGATTGCCCTCCAAATGGCCGAAGCGGTCATTGATTTGTTTGAACCCGTCCATGTCGCAGACCATTACGGTCAATGACGAATTATCACGTTTGCAGCGAGCCAATTCCCGGTCGAGCTGCAGGAACAAAGAGCGGGCGTTGGGAAGGCCGGTGAGGTAGTCCGTGGTCGCGGAACTTTCAGCCTGCTGATATTTCAACGCATTCTCGATCGCCAGCGCCATCTTGGAGCTGATGGCAAGGAGGATACGCAAGTGATCAGAAGTAAATGCATCCCGCTCGGCGTGGTAGAGCGCAAGCACGCCGACTACTCCGGCCAAGCCTTCCAGAGGGAGAGCGAGCGCGGACCGCAAAGTGCTGAATTTCGTGGGATCATTCAAATATCCCGGTTCGACCGACGGGTTGCCATTGACGATCGGTTTCTTGTTCTGCGCCACCCATCCCGAGAGTCCCTGCCCGATGGGGATGCGCAGCGAAGCAAACAGCCGGTGGTTGTCGCCATTCACGTATTCCGGGATTAATTCATCATTGCGTTTTACATAAATTGCAATGGCATCATAGGGGACCAATCGCCTTAATTTCACCGAAAAGACGGAAAGCGTTTCGCTCAAACTAAGGGAAGCGCCGAGGTCTTGACTCAACTCGAAAAGCGTTTGTGCTTCCTGACGGGCCGCCGCGATGGAGAAGAGGAAGTTCGTGTCGTGGCTGGCGACATCCTTCACTGCAGTGTTTTCGAACCCTGCCGCGGGTGCGACTCCGCGCTCAACCTTCACCTCCGTCGAGAGCTGGGAAGAAATGATTTCAGGCCCAAAGCGCGCAACTGCCATCCGTTCAAGCTGTTTATAGTGCTTCTGCAACATAGTGACGACGTTGGGATCAAAGGACTTGCCTGACTCCGCGGCCAGGCGCTGCATGACCTCCTCCAGCGGCAAGGCGCGACGGTACTGGCGGTCGGAAGCCATGGCATCCAGGAAATCCACGGCCGAGAGGATGCGTGCGCCAATTGGGATTTCCGTCCCTTTCAGGCCCAATGGATAGCCTGTACCGTCCCACTTCTCGTGGTGAGCGCGGACTATCGGTACCACAGGATAAGGAAAGCGAACCCGCTCCAGAATTTCCGCTCCCACCACCGGGTGGATCTTCATCTTCTCGAATTCTTCCGGGGTGAGGCGTCCAGGCTTGGAGATGATGTGTTCCGGGACAGCGAGCTTGCCGATGTCATGCAAGAGTGCGGCGGCGTGCAGTGCTTCCATTTCCTCGGGAGTTACAGCCAATTGCTTCGCGATCTCAATGGCATACACTCGGACGCGCTGCAAGTGGTCGTGTGTGGTATGGTCTTTCGCCTCGATGGCAAGCGCTAATGCTTCAATGGTTCGAAGGTGGAGATTGGCCATCTCCTCAACATGACGCTTTTCGTCTTCCAGTTTGGTTAAGTACAGGCGGTAGGAGCGATAGATCAGGTAAATGACCGGCACAATGAGCAGCGAGGTTTCCCAGTTGAAAGCGCTGTTAAACCAGCCAATCATGCCGGCGATTCCAGCGCCGACGAGGTAATAGGGAAAAGACCAGAAGTAGCATTCAACCCAAAGCTTCTTGAGAGATTTTTGTTCGCTCAAGGAGATAATTGCCGCAATCGAACCGGTGTTGGCCACGAAGTAAACCGATGCCGCGATTCCAAGCAACAAAGAGGTGCTGCCCAATGTCCTGTGTAACCAGGTCGAGTGGTAGACGCCGTACGCCAGAACAATGGAGGAAGCACTGGCGCAGAGGTTGAATGTGACTTGAATTGCGCTCGGGCGGTCACGATAAAAACACTGCACCAGAAGGGCGGCGCAGCCCAAAACCAGAGTTTCCGGAAAACTCAACTCCAGAATCCCCAACAGGATGAACAGAAAGTTAACTGACATCGTGCCGGTAATGCCCGGCAGATTTACCTTCAGCCGCGACGCCAGAATGGAGATCAGCAGGTAACAGATAAACTCGGCAATGTTGCGACTGGCTGGTTTGACAGCTCCGTACAAAAAGGCAAAGGTGCCAGCGGTGACGACAACGCCAATGAACACCTTGGCGCCGAAGGGCATATCTCTCCACGACTGTGAACCATCAGCCATCTCGCTCCCGGGTTTATCCTTCAACTTTGCCTGGGGGGACACTCAGGCAGCGAAACTGATTCCTCATAAGTGATAGCAGCTAACATGCTTTCGGGACAATGAGTTACAGGGATTCAGCCAAACTTTGGTAACCGCCGCGAACGGGATTGGTAACCGAATAGATGTGGAAATCAAGTTGGAGGAGAGGGCTAAGTGGTTCGATTGAAAGAATTACTGCCCCGTGCCCGTGAGCACAATGGACTGGGGGCTTGCGGGATCTGAATCGAGGATTTGCAAAGTCGCCATCCGCGGACCGGTGATTGCCGGCTTGAAGGTAATTTGGATGGTGCAGGTTGCTCCCAGCGCCAAACTCTGGCCGCAAGTGTTCGTCTGCGCAAAGTCGATGCCCGAAGTAACAATGTCGGTGATTGCCAACGGCGAAGTACCGGTGTTGGCCAGGGTGGCGGTTTTTGGCGGGGTTGCGGTCTCAACGGGTTGTCTCCCAAAATCCAGGGATTCAGGAGTGATTTTGACAAATGCCGAGCTGCCGGCTCGCCGATCTAGCCGAGCGACGATTTCCTGTGCCCTCGCGCCCACCAAGAAGAGGAGGACCTGAGCCGCACAAACTGCCGAAATGAGCCATGACTTCATGCTCCCGGGCGGAAGCGAGCTTCCACGTATGGTCATAAGAGCCATCAGACACAAGTTTGCCGCAAAACTATCATTTCAACAAGCTTAGCCAAATGTCGAGCTATCCGTTTACAATCGGGAAGCTAATACCGAAATGCGACGATCCTAGGGGGGCCTGTAGCTCAACGGTTAGAGCAGCAGACTCATAATCTGTTGGTTGTAGGTTCGAATCCTACCGGGCCCACCATTAAACTGTTGCGGAAGTTGTACTTGCATACGATTTGTTGTGGGTGCATGAAAAGGCCATTTTGAATTGTGCCCAAATTTGTGCCTAGACCTAGAGGTGGCCTAGTTGTATTTCTCGAAATAACAGACAGAGGCTGGAGAAGATCCCCCTTCGTCTCGGAGACTGAAGTTGGGTGTTATGGCGCAATACCGCCGGCCAAGGCTTTCGGCTCTGCCCAAAGGTCAAATGCCCGAAATCCTCTCGGTACTCGCTCAATACGGCACGGTCGGACCAAATGGCAAACTGCGCATAAGCGAGTCGGTCGAGCAAGATACCGAAGTGTGGTCCGACGCCGACAGCACGCGGCATCCCGACTTCTACGTCGTGTCTGACATTTGGAACTACTGGTCACGCTGGGCTCGAATAGAGACGACGAATCTCGCAAGGCGCTTGGAGTTTTCCGTGACAATACCGTTTCTGTAATTCCCGTGCCGTGGGCCCTAACCGCCCGCCGCTGGGCGTTTGTCTTGGGCTATCACGGCTGTGACCATCTGCTTGCCGAAGAGCCATTCGAGCCCAGCGACAACGACCATAACTGGATTTGTCCGAGGCCGAAAAATTCTCTCCCCGAAGGGTGGTGTGAAATTGGTGAGGAAGTGGAACTGGAGTCAGCATTTCCGGCGCCGATTATTTTTTTCCTCCCCGCTGATCTTTAGATCGCCAAAGATGGTCTGCAGAGGGGGCCAGAAGGTGCCTGCGGGTCCCATCGAAATTTCAAATCGGAAGAAACAACTAATTTTGCTTGAAGAAAGTTGATTCGTTGTGGCATTGTACTGTCACTTTTCGCGCGAGGTGAACGGTGACCAAGAAGCTGCGGTACTTCGCTTTTCCTTATTCAATCGTTTTAATGTTGCTCATGATTGTGTCGAACCCTGCACACGCGGATGTGACGGGTGCGATTACCGGCGTAGTTCGTGATAGCGGGCAGGCGGTCCTTGTGGGCGCGAAGGTCACGATCTTAAACTCTCAAACCAACCTGAGCCAGTCAACAATTTCAGCGGCCGACGGCTCTTACCGCTTTCTGGCTTTGGCGGCAGGAACCTACAAGATCACCGTAAGCGCTCCCGGCTTCCGGCCTTATTCGACCAATGAAATTACCGTCGAGGTAAACGATCAATTAAAGCTCGATATCACGCTCGAGGTCGGCACGGTCATAGAAGTGGTCGACGTTAGCGGCAATATCGTGCACGTGGAAACGGAAAACACGCAGCTCGGGGACGTTATCGATTCCAAGAAAATGCTTGCCCTGCCACTGAATGGCCGCAGCTATCTGGATTTGCTGGGCCTCCAGGCCGGTGTGGCGCCGACGACGGCTGGGACAATAGGTGGCGACCGTCCGGTCTCCGGCTATATCTCAAACGCCGGTAATATCTCAGTGAATGGCCAGCGTGAGACGGCCAACGCGTTTCTGGTCAATGGTGGCGACGTCAGCGAAGGGCGAAATCTGGGGGCCGGGCTGGTTCCGAATCTCGATTCGGTGGAAGAGTTCCGCCTGATCACCAACAGCTTTGACGCGGAATACGGAAAATTCAGCGGCGCGGTCATGAACGCGATCACCAAGTCAGGAACGAACCGCTTTCACGGGGATGTGTTCGAGTTCCTGCGCAACGACAAGCTGGATGCCAAGAACTACTTCTTGACCGACCAGCCTAAATCCGAACTGCGACGGCATCAATTCGGTTTTACAGCCGGAGGCCCATTCTGGAAAAACAAGCTGTTTTGGTTCACGGATTATCAAGGAACCAGACAGGTGCAAGGCGCGGAAGTCAGCGAAGTCCCCGTTCCGAGTGCTGCCGAACTTGGCGGCCAGTTTGATCCTTCACTTTTGACCGGCACTGTCGATGGCGTCGCCGGCGGCTGGCCAACCGAGCTCTCAAACCGCTTGGGGGGGCAAACAATTACGGTCGGTGAGCCATACAGTTTCGCGGGCTGTGCTTCGACGGCGGACTGCGTCTTTCCTGGCGGCTTAATTCCCAAAGCTGCGTGGGCGGCACCGGCGGTGGGAATTCTCCCATACATCCCAGCTCCCACTAACGCCGACGGCACATACTCGAACAATAGTCAGAGGGATACGGTTACTGACAATAAGATCGGCGAGCGGGTCGACTTTAATAGCCAGAAAACGGGCAACTGGTCCTTTTACTACCACTTTGACGACTCGACGGTTTTAAGCGCGTTTCCCAGCGGCGGCGCAAATGTGACGGGCTTCCCTGCGGTAACGCCAACCCGCGCGCAAGAGTTCGTCATCAGTGATGCCAAGACCATTGGAACCACTGCGGTGAATGAGGCTCGACTGACTTTCTTTCGAACTTCTACCCACTTGACCAACCCGACCGGCGGCGAGGCCTCGCTGGCTTCACTCGGTTTCGTAACCGGGCTCGGTAGCCTTGGCATCATTCCTCAAGCTACCCCCGGATTTCCGGAGTACGTACCCCAAATCTATCTCGATCAACTTGGCCTCACCTTAGGCACCCCATCCCTGATTACGTTCCAGCCCAATAACACCTACACGGTGTCGGACGGATTCTCCAAAGCAATGGGCAGACATACGCTTAAGTTGGGTGGAGAATTCCGTTATCTGCAAGTGAATGAGCGCAACTTAGCCAGCCAGGACGGAGCCTTTGTTTTCGATGGCTCGGCGACCGGCGTCGATTTCGCTGACTACCTGCTTGGCGAGCCCACGGGAGCCGGGGGTGGCTACACCCAGGCAGCGTTACAACTCCTGGATTCGCGCACGCGCTATGGCGGCGCCTATGTGCAGGACTCATGGAAAGCAACTCCCAATCTGACGCTGAATTTGGGTCTTCGCTGGGAAGTGAGCATGCCTTGGTACGACACTCAGGGAAAGATCCAGACTTGGGTAAAGGGAGAACAGTCAACGGTTTTTCCGAATTCTCCCCAAGGCCTTGTATATCCCGGCGATCCAGGCATTCCCAAGACACTGGCCCCGACCCGATACGACAACTTTGGTCCGCGCCTTGGTCTTGCTTACTCTCCGAGCTTTAGCGATGGAGTGTTGGGCAAGATCTTTGGCGGGCCGGGAAAAAGCAGCATCCGTGCCTCGTACGGCCTGTACTACACCTCGGTTGAGGACTTGAATCTCTTCTATGAAGTGGGAGACGCTCCCTTCGGCTTGTACTGGACCAGTCCGGGTGCGGTTGACTTTGCCGAGCCATTCCGAAATCGGCTGGATGGAGGCACCGACGGCGAGGGACAGCGCTTCCCATTCACCGTCCCGATTCCGGGCAGCCCGGCAAATAAGACGCTCGATTTCTCGGTTTACGAGCCACTGTCTTATTTCCCAGGATACGACGTTCACAATAAGCTCCCGTACGCTGAGCACTTCAATTTCTCGATCCAGCGTGAGTTGAGCAAATCCACCGTCTTGACTGTCTCTTACGTGGGCACCGAGGGTCATCGGCTCATCGCGCAGACCGAAGCTAATCCGGGGAATGCCGCGTTCTGTAAACAACTCAACGCGCAGGGATATACCGATCCATCGAACAATGCCTCCCAGTGCGGTCCGAACGTTGAACAGGACACCTTCACTCTTGGTGCAAATACGGTTTACGGCACCAGGAATACTCTTTTAAATCCGAACTACTGTCCCGGAGCCCAATCCCTCTGTCTTGGTTTTGGCAACACCTTTACCAAGCTGGTGGCGAATTCCGCCTATAACTCTGGACAGGTGACGGTCGAGCATAAAGCTGGTGATCTAAACTTTTCGGCTTCGTATACGCTTGCGAAAGCACTGGACGACTCCTCTGCCTTCGGCGAACTGATCAACTTCTCAAATGCCAAACTTAGCCGTGGCTTGTCGTCGACGGACGTGCACCAGAACTTTGTGGTCAGCTATGTCTGGGAGATGCCATTCCATCGGTATTTTCACCGCATGCCAAAGCTCACTGAAGGATGGCAATTGCAGGGCATTACCCGATTCGCGACGGGATTTCCGGTGCAGATAGGTGAAGGGAATCCCATAGAAGCCGGCAGCCCACTGTGTCCATCGAACGAGTGCGCGGGAGATGCTTCTCTTACTGGCAGCCCCTCCACCGATATGCCGAATCTTGTAGGACCGATTCACATCCACAACCCTCGCAACACCACGAGCAGGACATACTTTGACCAGAGCGCATTTACCGGAACTGTGTGCGCTTTAGTGCCGCAGGTTGTAAACGGTCCTGGGTTTCTGACCGGTTCTGACTGCGGAAGTTTCGGATCGGCGAACCGTCGATTCTTCCACGGTCCGGGATTCAACAATACCGATTTCGGTATATCGAAGATGATTCCGGTCAATGAAGCAATGCATTTCGAGATTCGAGGTGAATTCTTCAACATCTTCAATCACACGCAATTTAACAACCCAAGCGGAGATATCAGCAGTAGCAACTTCGGAAATGTCACGAGTGCCCACGATCCGCGCATTGGGCAGGTCAGTGCGAAATTCGTCTGGTGATCTCGGGGCAGCATAACGACTTCGGGCGGGGCTGAAACTAGCCTCGCCCACAGTCTTTTGCGGCCACCGCGTGAACGGAAGCTGGTCCTCTGGTTGGATTCAACATGCTAGGCTTGTATTCCTGATGGTACGGCTTCTTCTCCTGCTCATCTGCATCAACGTCATTGCAGCGCCTTGTTTCGCGCAAACGGCTGGGGATTACCGCCGTGATGCAACAGAGCTCGGCCGCCGACAATCCTGGGATCAGGCCATCGAGAAATATCGCAAGGCATTGGAGCTTGAACCTGACGACGCCCTCACCCACTACAACTTAGCGCTCGCCCTAAAATACAAAGGCGATAGCAGGCAAGCAGTCGATCAATTCGAAGCCGCGCTTCGCCTCAAGCCGAAATGGGGCGACGCGCACTATGGTCTGGGCGCAACCTGGCACGACCTGCACGAACTAGATGCGGCAGTGAAAGAATTGCGGCTTGCCACATCTCTCGAACCTGCCAAGGCCGCACCGCATCGGCTGCTTGCGCGCATTTATCTGGAGCGAAATGCTCCTTCTGATGCCAAGCGTGAATTAGAGGGCGCAGTAGCCGTGAAACCTTCTGCGGATCTTTATTCTGATCTGGGCGTCACCGAAGGACAGCTTGGGAAGCTTACTGCTGCGGCAGGCGATTTTCGCCATGCCATCCAGCTGAATCCGAAACTTGCCAATCCGCACCTACTTCTCGGCATGACCTTACGTCGTCAAGAGGACCACGCAGGTGCGCTCGCGGAATTCCGCAAAGCGATAGCGATCGATCCCAATGATCCACAAGCCCAATTCAATCTTGGAAAAGAACTGAAAGAGGCTGGCGACTTGGCTGGTGCGATTGCGGCATTCCAGCGCGCCATCGAGCTGAAACCAGATTTCGAAGAAGCGCATTACAACCTCGGAATTGCGTTGCGCGATCAGGGCCAAACCGATGCAGCAAAAAAGGAACTGAATGAGATCAGCGGATTGCGGCAGTTTCGCGTGCGTTTGTCGCAGGCGAAATTGCTGATTCAGCAAGGCGTTGACGCACTAAAACAGCAAAAACTGGATGACGCTTTGAGGCTCTTCCAAGAATCAATCGACGAAAGTCCAGAGTTGCCGACCGGCTATTACTATTTAGGGCTGACTTGGCAGCGCAAGAACGATCCCGAGCGTGCCCTGGCCGCTTACCAGAAAGCGCTCGAACTGAAACCGGACTATGCCCAGGCACATACAAGCATGGGATTGCTTTACTGGCTTAGAGATGATCATTCGCGCGCACTCAATGAGTTTCGGGAAGCCGTAATGTGCGATCCTGACTTAGCGGAGGCCCACTACAATCTCGGATTCGCACTGGCACAATCAGGAAATCTCGAGGAAGCCATCCACCAGCTGAACGAGGCGGTCAGCGTCAACCCCAAGTACATCGATGCGCGAGTTCAACTCGGGTTAGTGCTCAATCAGAAAAACGACACGGCGGGCGCGATTAATGTTTTCCGCGAATTGGTCCGTGGTGAGCCAAATTTCGCCGAAGGTCACAACAATCTCGGATTGATGCTGCTGCAGGCCGGCAGACTCGGCGAAGCGCAACAGGAATTTGTGTCTGCAGTGCGTCTGAAACCGCAGTACGCAGAAGCACATTTCAATTTAGGTTTGACGCTACACCAGGAAGGCAACGAGGCTGAATCGCATCAAGAATTCGAGAGAGCGTATACGATCCAACCGGCCTTGAAAAACGAGCCACGTCCCTGAAGCTCATCAAATAAGCCCAAACCACCTTTCCTTCGGTCGCTTTCGAATGGCGAAGCCAGACATCCACAAGCCCCTTGGACCTATTCGGTACAGGCACTATTCGTATCCGTCCGCCCTCGCCCACCAAATCGACTGTGGAGAAGTATATGAGCCGCTGCGCCAGGGCATGTCCGCAACGATGACACCAGCGGCGGCTGCCTAACGGCCAAGGCGAGCCCAACCCGGAAACACGCCATCGAATCCGAGAGGACGAGTCGGAGCGATTGCTGTAGAAGGCAAGACCCAGGGAGCAGACATGAATTGATGGCGCCAAAGCCAAGGGTTATCTGGAAAATTTGGCAGGCGACGACATCCACCGCCTTGTTCGGGTGACTGCGTTTCGATTGCTGGTCTATTTAAGATCGCCCGGTAGATAGCAGCACCCAACAATCCCAGGTTCGTCACGGTGGTGATGGACCTGGGCTTACGATCGAACCCCAACTTGCACCGGGCCCAGAAGGGCCCATTCAGAGTGCGGATAGAAGCACGGCAACGGTGGGTGG
>Ga0182024_10006385_pt1 | contig 25914 bp, 16 predicted proteins | sample P32metaG_FD_120480 | JGI IMG/M metagenome (GOLD analysis project Ga0182024, IMG submission 120480) | Permafrost microbial communities from Stordalen Mire, Sweden - P3-2 metaG (Illumina Assembly) | ecosystem: Environmental > Terrestrial > Soil > Wetlands > Permafrost | place: Sweden: Stordalen... | reverse complement strand
TGTCGGCTCATCACATCCTGGGGGTGGAGAAGCTCCCAAGGGTTTGGCTGTTCGCCAATGAAAGTGGTACGTGAGCTGGGTTCAGACCGTCGTGAGACAGGTCGGTCCCTATCTGCTGTGGGCGTACGAAACTTGCGGAGGTTCTTCCTTAGTACGAGAGGATTTGGAAGGACGTTCCTCTGGTGTCCCAGTTGTCGCGCTAGCGGCATGGCTGGATAGCTATGAACGGAACGGATAAACGCTGAAAGCATATAAGCGTGAAGCCCGCTCCAAGATCAGGTTTCGTAGGCAATTGCCGAAAGTCCCCTGGAAGACGACCAGGTTGATAGGCCGGATGTGTACGCGCAGTAATGCGCTCAGCTAACCGGTACTAACGGACGAATGCTTGACCGCCTTTATCGAACGCTCTGTTAACACGTTCCCTGCTTTAGGCAGGGAACCAAGTAACGGGCCAAGATCCAAGGCGCTGTCAAATTGCTACTGTCAAATGCGATCGCCCTAACAAAGCGATCGCGACTATGCGATTTGTTTTGCAGCAAATACGGCGGGAAGTAGCGCTCCCGACGGAAGCTGCCGCTTTTGAGCCAAGAACAACGTCAACGATCCAGTTGCCACAAACCTAGTCAAAGTTCCAAGCGGCCGCTTGCCTACCGGCGGCGGCCGCTTCTTTCCGGTGACCATATCTGAAAGGTCACACCCGTTCCCATTCCGAACACGGTAGTTAAGCTTTCAGAGCCGATGGTAGTACCAAAAGTGCGAGAGTAGGTATCGCCGGATTTTTTACAATGCCCCGCTGGGATCGAATGATTCCAGCGGGGTTTTTGTTTGCGGGCAAGCCGACGGAACTGGTAGAATCGAGCGATGCCCGGGTGGCTCAGTGATGGTGTCGGAGCGGGTGTTACTCGGGCGGTCGCAATCTCGACTCGGCTGCGTACCGGTTCGGGCACGTGTGAGTGGCGGAATAATCCTCTGCAACCACTTCGATAAAGTTTTGTCCGCCAGGCTCGAATTGCGAAATCGTGAGGGCATGGTGATAACACCTCATTCCGCTGGTTCGCTTCGCCATCTTCTACCACGGCGGGTTCGGTTTGCCGTCTTTGCCGGAGCGTTCGCGGTCGCTTGGATCGGCGGCGCGCTGGTCGCCCCTGGCGATCTGCCACCGCAGCCCGCCAAGCCCACCCGCGCCGCGCCGACGGCCGATCATCCGACGAACCCGGCGGTCCGCGCGCGGCTGAAGTTGGCCGGACCGCCGGAAAAAGTCGTCGAGCTAGGCCTGAGCAACGCCGATCTCAGCGACACCGATTTGGTCTGCCTGACAAAACTGCCGAACCTCGAGAAACTGAGCATTGCCGGTAACCGTGGGCTCAGTTCCCGCGGGATAGGCCGCCTTGCCTCACTGTCGAAACTGCGGCGTCTCGACTTCCCAGCGGCCAAATACTGCCTCGATGATGTACTCGCGATCAAATCGCTTGAGCAGTTGCAGTTCGGAATCGGCTTCAACAGCGCGCCCGACTTGCGTGCGCTCGCGGGCCTCCCCTATCTCCGTGAGCTGGACATTCGATCGGATACGGCCGTCGATGAAGCTTTGGGGGGAATAGAGAACCTCGTTCAGTTGCGGATCTTGCACCTGGATGCAGAGGTTACCGATGCTGGGCTGCGGCACTTAAGAGCCTTGATGAACCTCGAAGAGCTTGATATCTCCGACGTCGGCCGCAAGATCACCGGGCACGGACTGGAAAGCCTAGCCGGCTTGCCAAAATTGCGGCGGCTGTCGCTCCGAGGTAGCGCGCTTACCGACGAGGGAATGAAGCACGCCGCAAGTCTACGGCACCTGGAATCGCTCGATATCAGTTTTTGCCGGGTGAGCGACGTCGGGTTGAAGCAATTGGGAGCGCTGAGCGATCTTCGCGAATTGAACCTCTACGCGACGCAGGTCGGCGATGCCGGCTTGGGCGCGTTGAAAGGGATGCGCCAACTTCACAAGTTGAATCTCGGCGGCACGAAAATCACAAGCGACGGCGTTGAGACGATTGGCCAACTCACAAGCCTCGAGGAATTGGATCTGGGCCGCACAAATATCACGCAAGCCGTGCGCGAGCGAAAAGCAAGTCCGCCGTCAGATGATCCATTCAGCAGTCCGCCGCCGCCGGGCCCGGAAACCGTGGAATTGGGTTCTCGCCCCGCGCTTGGCCACCTGAAGCAATTGGTGAGGCTTCGGAAACTTGGCTTAGCGGGAGTCCATAGGTTCAACGGCGACGGCCTCGATCAGTTGGCTGGTTTGCCGCAACTGGCCGAATTGGACCTGTCCGAAGATTCGATAAACATTGCTGGGCAGAAGCAATTGCTGACACTGCCGCATCTAGAGAGGCTCGTCGGTTCCCGCTTCGGCCTCGACGCAGCGCGATTCGACCTGCGAAACCTGCAGGGGCTGCGAGAACTCGACATGCGCGAGGGTTGGTATTCCGCATTCAGCTTCCGCCCCGGCAGGGAGCTTCCGAATCTGCGAACGCTCAGGCTTACGGCAGGGCTTGGACTTGCGCAGAATGCGGTTAGTCTGGGTTCACTGTCGCAACTGCCCGCACTGCGAGAGGTGGAACTGGGTTCGCCATACTTGGAAAATGCGGGAATCGTTCAGCAAACCGGCTTGGCCCAAGTCGAGACGCTGGACCTCGATGCTCCCAGCGTAACTGACGACGGCTTGAAATTCCTCGATGGTTGGAAGAACCTCAAGGAACTAACGCTTCACTGCTACCTTACTGACGCAGGCGTCGCGCCGATCGCTCGACTAACTGACCTTCGCAAGCTCACGATTGCCAACACATGGATCACCGATGCCGGGCTGAAGCGGCTCTCGCCGCTTGGGAATCTCCGGCGGCTTGATGTCAGCTCGACGGCATGCACACCGGCGGGAGTGGGTGCGCTACAGTCCGTGCTTCCCGACTGCGAGATCATCTCGGGCGGCCCAGCCCCGCCCCCGCCGAAAAAATTCACGGTCCCCGACGGATGGATTCAATAGTTTCCGCCGATTGCGGCAATCCATTCTGACAATGGGGCAATTCGGCATGCCCCGTTCATGCCAGCCATTCTTGCAACCCGTCGGAATGCCGCACTTCGATCCTCGGCCGTGGGTCGCCGGGGATCAAGCGGAAAGTGAGCGGTAGCACGGTGCTTTTCAAAACGTCCGGCTGGTCGAGGCGCGATTGGCCGGCCAATTTCAGCTCGCCGTCGTGCAAGCGATACAGTTCAAGGGCCCACGGATCGCGGTCGATCAGCAACAACTCGCGCACCCTGACTCTGCCGTAGAAGGAAAGCTTCTCGCGGCTTCGATCGTAAGGGCTGACGATCTCGACGACAAAATCGGGGCCGCCGAGGTGGTACGTGTCGCAGTCCCGAGCGATTCCGCCGGGCAGAACCACTGCGACGTCGGGACAGCGAAAGTCCTCCGTCCAGTCGTCGGCCCGGTCGCTCACGTTCAAGCCGGGATAGACGATTGCTGCGGTACCGGCAAGCGCGTTCTCGAAGGCCCAGACTAGTTTGCTCTGGAGGCGCAAGTGCTCGGAGTTCGGCAGCGGATTCATCATATAGGTTCCCTCCCAGATTTCGTCGTATCGGTCGCCGCCCCATTCCGCACGCTCGGCGCGAATCCGTTCTTCAAGCTTGGGGTCCGTGATTAACGTGGCCATCGGTTGGTTCTCCTGTATGTGCGGAAGCTGCGGGCGATTCAATTCTACCACCCGGTTCGGCCGCAAACCAATCGATCCGGCTTTCCCGCCGGCGGCGCCATCTGCTGGAAATCTCTGTGTCCAGCGGGTAGAGTGGTTGGAGCCGGCTATTGCCTTGGCAGCCCCTTCCCACCCAATCTTCCAATCACGTTCTGGAGAATTCGAGATGAACAGCAACTCCGCGGATCGCCCGGCCCAGTCGGCCGGCGGCGCCACGCGCCGGGATTTTTTGAAAACGTCGTCCCTGATCGCTGCCGGCGGCGCGCTGGACGGCTCGTTGAGCATCGCTCGATCGGCCCATGCCGCCAGCGATGAAACGATCAAGATCGCGCTCATCGGCTGCGGCGGACGCGGCACCGAAGCTTGCTCGCAAGCCCTCAGCACCACGGGCCCCGTGAAGCTGGTGGCCATGGCCGACGCGTTCAAGGATCGGCTCGAAGGGAGTCATCGGACCTTAAGCAACAAGCACAGAGATCGAGTCGACGTGCCGGAGGATCACAAGTTCGTCGGTTTCGACGCCTATCAAAAGGCGATCGACTCCGGCATCGACATGGTCGTCGTGGCCACGCCGCCCGGATTCCGCCCGATCCATTTCGCGGCCGCGGTGAAGGCCGACAAAAACGTGTTCATGGAAAAACCGGTGTCGACCGATGCTAACGGCATTCGTAGTGTTTTGAAAACGGCGGAAGAAGCCAAGAAAAAGGGCCTGAAAGTGGGCGTCGGATTACAGCGGCACCACGATGCTCGCTATATCGAAACGGTCAAGCGGCTCCAAGACGGCGCCATCGGCGATATCACCGCCATGCGCATCTACTGGAACGGCGACACCCCTTGGGTGAGGCAGCGCGAGCCGAAGCAGACGGAAATGGAATACCAGATGCGCAACTGGTACTTCTTCGTCTGGCTCTGCGGCGATCACATCGTCGAGCAGCATATTCACAATCTGGACGTCGCCCATTGGGTCAAAGGGGCGCTGCCGGTCAAAGCCAACGGCATGGGCGGCCGCCAGGTGCGCACCGGCAAGGAATATGGCGAGATTTTTGATCACCACGACGTCGAGTTCGAATATGCCGACGGATCGCGCGTGTTCAGCCAATGCCGGCATATGTCCAACTGTTGGTCGATCGTCGACGAATTCGCCCATGGCACGAAGGGATCGTCGCACGTCGGCGGCGGAAGCATCGACATCAAAGGCGGCGAAAGTTGGAGCTACAACAAGCCCGTCAAGAATGCCTACCAGGTCGAGCACGACGATCTCTTCGCCGCGATCCGGGAGAACCAGCCGTATAATGAAGCGGTCAACGGCGCCCATAGCACGATGATGGCCATCATGGGCCGGATGTGTACGTATTCCGGCGTGCCGTTGACGTGGGAGCAGGCGATCAACTCGGAGATCAGCGTGATGCCGAAGGAATTCACGTTCGAATCGACGCCGCCGACGCTGCCCGATTCGGACGGGTTTTATCCGATTCCGGTTCCGGGGCGCACGCGAGTGGTGTAGTCGTAGTCCGCCACTCCGTGGCGGAATCGCGGCAATCCGCCACGGAGTGGCGGTCTACGCGAAAGATTTCAAAGAAGGCCGGCCGCGGCATTGCGGCTGGCCTTTTTTGTAGCGGAATCTGTGAAAATCCCGCGCGTCAGCGAGAGATTGCGCGTTATTCCCTTGCTTGCGCTGCGGGCTCCGCGGTCATCAACTCGCTGCAGATCGTTTGGGCGGCGGTGGGGGAGAGCGTCGTGCCCAACTCCGCCGGGCGGCGGCGGAACCAGGCGACCATCAGGGCGACGTTTTCCGCGTCGTAGACGTCGGTCTCTCCGTCGGAATCAGGCTGACCGTTGCAAAAGACCTGATCGAGGCGCGCGGCGCAGCGTTCGGCCGAGGCGGCGTCGTGCGGCGCTCGCAGACCGTGCATCGCTTGCCCACGGTACACGAGCATCCAGTAGTTGCGACCGCCGTTTCGCACCGGATAGACGAACGAATAAACTCGCCGTGCCTCGCGAAAGCCGTCGAGTTCTTCGTGCAGCCAGGCCAGTGGCAGCCAGATGTCGCGCCAATTGGCCGCTCGGATGAACTCGCATTCCGCGGCCGCTTTTCGCATCCGCCGCTCGAGCCGGTCGAGCAGCCGGACGTTGGTTCCCTCCAAGAATTGCCGGGCCGCGGCGACGTTTTGAAAATACGCCTTCCGCGTGCAACCTCCCGCACACGGCGCCGGGCAAGTGCCAAGCTCGTGTCGCGGGCAGCGCGGCGCGCGATCGGCGTCGAACAGCGTCAATTGATCGGAGAAAAGCATCGGCACGCGCTCCTCGCAATCGCGCAGCCGAAACCATGTGTTCAATTGCCGCACGGCCTCGCGCAGCACTCGCTTCGAGCGCACCGGCCCGAAGACATGCTCGGCCCGTGCTCCCGGCTGCGGCGCGACATAAGCCAGCGGCGCCGGCCCGCGCCCCAGGCAAACGTATACTCGGCGAAAGCGCCCCGGCTGTCCGACGACGTTGAATTCCGGGCGAAACTTGCGGATCAACTCCAGCTCGCGCAGCAGCGCCGCCAGTTCGTGCGGCGCGGTTTCCCAAACGAGCCGCACCGAATGCCGAATGATCCGCGCGGCCCGGGGATCGGTTTGTTCGGACTGCAAATAGCTGATCAACCGATGCCGCAGCGATTTCGATTTGCCGACATAAATGATCTCGCCGTCGGCGTCGAGCATTCCGTAAACGCCGGGCTGCGAGGGACAAAGATGCCGCACGGCACGGCGCGCGTCGCGAAGCGAATCGCCGATCGCCGTTTCTCCGACCGCGGCGCGGATACGGGGCCAAAGGGGGCACCGCCCGAATCCTGCAAATTGTTTGGCCTCCGTCGGCAACACCGCACGCCCTCCGTGGACGTTGGGAAGATCGATCCGTCGCGCGCGTCGGGGTCTGGCTCATTTTTCGGCCCGTTGCGGCAGGCACTGCAATCCGCGCCGATGCCGAAAAATGTGCCTGACCCCCTTCGCGCCGCGCCATAACAAGGTACACGATGCGGGGCTGAGATTGAAAGAGGCGACTGCACGACGCGCGAGGAGCGCAAGCGAGCTTCGACGCGGTAAATGAGATGAAATGCTAGCGGCGACGGAGCGCGGCGGTGGGCAGCAGGCTCGCGCACCAGTATGCCGGATACGCCGCCGCAGCGACGCCGACTCCGAGCGACAGCAACAGTCCTTCGAGCATCACCGCCGGCGCGATCCGTCCGGAAATGATGCCGGAAGTGGCGGGAAACAGTGTGAGACAATGGTTCAGCCAAACCGCGACGACGATTCCGACCACCGCGCCCGCGCCGCTCAACACCAGCGATTCGCTCAAGACTAGCGAAATCACGCGCCGCCGCGTCCAGCCGATCGCCCGCAATGTGCCAATTTCGCGGACCCGTTCGGCGACCGCCATCGCCATCGTATTCAGCATTCCGATCGCGCCGATCACCAGCGCGATCATTGAAATGGCCCAAGCCACTCGCTGCGCTATGCGGATTTCGTCGAAGCTCTTGACGTATTGCGTGGCCGGCATGGCGACCAGCGTCGGATCGAAGTTGGCGATCCAGCGTTGCACCTGGGCCGCGACCCACGAATTCTTGGAATCGCGCACCGAGACGCTGAAATCGGTTACCTGCCGTGTGTTCATCAACTGTTGCATTTCGGCCAGCGGCAGAAAAATCGCGCCGGCTTCGTAGACGTTGTCGCTATCGAGAATCCCGACGATCTGTAGTTGCCGGCCGTAAAGCATCAACAGATTGCCCGGCTGGAGATGAGTGCTCGCCGCCAGCTTGCGGCCGATGACGGCTTGCTGGCGATCGTAAGGGCTCAGACCCCGGCCTGACAGTAGCGGCAGCCGGCGAAACAGTCGGCAGCCCGGTTCCCAGCCCATGACGATCACCCGGTCCAAATCATATTGCGGCAGCGAAGGCACATCGGCCAGACCGGGCAGCACGTCGCCGATGCCGGGCAAGAGCCGCAACTGTTCGCTGATCGAGTAGTCGATCAACCGATTGAGATTGTGGCCGTTTCCGCCGCGCTGCACGATCAGATCGACGCGGCGCGAGTTGTAGAGATCGATGTACGATCGCTCGAATCCATCGGTGATGCCGACCAGCGACACCACGGCCGTCACCGCGACCGCCAAGCCGCTCACCGTGAGCAGCGAGCGCGCGGGCCGGCGCAACAGATTCCGCCAGATAATGGTCGCCAGCCGCATCCCGCGGCCTCCGTCCGATGTTCGTCCATGAAACGACGGCGCCCGGCCGGTTTGCGATCAAGGAAACGCGCATGCCGGCACGGTCGAGGGGCCGTATCTTCCTGCGCATTCGGCGGTGGTGTCAACGCCGCTTCGTTGCAAGGTGGCGCGACGAAAGCCCAGGGAAGGCGGTCGAGGGTCTCCGCAAACAAGACGAGCCTTGGCCGCCTTCCCTGGGCTTGTGTGCGAAGAGTTCATGCTTGCATCTTGCCGACGGCTTTGTCCGAGATGTCTTTGCGGCACCAGGCGCCTTCCCAGCGGATTTGCTTGACGGCCGTGTAGGCTAAGAGTTTTGCGGACGATATCGTGCCTCCCAGGGCTGTCACTGCCAGCACTCGGCCGCCGTTGGTGACGATTCGCCCGTCGGCTTTCGCCGTGCCGGAGTGAAACACTTTCACATCCGGCAATTTGGCAGCTTCTTCCAAACCGCGTATCGGCAGTCCGCGCTCGTATTCGCCCGGATAACCGCCGCCGGCCATGACGACACACACGGCCGGCCGCGGATCCCATTCCAGCGGCTCGATTTGATCGAGCTTTCCATCGACGGTCGCTTCGAGCACGTCAATCAGATCGCTCTTTAACCGCATCAGCAACGGCTCGCATTCCGGATCGCCGAAGCGAACGTTGAATTCCAATACCTTCGGCCCCTGATTGGTCATCATCAGTCCGGCATAAAGAACGCCGCGGAAGGGCCGCCGCGCCCGCTTCATCGCATGAACCGTCGGCACGAGCACCTGCTCTTCGATCCGCCGCAGCTCGGCGTCGCTCACAGCCGGCGTCGGGCAATAGGCGCCCATGCCGCCGGTGTTCGGGCCCGTGTCGCCGTCGAAGGCCGCCTTGTGATCCTGCGCGGGCGGAAGCGTGACAATCGTGCGACCATCGGTGATCGCCAGCACGCTGGCCTCCTGTCCATCGAGCCGCTCTTCGACGACGAGCTGGTCGCCGGCCTCGCCGAACAGCCGGTCGCGGGTGATTTTCTGAACCGCGTCAATCGCTTCGTTCCGAGTTTTGCAAACGAACACACCTTTGCCGGCCGCCAAGCCGTCGGCCTTCACAACTACCGGCACGTCCTCGCGATCTCGCAAAAATGTGATCGCGCGATTCGGATCGCGAAACACCTGGTATTCGGCCGTGGGAACGTCGGCTCGGCGAAGCAGGTTCTTGCAAAAAACCTTGCTCCCTTCCAATTCGGCGGCAGCGCGGCTCGGGCCGAAAATTCGCAGCCGTTCGGCGATAAAGGCGTCGACGATTCCGGCGGTCAGCGGAACTTCCGGACCGACGACGGTCAGGCCGATCTCATTTTGCTTGGCGAACTTGATCAGTCGAGGAAAGTCGGTCGGCGAGAGATCGACATTTTCACCCTCGGCTTCGGTGCCCGCGTTGCCGGGAGCGATGAACACCCGCTCGACGCGGCTGCTCTGCGCGATTTTCCAGGCGAGCGCGTGTTCGCGCCCACCGTTGCCAACCACAAGCACTTTCATAGCCGAGGGGCTCCAAAAATCGCCAATAGCGCAGGTTCGGCCATCGTTTGGCCCCGAAGCGATGTTATCCGTCTCCCCGGTGGCGGTCAATTCAGTCCCGCTCAACAGCTCGGAAAGCAATTGGAAAGCTGTTTGAAACTGAAAAACTGGTACGACAATTTGCGCCACCTTGCGGGCCAATCGTCGCGAAGTCATAATTCGCTTTTGGCGTGGGTGCCTCGATGGAAAAGAGCATCGCATGGACGTGTCGGGGGTGCATCTTTCGGCCAGCGGTGGTTCGCGCTACTGCTCGACGAACGCGGTTTCGTGCGCAGCGAGCAGCGTCGGCGAAGTTACCAGGCGACTGGCAGTTGACAAAATGACAGCTTCGGATAAAACAGGGGGCGCATTCGTGAAAAATGTCACAAGGTTTAAGACCCCCGGTCTAAGGCTTCACTGCGGAGCAACTTAGACGGCCGTTGAAAAAGGGGACTGGCTTCGAACGGCCATGTGGTTTTGTTGAATGTTGCGGGTGCGTTGAGGTGCCTGTCCCCTTTTTCAACACCGACATCTGATTGACGACGTTGCACCAGTGAATGGTCCCCGCGAGGGATCGCGGGGTTTGTCCTATGGCGGATGAGAAAAAAAGACCCTCGGTTGCCGATATTCTTGCGGCTGCCCGGAAGGCGGATGCGGAACGGAAGTCGGGCGGTGCAAGCCCTGCTCCCGAGCCTGTCGCGGAAACGCCCGTAGCTGAAGTCATTCCCGAAGCGGCAACCGCTCCCGTGGCGGAAAAGCCGGCGCCGAAGGCCGCCCCTGCCGCGAAACCAAAGCCCGCGGCGCCCGCGAAAGCGGCCGGCGCTGGCGGACGAATGAGCGTCGCCGAAATGATGGCGGCGGCTCGAGCGGAAAAAGAAGCAGCCGGAGCGGCGGAAGCCAAGGCAGCGCCCGCCAAGCCGTCGGCGGAAAAACCAGCGGCGACAAAGCCTGCTCCCGCGAAAGCAGCGGCGGCAAAGGGTGCGGTTGCCGAAAAGGCCCCTGCGGCAAAGCCAACGCCGACGGCTCCAGCCGAACCGCTGCGGTCGGCCAGCATTCTTGCGGCGGCTCGTGGAGAAAAGCCCGGTCCGATGACTAAGGCGGAAGCGGCAGCCAAGCCGGCCGCGCCCCGCGCGCCGGTCGCCGCGGCCAAAGCGAAATTGGCCGTGCCGCCGATGCCTCCGAAGCCGGCGTATGCCGTGCCAAAGCCGAAGGCCGCAACGGATGAAGATCGCCGCGGAGTTTTGCAATTGCTCGTCGGATCATTTCTCGCGATTGGTTTCACGGCCCTTTCCGTGACCGGCGGAGTCTGGTCGCTGCTGACCGCGCGGTTCATGTTTCCAAATATCTTGAACGAGCCGCCGAGCCAGTTTCCGGTCGGTCCGCCCGATAGTATTTCACCTGGCCAGGTCGAGACGAAATACGTCTCCCAGCATGTGTGGATCGTGAACTACGAATACAAAGGCAAAAAAGAGATTTACGCCCTGCGCACCGTCTGCACGCATCTGGGCTGCACGCCGAATTGGCTGGAAGGCGAGCAGAAATTCAAATGCCCCTGCCACGGAAGCGGTTATTACAAGGATGGCGTCAACTTCGAAGGACCGGCCCCGCGTCCCTTGGAGCGATTCGCTATTCGCATCGGCGACGACGGACAACTGCAGGTTGACACAAGCAAGACGTTCCATGAAGAACTCGGGCAATGGACCGATCCCAGTTCGTTCGTGCCGGTGTGATCGCGCGTGTGCAAGTGCTTCGAGCCCGCAGCGCTAGCAAGGCCGACCGGAAGCAGTGGCATAGCCAATGGAACACATTCGATCGCTAATTTCATTTAATCCCACGCTCCCGCAACCTTTGACCCCCTAAAACACTCGCATGGCCCTGGGCGATACGATTCGCAATTCGCAGCTTTGGAAGAGCGTCTTCCGGCATCCGATGCCGGTCGATCGTCGCAATCGCATCGTGGTGATGCTGACGAATTTCTTCCTGCATCTGCATCCGGTGTCGGTCAAGAAGCAAGGGATCGCGCTGAGCTACACATGGTGCATGGGCGGGGTGACGTTCTTTCTGTTTCTGGTCGAGACCGTGACCGGCGTGCTGCTGATGTTCTACTACCGCCCGACGTTGGAATGGGCGTATCAAGACATGGAAGCACTGCGCGCCGTGACCAGCCTCGGCATCCTGCGCGAATTGCACCGCTGGGGCGCGCACGCGATGGTGATCACCGTCTGGCTGCACATGTATCGAGTGTTTCTCACGGGCAGCTACAAGCCGCCGCGCGAGTTCAACTGGGTGGTCGGCGTGTTTTTGCTGTTGCTGACGCTGCTCTTGTCGTTCACCGGTTATCTACTGCCGTGGGACCAACTGGCGATTTGGGCCATCACGGTCGGCTCGAACATGGCCCGGGCCACGCCCGTCTTGGGTCACGAAGGGCCGTTGCATCAACTGCCGAAATTGGCGGGCATCGATATGATCACCAACGGCTCCGACGCCCGCTTTGGTCTCCTCGGAGCCCGCAACGTGGGAGAGGAGACGTTGAATCGGTTTTATGTGTTGCACTGCGTCGCGATTCCGCTGGCGGCGTCGCTATTGTTGGCGATCCACTTTTGGCGGGTGCGGAAAGACGGTGGCATTAGCGCGCCGCTGTAACGAAATGACGAATGACGAATTACCGAATGTCTAAAGAATGACGAAGCACGAATGACGAAAAGTGGAGTTCCCGAGCCCGCAGCGCTAGCAAGGATGAACTGCGGACTCCCTTGCTAGCGCTGCGGGCTCCTGATCCCATTATTCGAGCTTCGTCATTCGTGATTCTTTCGACATTCGTCATTAGACATTAGACATTGGATTGTCTTTATGCTGTTTGCCACCCTGGATCCTGATATCAACGTCGAGTCGATCGCCGGCGGCTTGGGATTATTCTATCTCCTGCTGGCGGCGATGAACGGCGTTACCGCGCTCCATTTGTGGCGTAAGCAAAACCGGCCGCAAGCCGCGTTGATCTGGACGGTCGTTGCCCTGGTCTTCGTGGTCATGGCTCCGCTGGCGATGAGCGGCGATCCGAATTGGGTTCCGCAGCGGCCGTATTGGCTCAAAGAACTGAGCATGTTGCTGAGCGGCAAGACGGGGGCAGTGGTCTATAGCCTCGGCACGACGGCATTGCTAGTCGCCCTCTATTTTGGCCGACGATTCTTCGTGCAACCGCTGGTGGCTTGGACGATCTTGAATGGATCGCTCGTGCTGATGGGGCTGTGCGCTGTCGATCGAAATTTCCAAACGATCGTTACCAAGCCCGACAATGTGCCGATCGTGGCTCTCGTGTTTCTGTTGGGTTTCTTCACCTGGCTGGCGACGGCCAAGGCGGTGAAAAACGACGATCGCATCCGGCAGGGGTTGCCACCGCTGGAAAAGCTCGACGACGAAAAAGTGCTCGTCTGGCCCGACTTGGTTTATACCGAATTGATCTGCATGATCGCGATCACGGCTCTGTTGTTGGTTTGGGCCATCTTGCTGAAGGCGCCGCTAGAGAAGCCGTCGAATCCGTTCCAGACGCCGAATCCATCGAAAGCCCCGTGGTACTTCCTCGGCTTGCAGGAGATGCTCGTCTATTTCGATCCGTGGTACGCCGGCGTGGTGTTGCCGAGCCTGGTGATTTTCGGGCTGATGGCGATTCCGTTTCTGGATTTCAACAAGCTGGGCAACGGCTACTACACAATCGAGCAGCGGAAGTTCAGCTACCTGGTGTTCCAGCTTGGGTTTTTGGAACTGTGGGTGACGCTGATCATCTTGGGCACGTTTCTGCGCGGCCCGAACTGGAACTTCTTCTCGCCGATGGAACACTGGGATCCGCACAAGGTCGAAGTGCTGAACAACAAAGATCTGTCGTATATGTTTTGGGTTGACCTGATGGGCAAGGCGCTGCCGCACGCGCCCACAGGCAGCGGCGCCGGCACCGAATTATTATCCATCCTCAAGCGAGAATGGTTGGGGATTTTTGGTTTGGCGGTCTATTTCATCGCCCTGCCGCCGCTGATGGCCACGACGATCTTTCGCAAGGTCTTCGTGAAGATGGGCTTCCTCCGCTACATGCTGATGTCGAACCTGCTGCTGCTGATGCTGACGTTGCCGATCAAGATGGTGCTGCGATGGCTTTTCAACTTGAAATACATCGTACACATCGATGAGTATTTTTTGAATTTTTGACGCCGCGGCGAAAGCGGATCGCAAACCCATTTTCGGACATTTCAAACCCATCCTCGCATGCCTGCAAACGAACAAACTTGGCGCGACTCCAAGCTGATGCACACCGTCTTCGCGGTTTCGGCCGTGGTGATGTTGCTGACGACGGTTTGGATGATGGGCGACGACAACGATCGTCCCTGGAAGGACTACCAGCGGAAGTTCAATAGCCTTGATCTTTGGTCGACTCAAGCGAGGATCACCGAGCAGAAATCGTCGGAATACGAGAAGAAGCTGGAAGACTTGGAGCAGGCCGTAAAAGACGCGCAAACGCATTTCACGGCTGACGATCGTGCCGCGTCGGACGAGTTCGTCCGCTTGGACAAGCAGTTCACCGACGAAATGGCCCGGCTCGTCAAGGACAGCAATCGCGACTTCCCGGTCACGCGCGATTCCGCCGCGGCAGATCAGATTCCGAAACTCGCGGCCAGCATTTTGGAGACGTCAGATCAGGCTACCAAGCTCGCGGCGAGTTTGGCGGAAATGAAAGATCCGGAGGCCCAGGAGAGCCGCGCGAAACTGTCGGAGCTAAACGAATCCGTCCGGAAAAGCCGCGCGAAACTGTTGGACCTGATGAACGACGTGATCGCTCGCTATTCGTTCCGCGAAGACCACTTCACGCAGGAGACGAAGAACCAGAAGGCCGAGCTGAGCGCGGCGCAGTCGCAATTCGATCAAGCCGTCGGTCAGAATCCGCCAGGTCAGACGCCTCAATCGCGGCAAAAGGAGTTGGTGCGCCGTCAGGACGCCGTCACTGCCGCCAGTCACGAAGCCGATGTTTCAACCGCCTTGATGCAAAAGGCCGCGAGCCAGCGCAAGGAAATGGAGCGAGTTCGCGGCATCGTGACGGCCGAGGAAGACAAAGCCACCAAGGCCATCGCCGACCATCAACTCAAAGTAAAGCTATTGACGGCCACGGCTGACGAGCGCGCTTCGAACATCGGCAAGGAGCTGGTGCAACTGCCGGTGCTCGACGCTTTCAATAGCCCGCTGAAGATCGACAACCGCTGGCTGCCGGAACTTCCCTGGAACAACAATTTCAAGCAAGTGGCGCGGTTCGATCGCTGCGGCACTTGCCACATGGGGATGACGAAGACTCAGCCCGGTTCGGCCGTCGAGCCCGCCTATCCGGCGGCGCAGCCGTTGAAAGTCACGCTGTCCACTCCGGCGAAAGCCCCGAACTCGGAAGCCGTCGATTTGGAATCGGTCTACGGTTTTACCCTGGCTCCGCGCGGCGCGCTCAATGCCGACGATGTGACGATCTTCGCCGTCTACCCGCGAACGCTGGCGGCCGCGGCTGGTCTGCTGGGGGGCGACATAGTCGTGGCGGTCAACGACGCCCCCGTGCTGAGGAGCGAGCAGGTGCGCCAATACTTACTTGAGTCGGTCAAGTGGGGCCAGCCATTCACTCTGTCGATCCGCCGCGGAATGCCGCATCCGTATGCCAGTCATCCGCGATTGGATTTGTTCCTCGGCAGCTTGAGTCCGCATCCCGTCGACAAATTCGGCTGCTCGATCTGCCATCAAGGTCAAGGGAGCGAAACGGCTTTCAAATGGGCCACGCACACGCCGAACGATTTGATCCAAGCAAAGACATGGACTCGAGAACACGATTGGTTCCGCAACGAGAATTGGGCATGGCCGATGTTTCCCAAGCGGTTCGTCGAAAGCGGCTGCTTGAAATGCCATCATGATATTGTCGACCTGGAGCCGAGCGTCAAATATCCTGATCCGCCGGCGCCGAAATTGATCGCCGGCTACGAGACGATCCGGCGCTATGGCTGTTTCGGCTGCCACGAGATCAACGGTTTCGCCGGCGCCGACAAGCGGATCGGCCCCGACTTGCGCCTGGAGCCGAACTACTACGCCGCCGCCGAGCAATTGGAGGCCGACCCGGGCCTCGCCAAACTCGACAAACAAGCTCCGGCCTGGGCCCGCGATGTTGAAGAGCGTGACGACGCTTATGCCCGTCGTCGGCTTTACGAGCTAGTGGCCGCCGATTCCCAGAAAGCCAAAGCCGCTCAGTCCGACAAGAGCGCTCCCAAGCCGGCGCTGCGAGCCGATTCGCATCGGTTGGAAGCGGTGCTCAAGGATGTCGATATCCCCGGCACGCAGCGGAAGGTCGGCCCGAGCTTGCGGCATGTCGGCAGCAAGTTGTCGTATGAATTCCTGGTCAGTTGGATCACCAATCCCAAGAATTTTCGGCCCGATACCCGGATGCCCCGTTTCTTCGGTCTGTGGGATCATTTGGAGGGGGCCGGTTTGGCGGAATCGCAACGGCTCGAGCCGATCGAGATTCGGGCTCTGGCCGAATATCTGTTGAAAGCAAGCCAGCCGTTCGAGTATGTCGTGCCCCCGAAGGGCGTTGAGCCGGCCAACGAGTCGGACAAGGATGCGATTGCTCGCGGCAAGAAAGTTTTCGAAACGCGCGGCTGCCTGGCCTGCCACAAGCACGTCGATTTCCCGCAGGCCAAGGAAACGCAGGGGCCTGATCTATCGCGGATCGGCGCAAAGCTGGCGAAGTTGACGGCCAATAATCAGCATGGGCGGGAATGGCTCTACAGTTGGGTGCGGCAGCCGAACCGTTATCATCTGCGCACCTTCATGCCCAACTTGTTCCTCGAGCCGGTCAAGGATGCGACCGGGAAGATGACCGATCCGGCCGACGATGTCACCGTGTATCTGATGAATTCGCAGCAAGGCTGGAAGCCGGAAGCAACTTTGCCTCGCCAACTGACGGACGACGACGAGCAGGCCCTCACCGATTTGGCGCTGATGTATTTGTCCGACAAGTTCCCGGTGGCGACCGCTAAGAAGTATCTCTACGACGGCATTCCCGCGAACCAGGGCTTTGACGTTCTTGGCGATGAATCGGTAATTGTCAATCCCGAACAGCCGCCGAGTGGAACGGGCGCCGGCGCCAAGGCGGCCGGTGGCACCGATGGCGCCGACGAATCTCCCGAGCATAAGCAGAAGCGATTGGCTCGAACGATGGAGTATGTCGGTCGCCGATCGATCGGCAAGTTCGGCTGCTTCGGCTGCCACGATATCCCCGGCTACGAAGACGCCAAGACGATCGGGACCGGGTTGGCCGATTGGGGTCGCAAGGATCCGTCGCGGCTGGCGTTCGAAGAAGTCATCGAATATGTGACGCATCATCCGAATGGATTGCATCCGAACGGGATTCCCGCGGCAGCGAAGTCCGCCGCGGAATCGACCGCCAAAACCGACGCAAGCGCCGCCGCCAAGCCGCCGGCCGCAAAGGCTGCCGCGGCCGAAGAACAACCCGAGTTGTCGCTCGACGATCTGCCGACCGACATCGGCTTCTTCATGAACGAACTGTTGGAGGAAGATCGCACCGGGTTCCTCTGGCAAAAGCTGCGTGCCCCGCGGAGCTACGATTTCCGCAAGACGGGCGAACGGAGCTACAACGTGCGATTGCGAATGCCCCAATTCACGTTCGCCGTCGATCCGAAGCAGAACCAGGAGAAGATCGAACAGGTGATGACGTTCGTGCTTGGCCTGGTTTCCGAACCGCCTCCGGCCGCCTATCTGGCCCAGCCGGCACCCAACCAGGCGGCAATCGTCGCCGGGCGCAAGGTGATCGAGAAATTCAACTGCACCGGCTGTCATACGCTGGAGATGGATCGCTGGCTGATTCGTTACAAGCCGGAGGATTACGGCAAGCCGTCCAAGGTGGTCGACTACGATTTCGACGTGCCGCATTTCTCGGCGAAAGAGGTCGCCGACTCGCAGATGATCGACCGTCGCGGCGACATGAAGGCGACGCTGATCGGCATGCCGCTGTTGAGCGATCGCGACGGCAAGCCGCTGCGCGTCGACGAAGATGGCGCCCCGATCGAAGCGGGCGACACGACGTCGAAAGCCTTCTACCAGTTCATGTTGTTCCAAAGCACGTTGGTCGATGGATTGCCCCGATTGGTAGGCGCGCAGAATCTGCGCATCGCCGAAGATCAGATCATTCGTCAATATCCGCCGCTGGGTGGCGATTTGGCGCGGATGTTGTTCCCGATCGTCGTGGCCGACGAGGTGAAGATCAATCCGGCCGCGCGCAGTCAGGCGACACAAGCTTGGGGCTGGGTGCCGCCGCCGCTGGTGGGCGAAGGACGGAAAGTGCAGACCGATTGGCTGCACAACTTCCTGATGGATCCTTTCCCGATCCGGCCGGCGGTCGTGCTGCGGATGCCGAAATTCAATATGTCGTCGGACGAGGCAAGCGCGCTGGTCCATTATTTCGCGGCCCACGATGGCGCGGAATATCCGTATGAATTCGATTCTCGCAGCCGGGCCGACCACATCGAGCAAATGGAGACCACGCATCCCAAATATCTGGAAAGCGGATTGGCGATCGTCACCGACAACAACTACTGCGTGAAATGCCATTTGATCGGCGACTTTTCGCCCGGCGGAAGCCTGCGAGCGATGGGCCCGCGATTGGATCGCGTACACAGCCGATTGCGGCCCGATTATCTCGAGCGCTGGATCGGCGACCCGGTGCGGATTCTGCCTTACACGGGCATGCCGGTGAACATTCCGCCCGATAAGGGAGTCGATCAGAAACTATTCGCCGGTTCGAGCCAGGATCAGTTGAACGCGGTGGTCGATTTGCTTGCGAACTTCGATCGTCTGGCGGAAGGCCAATTGTCGATCAAGTCGCGCGTCAAACCCGCCGCTCCGGCCCCAGCCGCCGGAACGCCGGCGACGCCCGCCAAGACGGAAGACAAAACGCCGAAAAAGGGCGACGACACGGACAGCAAAGAGCCTTAAGCTATACGACACAAAGCGCGAAGCGTTAGCGAGGGAGATCCACGAGTCGCCCTCGCTAACGCTTCGGGTTAGTGTAGTGGATTATGAATTGGAAATGTGTGAGTAACGAATCAATTGAATAGCCCTGGGCGGAAGCCTCGGGGTTGGAAGCCGCCAGGACGATTTGCAAGTCTTGGCAGTTCCGGACGCCGAATTGGATTTTTTCGGCGGTCTGGTAAGGGAGATCGAAATCATGTCGAGCTTTTACCGAAATTTGATGGTGTTGAGCGTCGTGGCCAGCATTGCTTTGGCCGCCACGGCAGCGACGGCCGACGACTGGGGTTCGCTTAAGGGCCGTTTTGTCTTCGACGGCACCGCCCCGGTTCCGGCGAAGCTCACGATCGATAAGGATGTGGCCGTTTGCGGCTCGCATAACCTTGTGGACCAGTCGCTCGAGGTCGGACCAACCGGCGGTATTGCGAATGTGGTAGTTTGGGTTTACGCGAAAAAGGTGAAGGTGAATCCCGAGTACGCAAAGACGGCCACCGATAAGGTCACCATCGACAACCACAATTGCCATTTCGAGCCGCACGTCGTCGGCTTGCGAGTCGGCCAAACGCTGGTCATCAAGAATTCCGACCCGGTGGCTCACAACACGAAGGTCGACGGCGAGATCACGCAATTCAATCAGCTCATTACGTCGGGCTCGTCGATCGAAGTATCGATCGATGGCCCCGAGAAGTTGCTAGCCCCCGTGGGTTGCAGCATTCATCCCTGGATGAACGCAAAGATGGTTGTACGGTCGAATCCTTATTTCGCGATTTCGGACAAGAATGGCAATTTCGAGATCAAGGATTTGCCGGCCGGCGAACTGGAATTTCAGGTTATCCAGGAGCGGTCCGGTTACATCACCGGTGCGACCGTCGGTGGGCAGGAAGCGAAGTGGCCCAAGGGCCGCGTGAAGTGGACCATCGATGCCGACAAGACGACCGATCTGGGGGAAATGAAGATTGGGGCGGCGCAATTCAATAAGTAAGACAATTCAATACGTGGTGCTCAAGCGATCGGGTGATAAAGGCGTGAGGATGATAACGAGACAAATCAGGCCGTGGTTGCTAGTCGGAGCTTTGGGCGCGGTTGCGCTTGCTGGTTGCGGCACGTCCGGGGCGATGGGGCCGGAGGCGAACGCGAGCGATTCGCTGAAGATCCGCGAGACGCTTCTTAGCGCCAAGGTAGCCAAGAATGCTCCGGGCGGCGGCGAAAAGACGGCATCGGCGGCCAAGAAATTCGACGGCTGGGCGACGCTCAAGGGCCGGTTCGTTCTCGACGGCGCGCCGCCGACCGAATCACCGATCCATCCGACCAAGGATCAAGCACTTTGCGGAGCGCAGATGGCGAATGAATCGGTCGTCGTCGGCGCGGATAAGGGACTTGCAAACGTCGTGCTCTTTGTTCGCACGACGAAGCTTCCCATTCACGACGACTACAAAAAATCGGCCGCCGACAAGATCCTGCTCGACAACAAGAGTTGCCGATTCATTCCGCACGTGCTGGGCATTCGCGTCGGCCAAACGCTACAGATCAGGAATTCCGATTCGGTGGCGCACAACACGAAGATCGACGGCAACTCCTTGAAATTCAACCAATTGATTCCCGTCGGCACGACGCAGGACGTGCCGATCGATAGCGCGGAACCGCAGCCCGCCCCGGTGGCGTGCAGCATCCACGATTGGATGAGCGGCAAGATTCTGATTCGATCCGATCCCTATTTTGCCGTTACCGACGACTCAGGCAGATTTGAGATTCGGAATCTGCCGGCCGGAGAGTTGGAATTCCAGACGTGGCAGGAAAGCATCGGTGGATTGGCGTTGAACCAGCCCGATTTGAAATGGGACGCGAAAGGCAAGTTCACGATTTCATTGCATAACGGCGAAGTGAAGGATTTGAAGGATCTATCGGTTCCCGCGACGCTGTTCCAAGGCCACTAGCACGATGAAACTGATGCCAAGGCGATTTTCGATTTTCATGGGCTTCTCGCTGCTGTGCTGCGCAATGCTGACCGGTTGCGGCCAGTCCGTTGCGGAATTCCATCTCGATATGATCGAGGCCACGAAGTACAAGGTCTCTCCGCAGCAACAACAGCAGATTGCCGACATTCTCACGGCGATGTTCGGCACGCCCGACGCACCGTTCGTCCTGCCGCAAACCGGCTTGGACCTGGAAAAAATTACGCTGGCCTCCGGGCCGGTAAATCGCGGAGCGCCGAGCGGCGCCCGAGGGTTGTTCCGCGAACATTGCATGCACTGCCACGGGATCAGCGGCGACGGCGCCGGTCCGACGGCGGCGTTTCTGAATCCCTATCCGCGCGATTACCGGCGTGGCGTGTTCAAATACAAATCGACGCTCCGCTACGACGAGCCGACGACGGAAGATCTGCTGCGGATCGTGACCGACGGAATCCAAGGGACCGCGATGCCGGCGTTCAAGCTCTATCCGCAGGTCGATCGCGAAGCGCTGGTGGAATACGTGAAATACCTGAGCATGCGGGGCCAGATGGAGTTGGCCTTGGACAATTACGCGAACACTCTCACCAATCAAACCGATCCGGTTCCAAGCGATCCTGTGTTTCTGCAAGGGCAGTTGAGCACGATCGTGGAAAAATGGCAGGATCCGGTCCAGATTTCGGTGGTCGATCGGCCGGACGACATGAAGTTTGAGAAGATTGCGGATGCGGTGGCGCAGAAAAAGGCCCTCGAGCGGTCGATCGCCATCGGACGTGCGATGTTTCTGAACGAAAAGCCGGGCGACCTCGATTATGGCGGTGAGAAGATCCACTATTTCGGCGGCGCGTGCATCAAATGCCACGGTCCGACCGAGTTGGGCGACGGCCAGACGACCGATTACGACGACTGGACAAAGGAAATTTTTGACAAACAGAAGTGGACGCATGGAGTGGCTCAGCCGGAAGCCTCCACTTTACTTTCTCTGGGAGCGCTGCCCGAGCGGCACATTATCCCGCGCAATTTGCGGTTGGGCGTGTATCACGGCGGCCGCCGCCCGTTGGACATCTACTATCGGATTCACGAGGGGATCAATGGCGCTCCGATGCCGGAGAACGCCCCTTCGCTGATGTCGGACGACGAAAAGCAATTGGTGCAAAAAGCGAAGGACGCCGCGACCGCCAAGGCCAACAAAATGCCGGAGTTCAAGGCGGACGACGACGATAGCGACGAGCAAGCGCTGATCAAGCAGCGCATGAAGCAAGAGTTTGTCGCCACGATCGTCAACCCCGTGCGGGAAAAGATCGTGGCTCCGCGGATTTGGCATCTGGTGGATTTCGTATTGTCGTTGCCCTATCAGCCGGGCGGCGAAATGGGAGTCGACTATACGCTGACCGACACGATCGAGACGACTTTGCCGACACGGTGAGCTTTGATACGGTGAGCTTTGACGAGTTTTTACGACCTGAATCCGCCTGAGGCGGTCGAGGGATGAACGTGGGGAAGTCTTGGAGCGTGGTTTTCTTGATGGTGCTCGTGTTCGGCGTGGGCGTGTTCGTCTACGGCGCCGCCGCCGGCATCTGGCTCCCGCCGCTTGCGTCCGAAGCCGGGCTCGGCATCGATCATCTGTTCATGTTCATCCTCTGGCTGACGGGAATCGCATTCGTCGCCACCGAAGGGGCAATGTTCTGGTTCCTCTGGAAATACAACGCAACCGACAATCCGAAGCCGGCAAAATTCACGCATGGCAGCCATACGCTCGAAGTTATTTGGACGATCCTGCCCGCCGCGACGCTGCTGTTCATCGCCATCTATCAAATGAACGCCTGGGCGGAATCGAAGATGCGCGTCCCGAAGGAAGACGATCCGAATGTGGTCGTGCTGGAGGTTCGTGCGCGGCAATTCGAGTGGCGCGTGCGCTACCCGGGCGTGCATGGCGGCAAGCTCGGTCAGCAGGGCGAATTGTTCACGGTGAACGATATTCATGTTCCAGTGAACCGGATGGTGTTGGTGCATCTGAAATCGGAAGACGTGTTGCATAGCTTCTTCCTGCCGAACATGCGGGTGAAGCAGGATGCGGTGCCGGGGATGAACATCCCGGTGTGGTTCCGGCCGATCCAAGAAGGCACGTACGATTTAGCCTGCTCTCAGCTTTGCGGCTGGGGACATTACAAGATGATGGGCCGATTGACCGTGGAAAGCGAAGCCGACTACCAGGCCTATTTGCAAGACCTGGACCGGAAGCAAAACGCCACGATGCCTCCCGCGCCCCCTAAAGCTGCCGAGGAAAAGTCCGAATGAGCATCATGACCGCCCCTTCGCATGGCCTCGCGTCGCCGGGCCAGCACCTTTCGCATACCGCCGCCCACCACAAGCCGGGTTTCTTGGGGACGTATGTCTTCTCGCGCGATCATAAGGTGATCGGGATTCAGTTTTTGTTCTCGACGTTGCTCTGGTTTTTCTTGGGCGGGCTGTTGGCGCTGGCCGTGCGCTGGCAAGTGGCTTGGCCGTGGACGCAGATTCCGGTGATCGGCCATTTGTTTCACTTGCAAGGTGGCCAGATTTCGCCCGAGTTTTACACGATGCTCGTGACGATGCACGCCACGATCATGATCTTTCTGGTCATCATCCCGATTCTGGCCGGTGCGTTTGGGAACTTCTTGATTCCGTTGATGATCGGGGCCGACGACATGGCCTTCCCGACGCTGAACATGCTCAGCTACTGGTTCATGTGGCCGGCGTTTATCTGCTTCATGTCGAGCTTCTTCGTGGCGGGCGGCGCGGCTGCGGCGGGGTGGACCAGTTATCCGCCGCTTTCCGACAACCCGGCCGCCGCGCCCGGCAGCGGCGCGGGACAAACGCTTTGGCTGATTGGACTGGCATGCGTCGGCGTCTCGTCGATGATGGGCTCGATCAACTACATGACGACTATTATCCAGATGCGCGCTCCCGGCATGACCATGTTCCGCCTGCCGCTGACGATCTGGGCCATGTTCATCACCGCCGTTTTGCAGGCTTTTGCGTTGCCGGTGCTGACGGCAGCCGCCTTCATGCAGTTGATGGACCGCTTGCTGGGCGCCGGATTCTTCATGCCCGACGGAAGCGTGGTGAACAACACAGGCTCCACCGCCGGCGGTGGGCAGCCGCTATTGTGGCAGCATTTGTTTTGGTTCTACTCCCATCCGGCCGTGTACATCATGATTCTGCCGGCGATGGGAATGGTGTCGGACATCATCAGTTGCTTTGCCCGCAAGCCGATCTTCGGTTACAAGCCGATGGTCTATTCGATTGCGGGAATCGCCGGGCTGGGTTTCGTCGTTTGGGGACATCACATGTTCGTCTCCGGCATGAACCCGGCGCTGGGGATGACGTTCATGGTTTCGACGATGATGATCGCTTTGCCCAGCGCGATCAAGACGTTCAATTGGCTGGGAACGATTTGGGGCGGCAAGATTCAGTTCACCACCCCGATGTTGTTTGCCCTCTCCTTCGTGTCGATGTTCATCATCGGCGGCCTGTCGGGCATTTTCATGGCGGCCACGCCCGTGGACATTTTCATCCACGACACGTATTTCATCGTCGCTCACTTTCATTACGTGTTGTTTGCCGGCACGGCGATGGGCGTGTTCGGGGCGATTTACTTCTGGTTTCCGAAGATGTTCGGCCGGATGATGAACGAGTTTTGGGGGAAGGTGCATTTCTTCTTCACGTTCATCTTCCTGAACGGCGTTTTCTACACGATGCACATTCTGGGAGCGAACGGCTTTCCGCGGCGATACGCGGATCATTATCGATTCGCGACGTTCGCTCATTTGCAGCCGCTGAACGCGTTCATGACCTATTGCGCGCTTGGGTTGGTCGGCGTGCAGGTGATCTTCATCATCAACTTTTTTTACAGCATCTTTTTGGGCCCGAAGGCCGGCCGCAATCCGTGGCATGCCAACGGACTGGAATGGACAGCCCCCAGCCCGCCGGGTCACGGCAACTTTGATTTCCAACCGCACGTCTACCGCGGCCCGTATGAATATGGATCGCCGGAGACGACAGAGGACTATTACCCCCAAATCAAGCCGCCGCCCGAGGGCCTTCCGCCGATTGACGATTCCCACGGCCACCATTAAGCAGCGTCAACTCACAGTTTGACTTATTCACCCGCTTGCGGTTTCGCGCGTGACCCCTGTTCCAACCACATCCGGCATTGCCCTCAGCCGCTGGCCGCACCGTGCTGCCGTGCTGCTGGTCTGCATTACGTTTCCGCTGTTGTGGGTCGGCGGGTTGGTGACTTCGACGAACGCGGGCATGTCGGTTCCCGATTGGCCGACGACTTACGGATTTAATCCATTTCTCTATCCGTTGGCGACGTGGTTTTGGGGTCCGTGGGATATTTTCGTCGAGCATGGCCATCGGCTATTGGCGTCGTTGATCGGACTGGTGACGATTGGCTTGGTCGTTACCACGTGGTTCTGCGAACACCGCCGCTGGGTATTTTGGACGACGCTTGCCGCGTTGCTGTTGGTCATTTTCCAAGGTGTGCTCGGCGGCTTGCGGGTGGTGTTGGACGAGCGGACGCTTGCCCAATTGCACGGCTGCGTCGGTCCGCTGTTTTTTGCTCTGAGCGTGGCCATTGCAACATTCACTTCCGGCTGGTGGTCGGCGGCGATTCCGCGGCGCGATTCGCGCGCCGGCGGATTGAAGCGGCTGGCGATTGCCACCGTGGCGATCGCGTATTTGCAATTGGTGCTGGGAACGTTCGTGCGGCACTTATCGGCGGGAACTTCGCCGGGCGAGTTTCGCTTCTATGCTGTGTTTCACTTGATCGTCGCCGCCGTTTTGACGGCCCACATCGGCCTGCTGGGCGTTCGCGTCGTGCGGCATTTTTCCGATTTTCGGCTGTTGATGCGGCCGGCGATTGCATTGGTCGCGCTCATCATGGCGCAGATTTGCTTGGGCGCCGGCACCTGGCTGACGCACTATGGTCCGCCCGCGTGGCTGGCCGACAATTCGGCCTGGCTTGCCCGTTATACGGTCGAGGCGGGGAGCCTGCTGCAAATTCATGTGACGACGGCTCATGTCGCCTTCGGCTCGTTGATCCTGGGAAACTCGTTGGCGCTCGCATTGCGGTCGCTGCGGTTGTTGCAAGCCATGCCGCCGACGCGCACCCCAGAGCACATTCTCGTGGAGGTGAGCGTATGAGCACTTCCGTCTTGCCTAGGCCCGTTCAAGTCACCGACACGAAAGAGATTGCCGTCCGTTCGACCGCGGGACTTCATTGGGCCGACTATCTCGAACTGACCAAACCGCGGATTTCGGCGCTCGTGCTGGTGACCGTTGCTGTGTCGGCGTTCATGGCTCATTGGGGTCCGCCGGCTCCGCTTTTGCTATTGCATACGTTGATCGGCACGGCGCTCGTCGCGGCGAGCGCCAGCGCCTTGA